>Ga0114129_10002131_pt1 | contig 27286 bp, 23 predicted proteins | sample RhiMetdeltSRZDD1_FD_80071 | JGI IMG/M metagenome (GOLD analysis project Ga0114129, IMG submission 80071) | Populus rhizosphere microbial communities from Tennessee, USA - Rhizosphere MetaG P. deltoides SRZDD1 (version 2) (version 2) | ecosystem: Host-associated > Plants > Roots > Rhizosphere >...
CGAGGATCGAAGCGCGCGCCGCCGGGAAGCTGAGAGCGGCGGATCGCTTCGAGTGCGTCCGCATCTGCGAGCGCCATCATTTCAGGCACGACCCACACGCGTGGCAGCGCGCGCAGATTTTCCATCACGACGTACGGAATCTCATCGGGAGACTGACGATCGACGCCGCGATCGGTCACGCGAGAGGTCGTGAAGTGCTGTCCTTCGCGCCAGCGCGTCGCATCCGACAGCCACATGCGCGGAGCGCTCAGCGGATGTGACGTGCCGGTGTCGTCGATCAGCGTCAGTCGGTCGATGGTGATCCAGCCGTTCGTCGCCGGCGCATCGAGCTCGAGACGTCCGCCACGAGCAACCCGCGGCAGCGTGATGCGTGTCACAAATCGGAGCGCCGGCGCCGCCGATGGATCGTCGAACAGGTTCACCGGCACCCGATGGCGCGCGCGCTTCAGAAGCGCCGGATCGTCGTGGAGTCCCGTCTCCGCCGTGTCGACACCAGCGCGTAACGATTGTTCATGCACGACCCCTTGGGGCGTGACGATGCGCAACCGTGCGACCTCCGCGTCCTGCAGCACGTCCTCGGAACAACGCAGGTGCGTCACGAGCGAGATGGCCGCGACGGCGACGTCGGCGGGCAGCGGAATGGAGGTGGAGCGTGCGTAGTCGTGGCCGCAATCGGGACGTCCCACCGGTATGCCGATTTCGTTCTCATTCCAACGGACGCCGTTCCGCTCGAACGTCGCAGGTTCCGTGACGTCATCGGGCCGGACCAGGATGTAACGGACCGCCAGCAGGTCAAGTGCCACGTCACTTGTTCCGATGACTGACGGGCGCACCGACCCATTTGTGCCCATTGTCGCCAGCTCCGAATAACGCTCCAGGAGCATCGGGCCATAGGCCCCGGCGATCGGCACCCGCCAGAGGCGGGCAAACGCCGCTGGAATCACGTCGTCCGTCTGGGTGCCGCCAATTGCGAGCGCCCGCTGCTGAAGCGGCGCAAGATCGCGCCTGATGCGTTGTGCATGGACGCTGGGCATCGCCGCTTCTGCCGGAATCGTGATTGGGACGAGGCCCATCGCCGTGACTGGATAAGGCAGGGAATACAGATCGTCCGCAAACAGAATCGCCATGATCACCGCGACGGCTGCAACGAAATGGCGTCTGGGGCGCAGGAGCAATGCGGCAGCGATCGTGATGACGGCAAGCGCGAACTGTATCCACACACCTGCGTTCCAGACCGGCATCGACCACAGCAGCGGTGCCCGCACTTCGTATTCGAAGACCTGAGGCGCCCACGCCTGCACTGCCGCACCGGCGATCATGAGCACGGACAGACACGCCGCGGCGACGCGAGTGCGACGGGTGGAGACCTCATCGCGCTGGATGGCGGCGATTGCATATCCCGCCAGGAACGCTGCGCCGAACGCGGCGAGGAAGAGATGTCGCGCTCCCACACGGAACTTCTGATACAGCGGCACCAGGGCGTAGAGCAATTGCGCAACCGGCGTGGCCTGCCCGGCACCGATCAGCAGCGCGACGACAGAAACGCACACCCAGAACGCCACGCGCCAGTTGCGCCGCACCAGCGACGCGCCGACGAATGCAAACAGCAGCGTCGAAAGACCGACGTATGTTGGCGCCTCCCGACCCTCGTGGAGAATCGTCGGAAAGAGGGTCGACAGCATCTGCGCGGGCGAGTTGCCGTGCCCCGTGAACTGACCGAGGTTCACCTCCTGCCGGGCCATGAGGAAGCTTGCCTCGACGAGCGGTATCGCCTTGATCGAGGCGAGGAGACCTCCAGTGAAATACATCACCCCCACCGACAAGAAGTAGCGACGGTCGGCTCGGTCGGCGCGTGCGGCCACGAGCGCGTACAGCGCTGTGACGTAAACGGTATAGACGGCTGGTTGTGGGTGTCCCGAGAGGAATGCGGACGCGACGGCCAGCCCGCCGATCGCCGTCCACGTGCGTCGGTGCTCTCCGCGCAAGCCCTCGATCGCAAGGAGGATCAGCGGCAGCCACGCAAAGCAGTGCAGGGTGCCCAGATGCGGCAGACGCTCGACCAGGGCCTCGGACATTCCGTACGCCAGCCCCGCAAATGCCGCAGCGGTACGAGAACGCGTGATGCGGTACACGAATGCGTACGTGAACGACGCTGCGAGCACGAATGCGGAGACGATGAAGCCGGTCCACGAGCCGACGATCCGCGCGAAGAAGAAGTGTGGAAGGTAGGAGGTGAAATCGCCCGGGTCAGCAAAGGCGGGCAGCCCCGAGAATTCGAAGCTGGACCACGTCGTGATGGGCGCGAGAAAGATCGGCAGGTAGTACTCGAAGAGGTCCGATTCCGACAGGTAAGCGCGAGTGATGGTCGGCCTTGCGAACAGCCAGGTAAACAGGATGGTGTACGCGAAGACGACGGCGGTTGCATGAAGAGCGGCGCGATACGCGTGCCGCGAAGCAGTGTTCATCGAAGGCTTGAGGCGGCATCGTACACCAAGGCAAGTCCGACTTCGTTGGGTTACACTCGGACGTTCCCTCTCTCATGAACGGTCCACTCCAACAGCTCGTGCAGATCCCGAGGCGTGTACTCTCGCTGCTAATCCACGGCTTCGAGAACGATCGGGTCGCCGCGGACCCGAAGCCCGTGTCGAAAGCGGGCGCCGAAGCGGCAGATGTCGGGAAGCGGGCCCTCAAGAAACTCGAGTCCGACGTCGGATCACTCGCGAAGGAGATCCGCACGACCGCCAGCGAGCTTCGTCTGTTGCGCGAGGAGCTCCGCGATCGGTTGCTCCAGTACAACCTTCAGCTCGGTCGTCTCGCGGGGATCGCCACGAACGGCGGCGGTGTCTCGCGTCACCTGTCGAGACGGTCGGTGCCGTTGTCCCTCGACGCGGCCGCGCCGCTCGAATGGACAGGCGTGGGCAATCAGCGGCATCCCGATCCGCAAGGACGCGAGTGGCTGCGGCTGGAGGCGTGCCCGATCTGCGGCCATCGGGAGCGCACGATCGTCAACGAGTGGAACAAGATCATCCTGATGGACAAGGCGCCGGATCAGGAGTCGGCGCGGTATGATTTCGCCGTCTGCCACGCGTGCGGCATCAGCTACGCGACACGCCGCCCGTTCGGCGCGCGCTACAAGTTCCTCCTCGAAAACTTCGGCGAGGTCACCGCGAAACACGGCGGCGGGCGAGAGTTCTCCAATCCCCTCCTCAATCCGTACCCCCTGACCGATAGCGACCGGGAGAAGTTGAAAGGGCTCGCCGCGCGCGGGGCTTTCGTCTCAGAGCATCTCGGAGTGCGATCGAACGAGTATCTCGAAGGGCTCATCACGGATCGCTTCGCGAACAGCGTCCACCTGGATCTCATCGGCGCCCTGTTGTCGCCGCACAAGGCACGCGTGCTCGAAATCCGGCCTCGTACGGGGATGATCCTGGAAGGCCTGCGCCGCCTATACGGCGCCGACGTATGCGCGATGCCCATCTGGGAGAGCCAGCGGTTTCTGATGAAGGAGGTATACGGCATCGAATCGGCCGGCCTGGTCGACTACGACGAGTTCGAGATTCCGTACGACGGGCAGTTCGATCTGATCATCTGCAATCACATGCTCACGCACTCGGTACGGCCCGAACGGTTCTTCGAGGCCGTTCACCGCAGCCTCAAGCCTGGCGGATACGTCTACTTCTACAACGAGCCTGACGATTCGGAGTATTTGACGGGGAATCAGTCGATGCTGGTGACGCTCAATCCGCTCCACATGCAGGCATTCGACGTGAAGTCCTTCGTGCGCGGCCTCGCCGCCAACGGCCTCGAGGTGACGTTCCACCGCCGCCGCCACCTCAATCACATATCTCTCGCGCGCCTCGCGCCCACGACGTTCACGCCGATGACCGAGCAGAAGCGCGAGCGTCGAGTCCGGATGTACCGGCAGGCACGCGACCGGTCGATTCTCGTCCTGCGCGGCGACCTGCGCGCGCGATTCGCGGGCGAGTGGCCGCAGTTGCTCGAAAGGGGCGTTGCCGAGGGCCTCGTGGAGTTCGACGCCGAAGGCCACCTCCGCATTGTGGTGCGGTGACACACGGACCCGACCCATATGACGTCCGATCAGGAGGCGCGTGAGAAGGCGCGGCGGCTCATCGCCGAGAATCGCAAAGCGCGCCACGATTACCACATCCTCGAGACCTGGGAGTCCGGCGTGGCGCTGCTCGGCACCGAAGTAAAGGCGATTCGTGAAGGACGCATCAATCTGCGCGACAGCTATGCGAGGGCAGACAACGGCGAAATCTGGATGATGAACGTGCACATCAGCTCGTACAGCCACCGCGGCTACGCAGACCACGCGGAGATGCGGCAGCGCAAGCTGCTGCTGCACCGGCATGAGATCCGGAAGCTGATCGGACGCACGGCGGAAAAGGGACTGACGCTTGTGCCGCTCGAGATGTATTTCAAGAAAGGGCGAGTGAAGGTGCTGCTCGCGCTGGCGAAAGGCAAGCAGGAGCACGACAAACGCGAAACACTCCGGCGGCGGGAGATCGACCGCGAAACGAGGGCCGCCGTGAAGGCGCGCAACCGATGACGGACGGATGCTGCTGCTGACCCGCATTCTTCGACGCGCGGGGCGCGCCCTCGAGCCGCTGCTCGCGCCAGACGCCGAGGAACAGCGGCGGCGCGCCGAAAAGCTGGTGGCGCTCGCGCGCGATCAGGACGCCGCGATTCGCGAGCTCCGCGATCAGGTCGCGGCCGAGCGCGCCGAGCTTCGCCGCATGCGGGACGTGCGCGCGACCGACGTCGCGGAAACGCGCGACACGATCGCGGACCTGCGATCGGGCGTGCGCCGCCAGGGCAGCACGCTCGCGCGCCTCGCGCGCAGTGCCGGCATTCACGCGCAGCTCGAGTGGACCGAACAGCGGGTCGTCGATCGGCTGTCGCGAATCGCCAGGAGCGACCGGCCGATTCTCGTTGGTCCATGGACGGGCGAGATTGGATTCGAGCTGCTCTATTGGATCCCGTTCGTCCGCTGGGCGGCCGAAAAGTTCGGCCTCGCGTCGGAACGTCTCGTCATCGTGTCGCGCGGCGGCACGCAGGCGTGGTATGCGGGTCTCGGCAGCCGCTACATCGACGCGCTCTCCCTCGTGACCGCCGATGCGTTCCGAACGGCCACCGAGGCGGTGAAGAAACAGCGTACGATGGGGCGCTTTGACCGACAGTTGCTCCGCCGCGTCAGTGCGCAGCTCGGAGACCCGCGGCCTGCGCTCCTGCATCCGGCGCTGATGTACTCGCTGTTCATGCCGTACTGGAAACACCAGGCCCCGCTGACTCGGGTTGCCGACCACGCGCGGTATCGGCGCATCGCTGCGGGTCCCGGGACGGCGGCGCTGCCCCCGTTGCCCGCGGAGTACGTGGCCGTCCGCTTCTATTTCAGCTCCTGCTTCCCGGACACCGCTGACAACCGTGCGCTCGTCGCGGCCACGGTTGCCGCGCTCGCCGAACATACCGATGTGGTGATGCTGAATCCGGGATTCCGTCTCGATGACCATCTCGACTATGCTCCGCCGCAGCACGCCAGGATTCATCACGTCGACATGAGCGCTGAACCGGAGGTGAACCTCGCGCGGCAGACGGCCATCATCTCCGGCGCCAGGGGATTTGTCGGGACCTACGGCGGGTTCGCGTACCTGGCGCCGTTCTGCGGCATCAACGCCGTTGCGTTCTATTCGGACCGGACGTATTTCGTTTATCACCTCGAGCTGGCGCAACGGGCGTTCGCAGAGGTGGGGGGCGGTGCGCTCGAGGCGATCGACGTGCGGAATACGACGCTGCTTCGCGCCGCGCTCGGTGCGGTCGGACGGGCTTCGTGGCGATGATCCGCATTTCTCGCTGCGGTGGGTTGACCGTCCCCCGTCCAGCCCCTACGATTAGCGGCTGCATTCGATACAGGTGGGTGTAGGTAGATGCTCAACGATCAGAACATTCTCGTAACCGGCGGCACCGGATCCTTCGGCAAGCGATTCACGGAGATCGTGCTGAAGCGATACCGGCCGAAGCGTCTCATCGTGTTCAGCCGCGACGAGCTGAAGCAGTGGGAGATGAAGCAGGTGTTCTCGGACGCGAGGTTCGACTGCATCCGGTACTTCATCGGCGACGTCCGCGACCGGGAGCGCCTCTACCGCGCGATGGATGGCGTGGACATCGTCGTGCACGCCGCTGCGCTGAAGCAGGTGCCGACGGCGGAGTACAACCCGCTCGAAGCCGTGAAGACGAATGTCCTTGGCGCGGCCAACCTCATTGACGCCGCCATCGATCGAAACGTGAAGCGCGTCATCGCGTTGAGCACAGACAAGGCAGCTGGTCCGATCAATCTGTACGGCGCGACCAAGCTGTGTGCCGACAAGCTCTTTACGGCAGCCAACAGCTATTCAGGTCAGCACAAGACGCGCTTCGCGGTCGTGCGCTACGGCAATGTGGTGGGCAGTCGCGGCAGCGTCATTCCGTTCTTTCTGAAGATGAAGAGCACGGGCGTGCTGCCAATCACCGACCCGCGCATGACGCGCTTCTGGATCACGCTCGATCAGGGTGTCGACTTTGTGCTCGCTTCGCTCGACCGGATGGCGGGCGGGGAGATCTTCGTGCCGAAGATCCCGAGCATGAACATGATGGACCTCGCGCGCGCGCTGGCGCCCGACTGCCGGATCGAAATCATCGGCATCCGGCCTGGCGAAAAACTGCACGAGGTCATGGTCCCGCAGGGCGACGGCCGGAACACGTTGGAATTCGACGACCACTACGTGATCCTGCACCCGTTCCACGACTGGAGCCCCGACGACTATCGCGACACACGCGGCGGCATCAGATGCGTCGAGGATTTCGTCTACAGCAGCGACACGAACAGTCTGTGGCTGACCTCGGAGCAACTGTTGGACATGGCGAGCCTGCAGACAGGGATTTCAGCATGAAGGTGCGCGAACACCCCCTTATACTGGTCATCATTCACGCCCGTAACTCCTGATTTGTCAGTAAGAAACTGAGTTCAGCGGGTTGACCCCCGCTCGCGGTTCCCTTACCATGAGCCGGCTGCCCGAGGCATCGGAAACCACTTTCCCAGCTGTGCGGAGCCACAAACCAATCAGGGCGCGTGCGCGCGCTTGATGTAAGTGAGAGAGCGGTAGCTCTATCCTCCTGTCGACCATTCCGTGAAAGTCGCTGACACACTTGCCCTTCATGGCGGCACGCCGGTGCGTGCGCAGATGCTGCCGTACGGCCGTCAACAGGTCACTGATGACGACGTTGCCGCTGTTGTGGAGGTGCTCCGCTCCGGTTGGCTGACGACCGGGCCGCGGGTCGGCGAGTTCGAACGTGCAAGCGCCGCCCGCGTAGGTGCAAAGCATGGCGTGGCGATCAGCAGTGGCACAGCGGCGCTCCATGCCGCCATGCGGGCTCTGCGTATCGAGGCCGGCGATGAGGTCATCGTTCCGGCCATGACCTTCGCGGCCAGCGCGAATTGCGTGCTGTATGAAGGCGGCACGCCGGTGTTCGCAGATGTCGATGCCGACACGCTGCTGATCGATCCGTTCAGCGTCGCGCAGCAGATCACGGCACGGACGCGCGCGATCATGGCCGTCGACTATGCGGGCCAGCCTGCTGATTACGATGCGTTGAATGCTCTCGCCGAGCCACGCGGGGTCGCGGTCGTTGCGGACGCCTGTCATGCCCTTGGCGCGCGCTTCGGGGGCCGGCCGGTCGGCAGTCTCGCGCGGCTCACGTGCTTCTCGTTTCATCCGGTCAAACACGTCACCACGGGCGAAGGAGGCATGGTGACGACTGACGACGGGCTGCTGGCGGACCGGATGCGGGTGTTCCGGAACCATGGCATCACGACCGACCATCGGCAGCGCGAGGCACAGGGCGCATTCTTCTACGAGATGGCTGAGCTGGGCTTCAACTACCGGTTGTCAGACATCCAGTGCGCGCTTGGATTGTCGCAGCTCGAGCGCCTGGAGTCGTTCATCGCCCGTCGTCGGCAAATCGCAGCACGATATGATGCGGCGTTTGCAACGATCGCCGCTCGTCCGCTCGCCGTGTCTCCACGCGCTGAGCATGCCTATCACCTGTACGTCGTCCGCCTCGAGCTCGACGCGCTTCGTGCCGATCGCGGCGAGATCTTCCGCGCGCTTCGCGCCGAGAACATCGGCGTCAACGTCCATTACATTCCGGTGCATCTGCATCCGTATTATCGCGCGACGCTTCATACGAAGCGTGGGTTGTGTCCAGTCGCGGAAGATGCGTACGAGCGTCTCCTGTCGCTGCCGATGTTTCCCGACATGCGCGACGCGGACGTGGACGACGTGGTGACGGCCTTGACCAAGGTTCTGGCGTATTACCACAAGTAGGATGCGCGTCGCGATTCTCGGATGCGGATCGATCGGTGGGCGTCACGCCCGCAACGTCGTATCGCTCGGCCACGACGACGTGCAGGTGTACGACCTGGACGCGACGCGGGCGCGGACGCTTGCGGCCGAATTGTCGGTGACGGCCGCCACGACGCTCGACGACCTGTGGGCGTGGCGTCCAACGGTGGCGATCATCGCAACGCCGTCATTTCAGCACGTGCCGCTGGCTCGCGAGGCGGCACAGCGTGGCTGCGATCTGTTCGTCGAGAAGCCTCTTGGGAACACGATCGATGGTATCGCGGAGCTCCTGACCGAGGCGCGCGCACGCCGTCTCGTCACGCTCGTCGGCTGCAACATGCGGTTTCACCCAGGGCCCGCTGCTGTGAAACGTCTTCTCGATGAGCGAGCGATAGGTGACGTTCTCGCGGCGAGATTGCAGACGGGCTCGTATCTTCCATCCTGGCGGCCGGGTCAGGACTACCGCCGGGGATACAGCGTGAGTGAAGAGCAGGGCGGCGGCGCGATCCTCGATTGCATCCACGAAATCGACCTGGCGCTGTGGTACTTCGGACGTGCCACGCTGTCGGCGGCGATCGTCAGGCGGGCGACATCCTTGGAGCTCGACGTGGATGGCTTGGCTGAGCTGCTCCTCGAGCACTCGAATGGCGTCGTGTCCAGTGTCCATCTGAACTTCGTCCAGCGCGATTACCGGCGCGGCTGCCAGATCATCGGCTCGACGGGCACGATCTACTGGGACTTTACGGAGGAGTCCGTCATCGTGCGACGCGGTGATGCGTCGGACACGCTTCCCGGCCCCGCCGGCTGGGAGCTGAATCAGATGTACGTCGACGAAATGACGCATTTCATGACATGCGTCTCGTCGCGCTGTGCCACGATCGCGCCGCTCGAGGACGGCCTCGCTGCGCTCGAGATCGCGCTGGCGGCCCGGGCGCGGACAATACCGGTTTCGGCGTGAAGACGGTTGCGATCATTCAGGCGCGCATGGGTTCGACGCGCCTTCCGAACAAGGTGCTTGCGGATCTCGGCGGCAGACCAATGCTCGCCCGGGTCATTGCGCGCGTTCAGCAGGCCCAGACGATCGATGAAGTCGTGGTCGCGACCTCGATCGCCCCGCAGGACGACGCGATCGAGGTCTTCTGCGCCAGCCAGGGCATTTCGTGCTTTCGCGGCAGTGAGGACGACGTCCTTGATCGGTACTACCAGGCGGCGCGCGCGTTCATGGCCGACGTTGTCGTTCGCATTACGGCGGACTGCCCGTTGCACGATCCTCGGGTCATCGACACGATCGTGTCGCATTTCGACCCGGCGCGAGCCGATTACGTGTCGAACACCGTGAAGCGAACATATCCGGACGGTCTCGACACGGAGGTGTTTTCTCTTGCCGCGCTCGAGCGCGCGTGGCGGGAGGCGGAGTGGACGTCCGAGCGCGAGCACGTGACGCCCTATATCTGGAAACACCCTGAGCTCTTCCGCCTTGATCAGGTGACGCAACCTGCCGACCTCTCCGCGCTTCGCTGGACTGTTGACGAGCCGCGCGACCTCGCCCTCGTGCGCGAGGTGTACCGCCGCCTCGATGGCCGCGATTTCACGATGAGTGACGTGGCCGCGCTCGTGAACGACGACGATGTGCTCAGGATGGTCAATGCGGATATCCCGGGCAACGAGGGATACGAGATTTCGCTGCGCCGCGATCGGAGTGCGCGGACGGGGGAGTGAAGATGATCGGCTCCGGTACGGGTCCGGAATTGTATGCACGGGCGAGGCGGCGGATTCCCGGCGGTACGCAGCTGCTGTCGAAACGCCCCGAGATGTTTCTGCCGGAGCAGTGGCCGAGCTATTTTTCACGCGCGGCCGGAGTGCGAGTGTGGGATCTCGATGGTCGCGAATATGTCGACATGAGCCACAACGCCATCGGCGTAAATATTCTCGGCGCCGCCGATCCCGATGTTGACGCCGCCGTTGTTGAAGCGGTGAGGAGCGGTGTGGCCGCCACGCTGAACGCGCCGGAGGAAGTCGAGCTCGCCGATCTGCTGTGCGAGGTGCACCCGTGGGCCGAGATGGTGCGCTACGCGCGGACCGGAGGCGAAGCGATGGCGATGGCGGTGCGGATCGCGCGGGCGCGAACCCGGAGGGATGTCGTCGCGTTCTGCGGCTATCACGGGTGGCACGATTGGTATCTCGCGGCAAACCTCGCCGAGGAGCAGGCGCTCGACGGTCATTTGCTGCCGGGCCTGAGTCCGGCCGGCGTACCGCGGGGCCTGACGGGCACGGCAATCCCGTTCCATTACAACCAGCTCGACGACCTGGAACGGATCGTCGCGGCGCAGCGCGGGAAGCTTGCCGCCATCGTGATGGAACCGCTCCGCGACACGGCTCCCGTTCCAGGATTCCTCCACGGTGTCAAGCGACTTGCGCGTGACGCGGGTGCCGTCCTCGTCTTCGACGAAATCACGGCCGGGTTCCGCTTGACGACGGGGGGAGCGCACCTGACCCTCGGCGTCACGCCCGACATCGCGGTCTTCGCCAAGGCAATCAGCAACGGCTATCCGATGGCTGCCGTCATTGGCGTCGCCGACGCAATGCAGGCGGCGCAGGATTCGTTCATCAGCAGCACGTACTGGACGGACCGCATCGGGCCTGCGGCAGCGCTCGCGACGATCCGGAAGCACCGGCGGCACGATGTCGCGACGCACCTCCAGCGGATTGGCGCGCGGGTGCAGGCTGGATGGCGGGACGCAGGCGCGCGCGCCGCGCTGCCGATCCACGTTGGCGGAATGACGCCGCTCAGCCACTTTCATTTCGATGGACCGCAGGCACAGGCGGGACACACGCTGTTCACACAGCTGATGCTCGATCGAGGATATCTGGCAGGAAAAGGCTTCTACGTCACGTATGCCCATAGCGACGAGCACGTGGACAGCTATCTGACAGCCGTGCGCGATGTATTCAGCATCATTGGCACGGCCTTCGAGGACGGAACCGTGGAGCGCCTGCTGCATGGTCCGGTCGCCCACACAGGTTTTGCGCGCCTCACATGACACGCGTGATTATCCGCGCCGACGCTGGTCCCTCAATCGGCAGCGGGCATCTCATGCGCGCCGCGGCGTTGGCCGAGGCGCTCCATCGGCAGGGCGCCGATGTCGGTGTTCTCGCTGCAGGAGTGCCGGCGCGGACGGCGGCGTGGTTGGGCGAGCTCGGGATGACGTCGACGATGCCACCCGCGGTGAGTCCGGACTCGCGTGACGCCGAAGCCACCATCGCAGCCGCACGCAACGGAGACGCCGACGCGCGATGGGTCGTCGTCGACGGCTATCACTTCGAGTCGACGTACATGAATCGCTTGCTGGACGCAGGACTTCGAGTTGCGTGGGTGGACGATCTGAACGCGCTTCCGGCGTACCCGGCTGACGTCGTGGTCAATCCGACCCTCGGCGCCGAGCGGTGCGCTTACCGGTCGGGCACCGGGACCCGCGTGCTTGCTGGCGGCACATATGCGTTCTTGAGGGCGGCGTTTGCCGAGGCGGCCGCCCGCCGCGCAGCCGCGGACCCGCAACGGATCGTGATCGCGCTCGGCGGAGCGGATCCGGGACGGTTGACGCCGCGAGTGGTGCGAGCCGTCCTTGATGCTGCCCTCCACGACGCGCGCGTTACCGTCGTCGTCGGTCCGTCGAATCCAAACGTTGACGACGTGCGCCGTGCCGCCGCCGGCGCTGACCACGTGACCGTCGTGCAGGACCCAGCCGACTGGCCCGGCCTTCTCGCAGGTGCCGCGCTGGTGATTGCGGCGGCCGGCATCACCACCTGGGAACTCGCAGCCCTCGGCGTGCCGATGCTGCTGATCGTTGCTGCAGAGAACCAGGCGCGCGGCGCCTCGGCGATCGCGGAAGCCGATGCTGCCGAGGTCGTCCGCGCAGATGCCGCCGGCGATCTCGAGGATCTCCCGGCGCGAGTCGCGGAGCTGTGGAACAACGCCGGGCGCCGCGCGTCGATGGCGGCACGCGCGCGCCGTCTGATCGACGGACGTGGCGCGTCGCGGGTCGCGCGATGGATTATCGACGGCGCCCAACTGGATCGAATCACGTTGAGGGCAGCGTCTCGCGAAGACGCGGTGCAAGTGTGGCGGATCAACAGCGAACCGTCGGTCCGGGCCGAGTCGTTTGATGATCGCCCGATTCTTCTCGGCCACCATTTCGACTGGTTCGACAACCGACTGACGTCCCCGACGTGCCGCATGTCTGTCCTCGTGCGAGAGGACGAAGTTGCGGCGATTGTCCGCTACGACCGTCTCCCGGACGGTGATGCGGCGGAGCTCGGATTCGCGGTCGCCTCGCCGTTCCGACGCCTGGGCCTGGGCAGCCGTGTTCTCGCGGAAACCTGGGGTGCCGCATGCGATGAGCTGCGCGTGCCGGCCGTGCGCGGGTTCGTCATCAAGGGAAACGATGCGTCGATCGGGGCGTTCCGCCGTGCCGGGTTCAATGCCGTCGGCAGCGACATGCGCGCCGGGCGCGAGTGTCTCGTCTTCGAGCGGCGAGCGGCATGAGCGCCATTACGATTGCAGGGCGCGAGATCGGATCGGGCCACCGCACGTACATCATCGCCGAGATGTCCGCGAACCACCGTCACGATTTCGCGCACGCCGTTCGCATCGTCGAAGCGTCAGCGGCCGCAGGCGCTGACGCCATCAAGCTGCAGACCTACACCGCGGACACCTTGACGATCGCGTGCACCAACGACTACTTTCAAATCAAGGGTACGCAGTGGAATGGAAGAACTCTCCACGAACTTTACCGGGAGGCGCACACACCCTGGGAGTGGCACGCGCCGCTGAAGGAGGCCGCCGATCGCCTCGGTCTGCACTTTTTTTCGACTCCCTTCGATCGCTCCGCCGTTGATTTTCTCGATGCGCTCGGCGTGCCCGCATTCAAGGTGGCGTCGTTCGAGCTGGTCGACGTCCCGCTGCTCCGCGAGGTCGCGCGCCGCGGAAAGCCGGTGATCGCGTCGACCGGCATGGCCACGCTCGACGAGATTGCAGAGGCAGTCGATGTCGTGCGCGCCGCCGGAGGGCGCCAGTTGGCGCTCCTGAAGTGCACCAGTGGGTACCCGGCGAGCCCCGATGAGATGCATCTGCGCACGATTCCCGATCTCGCCGCGAGATTCAATCTGCCTGTCGGCCTGTCAGACCACACTCTCGCAACCGCGGTTCCCGTCGCCGCGGTGTCGGTTGGCGCGAGCATCATTGAAAAACACCTGACGCTGTCGCGGGCCGACGGAGGCCCGGACGCGGCGTTTTCGCTCGAGCCGGCGGAATTCGCCGCGATGGTCGAAGCGGTGCGCACCGCCGAGCGTTCGCTCGGCGAGGTGCACTACGGGGTATCGCCGGCGGAAGCCTCGAGCCGGATCTTCCGGCGCTCGCTGTTCGTCGTCGAGGACGTCAGGGCCGGCGAGCCGTTCACGGACGACAACGTACGATCGATCAGGCCTGGACACGGCCTGCATCCGCGGCACCTCGATGATGTGCTGACGAAACGCGCGGCGCGGGACATCACGCGAGGAACGCCGCTGGATTGGCCGCTCGTCGATCGCGCCCAGAAGGATTGAGAAGGGGAACCCGCATGACCGAATTGAGACGCTGCTCACGCTGCATGATCCCGGAAACGCACGAGACGATCATGTTCGACGAGCACGGTGTCTGCAACATCTGCCGGCAGCAGGAGTTCAAGAAAGACGAGATCGACTGGGGCGCCCGGAGGCGGGAGTTCCGGACGCTCGTCGAGAGTTACCGCGGCAAGTACTCGCACGACTGCATCGTTCCATTCAGCGGCGGGAAGGACAGCACGTTCACGCTGTACCACCTGATGACCGAGTACAAGGTGAAGCCGCTCGTCGTGCAGTTCGACCACGGCTTCATGCGGCCTCGTATTCTCGAGAACAATACGCGCACGTTCAAGAAGCTCGGCGTGGATGTCATCAGCTTCCGGCCTGACTGGAAGGTGGTGCGCCAGCTGATGCTCGAGAGCCTCAAGCGCAAGGGCGATTTCTGCTGGCATTGCCACACCGGCATCTTTGCCTACCCGATGCAGCTCGCGGTGAAGTTCAACATCCCGTTCGTGATCTGGGGCGAGCCGAGCGCCGAATACACCTCCTACTACGGCTACGACGAGAAGGAGGAAGTTGACGAGCGGCGCTTCAACCGATTCGTCAACCTCGGAATCACCGCCGACGACATGCAGGGGATGATTCCGGGACTCAGCGGGCGCGACCTCGAGCCGTTCCGGTATCCCTCCCTCAAGGAGATGCGCCGCGTCGGCGTGCGGTCGGTGTGCCTGGGCAGCTACGAGCCGTGGGACACCAAGCGCCAGTCGGAGCTGATCGCCCGGGAACTCGGATGGCAGGGGAGCGAGGTCGAAGGCGTGCCGGCGGAATACTCCTTCGAGAAGATTGAGTGCTTCATGCAGGGGGTCCGCGACTATCTCAAGTTCCTGAAGCGCGGCTACGGGCGCACCGCCCACCTCACGAGCCTCGACATCCGCCACGGGCGGATGACGCGCGAGGAGGCCGAAGCGCTGGTGCGCGCCAACGACGGAAAGCGGCCGGCGAGTCTCGACCTCTTCCTGCAGTCTGTCGGGATCGACGAGGAGGAGTTCATGGAGATCGCGATGACCCACGTCGTGTCGCCATGGCAGCCGGACCTCGCACGGATCGAATACGGAAAGCCCCTGCACGATCACAACCAGTACAACCGCACGATTCCCCTGATCGAGGTCTAGTCGCTTGGGTACAGTCGCCGTCGTCGACTACGGAGCGGGGAATCTGCACTCGGTCCGGCACGCGCTCGAGCTCGTCGGAGGCGATGTCGTGGTGACGTCCGATCCCGAGGATCTGCGGGACGCCGAACGTATCGTGCTGCCGGGCGTCGGTTCCTTCGGCGAATGTGCGAGCAGACTGCGTGCGTCGGGTTTCGTCGAATCGCTCGAGGAGGAAGTCCGACGCCGCGGCAAGCCGCTCCTCGGTATCTGCGTGGGCATGCAGCTGCTGGCGCGGGAAGGGCACGAGATGGGCGTCCACGCCGGCCTGAACTGGTTGCCCGGTGTGGTGACGCGGCTCGATGCAGGATCATCGGGCCTCAAGATTCCGCACGTCGGCTGGAATGAAATCGAGCCGGTCCGCGACAGCCCGATGTTGCAGGGATTCCGTCGCGACTCCACCTTTTACTTCACCCACAGCTATCATCTGGCGCTCGACGATGCGTCGTTCGAGGCGGCGGCCTGCGAATACGGCCAGCGCTTCACGGCGGCCGTGCTGAGCGGCAACATCGTCGCGACGCAGTTCCATCCCGAGAAAAGCCAGGAGAACGGCCTCACGCTGCTTCAGAACTTCCTCAACTGGAAGCCTTGAGCGGTGCTCAAGACTCGCATCATCCCCAAGCTGCTCCTCAAGAACGGGCGCAACGTCAAGGGACGCAAGTTCGTGGAACTGCGTGACACGGGGCATCCGGTCAGCAATGCGCGTATCTACGATGCGCAGGGCGCCGACGAGCTGATGTTCCTCGACATTACGGCGAGCATCGAGGGACGTGACATTCTCTACGGCATCATCTCGCGCACCGCGTCCGAGGTCTTCATGCCGTTCTGCGTGGGCGGCGGGGTCAAGTCGGTCGACGACATCCGTAAGCTCTTGCGGGCGGGAGCGGACAAGGTCGCCATCAACACCGCCGCCGTGGAAGATCCCGCACTCGTCGAGAAGGGCGCTCGCATGTTCGGTGCGCAATGCATGGTTCTCTCGGTCGATTTTCGCCGCCATGGGCCCGCGTGGAAGGTGTATACACATGGGGGAACAACCGCCAGCGGCCTCGATGTACTCGATCACGTGCGCCGGCTGGTTGACAACGGCGCGGGCGAGGTGCTGTTGACATCGATCGATCGCGACGGGACGTCCGAGGGGTACGACCTGGAGATCACGCGGAAAGTCGCCGACTCGGTTGGCGTGCCGGTGATCGCGTCCGGCGGCGCGGGCACGCTGCAGCATCTCGTTGATGCGGTCAAGGATGGTCATGCGACGGCGGTTGCCGTCGGCAGCCTGTTCCATTTCACGGACCAGAGCCCGATCAAGGCGCGCGCGTTCATGCGCGTCGCGGGCGTGAGTGTTCGCGCCTGACGATGACTGCCACGGAGCGCGGCGGCATGATCGAGGCGGCACGGTTGTATCTCCGGGACGTGCAGCCATCCGACGCCACGGACCGCTACGTGGCGTGGATGAACGATGTCGACGTAACCCGCTTCATGGAAACTCGATTTGCCGCGCACAGCGTCGAGAGCCTGCGAGAGTACATCGAGACGATGCGGCGGAAGCCGGACACACTGTTCCTGGCGATCGTGCTTCGCGAAGGCGACCTCCACATCGGCAACATCAAGCTCGGCCCGATCGAACGCGTTCATCGCTGCGCAGATGTCGCGCTGATGATCGGGGACAAGGCTTCGTGGGGGCGCGGCTACGCCGCCGAGACGATCGCCGCGGTGAGCGACCATGCCTTTCGGCGCCTTGGCGTGCGCAAGCTGACCGCCGGGTGTTACGCGGGCAACGTCGGATCGCTTCGTGCCTTCGAGAAGGCGGGATACCATGTCGAAGCGACGCGCCGGGCGCAGTACTTCTGCGACGGCGCGTTCCAGGACGCCCTGCTGATGGCGCGCTTCGGTCCCGAGGCTTCCCCGCAACTCGCATGAACAACACGGTGTTTCCATTCAGCGCGGTGGTGGGTCAGGAACCGATGAAACTGGCGCTGCTGCTCGCTGCCGTCAATCCGAGGATCGGCGGCGTCCTGATTCGTGGTGAGCGCGGAACTGCCAAGAGCACTGCAGCCCGCGGGCTTGCCGCGCTGCTGCCCTCCATCACCGTGATCGATGGATGCGCGTGCGGCTGCGATCCGGACGACGAGGACGGCTGGTGCACCGAGTGTCTCGACCGCCGGAGCCGCGGGCAGATGGCGTCAATCCAGCTGCCCGCGCCGTTCGTCGACCTGCCGGTCAGCGCCACCGAGGATCGCGTCGTCGGCTCGTTTGACCTCGAGGCGGCGTTGCGTCACGGTGCGCGGCGGTTCCAGCCCGGGCTGCTGGCGTCTGCGCACCGCGGCATCCTTTACGTGGACGAAGTGAACCTCCTCGACGATCACGTCGTGGATCTTCTGCTGGATGTCGCCGCGAGCGGCGTGAACATCGTGGAGCGCGAGGGACTCACGCACCGCCATCCTGCGCGTTTCGTTCTCATCGGGACGATGAATCCCGAAGAAGGAGACCTGCGTCCGCAGTTGCTCGATCGTTTCGGGCTCTGCGTCGACGTGCTCGCCGCAGCCGGCAACGACGAACGCGTCGCGATTCTCGAGCGGTGCCTCGCGTTCGATCGAAATCCGGCCGCAATCCGTCAGCAGTGGCTGGCTCATGAACAGAACCTGTCTGCCACTCTCGCGTCGGCGTGCGAGGTGCTCGACGAGGTGGCCTACAGCCAGGACGATCTGCGCTCGATCGCGGCGCTGGCGGGCGGTTTCGATCTGGCCGGACATCGTGCCGAACTCGTCATCCTCCGTGCCGCCTGTGCGTCGGCGGCGCTCGAAGGGCGGCGCGCCATCGACGACTCAGACATTCTGCGCGTGGCGCCGCTCGGGTTACGCCACCGGCTTTCCCCCGACGTCTTCGCCGACGGCTCGCCGGGCATCAACTCCAGTCTTGCGGATCTGCCGGTTCGCCTTGAGATCGCGCGTGAGGGCACACCGCACACCACTGAAAAAAAAACCTCGCCGGTCACCGGATGACACCACAACTATCGTTGGCGCCGGCGGTGACGGATGGCGTTCCTGGCGGGACGCAGTCGATGACGGGAGCCGACGATGCGGGCGCGCCGGTGCTTTCGCGCGCGCCGCTCAATCGACGTGTCCGCCGGGCCGGCGGCCGCCGCACCAGACTGATCGCGCACCGAACGCGCGGACATGTGGTTCACGCCGTTGGTGTCGGAAAGTTTGTGCCTGACGTGGCGCTCGAGGCGACGATTCGCACGGCCGCGCTCCACCACTCCGTTGCGCCGCCGATCTCGATCGTCGCCGCCGACGTGCATCAGAAGCAGCGGGTGGCGCCGCGCAGCACGACCATCCTGTTCGTTGTCGACGCGTCGTGGAGCATGGCGGTTGCGCGCCGCATGCGCGCGGCCCGCGGTGCCATGCTCGCGTTGCTCGCCGACGCGTATCTGCGCCGCGACCGCGTCGGTCTCATCACCTTCCGGGACAGGCGTGCCTCCGTCCGTCTCGCTCCCACGCGCGCGATCAGCGTGGCGCGGAAGGCGTTGGCGACCATCCCGATCGGCGGAAAGACTCCGCTGGCATCCGCGCTCGTCGAAGCCGCGCGCGTCTTCCGCCGCGAGCATGCGCGGCAGCCGCACGCTGATGCCCTCATGGTGATCGTCACGGACGCCGCCGCGAACGTCCCGGTTGCCGGCGGCGCCCCCCTCGAGGAGGCATGGTCCGCCGCCGATCGGCTGCGGCTGTGTGGCGTGCGTTCGGTGGTCATCGACGCGGAACCTCCCGATCGGGACCGGGGACTTGCGCGCACGCTGGCGCAACATCTGGGCGCGTCGGCGGTCGTGTTGTCAGAGCTGCGAGCGGACCTGCTGTATCGGGAGGTCAGGCGCGCGTTGGAGCTTGGCTGATGCCTCGCGTCGCGTACATCAGCTGCGACTCGTGCGAGTGGCACGACATCGGTGAGCGCATGCGGACCCTGGCCGCCTGGGAGCCCGTGTACTGGATTTGCGAGCCGAAGGTCTGTCCGCTGCTCGACGCGCGGTTTCCGAGCGTCGTCACGCACGCGCGGCATGACGCGTACCACATGATTACGCCTCCGGCGCTCGAGCCGCTCGAACTCGAGCCGCTCGACGAACCGTTCCTGCGCGACATGAGCGAGGCGCAGACGATCGCGTTGAAGATGATGGACGTGATGGATTCTGTGGACGCGTTCGACTTCAACGCGCGCCGACGCCACTTCCAGCAGCGACTGCAGTACTGGCGAGCGATCATCAAGGTGACGCGGCCGGACGTCTGCGTCTTCGCGTTTTCGGCGCACGCTGTCTACGACTACGTGGTCTACGCGCTGTGCGGCTACTACGGTATCCGCACCATCATGTTCGAGACCACCTTCAATTGGGCGCTGTACCTGGCGATGGAGGATCCCATGGTCGGGTCTACCGAGATCAGGGACGCGTACGCAGGGCTCCTCGCACGCGATACTGGTGGCGAGATCGAGCTGCCCGCGCTGTACGACACGTACTTATCGCGGCTGCGCGGCAACTATGGCGATGCGCAGCCGTGGTACATGCGGCAGCAGTTCGAGAGCTTCCCGAAGGAGATCGTCTCGACGCTGTACACGGGCAAGGATCGCCGGCGCGATCACGTCGGCTCCAGTGAGCCGTTCACCGGGGGTGCGAAGGATCATCCACCTGAACGGCGCAGCTGGCGTCGTTACTTCCGCCAATGAACCCCTCACGGATCCGGAGCGCGTGGGAGACCTGCCGGCGGCCGCCAGTCCGCATGGCGCGGCGTCTGCGGCGCAGCGCCAACACGGCGTGGCGGTCCTCGATTCGCCCGTTGCGCCGCGCCGCCAAACGCACTCGGCAGGCGTTGCGCCCGCGGGCACGTCGATACAACCGCAGCCTTCGTCAGTTCCGGAAAGTCGCCGGAGGGTACGCGAGCGTCGCATGGTCGTGGCTGCGGCATGTCGGAAGGCATTCGCGGCTGCGCCTGTGGCGGTACACGCTGCATTTCCCGTTGCGCTGGGCCAAGAAATATGGGTGGTGGCGCGCCTACAAGGTCTATCGCAACGTCGTCTCACAGGTGTACCGGTGGTACGGTAACCACGTTCTTCGAACGCTCGCCGTGGCTCATGCCGTGTTATTCAGAGCGACGGCGCTCGGAGTCGCTCGCTGGCATGCGACGCTGTTTTTCAACCGGTTCACACGGATGCAGCTGCCGCGGCTCCCCCCGAAGACGTCGCCTGGCCCCGCGTTGTATAGGGAGGCCCGCGGCATTCACCTCAAGGAGCGCGGCCGCTCGTACGAGCAATCGTTCCAAGGTCCATGGGGCCGGTTGCGGTCCGAGCAGGCGCTCGAGGAGGGCAATCAGAAGAAGAGGCTCATGTGGGAGGCGTACACGCGCGCATCGAAGCCGGTGATGCTGAACGTCCCATTCGTGTACATCGCTCTGCATTTCCAGCCTGAGCGCACCACATCCTCGCTCGGCGGGCCGTTCGCCGACCAGTACCTGCTCGTCGACCTGGTGGCTCGCTGCGTGCCGCGAGGCTGGAAAGTGTATGTCAAGGAGCATCCATCGCAGTTCTATCCGCCCTTCTGCGGCGAGCGAGCACGCCATTCAGACTTCTATACCGATCTGCAGCGCGTGCCGAACGTTGAGCTCGTCAGCCTGAGCACATCCAGCTTTCAGCTGATCGATCACGCCCGCGCCGTTGCCACTGTCACCGGAACCGTCGGATGGGAAGCGGTCATCCGCGGCACGCCGGCACTGGTGTTCGGCAGCCCGTGGTACCGTCACTGCGAGGGCGTCTGGTGTGTAGCGACCGAAAAGGCGCTGCGCGAAGCGCTCACGTGGATCGAAGCCGGTGTGCGACCCGACTACCGCAAGGTGCGGTTGTTCATGCTGGCGTTGGATTCTGTCTGCGCGCGGGCCGGACTCGGATACGGCACACCTGACGAAGCCGAGCTCGGTCTCCCGCACGATGAGACGGTGGCGCGCCTGAGCGACTTGCTGCACCGGTGCTGGAAGCGCATGGAGCGCACGCCGCCGCGTGTCGCGCCGCAAGGGTCGTTGCCTCCATTGCCGTTCGCCCGTACCGGAGGCGGAGCTGACGTCTTGAAGACCTGAGATGCCCCGAGCCATTTACACGGAAGCCCACACCCAACTCTGGCTCGACACGGCGATCGCGTTGCAGGAGGAGCTCGGCCTCGAGCCGTGCTACTGGGTAGGGAAGGGTCATTTCGAGACGCAGGTGCTCCGTCAGTTTCCGCACGTCATCTTCCACTCGAGGACCGACGCGATTCGCGGCGTGCCGCCGGCGGCGATGGCGCAGGTGCCGCAGCGGCCGCTCGACGCCGATGTGCTGCGCCAGTTCAGCAGAGTCCAGCTTGCCGCAGGCAAGATGATGGATCGGCTCGACGTGCTCGACGGGTTCCGCTTCGAGGAGCGCACGCGGCTGTTTCACGTCCAGTTGCGGTACTGGAGGTCGGTGATCGAAGCCATCGATCCGGATCTTGTCGTGTTCCCGGTGCAGCCTCACACGGTGTACGACTACATCATCTACGAGCTGTGTCAGGCTTACGGGGTCCGCACCGCGATGTTCCAGTGGACGGTGTTTCACGACTGGATCTACCCGCTGGATCATATCGAGCACGGCTATCACGAGATTCGCGATCGGTACCGGCGGCTGCTGGCCGGCGGAATAGCCGACGTCAAGCTCGCGCCGGTGCTCGAAGAATACTTTCAGCGCGTTGGTGGCGACTACCGGGACGTGATGCCCGACTACCTCGTTGCGCAGATGCCGACGGCGCTTCGGAGCGCTATCTTCAGCGGCACCCCCGCGACCGGCGACTTCGGGTTCGTGCCACAACAAATCGCATCGCTGCGAGCGTCGTCCGAGATCGTGTTCCCGTCATGGCGGTTGTTCGCGTCAAACCCGCAGCGCGCGCGCAAGCACGCAAGCCGGTTCTTCAACGACCGCTTCCACCACTATCGGCGAGTCGTCCGCGCGAGCCGCGCTGCGCTCAGACGCTCGTCAAAGTACGCGATCCGGCGGCTGCGGCACACTCTGTCTGCGCGTTCGCTGGCTCGGAATGCGACGAGACTCGCGCGCTGGCCACGCCGAGTCGGCAGGGGCACACAGCGCCTCTACCGGCGTTACCTGCGTATGCCCGTGCGTGCCGTGCTGGCTGGGGACATGAACCGGCCCCTCAAGGAGCCGGGTCGCCGCATGGAGGAGTCGTTTCGCGGTCGCTGGGGGGGCGTTCGGCTGCAGATCATGCGGCTCGCGGGCAACCGCAGGAAGCGCGAGCTGCTGCGCGAGTATCTCGCGCGGTGCGCTCCCCTCGATTTCGACGCGCCGTACATCTTCGTGGCGCTGCACTATCAGCCGGAGCAGACGACGTCGCCGACCGGAGGCGTGTTCGTCGACCAGAACATCATGGTCGATATGCTGGCGCGCATCGTCCCAGCCGGCTGGCGAATCTACGTCAAGGACCATCCATTCCAGTTCTTCCCGAACAGCATCGGCGAGCGAAGCCGATCGGTTGAGTTCTACGACGATCTGATGGCGCATTCCAACGTCACGCTCGTACCCTGGTCCGTCTCGCCCTTTGAGCTGATCGATCACGCGAAAGCGGTGGCGACCGTTTGCGGGACCACGGGCATCGAGGCGATCATGCGCGGCAAGCCTGTGCTCGCGTTCGGGTACGCGTGGTATCGCGACTGTGAGGGCGTCTTCAATACGCCGAGCGTTGCCGAGTGCCGTCAGGCGATACAGGCGATCACGGGCGGCTATCAGGTCGATCCGAGAAGGGTTCGTCTTTATCTGAAGGCGATCGAGGAGTCGTGCTTCAGAGCCGACCTGGATTTCGGCGTCCACATCGACCCCGTGCCGCATGAGGACAATGTAGCGAGGATTGCCGGCGGGATCCGGCGCATCTACGAGCGCGGCGCGGCGAAGGCATCGCGCCAACAGGATCGTGTGGTGGCTGATCTGCAGGTCTCACCTGGCGGTAACTGAACATGGAACCGCGATCGCTGCTCCACATCGCGAGGCAGGAAGCCAACGCTCTTCGATCCGTCGTCCCGCGCGCGTTAGGTCAGACCCCGCTGCGCGAGTAATCGCGCCACACGCCCCGCACACTCCTCCGCATCACAATCGATCGTGGTCAGGCTGATATCCGGCGATGCCGGAGGCTCGTACGGATCGTCGATGCCCGTCAGACCCTTGATTTCACCTCTGCGCGCCATGGCGTAGAGTCCCTTTACGTCGCGCTGCTCGCAGACCGCCAGCGGCGTGGCGACGTGCACGAGCACGAACGCATCATGTCCCACCTTGTCGCGCACCTGGTTCCGCGTCGCCTCGTACGGGCTCACAGCCGCGACGATGACGACGCCGCGGTGTCGGACGATCTCGGCGGCCACGAACCCGATGCGGAGGATGTTCGTGTCTCGATCCTGCTTGCTGAAGCCAAGGCCCTTTGACAGGTGGGTCCGTACGACATCCCCATCCAGCAGCGTTACCGTGCGGCCGCCCTCGGTCAGGCGCGCGCTGAGGATCTGCGCAATGGTCGATTTGCCGGCGCCGCTCAGTCCCGTCAGCCAGACGCAACACCCGCGGTCGATCGAATGTGATGTGACCGTCATCGCGCGGTGTCGATCGCGGGCGGCGCAGACATCACAGCCAAACGGTGCTTGGGCTGGCCGAGACTCGTGTGTGGCGCCGGTTCGGTGCCGACGAGATGAAAGCCGTGACGGGCCAGCGCGGCTCGCAGGCCGTCTTCGTAGTGGCGTAGAAGCAGATACATGTACTCGATTCTCTCGTGAAGTCTCGCGTGAGGCTGGCCGGGATGAAGTGCACGCGCGACCGCGAGAATCATACGGTCAGTTGCCGTCCCGCGCACCTGCCGGAGTCCCTTGCGGACGACATTCAACATGGTGTTGTAGAGACAGCGGTAGGGAGTGACGTGAATCAGGCGGCCTTCGGCGGCGGCGTCACGCGCGATCTTGGCGGCGAGCGAGTCGGAGGTGGCCTTCATCCCTTGCAGCGACGAGGATGCGACGATCAGATCGAAACGGCCTGCGTCGAGGCTCAGATAATCATGCTTCACGAAGGCAATGCGATGCCGGTGGGGCGATTCGGTGACCGCGGCCTCGGCCCGCCCGATGTTGGCATCTGACAGATCCACGCCCACAAAAGACGCATATGGCAGCGCCTCTGCGAGATACAGAATCAGGGAACCGTCACCGCAGCCAATGTCGAGCACTCGGCTGGGAGGGATGCCGCCCACGACGTTGATGATTCGCTCCCCAAACCAGCGGACATGCGCAGGATCGGCGCTGAAGTGTGCCGCCTCCATCGATGTCCGACCGACTACTTCGCAGCGCGTGCGGCTAGCACGGCGAGTCGGTGCTTCAGTTGACCCGGGCTCGTGTGCGGCGCCGCCTCCATGTGAAGGATGTGAAACCCTTGATGACGCAGTGCCTCGCGCAACGACTCGTCGTAGTGCCGGGTGACTGCATACATGTAGTGCACCCGTTGTCTGAGCCACTCCTGCGATTGACCATGATGGACCAGGTTTGCGGCACGGAGAATAATCCAGTCCGACGCGCTTCCGCGCACGCGACGAAGCATGTTCCGAAGGGTGTTCAGCACACTGTTATACAGGCAGCGGTAGGGCATCACGTAGATCAGGACGCCGCCGGGAGCGACGTCGCGCGCGAGTGTCGCAGCCACCTGCTCGGTCGGCGCGTCCATTGCCTCCAGCGCTTGGAAAGCAGTGATCAGTCCGAACTGGCCGCGGTCGAAGGCCATGAAGTCGCCGCACAGGGCGGATATCCTGGATCCGTGGAGTGATGCCTCAATCCGCTCCCGCGCGGCGGCGACGCTGGCGGGCGAGATATCGACACCGACCAACGACACCTGCGGCATCGCCTCTGCAAGCGCCAACAGCAACAGCCCGTCGCCGCAGCCGATATCGAGGATCCGGCTCGGAGTTGGGCCCGGCGCTGCCCTGACGATTCGCGCGACGAACCAGTGAATGTTTGCAGGATCGGCGGTGAAGACGGCCTCGACATCACGCGCATCATGTATCACGGCGGGCCCGCAGCAGCTGCCACGCGGGAAGCGGTGCTCCATTCGAACCGAGGCGAACATCGGGCGAATTCGAGGAACCGCCGGTAGGTATCGAGCATCGGCCGGTTTCCCGAAAATCGCTTCTCGCAGTGCGTCAGCAGCATCACCACCCCCCGAGCCGTGGCGATCGTCTCCGCGTTCTGCTCCCACATCGCACCGATTTCCTGAGGCGTGTAGCCGAGAAACTGGACGCTCCCGTCGCGGCGCATAGTGATGGGGATTTCAAGCGTGCGGTCAATCCGGAAAGGGCGGGCGCTGGCGCAGCCGTTGTTGAAGACCGGAAACGGGCCGCCCGATGTCGGAATGCTCGAATCGTAGCGGTAATAATCCGCGAGATCTTCGACCAGTTCCGAGGTTCTCACGAGCGATGGCGCTCTGTACCCCGACGGCGCGTATGCCTCAAGCGCCGCCCGCCCGTCCGTCAACCGCTGGCGGCGCTCGGTGGCGCTGAGGAACGCGGTCCGATTCGAGTGATCGTAGCCGTGCACGCCGATCTCGTGGCCGCGCTGAGTGACTTCCCTCAGCAGCCCGTGATCGAGCTGCCAGCCGCAGGGCACGACGTAATTCGTCGATCGCGCGCCGGCCGCTTCCTCGACGGGTAGGAACAGTTCGACGAGGTTGCGTAGTCCCTCCGGCGAATCGATGTCATGGGTCAGAAGGACGGGCGCCGGCTGCGGGGCCGGCACGTCCGGATCGGTGGCAGACCAGTCGGAGGCGAAGTCGGCGCTGAGATCGAGCGGCCAGTCCGGAAACTTCGCCCATGACTGCTGCTTCGTGCGGAGACGGCTGCCGATGTTACGCGCGATGAGCCAGCGGACCTTCGGAGGCACGCGTTGATAACTGAACGGAAGCCTCGATACGAGAGGCTGCTCAGTGAACGCCGCCCTCAACCGTAGACGGTCTGCCAGGCCGTTTTGATGGAGCGGCGGAAGCGGCCGCAGATCAAGAGTTGAAACGTCGGCGGAGCCAACCAGCGACCTGAGGAGCGATACGGGCAGCGACACCTCGAGACCGACCGCCCATTCAAGACGGCGCGTCCGTACTGCTGTGATGCGAACACGTCGCAACTCCTCAACGAAACCGGGCACTCGCAACCTCATGTTCCTCGGTGGTTGCACTGATGAAATACAGGGGCCGTCTCACGACCTCGGTATAAATGCGATACAGGTACTCCCCTACCACACCCATCATCAGAAACTGGAGGCCGAAGAACACTGTGAGGGCGAGCATCACGCTCGTCCACCCGGGCAGGGGCCGTCCGCCGATGTAAACGTACAGGAAATATCCCGCAAGTGGAATCGTGAGCAGTGAGACCAACGTGCCGGTGATCGTCATGAGCCGGATCGGCGTCAGCGAAAATCCGATGAAGGTGTCGTACATCGTTTTCAGCATGCGGCCGTAGGTCCACCCCGAGACACCAGACCGTCGCCGCTGCCGACGGTATTCGACGACCGTCTCGGAGAAACCGGTCCAGGCGACAAGCGCAAAGGTGACGCGGTTGTGTTCCTGGAATCGGGCGAAGCACTCGGCGACTTTCCGATCGATCAGGAGAAAGCTGCCGGTCGTGAATCGTGACCCTCGGGGCATCGCGTGCCGGCGGATAAGCGATTCGAAAAGCCGGCTCGTCAAGATCCGGAGCGGCGACTCCTCGCGGCTGATGCGCTTGCCCCAGACGATCTCCGCGCCGCCACGCCACGCGTCGATGAACTCGGCCACGGTCTCGGGCGGATCCTGCAGATCGCACGCGAGTGTCGCCACGGCATCCGCGTCGCCGATATTCGCGAAGCCTGCGCTGAGCGCGATGTGCGATCCGTAGTTGCGCGAGAGTCTGATGCCGCGGAATCGTTCGTCACGCGCGGCCATGTCGCAGATCCGCCGCCAGCTGTCGTCCGAGCTTCCATCCTCGATGAGCAGGACGCGGACAGCGCAGTCGGTCCGCGAGAAGAGTGTTTGCCGGACCGCCTC
>Ga0114129_10002132_pt1 | contig 27284 bp, 26 predicted proteins | sample RhiMetdeltSRZDD1_FD_80071 | JGI IMG/M metagenome (GOLD analysis project Ga0114129, IMG submission 80071) | Populus rhizosphere microbial communities from Tennessee, USA - Rhizosphere MetaG P. deltoides SRZDD1 (version 2) (version 2) | ecosystem: Host-associated > Plants > Roots > Rhizosphere >...
CACCGCGATGCGAACCTGAACGTGCCCCTCCTCGCGCACCCAGTCGCGGATCGCCAGCGCCGCGCGCACCGCCCGCTCCGGATCATCCTCATGGGTGACCGGCGCCCCGAACAGCGCCATCACCGCGTCCCCGATGAACTTCTCCACCGTCCCGCCGAACCGCTCCAGCTCCGCCCGCAGCCGGGCGTAGTACGGCGACAGCAGCGCCCGCACATCCTCGGGGTCCAGCTGCTCGGCCCGGGAGGTGAAGCCCACCAGGTCCGCAAACAGCACCGTCACGACCTTGCGCTCCTCCTGAGCCAGCGGCCGGTCCCCCGCCAGGGCGGTACCACACTCCGAGCAGAACTTCGCCCCAGGCTGGTTCCCGTGGCCGCACGCAGGACAAACGCTCATCCGCAAAGCCTACGGCGGCGCGGGGCACACGGCGCCACTCACGCCGGTCGGACGCGGTCCAGCACGCAGCCAAGGCCCGGCGCCATCGACAGCCGCTGGTCCGCGGTGACGAGGGGAACGGCCAGCGCGGTCATGAGGGCGACGTAGAGGCCGTCGTCATAGGGTTGTCCCCATGATGACACCGGCTATGACGGCGTATGCCCTGGTCAACGACGCAACCAGGGCCGATCCGGGGTGATCACCGTTGTCGGTGAATCGCTCGTGGACGTGGTCGACCGGGGCGGCCGTGGCGGGCCGGCCGTCCACCCTGGCGGGAGCCCGGCCAACGTGGCCGTCGCGCTCGCCCGGCTCGGGCAGCGCACCGTGTTCGTCACGCAAGTCGGAGCCGACGACTACGGCGCCCTGGTCCGCGCGCACCTGGAGCGGAACGGGGTCGAGCTGGTCCTGGCCGGTCCCGCGAGCCGGCCCACCAGCCGGGCGCTCGCGAGGCTCGATGCCCGCGGTGCCGCCACCTACGAGTTCGAGCTCAGCTGGGACGTGCGTGACCCGCCGATCGCCGAGGGCAGCGCCGCCGTCCACGCCGGGTCCCTCGGCGTGCTGCTCGCGCCGGGCGGCGAGCAGGTGGTCCGGCTGGTCGAAGCCGCGTACGGCCGCGGGCTGGTCACGAGCTACGACCCCAACGTCCGGCCGTCGGTGACACCCGACCGCCAGCGGGCCGCCGCGACCGCCGAGCAGGTTATCGCCAGCGCCCACGTCGTGAAGATGAGCGACGAAGACCTCGACTTCCTGTTTCCCGGCATGGCGCCCGGGCAGCTCGCGGCGCGCCTGCTCGGCCCCGGCCGCGCCACTCAGGTGCTGGTCGTGACGAGGGGCAGCGAGGGCGCGACCGTGGCGACCAGGGCCGGGCAGTTCTCTGCCGCCGCCGTTCCCGTCACGGTGGTGGACACGGTTGGCGCCGGCGACGCATTCATGGCCGCCCTGCTCGCGGGGCTCGCCGACCTCGGGGAGCTGTCGCCCGCGGCGATAGCCGGCCACGTCGCGGCCGACGAAGGGATCCTGCGCGAGATCGCCGGCCAGGCTCTGGCCGCCGCGGCACTGACCTGCTCGCGCCCAGGAGCCAACCCGCCGACGTCCGGCGAGCTCCGCCGGTTCCGCGCCGGCTCGGGCAACACCGGCGCGCCAGGCCATCGCAGCGATTGAGCGCAAGGACGCGACGGGGCCGCGGCAGCCGTTGAGCATATCCTGCCCGCTCGTCAGGGCGGGCTGACCGGAACCTCCGCGGAGTCGGTCAGGCGGAGCTTGCGGCGGGCCCGCTCGTAGAACGTCGTGCGGCCCAGGCGGACGACGTGGGCGGCGCCGGGGCGCGGCTGCAGCTCGATCCGGTCGCCGACGTCCACGTGGGCGGCGACCGGCCCGTCGACCTCGACGGCGAGCCGGCCGCTGTCGGGCAGGATCTCCAGCGTCAGGCTGTCGTGGACCGAGACGACCAGCCCGCGGTTGTAGGCCGAGTGCGGCGCGGCGGGCGTGACCAGCAAGGCGTCGACCGCTGGGCTCACGATCGGGCCGCCCGCGGAGAAGCTGTAGGCGGTGGAGCCCGCCGGCGTGGCGACCACGACCGCGTCGGCGGCATAGCTGACGAAGGGGTGGCCGGCGGCCCGCACCGCGATCACGGCGGTCGGCTGCCCGGGGAAACGAACGACGGCGACGTCGTTGAAGGCGGTGACGACCTGGTCGCCGATGATGGCATCCACGGCCAGACGCGGCTCGACCGTGAACTTATGGTCGTCGATGGCGGAAAGCGCGCCGGGCAGGTCGGGCACATCCACCTCGGCCAGGAAACCGAGCTTGCCGAGGTTCACCCCCAGCACCGGCGCGCGCTGCCCGTCGGCCAGCCGCATGGCGCGCAGCATCGTGCCGTCCCCGCCGAGACTGACCACCAGGTCCGCACGCCGGCCGAGTTCGGTGGCCGTGACCGCGACCGCGGCGCAGTTCAGCCGTTCGATCTCCGCGTCGATGCCCAGCACCTCGGCACGTTTGCGCGCAGCCCAGTCCAGGACGGCGGCCACCGCCGCGGCGGAATCTCGCGCGGGGTGCAGGACAAGGCCAATGGACTTCATCTCAGAAGTGCTCCGCGCGCTGCCCACGGCTGGATCGCATGGCCCTAAGCTACCTGGCTGACTCTCCCCGTAACCATCAGTCCAGGTGCCCGGGCTCGCTACCGTGAGCTTGTGAAGCCTTTCCTGCTGCTGGCCATTCGCGCGGAGGATGCGGCGGCGGACAACGAATACGAGTCGTTTCTGGCCTTCAGCGGGCTGGACGAGCGCGACCTGCGCCGGATCCGGCTGGAGCAGCGCGCGCTGGGGGACGTCGACCTGCGGGACTGGTCCGGGATCCTGCTCGGCGGCGGGCCGTTCAACTCCAGCGACCCGGAGGCGTCGAAGTCCCCGGTGCAGCGGCGGGTCGAGGCGGACCTGCGCGGGCTGCTCGAAAGGGTGGTCGACGCGGACTTCCCGTTCCTCGGGGCCTGCTACGGCATCGGCACGCTCGGCAGCCACATCGGGGCCGTGGTGGACCGGCGGTACGCCGAGCCGGTCGGTTCCGTCTCGGTCACGCTTACCAGCGAAGGCCAGCGGGACCCGCTGCTGGGCGGTCTGCCCGCCACGTTCGACGCGTTCGTCGGCCACAAGGAGGCGCTCAGCCGCCTTCCGGACCACGCTGTCCTGCTGGCCAGCTCCGCCACGTGCCCGGTGCAGGCGTTCCGGATCGGCTGCCACGTCTACGCCACCCAGTTCCATCCCGAGCTGGACGCGGCCGGCCTGTGCACCCGGATCGACGTGTACAAGCACGCCGGCTACTTCGAGCCCGAACAGGCTACCGAGCTCAAGGCACTGGCCTACCGCAGCAAGGTCGTCCACCCGCCCGCCATCGTGCGCCGGTTCGTCCAGCTCTTCAGCGGCGCGGTTCCCGTGGCGTCCGGTTCCACCTGACGATCGGCTCGGACCGACGCTGGGCCCGCCCGTCAGCCCGGGCGCTCTTCCACGGGTATTCCCAGGGCGTGGAGCAGCTCGCTCAGGCTGGCGAACGTGGCATCCTCCGGCAGCGGAGACACCAGGTCCAGCAGCCGCTGCTCTGCCTGGTGTGACGCCAGGATCTCGAGCAGCCGGGCCCTGGTCGCCGGGAACGCGGTGCGGTCCAGGTGACGGGCCAGGTCGCTGCGCAGCTCGATGGTCTCCCAGCTCTCCCCGGGCGGGGTGCCCCCCGGCCTCCCCTCCGGCGCCCAGGTCGCCTCCGGCTCGTCCTCGGCCGGCGGTTCGGGCTCCAGCCATTCCTCGGCCCGGGTTGCCCGGTGGGCCTGCAACTCGCTGCGGACCTCGCGCTTGAGCGCGTCGTCCTCGCGCGGTCCGTGCGTTCCGCCCGTCTGCTCGCTCATCGGCATGCCTCACTTATGCGGAGGGCCAGAGGCTAGGCCCTGGCCCGGATGGTGGCCAACCACCGATCTTGCCGCTGGCCGCGCCGGGGAAACATCCCGGCGGCAAAGAACGGCCCGGCGGCCGGGGCTGCCGGGGCCGCAGTCGCGGCGGGGGGGGGCGCGCAGCCGACCGGCGGCGGGGTGCACAGCGACCGGCGGCGGGGGGCGTGCAGCGACCGGCTGCGGGTGCGGGCAGCGGCCGTGCCCGGGACGCCTTGTGGCAGGCTAGCGGTGGGCCCGTCGGCCTGGGCCGGGTAAACCGGCTGGCTGCACCCGGCGAGGAGGCGACGCTGGTGAACCTGGGTTTCTTGCGGCCGCTGTACGACGAGATCGGGGGCTACGTGTCCGTGTACCTGGACACGGACCGGGCTCACGAGAACGCGCTGACGGCCATCGAGCTTCGGTGGCGTGCGGCCAGGCAGCGGCTGGCCGAGGCGGGGGCGAGTCCGGCCTCGCTCGACGCGGCCGCAGCGGTGGCCGGTGGCCCCGGCGAGGCGGCCCGGGGCCACGCGGTGTTCGCGCGGAACGGCGCCGTCGCCTTCACCGGCGCCCTGGACGCGCCGCCACGGCGGGAGATCGCGCGGCTGGCGCCGTTGCCGCACATCATGCCGCTGCTTGCCCAGCGCCGCCCGCCCATTCCGCACGTGCGGGTGAGCGCGACCCGGGCCGGCGGCGAGATCGTCGCCGTCGGCGGCAGCGGCGGTGGGTGGCGCGACTGGGTCGCGGGCGGCCAGTGGCCGGTGCATAAGACGTCGGTCGGTGGCTGGTCGCAGGACCGGTACCAGCGCAGTGTCGAGGAGGCCTGGGACGAGAACGCCAAGGCGCTGGCCGCCGAGGTGGTCGCGGCGGCGGACCGGATCGGTGCCCAGCACGTCGTGGTCGCCGGCGACGTCCGGGCGCGCGCGCTGCTGCTCGGGCACTTGAGCACGCCGCTGCGGGAGTCCGCCGCCGTGGTCGAGGAGGAGGTGAGCGCGGACAGTCCGGCTATGGCCGGGGCCGCGAACCGGGCGCTCGCGGAGTGGGTCGGCCGCCACACGCGGGAGCGCTTCGATGACTGGCGGGCGAAGCTCGCCCACGGCCTGGCCGTCGAGGGCCTGGCGCGGACCATGGCCGCGTTCCGCGACGGTCAGGTCTCCGACCTGTTCCTCGCCGACGACCCGTCCTCTACCGCGTCCGCGTGGATCGGACCCGCCGGCAGCGACCTCGCCGCCTCCGAGGAAGAACTGCTGGAACGGGCGGTGCCCACGCCGGTCGCCGACCGCGCCGACGCGGCCCTGGTGCGCGCGGTGGTCCACACCGATGCCAATCTGCATTTCTTGCCGGGGGATCTCGTGGAGGGCGGCGACCCGGCGGCATACGGCGGCATCGCCCGCCCGCGGGACGGGGTGTGCGCCACGCTTCGCTTCTCGCTGGAGGCCGCCGACGGCACCTGATCGGTGCCTCGGCCGCGGTGATCTACCTCCGCCCGTGCGGGAGGTATCCGGGCTGCCAGCCGCGGCGTATCCGCCGGTAGTACCGGCCCGCGGCGAACGCCCCGATCAAGCAGCTTACGAGCCAGAACACCAGCATCAGCTTCAGGAACAGCCAGCCGCCGCCGGGGATGATCACCGCCGCGAGCAGCGCGAACAGCACCAACGGCAGTATCGGCGGGCCGTGGCGGTAGACGATCCTGGGGGGCCCAGCCCACTGAGGGTTCGGCGCCGCACTGGCCGGCACGGGCTCGGGCTGGGGCAGGTCTGCCATCACGTGGCGCAGGTCACCGAAGGTCTTCGCGCTCAGCGCCGCCGAGATTCGCTCGTCAAGTTCCTCCTGGGTGAGCCGGCCCTCCGCGAAATGATCGCGCAGCCGGGCGGCGACGCGGTCCCGGTCGGCGTCGGAAGCGCGAATCCGATCGTCCATCGCTTGTCTCGCCTTCTACTGTTCGTCGTGCTCGCCGGGAACGTCGCCGGCCAGGATCTTGTACATCCTGCTCCGGGTGCGTTCCAGCAGTTGCTCGGCGGCATGGACCTGCTCGGGGGTGCCGGCGTGAGCCATCTGCACGATGCTGCCGCCCAGCTGCGCGGCCTGGACGAACAGGCCAGGTACCTGCCCGGGCTCGTCCTGTGTCATCGACTCCCACGCCGCGCGTGCCTTCTCAGGGTTCTCCTCGACGTACCGGCGGCCGGCGTCGGTGAGGCTGAACGTGCGCCGGCCGCCAGACTCCTCGGCTTCGACCAGGCCCTCGTCGGCGAGCTGCTGCAGCGCCGGGTAGACCGCGCCGGGGCTGGGCCGCCAGGCGCCGCCGCTGCGCTCCTCGATCTCGGACATGATCTGGTACCCGTTGTGCGGGCCTTCGCGCAGCAGGGCCAGGATCGCGGCACGCACATCGCCGCGGCCGGCCTTCGGCCCGCGTGCCGAGCCCGGCGGGCCGGGCCACCAGGCGCCCCACGGCCCGCCGAAGCCACCCGGCCCGCCCGGGCCGGGTGGCCATTCCTTGGCGCCTTTCGGCCGCCCGAAGCCCCGCTCCCACGGCCCGCCGCGCCAGCCCGGGCCATGCCCGCGCGACATCCCGCCGACGGCGCCCTGGATGTGACCCAGCAGGCGGGCGACGGAACCGAATATCTCAAAGAGACGGGGATCGAAGTCCCCGGCCGCTGAACCTGCCACCGGCATTCCACGCTCCCAGCGAGCCACTCACGATACGATCACGATATATCGTCAGCGTACAACGTCGGCCCTTCGGCCGCAAGACACAGCGTATTTGCTCTCGTGGCCGTCCGGCGAACGTTACCCGAACGGTGCGGGTGTTACCTTCATGACTCCAGTACACCTGAGCGCAACATCCGGGGGATCTACATGAACGTCACATCAGCCGGCATCGCCAGGGCGTGTGGCTGAGATGCCGAGGTCACAGGCCGTTCTGTTCGCGATCGATGACGACGTCGGCGTGGTAGCCGCGCTCCAGGACGATCTCACCCGGCGGTTCGGCGGGGACTTCCGCGTCATCGGCGAGTCGTCGGCCGCCGCGGGACTGGCGACGCTGCGTGGACTCGCCGACGAGCGCGTACCCGTCGCCCTGCTCATCGTCGACCACGACATGGCCGAGATGCCAGGGGTCGACTTCCTCGCCCGCGCCCATGACATGCACCCGCTTGCCAAGCGGGTGCTGCTGGTGGAGCGCGACTACTCGGTGCGGAGCCCGGTCATCCAGGCCATGACGCTCGGTCAGGCCGACTACTACATCAGCAAGCCGTGGATGCTCGAACAGGATCTCTACCGGATCGTCAGCGGGTTCCTGGCCGGGTGGGCCAAGGATCGCCAGGCCGGCTTCGCGTTGTTCCACGTCATCGGGAGGGTCCAGGACCGCGGCACGTACGAGCTACGGGAGCTGCTCACCCGGTTCGGCGTGCCGTTCGAGTTCCGCGCAGCGTACGACAGGCGGGGCCGCAAGCTGCTCGCCAGCAGGGGCCTGGATGGATCACGCCTGCCGGTCGTGATCCGCCACGACGACTACACGATGGTCCAGCCGACGCCCGCCCAGGTCATCGCGGCAACCGGCGGGACCACCTGCAACGACGTCGACGAATGCGACCTCGCCATCGTGGGGGCGGGCCCGGCCGGCCTCGCCGCCGCCGTGTACGCGGCGTCCGAGGGCCTGCGGACGGTCGTGCTGGAGGAGACCGTATCCGGCGGCCAGGCGGGAAACAGCCCGATGATCCGGAACTACCCGGGCTTCCCACAGGGCGTCAGCGGGCACGAGCTCACGCGGCAGGCCTGCGAGCAGGCCTGGATGTTCGGCGCGCACATGGTGTTCGCCCAGCCGACCGTCGGCCTGGAGTGCCGCGACGGTGAGCACTTGGTGCGCCTCACCGACGGCCAGCGGATAGCGGCTGGGGCGGTCATCGCCGCGCCCGGCATTGCGTGGCGCCGTCTCGGTGTGCCCCAGCTCGAGGAGCTGGTCGGCTCCGGCGTCTTCTACGGCGCGGCCGGGAGCGAGCTGCGGGCGATGGAAGGCCACGACGTCTTCGTGGTGGGGGCAGGGAACTCGGCCGGCCAGACCACGCTGCACCTTGCGCGGTACGCCCGGCGGGTGACGATGCTGGTACGGGGGGACAGCCTGGAGCGCACGATGTCGGACTACCTCACCCGGGAGATCAAAGCCACCGCCAACGTCGCGGTGCGGCTGCACACCGAGGTCACCGAGGGCCACGGATCTGGTCACCTCGAGGCACTCACCCTGCATGACAAGCTGGGAGACCGGACCGAGCAGGTCCCGGCGGCGGCGCTCTTCGTGCTGATCGGCGGTGAGCCCCGCACGCAATGGCTGCCCGAGGCCATCCAGCGCAGGCACGGCTACATCCTGACCGGGCGCGACGTCGTGCGGGGCGGTTCGCACTCGTCGCGGTGGCCGCTCGATCGGGCGCCCCTCCCGCTCGAGACCTCTATGCCCGGCGTCTTCGCCGCCGGAGACGCCCGCTACCGTTCGATCAAGCGGGTCGCCTCCGCGGTCGGCGACGGGGCGACGGCGGTGCGCCTCGTCCACGAGTACCTCGGCGCGGGGCAGCCGGGCGAACCGCCGCCGGACGAGGATGACGAGGACGACGAAGACCGCAAGTAAGGCCATCACGCCCGCGGCGATCCGGTCGCCGGCCCGGGCTGGAACACCTCGCGGGCTGTCGCTTAACCCGGCACGTCCAGTGATGGGTTGACGTCGAAGAAACCGAACGGCTGGAGGGTGAAGCCGATCCGCTCGACCGGCATGACCGGCCAGTCCTCCGGCCGCGGGATGTGATGGCTGCCGAGGGTGTACCACAGCACGATGTCGGTGTTCTCGATGGGCCGGTCCGCCTTGGTCCACTCGGGCAGGCCGGCCCCTCCGGGATGCTGGTTCGGGTACTCGCCGGCCGGGAACCGCTCGCCCGCGGCGAACGGGGTCACCCACAGGTGCCTGGTCATGAACGCGCCGCGGCGGATGACCGACGACTCCTCGTGCGCGAACGGGAGGACGTTGCCGTGCGGCACCAGCCGGTAGCCCACCGGCTGGCCCAGCGCGTTGGCGACCCCGGGGTTGACCACCATCCAGTGCCGGGCGGTGAGGGGGTCGATCAGGCGCTGTGCCTGCGATTCGGTCCGCAGCAGCGTCCGGCGCGGCCGGAAGGCGTTGCCGTAGGGGTTCTCCGGTCCCACCGGCACCGGCTCGGTCTGGACCTCGTAGACGGAATTGCTGGTGCCGTCGACAGCCATGTCGAGCCGGACGCTGAAGAAGTGCTGGTGGTAGGCCGCGAGGGTCTGTGGGGCCACGACCGTTCCGTAGCCGCTTGTCTCCCCCGGCGCGAGCGCGCTGGTGAGCACGATGCCGGTCAGCTTGATTTCCAGCTCGATCGATGCGTCCTGGTAGAAGTGCCAGTAGATGGCGTATTCGTAGTTGCCGGCGGTGATGATGAAGGACACCACCAGCCGGCGGCTCCTGCGCACCTCGGTCTCGCCGAGTCCCGCGTCAACGTGCTTCCACAAGATGCCGTGGTCTTCCTCGTGCAGGCAGATGGCGTTCCTGATCGGGTACGGTTCGCCCTGGTCGTCGGCGAGCTCGACGTCGAAATAGGTGATCTCGCCGAGGCAGTCGCACCCCCGCTCCAGCGAGTTGGTCAGGATCCCGATGCCGTACTCGCCGATGTCGAAGGCGTTGCGCCACCCTTGGAAGGGCCTCGGGTCGCCGTACGGAACGACGAGCTCGGCCACGGAGGCCCGGTGGATGACCGGGCGCAGCCGCCCGCAGTCCTCGTAGCCGATCGTGTGCAGCACGAGACCCTCGCGCGCGTTGAAGCCCAGCCGGAAGCGCCAGTTCTGCCAGCGCACCTCCCACCCGTCGACCTGGAAGCTCACGCCTGCCGGCTGCCGTATCTCCAGGGGCTTCAGGCCGCCGCGGGGGGCGGTGCGGGCGGTCGTGTAGTCCCCGGTGCCCGGCGGCAGCGGCACGACCCCGGCATCGTCCACCCGGACGACCGTCATGTCGTCGAGGTCGACCACGGCGTGGAGCCCGTGGATCGGCTTGGCGTAGGGATTGTCGCGGGGGCTGCCCCGGTAGAAGCACAGGGCCCAGACCAGGCGCCTGCCCGCGTCCTCCTCCATGGTGAAGGAACCGATGCCCCACGCCTCCACCAGCACCTGGTCCGGATCGTGGATGCCGCGCCGTTTCAGGCCGTCACGGAAGTCCTGATCGGCCCTGACCAGCCGCTCGCACTCGGCGTACTCGCCCAGCGTGACCGGTGCCCGGACCCCCGGCACCGGCCGCAGCGACACCACGGACCCGGCCGTCAGCGACACGACCGCCTCATAGGTCACGTGCTCGCCTGGCTCCAGGGCCACGATGAACGCCTCGCGCGCGAGCACCTGCCCGGGGCGGACCGGGGCGACCGCACTCTTCGGCGGCTCGTGCAGGCTGACCGACACGAACCGCAGCGCCGCGCCGGCGCGGCCGTCGCGCCTGAGGATGCCAGCCGCCTGCCTGATCTCCTCTCCGCTCAGCGGGTCGAGCGGGTGACGGACCGCGTTCGTGCGGGCAGGGCCGGCCTCATCCCGGTACGGTGCCATCCACGCTCCTTCACGACGCCGAGCGGAAACCCTCCTGGTTCTGCCCGCTGTGCCAGAGCGTGAAAATCCGGCCGGCTATCGCTCAGGCGCCGGAGGCCGGCACTATTGCGCCCCGGCGCTCCTCTTGGCTATGCATAACGCATGGCTTCGCCATCGCGCGGAGGCCGGGAGGTGGGGTCGACGGGTACCGGGAGTGAGCCTGGCGGGGCCGAGCGCGGGCCCATCGACGCGAGCCGGACGCCGCGCTTCGCCGGCCCGCCGACCTTCGCGCTGCTGCCGCGGCGGGACGAGGTCGGGCGCTGCGACGTCGCCGTTGTCGGCGTCCCGTTCGACAGCGGCACCACCTACCGCCCCGGTGCCCGGTTCGGGCCCGGCGCGGTGCGGCAGGGTTCCCGCCTGCTGCGCCCGTGGCACCCCGGGCTGCGGGTAGCGCCGTTCGGCGCCCAGCAGGTCGCGGACGCGGGCGACATCGCCTGCAACCCGTTCGACATCAAGGAGGCCGTCGGCCAGATCGAGGAGGGCGCGGCCGGGCTGCTCGCCGGGGCCGCGCAGGTGCTGGCGATCGGCGGCGATCACACCATCGCCTATCCGCTGCTCCGCGCGACCAACCAGCGCTTCGGGCCGGTCGCCCTGGTCCACTTCGACGCTCACCTTGACACCTGGCAGACCTACTTCGGCGCGCCGCTTACCCATGGCACGCCCTTCCGGCGCGCCGCCGAGGAGGGGCTGTTCCTGGACGAGCACAGCATGCACGTTGGGATCCGCGGTCCGCTCTACGCCCCTAGTGACCTGGAGGAGGACGCGGAACTGGGCTTCCGCACGGTCAGCGCGATGGACGTCGGGCGCATCGGCGTCGACGGCGTCGTCGCCGCGATCCGTGAGCGCGTGCGGGACCATCCGGTGTACGTCTCGATCGATATCGACGTGCTCGACCCGGCTCACGCGCCGGGCACCGGGACGCCCGAGGCGGGCGGCCTGACCTCCCGCGAGCTTCTGGGCATCCTGCGTGGCCTGGCCGGGACGCGCCTGGTGGGCGCGGACGTGGTCGAGGTCGCGCCCGCCTACGATCACGCCGAGATGACCACCGTGGCCGCCGCGCACGTCTGCTACGAACTGCTGGCGCTCATGGCCCTCGGCAAGCAGTAGCGCGGTAGAGCGCCTTGTAGCTATCTCCACGAGCGTGGCGTCCTGCTGATCGACCTCGCCTCGCCACGATCGATGTTGCCGTGGCCCGGTTTCGCCGGGATGCTGTCTGCTGGGCCGATCGCGCGGAGCAGCGGTGCTTCGGCGCAGGAGGGAGGGCAAATGCCTGGGCAGATTCCGACCGGTGAGATTCATCACCTGCGGCTCACGGTGACCGACCTGGAGCGGAGCCGGCAGTTCTACACCAGCCTGCTCGGCTTCGAGATCGCGGCGGAGTCGCCGCCGCCGGACGACCCGTCGGCGGGGGAGGTGTTCAAGATTCTCTTCGGCGGCGTAGTCATGATCCGCGGCAACCTGCTCCTGGGTCTGCGGCCGATGGCACCGGCCGGCGACCGGTTCGACCCGGACCGGGTGGGCCTTGATCATCTGAGCTTCGGCGTCACCAGCCGCGACGACCTGGAGCGGGCGGCGCGGCTCTTCGACGAGCACGGTGTGACGCACGGCGAGATCACCAGCCTGGCGTCGTTCGGTATCGACGTGCTTCCGTTCGAGGATCCGGACGGTGTGCAGCTGGAGCTGACCGCGCCGGTGGCCCAGCCCGCGTAGCGGAGCCGGCCTGCCGCGCGTTCACCGCGTCCGGCGGGCGCCGTCCGAGGGCACCGCGTCCAGATGACGCGGGGCCGGCCATTGGCACCGGGCGAACCGCTCGCCCACCGCCCGGCGCACCTGCGCACCGCGGTCAGCGGGCACCAGCGCGACGACGGAGCCGCCGAAGCCGCCGCCGGTCATGCGCGCACCGGCGGCGCCAGCGTCGATTGCCGCCTCGACTGCCGCGTCGGCCTGCGGCCAGGACACCTCGAACCGGTCGCGCAGCGACTGGTGCGAGGCCGTGAGCAGCGCGCCCAGCGCAGCCTGCTCACCGGACCGGAGCAGCTTGGCGGCCGCGAGGACGCGGCGGTTCTCCGAGACGACATGCTGGGAGAGCCGCCGCAGGGCCGGCTCGGCCAGCCCGTCCAACCCGGCCAGCGCCGCGGCGTCGTCAGTGACGTCCCGCAGCGACCGCACGCCCAGCGCGGCCGCGGCGTCCGCGCAAGCCCGGCGGCGTGCCGCGTAGCGGCCATCGGTCAGGGCATGCCGGGCCCGGGTGTCGATGACCAGCAGTGCCAGGCCGGCGTCGGGCGGGTACAGCGGGACCGCCGTCCCCGCGCCGCTCCGGCAATCGAGCAGCAGCGCGTGGCCGGCGCGGCACTGCAGGGCAGCCAGCTGGTCCATGATCCCCGTGGGCACGCCGACGAAGTCGTTCTCACCGCGCCGGGCCAGGGCCGCGAGCTCGCTCCGCGGCACAGACAGCCCGTAAAGCTCGGTCAGCGCGAGCGCCACCGAGCACTCGAGCGCGGCCGATGACGCGAGCCCGGCACCCATCGGCAGATCGGCGTCTATCGCCACATCGGCGCCCCCGCTGAGGTACCCCGCCTCGCGCAGCGCCCACGTCACCCCGGCGGCGTAGGCGGCCCAGCCGCCCACCGAGCCGGGTTCCAGCGCGCCGACCGACAGCGGTACCGGATCGCCAGCGGCCTGCCGGGACGTCAGCGTGATCCGCCCGTCGGGCCGCCGGGCAGCGGCCGCGAAGACCCCGGCACCGAGGGCGAACGGCAGCACGAACACCTCGGTGTAGTCCGGGCCGCCGAGCAGGTTGACCCGGCCGGGCGCGAACCAGGTGCCTTCCGGCTCCCGCCCGTACCAGCGGGCGAACCAGGCGCCGGCGTCCGCGCTCCCCGGCTGCTCCCAGCCGCTCATGATCGCGGGGGATGCTGCCCGGGCGCGGCGTCCGGGTCCGCGGACCTCAATTGCGCCGCGGCCTCCAGCGGATCCACCGGGTCGAAGAACACGCCCGCGCCCAGCTCCGCGGAGGCGAGGTGCCGTCGCACCCCCGGCGCGCGCAGAGCGGGCGCCAGATGCAGGTGCAGGTGTGCGGCGGACCAGTCATCCCCGCTGGCCGGCCGCTGATGAACCCACAGCATGTAGGGAGCGTCGCGCCCGAGGAGGCGTTCCAGCCGGGTCAGGCAGTCCACGAGGATCATGGCCAGGCCCGCGCGCAGCCGCGGGCCCGCCGCCGGGAGATCGGCGACGTGGCCGTGCGGCGCGATCAGCATCTCGTACGGCCACGACGGCGCCCACGGCACGCTGGCCCGCCACTCCGGGCCGCGGACGATCATCAGCCCGTCGCCGGGATTCGTGCACAGGTCGCAGTCGCTCTTCGACAGCTCGGCCCTGGGGATGGGAGGGATCTCACGGAACGCCATGATCTGGCTGTGGGGGTGGTCGATCGTGGAGCCGATCATCCGCCCGCGGTTCTCGAACACGAACACGTAGCCGACGTCCTCGCGCGACCCGAGCGCCGCCGTGCGCGCGGACCATAGCTCGACGACCCGGGCCGACCGGTGTCCGCCCAGGGCCGGGAAGGATGAGTCGTGGTCCGGGCTGTGCAGGATCACCTCGTGACACCCGCCGGGCAGGGCAGGCCAGCGATTGGGAATGTGCAGTACGTCGTACGGCCCGGGCGCCTCGAGCCCGCCCGGGCAGAACGGGCACGAGCCGGCCGGAAGGTTGGGCCGGTGCTGCCGCCAGGGAGTCACGACGACGTAGGCACCCGTCAGCGGGTCGATCCTCAGGTCAGTCTCGCTCATATGTCTAGAGTGCGGTCATGAACCCAGTGCCCGTGGACGACGGGCTGGCCGCAGCCTACGCCCGGGACGGCGTCGTGTGCGTCCGCTCCGTCCTCGACGCCGGCCAGGTGGCCACGGCGGCCCGCGGGATCGGCGCGGTGCTCGCCAGCCCCGGACCGCTCACCCAGGTCGCCAGCGGCGACGATGACCCCGGCGCCTTCACCGAGGACTTCTGCCGGTGGCGGGAGATACCCGAGATCGAGCGGCTGGCGCGGCACTCCCGGGTTCCCGCCATCGCGGCCGCCCTGATGGCGACGTCGCAGGTCCGCTTCTATCACGATCACGTGCTGGTGAAGGAGGGCGGCACCAGGCAGCGCACCCCATGGCACCAGGACCAGCCTTACTACAACGTCGACGGGCGCGGCGTGAGCGCCTGGATCCCGGTCGACCCGGTGCCCGAGGCCGGATGCCTGGAGCTGGTGGCCGGCTCCCACCGCGGCCCCTGGCTCATGCCGCGCACCTTCCTGCGCGGGGAGGCGCGGTGGTTCCCGGAGGGGACCCTCGCCGAGCTGCCCGACATCGAGGCCGACCGCGGCTCGTTCGACCTCCGCCGCTTCGAGCTGGCGCCGGGCGACGCGGTCTTCTTCGACTTCCTGACCGTGCACGGGGCACCCGGCTTTCCCTACCCGGGCCGCCGCCGGATCCTGTCGCTGCGCTACCTGTCGGCCGATGCCCGGCACGCGCCGCGCCCGTGGGTCACCTCCCCGCCGTTCGAGGGACTCGACGCGGAACTCGCCGCCGGGGCGGCCATGGACCATCCGCTCTTCCCGGTGGTCTGGCCGTGACCGCACGGGTCCCCCCGCGATAGCCGTAGGGTTCGGTGCGGCGGCTCGGCGGGCCCGCTGGGAACCGGCCGGCAGACCGGGCTTCAAAAGAGCGCTTCCCGTCGTCACACTGGTCCTATGTACGACTTCGACGTCCTAGTGATCGGCTCGGGTCCCGGTGGCCAGAAGGCAGCGATCGCCGCGGCGAAGCTCGAGCGGCGGGCAGCGATCGTCGAGCGCAAGGACATGATCGGCGGGGTGTGCCTCAACACCGGGACGATCCCGTCCAAGACCCTGCGCGAGGCGGTCCTGTACCTGACCGGCCTGGACCAGCGGGAGATGTACGGGCAGGCCTACCGGGTCAAGGATGAGATCACCATCGCCGACCTGGCGGCCCGCACCAACCATGTGGTCGGCCGGGAGATGGACGTCGTCCGCAGCCAGCTGACACGGAACCGGGTCAGGATGCTGACCGGCACGGGCTATTTCACCGACCCGCACACGGTGGAGGTCGACGACGGCGCCGGCAGGCTGCGCACGGCCACCGCCGAGAAGATAGTGATCGCCACCGGCACCCGGCCCGCCCGGCCCAAGAGCGTTGAGTTCGACGAGCGCACCATCATGGATTCGGACGGGATCATCCAGCTGCAGCAGGTCCCGCGGTCGCTGGTCGTCGCGGGCGCGGGGATCATCGGGATCGAGTACGCGTCCATGTTCGCGGCGCTGGGCACCAAGGTCACAGTGGTGGAGCGGCGCGAGCGGATGCTGGAGTTCTGCGACGTCGAAGTCGTCGAGGCGCTCAAGTACCACCTGAGAGATCTCTCGGTCACCTTCCGGTTCAGCGAGACCGTGGCCTCCGTCGAGGCACGGCCAGAAGGTGCCATCGCGATCCTGGAAAGCGGGAAGAAGATCCCCGCCGACACCGTCATGTACTCCGCGGGCCGCCAGGGCGCGAGCGACCGGCTCAACCTCGATGCGGCCGGCCTCACCGCGGACGAGCGCGGCCGGATCAAGGTCGATGAGTTCTTCCGCACCGCCGTTCCGCACATCTACGCGGTCGGCGACATCATCGGCTTTCCCGCCCTGGCCGCCACCTCCGCGGAACAGGGCCGTCAGGCGGCGCACCACGCGTGCGGGGAGCCGGTGCACGCCATGGCGGAGCTGCAGCCGATCGGCATCTACAGCATCCCGGAGATCAGCTACATCGGGCAGACCGAGGAGGAGCTCACCAAGGAGAACGTGCCCTTCGAAGTGGGGATCGCCCGCTACCGGGAGCTGGCCCGCGGGCAGATCATCGGCGACTCCTACGGCGTGCTGAAGCTGCTCGTGTCGCTGAACCACCACCGGCTGCTCGGCGTCCACGTCTTCGGCACCGGCGCTACCGAGCTCGTCCACATCGGGCAGGCGGTCATGGGCTGCGGCGGCACCGTCGACTACCTGGTCGACGCCGTCTTCAACTACCCGACCCTCGCCGAGGCCTACAAGGTCGCCGCCCTCGACGCGATGAACAAGATCCGGCAGATCGACCGGCTGTCCTAGGGTCCTAGGGCTCGCCGCCGTAGCCAGCGGCGCTCAGCATCCGGCGCAGGTAGGCAGCCGTCTGGGTGTCGATGTCCTTGTCCGCCGGTGGGGTGAACACGGCGGTCTGCGACCCGACGGTCACCGCGACCTTGCCGTCGTGGTGCTTCTCGACCGAGCCGACCGCCTCCAGCAGTGACAGCACCGCATGCCACTCGATGTTGTGGCTGGGCGGATGCCGGTAAAGCTGCCGCAGCGTGTTGCGGTGATGGTTGTTGAGGTGCACCGGCTCCGCAGGGGATGACATCCGTGCCTCACCGATCGTAATGCGACGGCGGGAAGCCGGGCCGCTCGCCCTCGACCTCCAGCTCGCCCTCGTCGTACTCGCGGCGGATCTCGGCGCGTGCCTCCTGATATTCATCGCTCTGGGTGATATCCGGCGTCGGCGGTTCGTCGGTCGCCGGCGGCACCTCGTCCGGGTCGTAGTCGTCGAGCCCGGCCGCGACCCGCTCCTCCTCGGTCAGGCGGGCAAGCTGGTCGTCGTCGAGCCGTTCCAGCTTGCCAGGATGCTCACGGCGGGGGCGGTGGAATTCCTCCGCCGGCTGGTCTGGGTCCTGCTCTGTCATGACGCCACCGTAGCGCCAGCGCCCGCCGCCGCGGGCGTAGGGTCGGTTCCATGGTGCTCCCGCGACGCAACGTGCTTCTGCTCGCCGCCGACGATTTCGAGGACATGGAGTTGCTGTACCCGCTCTACCGGCTGCGCGAGGAGGACGCCGCGGTGACCTTGGCCGGCCTCGATGGCCAGCCGGTGACGGGAAAGAAGGGCCACGGGCCGGTGCCGGTCGACACCACCGTCGACCGGGTCGCCGCGAACGATTTCGACGCACTCGTCATCCCCGGCGGGTATGCGCCCGACAAGCTGCGGCGCTCGGAAACCGTGCTCGACCTGGTGCGGGCCTTCGACGATGCCGGGAAACCGATCGCGTTCATCTGCCACGCGGGCTGGGTGCCGATCTCGGCAAGAATCGTCAAGGGCCGCCGGGCGACCAGCGTGGCCGCCATCCGCGACGACATGGTCAACGCCGGGGTCGACTGGGTCGACCAGGCCACCGTGGTCGACGGCAACCTCATCTCCGCCAGGACTCCGGCCGATCTCGGCCCCTGGATGAAGGCGCTGCTGGAGGCGCTGGGAAGCGCCACGAGCTAGGCCGGCCCCGCAGACGGCCGAGCCGCGCCGGAACGCCGTCGGTGAGTTCGCAACCGCCATCATGTGGGGCATGAGCGAGCCGTACAACCGCTTCACGGGGCAGAGCCTCGAACGCCTGACCGCCTTGAGTGACGGCCTGTTCGCCGTCGCCATGACGCTGCTCGTGCTGGACCTGCGGGTTCCCGTCACCACCGCCGCGTCGGCGTACTCCGAACGCGGGCTCTGGGAGGCGCTCGGGAACCTGGGCCCGAGTTTCGCGGCCTACCTGCTGAGCTTCACGATGCTGGGCACATTCTGGCTTGCCCAGCACACCCTGCTGGGCATCTTCGGCCGCTGCGACCGGACCCTCACCTGGATCAACCTCGGGTTCCTCTTCGTCGTGTCGCTGCTGCCGTTTTCCGCGGCGCTGCTGGCCCACTATGTCCACCTCCGCCTGGCCGTGGGCGTGTACTGGCTGAACATCCTGCTGCTCGGCGTGGCGCTGGAGGTGGGCGCCCGGTACGGGCGCACCGCGTTCGTGCCCGGCGACGACCCGCGGGCCCGCGCCCGGCTCAGCACGTTCCGCCGCCGGATCCTGCTCGCGCAGTCCCTGTACGCGCTCGCGGCGCTGATCTGCCTCATCAGCACCCAGGCAAGCGTGATCGCGCTCTTGGTTGTCCAGCTGTACTTCATCGTCTCCCCCCGACTGCAGCGCGCCGGGCGACAGCGCCCCGGCGGCACGGCCGCTACCTAACGCGAGCACGCAGCCCGCGGTCGCTCCCAGGCGAGACATGCTGGTAGCGCCGCGGCGCCACCATCACCGCATGCCTGCCCAGCGCGCCGCGTGCCGCGCACGGCACAGCCGGGCCAGGCTGAGAGACGTTTGCGGCGAGGTCCTCACCGGGCCTGGCGCACGCGGCTCGGAGTCAGGCGGTGATCACGAAGGACACTTCGTTGTCGCCGCCGTCGACCCGGTGGACGACGGCGGCGCGCGCCCCGCCGGTCGCGATGCCCTGGGCGCCGTGTTCGTACCCGAGCTTGAGGTTGGCGCTCGGCTTGCTGACGCCAATGAGATCGACCCGCACCGTCGCCGGCCTGTTGGAGAAGAACCGCAACCGCTTGGCCCCGTTCGGGATGGCGAGCGGGGTGACGGCGCCTGCGCCTTTGAGAAGCAAGCCGGGCTGCATCAGATCCTCCGGCGATGGTTGTGGTGGCTTGTGCGGCAGAAGCTTCGCCCGGAGCTGGCGCACCGTGCCCCGGAACGCTGAGCAGTCCACCCTACCGGCGACTCCCGGCACGGTGGCGGCATTGGTGAATTGCAGCAAAGCGGGCGAACGGCCACCGTAAGCGGCCCATTGCCGGGGCCTCACGCGCGCATAAAGCTGGGCGGGCGTGCCGGACCCGGTGACATAATTCGATGCCCACAGCAGATCCACGAAACGCGTGGACTGATCGTCCCAGTACCAGTGCGGGATATAGCCGATTATCGGGTGCCTGGGATACAGCTGGCGCAGCCGGGCGACACAGGCGTGGGCGGCGGCTGGGCCTGGCCGCGACCTGGTGGTGGGCTCCACGTCCACGGCGATCGCGAATCCGGCCATGTTACCGGCCTTGCTGTGGAAGAACTCGGCCTGCCCGGCGCCGTCTCCCGCTTCCAGGAACAGGTATCCGCCGGGCACGAAACCGCTCGCGCGGGCGCGTCTGGCCATCGCCCGCTTGTTGTGCCCGGATGGGCCGGCCCAGAACGGGTTGACGTACCCGCCGCTGACCGTATGCGGCGAGCCCTGGGTCACTTTTTCCCAGCCAAAGGCGGTGGTGGCATCGGTCCGGGCCCAGTTCACGTTGCCCTGGAAGCTTGACGCGTCAATACCGAATTGCACGCTCATCGTCCCGGCTTCCCGTGATGCACCGCGTTGTCGTACTGCCCTCGTTACCGAGTAGCCTCTCCCCGGCTCGGGAAGAATGCAATGAAGACGCCCTCCGCGCGGGACGGGTTTACCGCCGGGCTGCCTGTTGTTCAACCGTTACCCGGCACCGAATGGCTGGGTGTTACAGGTGCCGCAGCCCGTCACCCACGTAAATCTGCCGTGGCCGTGAGATCTTCTGCTCGCTGTCGCTGATGCCTTCCTCCCACTGGGCCAGCCAGCCCGGCATCCGCCCGATCGCGAACAGGACCGGGAACATTTCCACGGGGAAGCCCATCGCCTGGTAGATGATGCCGGAGTAGAAGTCCACGTTCGGGTACAGCTTGTGCGCGATGAAGTAGTCGTCCGCGAGGGCGATCCGCTCAAGCTCCAGGGCGATGTCGATCAGCGGGTTGCGCCCGGTGACCTTGAACACCTCCTCGGCGACCTGCTTGATGATGGTCGCCCGCGGGTCGAAGTTCTTGTAGACCCGGTGACCGAACCCCATCAGGCGCAGCTCACCGCTCTTCACCCGGTCGATGTAGCCGGGAATGTTCTCCACCGAGCCGATATCACGCAGCATCCGGAGCACCTGCTCGTTCGCGCCGCCGTGCAAGGGGCCGTACAGGGCGGCAGCGGCCGCTGCGGCGGCGGAGAACGGGTCGACCCGCGAGCTGCCGACCCCGCGCATCGCGCTCGTCGAGCAGTTCTGCTCGTGGTCGGCGTGCAGGATGAACAGCACATCCAGCGCGCGGGAGAGCACCGGGTCGGGGTGGTACCTGGGCTCGGTCATCTTCCAGAACATGTTGAGCAGGTTCCCGGTATAGGACAGCTCACCGTCCGGGTAGTTGTACGGCAGCCCCAGGGCGTGCCGGTAAGCGAACGCCGCCAGCGTCGGTATCTTGGCGATCAGCCGAACGATCTGCAGGTGGCGGTCCTGGGGGTCGGATATGGCTTTGGCGCCCGGGTAGAACGTGGACAGCGCCGCGATGGCGCTGACCAGGATGCCCATGGGGTGGGCGTCGTGATGGAAGCCATCGATGAACTTCTTGACGTTCTCGTGGACGTAGGTGTGGCGGGTAATCTCATCGGCCCACCCGGCTGACTCCTCCTTGCCGGGCAGCTCGCCGCGCAGCAGCAGGTAGGCGACGTCGAGGAAGGTAACGCTGTCGGCGAGTTCGTCGACCGGGTAGCCGCGGTAGCGCAAGATCCCCTTCTCCCCGTCGATGAAGGTGATCGCGCTGCGGCAGCTCGCCGTGTTCATGAACGCCGGGTCGTAGGAGAGCAGGCCGAAGTCGTCGTCGGAAACTTTGATCTGGCGCAGGTCGAGGGCCCGGATGGCACCGTCGGTGATCGGCAGGTCGTAACTGCGGCCGGTCCTGCTGTCGGTTACATGCAGCGTTCCGGCTGGCTGGGGGGCGTCTGGCGTCATGTTTTGAGCTCCTGATACTCCGGGGTCCTGGTTGGGCGTCCACTGCATCATCTATCCCGGCCCTACTCCTACTGTCCATACCCGCGAAGCACGAGCACACCGTCGGGCGCCAGTTCCACCTGCGTTCCGAAGGGGCCGCTGACGCGGCTGATCGTCGCGGCCAGCCACCGCCGGTCGTGCCCGCCGGCAAACCGGAGCCGCAGCTTGTGTGCCTGCATCGGCACCATCCGCAGCTCGGCGAGCTCGCCGCTGCCGCGCTGGAGCGAGGCGAGGTACAGCGGCCGCAGGTCATCCCGGTACTTCTCGTGACCGGCGATGCCCTCGTAGTCGTCGATGAAGTCGCCGCAGCCGTACAGGATGAGCTTGCCGCGGTACACCTCGACCGGGCGCGGGTGATGTGACGAATGCCCGTGGACCAGGTCCACCCCGCCCTCGATCAGCCGGTGGGCGAAGGCGACCTGCTCCCGGCCGACGTCATATCCCCAGTTCGATCCCCAGTGCAGGGAGATCACCGCGATGTCGCCGGGCTGCCGGTGCGCCCGTACCCGGCCGGAGATCTCGTCGGCCACCTGCCTGGACAGGCCCGGAAGCAGGTCGACGCCGGGCCGCGAGACGCCGGCCGCCCACCGGGGCGGGATCCCGGACGAGCCCGTCCCGCAGGAGACGACGCTCACGTGCCCGCCGCCCGCCAGGCCGACCGCCGCTACCCGCCGCGCCGCGGCCGCGTCCCGGCCCGCCCCCGCCGTCCGCAGCCCGGCTCCGGCCAGCGTGTCGAGGGTCTCCGCCAGGCCGTTCTGACCGAAATCGAGCACGTGGTTGTTCGCCAGCGCGCACACATCCGGCCGGGCCACGGTCAGGCAGGCGATGTTGGCGGGGTTCATCCGGTAGTGCACTTCTTTGCCCGGCGCGAAGTCGCCGCTGCGGGTGATGCTGGTCTCCAGGTTGATCAGCCGGACGTCCGGCGCCAGGTCGTCGAGAACCCCGAGCGCGTCGCCCCACGGCCAGGCCGGGTCCACCCGGCGGGGGATCGGGCCGCTGACGGATTCCGCCAGCGCCACATAGGTGGTGGCCTCCCGGACGTAGGCTTCCCGCAGCCGTGGGTCCCCCGGGTGGGGCAGAACCTGGTCGACCCCGCGGCCGGTCATCACGTCCCCGCACAGGAACAGCGTCACCAGGTCATCGCCCACGCTGGTGAATCTGCCCACCGCGCGGCCCTGCGCCACCTGCCGCCGTCAGGAGGTCACCGGGTTATGGGGTCCCCGGGCCCGCCCATGGGCACGGTCACGCGGCACCTGGCCGGGGCCGGCGCGGGGCCGGCCAGGGTCACCTCATGATGGCGCCTGGTCGGGCTCCTTGGCCTGCTCAGTCACCGGCTCACCGACGGGAATGTCCGCGACGTGCGTGGTGCCGTATCCCTCGGTCTCCGGGTGGCCGTGCTTGCCACTCGTCAGGGCGAACTCCTCCTCCGGCGAGAGCACCAGGCGGTGCCGGCCGGCGATGGCGAAGTAAGCGATGCCGAACAGGAAGTAGATCAGTGTCCCGTACACCCCGGGCCGGTAGTCGGCGTTCGAGTACAGGGAGATCAGCGCGACGACGGCGATGATGCCGGCGATCGCCGCCCCCGGGATCCCGAAGAAACTCCGGTAGGGCCGCTCGATGTGCGGCAGCTTCAGCCGGAGGAGGATGAACGACAGGCACTGCATGGCGTAGGAGATGACCGCGCCGAACACGGCCATGTACAGCAGCGCGCCCACGATCTGCCCAGCGAGGAAGCCGCTCGACTTCCCCAGCTCGTAGATCAGCACCGCGAGGCCGTACCCGACGAGCCCGCCCGCGATGAGGGCGACGTGGGGCGTCTTGCGCTTGCGGTCGGTGATGGACAGCCACTTGGGGAAGTAGCCAGCCCGCGACAGCGAGTACGTGTTCCGCCCGTAGGCGTAGATGATCGTGAAGAAGCTGGCGATCAGTCCCACCAGGCCGATCAGGGCGAGCAGGGTTGCCGCCGTCCCCGCGCCGAACACTCCCTTGAAGCCGTCGAACAGCGGCGTGGCGGACACTCCGATCTTGGCTGCGCCCCCATCCACCGCGGGGTTGAGGACGAGCGTCAGCGCGCCGGTGAGGACGAGGGTGGTGATCCCCCAGATGGTCGCGCGCGGGACGTCGCGTTTCGGGTCGTGCGACTCCTCGGCGGCGAGCGGCAGCTCCTCGATCGCGAGATAGAACCAGATGGCGAAGGGGATGGCGGGGAAGATCCCGCCCAGCCCGTGGGGGAGGAAGCTCGACTGGCCGGGATCCGGCTTGATGTTGAACAGCAGGCTCCCGTCGAACTTCCCGGAGAAGATGACCGAGAGGAAGAAGAACGCGAGGATCCCCAGGGCGAGGATGTTGATCACGACGGTGAACCTCATCGTGATCTTGATCCCGATGTAGTTGATCCCCACGAAGACGATGTAGAACACGGCCCACCAGGTGATGGGGCTGTTCCACCACGGCGAGCCGGTGACGCTGAACAGCGAGACGACGATGTCCTGCATCAGGAAGCCCATCGCCCCGACCACCACGGCCGGGGTGATCACGTACTCCATGTTCTCGGCGAGCCCGGTGATGAACCCGCCCCAGGGGCCCATCGCCGAGCGCGCGAACGAATATGCCCCGCCCGTGTGGGGCAGCGCGGGCGACATCTCGGCGATGCTGAAGCACAGGCCGTAGTACATGGCCGCGATGAAGACCGTCGCGATCAGGAGGCCGCCGAACCCGCCAGCGTCGAGGCCGAGGTTCCAGCCGTAGAAGTCACCGGAGATGACGGCGGCTACGCCCAGGGACCACAGCGACCAGAACGCGGCGTGACGATTGAGGCCTCGCTTCGCGAAGTAGTCGGTTCCGGCCTCCTGATAGCGGACCGAGCCGACCTTGCGTCCCTCCATGCTCATGGCGGGCCTCCTTTGCTGCCGTGCCGCCGGCACGCCAGGCCGCAGCCCAGCGGGACGATTTGTCTGACAGGTTCCGCCTTGGCGCGGACGTTACCTGAGCCTTGCAAAGCGCGTCAAGACCACTTCTGGCGGCAATGAGCTGCCCGCAATCTGCCCGTAAGCGGTGGACCTGAGCAGTGGTCTCGGCCATGTGCCCAGGTTGTGGCCGCCCAGTACGCGTATCACTCGCTTGACGTGGCGAAGTTGTCTGACGAATACTCGCCGCATGGGCCGGGACCGGCATGTCTCAGGACAGCGTTCGAAGCTGCGGTCGGTCTCGGTGCAGGGCGAGCTTACCGAGCGGATCGACCAGGGCCGGCTTGCTGCGGGGACCCGTCTTCCCTCAGAGCCCGAGCTCGCCGCCGAGTTCGGCGTGTCCCGCGCAACCCTTCGCGAGGCGCTCCGGGCCCTGGAGGGGCAGGGGCTTGTCCGCCGGCTCTGGGGATCCGGGACGTACGTGGCCGACAGGACCCGGGTCGCCAACAGCCTGGACCTGAACTTCGGTGTCTCCGACGCGATTCGCGCGGCCGGCATGCAAGCCGGCACCGAGCAGGGACGGCACTGGATCGGGCCGGCGTCGGCCAGCGAAGCGGAGCGCCTGGGGCTGGAGCCGGGCCGGGACGTGCTGGTCATCGAGCGGGTCCGGACGGCGGACGGCAGGCCCGTGGTGTTCTCTCGTGACATCATGCCCGGCGGGATCATCGGTGACCGCGCGGATATCGCCGACCAGATGGTGCAGCGGTCGATCTACGAAGTGCTCGAGCGCGACCTCGGGATCGTCATCCATCACGGGGTAGCGAGCTTCCGTCCCACGCGGGCGGACCACACCGTGGCCCGGCTGCTCGGCACCCGCACCGGGGACCTGCTGCTGTACCTCTGGCAGGTCGACTATGCGGACGGGGAGGCCGCGGTGCTGTCCTCCCACGAATACCACCTCGCGGACGCCTTCGATTTCTCGGTGGTACGGCGAGGTCCCGGAAGGAGATTCTCATGACCGCGGGAGTCGGCAAGGCCATGCGCCTGAAGCGCGTGATCGACCCGAAGGGTGTCTCGGTCATCTGCGCCCTCGACCACGGGATGACCTCACCGACCTTCCTCGAACCGCTGTCGGACATCGCCGCCCGCACGGCCGAGGCGGTGCGCGGGGGAGCGAACGTCATCATGATGTCCCGCGGCATGGTCCGCATCGCTGAGCCCGCCTTCTCCCCCACCACCTCGCTCGCGCTCCTGCTGTCGGCCTCCGCGAACCCCGACGGGACGCGGCCCGCCGTGGTGCAGGTCGCCGAGGTGGAGGAGGCGGCGCGCCTGGGCGCCGACGCCGTCGTTCTGTTCACCGCCCTTGGCGGCGACGGCGAGCCTGGCATGATCCGCACGCTGGCGGGGGTGGGACGCGAATGCGCGTCGCTCGGCATGCCACTCATTGCCGAAGCCGAGTTCCCGACGACCTACGCCTCGGTCGAGGAGCTCACCGAGCAGTACGGCTTCGAGTACCTCCAGCGCAACGTCCGGCTCTGTGCGGAGCTCGGCGCCGACATCGTGAAGACGAACTGGCCCGGAGGCGCGGACGAGTTCGGCCGGCTGGTGGAGGCCGCGAACGGGGTGCCGGTGGTGCTCGCCGGCGGCTCTCGCCTGCAGGATCACCAGCTGCTCGGGCGGATGGAGGCGGCCATGGCCGAGGGGGCGGTCGGCTGCTCGGTTGGCCGGAACATCTTCATGCACGCCTCGCCCGAAGCCATTACCCGGGCGCTGTCGAGGGTGATCCGGGAACGGTGGACCGCGGACAAGGCAGCTCAGGCGCTCGAGGACGAGCTGAGCCCGGGAGTAGGCGCATGAGAGCGGCATTCATGACGGGCGTCGACGCCGCCGAAGTCCGCGAGGCCGCCGATCCCACCCTGGATCCCGGCGGCGCGATCCTTCACGTCGAGGCCTGCGGCATCTGTGGCACCGACGCCAGGACGTTCTTCAACGGCGATCCCCGGGCCCCGGCGCCGTGGATCCTCGGTCATGAACCGGTGGGAATCCTCGAGCAGGTCGGCCACGCTGCGGTCCTTCCCGCGGGGGTCAAGGAGGGTGACCGCGTGTTCCTCGGATCGATCCTCACCTGCGGTGACTGCCGGTGGTGCGCGGACGGCTTCCAGAACCTCTGTGACCACCACCTGCTTTACGGCTACGACCCGTTCCCCGGGGCTTACGCGGAATACGCAGCCGTCCCGCCCATCGCGACCAAGAACCTGATACCCCTCCCCCCGGACCTCTCGCCGGACCTCGCCACCGTGGCCGACCCGTTCGCCTGTGCACTGAACGGCATCGAGCAGCTCGACGTGGACCTCGGCGACACCGTCGTGATCATGGGTGCCGGCCCGATCGGATGCTGGCAGGCGGTGATGGCCCGGGATCGGGGAGCCGGCCGCGTTCTCCTCACCGACATCAACCGCCAGCGCCTCGAGCTCGCCCTCCGGGTGGTGGGGGCCTTCGTGGACGACGCATGGGCGGCTGGCGAAGACAATGGCGTGGCCGAGGCACTGAGCCGCACGGGCGGCACCGGAGCAGAGCGCGTGAGCGTGGCCGCTCCCTCGAAACAGGCCCAGCAGGCGGCCCTGGAGATCGCTGCCAAGCGAGCGCGGGTCGTGTACTTCGCAGGCCTGCCGAAGCACGACCCGGTCAGCGCGCTCGACATCAACCAGCTCCACTACAAGGAGCTCACGGTGCTCGGCGCCTACGGGGCCACCCGCCGCCAGTACCGGCTGACCATGGACTACCTGAACCGCCGCCGCGCCGAGCTCGGCGCAGTGGTCACTCACCGCTTCCCCCTGGCGCAGATCGCCGAGGCCTTCGACACGATCCGCTCCGGCGCCGGCCTGAAGATGGTCATCCTGCCGTGAGCGGCCCGTACGTCATTGGCTGCGATGTAGGGAGCCAGGGGACGAACGCTGCCCTGTACTCGGTCGACGGGACGCTCGTTGCCTCCGCCTACGAACCGCACCGGCTGGCGTTCCCCCGGCCCGCCTGGGCGGAGCAGGACCCGGAGGACTGGACCCGGGCGCTCCATGCCACGATCGCCAGGCTGGTGAAGACGGTCCCGGAGGGACCGTCCGCGGTGAAGGCGCTGTCCTTCGGCTCACAGCTCGACGGGATCGTGATTTGCGACTCCAAGGGCCGGCCGCTGCGCCCGGCGCTGATCTGGATGGACCGCCGGGCGGAGGCGGAGGC
>Ga0114129_10002133_pt1 | contig 27265 bp, 21 predicted proteins | sample RhiMetdeltSRZDD1_FD_80071 | JGI IMG/M metagenome (GOLD analysis project Ga0114129, IMG submission 80071) | Populus rhizosphere microbial communities from Tennessee, USA - Rhizosphere MetaG P. deltoides SRZDD1 (version 2) (version 2) | ecosystem: Host-associated > Plants > Roots > Rhizosphere >...
CTCACGCGCAGAATTCACTGGAAGCCCTTGCGGGCGACTTTGTCATTCTCGAAGATCCGGCTGCTTACACCGAACGGTTCAACCTCAATACTCGAACCGATGTCTTGTCCGACCCAACGAAGCGGGCGGCACTCGGATCCTTTATCGAGGAGATTGCTCGCGCGTCCGCTCGCCTTCGAACTGAATCATCCGAGATCATCCCGTCACTTGCGCCGAAAGTGAATACTCCAATCCGGACCGTAATGGCTGTGTGGCCGCAATTCAAATTTCCTGCCGCACTATCTGAGGGACTGCAAGCGTCTTTAGAAGAAGTGGAGCCTTGGGTGGCGGCAACGCAGAAAAGACAGCCTCGCACCAACAAAGACCTGTCCGTGCTGATTGACCGGAGCCTGACCGCGAAGTAGGGAAGGAAAGACGCAAAGCGCAAAGGCACAAAAGCTTTTGTGTTTGGAGTACAATGCGCGCGGTATGAAGTCTGTTCTGTGCACGATACTCGCGGGCTGCATAGCTGCAGTGCTGACCTCTGCTTGCCGCGTGTCCGGGTACGCTGCGGACGACAAGTCGAAGGTTCACGTCGGTATCGTTTTTGATATCGGCGGGAAAGACGACCGTTCTTTCAATGCTGCAGCGTGGCAAGGAGTGAGCCGCGCCGCCAAGGAGCTTCCGATTGTTTTGCGTGACGTAGAGCCGGGTGATCCTACTTCGATCGAGCCTGCCATGCGTGCATTTGCAGAACATGGGTACGAGATCATCATCGGCGTGGGTTTTTCGCAAACTCCAAACATTGAGTCCGTGGCCAGAGACTATCCCAACCTGAATTTCGCAATTGTCGATGGAGTCAGCGAGCTGCCCAATGTAGCCTCACTTATTTTCAAAGAACACGAAGGTTCGTATTTGGTCGGCATGATCGCGGCAATGATGTCCAGGTCGGGCACGATCGGATTTCTCGGCGGAATGGACGTTCCTTTGATTCACAAATTCAGAGTCGGATACGAAGAGGGAGCCAGAGCTGTCAATCCCGGCATTCGGGTAATTCCCAACTACATCGGCGTAACCGATGCGGCTTGGAACGATCCAGTCAAAGGCAAAGAGCTTGCACAGACGCAAATGGAAAAAGGGGCCGATGTCGTCTTTACAGCCGCAGGCAATTCCGGTTTGGGAGCGTTCGATGCCGCCGAACGTTATGGCAAAGACAGCCAGGGGCATGCCGTAAAATTTGTTATTGGTGTCGATTCCAATCAGAACTGGATGAAGCCGGGTTTTGTTCTCACGAGTATGGTCAAACGCGTCGACAACGCGGTTTATCAGATCGTGAAAGACCGCGTTGCGAACCGGCCCATTGGTGGCGTGCACGTTTACGGATTGGACAATGACGGCATCGGATACGCCGTCGATCAGTACAACAAAGATCTTATCCCTCCTGAAACCATCAAAGCTGTCGAAACCGCTAGACAAAAAATAATCGACGGACAAATCAAAGTAACGAACGCGATGGAGAAGTAAGAGCTCGTGCTCGAGCTGCGAAATATCACGAAGCGTTTCGGAAATGTGTTGGCAAACGATCGCGTGAACATCGCGATAAAGTCCGGAACGATTCACGCGATTGTCGGGGAAAACGGCGCGGGCAAATCCACTGCGATGCGCATCGCATACGGCTTTTACCGCCCTGACGGCGGCGACATTCTCGTGGCCGGCGAACCACGCGAGATCCACAGTCCTCACGATGCCATCGCCCTTGGCATTGGCATGGTTCACCAGCACTTCATGCTCGTCGATACGATGACCGTTGTCGAAAACATCATTCTCGGGGCGGAGCCTGGCAGCGTCGCTTCTGTGGATTTCCGCAGTGCGGAGAAGCGAATCGATGCGTTATCCAAAGAGCTTCGCTTTCCCCTCGACCCACGTGCAATGATCGAGAGTCTCTCCGTCGGTCAGCAGCAACGCGTCGAATTAATGAAGGTTCTTTATCGCGATGCGCGAATCCTGATCCTGGACGAGCCGACAGCGGTTCTAACACCGCAAGAAGTGAACGACTTGTTTCAGACGCTCAGACAGATGAAAGAGCAAGGCAAGACGGTCATCATCATTACGCATAAGCTCGATGAAGTACTCGCCCTCTCCGATGAAGTGACCGTTATGCGCGATGGGCGTGTCGTCGGTCACCGTGATACGGCCAGCACGAATGCAGCCGAGCTTGCGCGGCTGATGGTTGGAAGAGATGTCTTATTGCGAGTGCAGAAGACGGCTGCCAAACCTGGTCGAGCGGTGCTCACGACGAAGAACTTGTCGGTGACCACACGTGATGGCGGGCGACGCGTCGACGGCGTATCAATCGAGGTTCGTGCAGGCGAGATCGTCGGCGTCGCCGGAGTGGAAGGGAATGGCCAGACCGAATTGATTGAAGCGCTGGCTGGGCTCGTCGAACATGCTGAGGCCGCCGGAGAGATTCGCCTGGACGGACAAAACGTGATGCCGCTCAGCGCACGCCACAGAAAGGAAATGGGCGTTGGTCACGTGCCTGAGGACCGACATCGCCGTGGTCTTCTCCTGGATTCAAGTCTGGCCGAGAACTCGATTTTGGGAGTCCATTATCGGCAACCGGCCGTGGCCCGTCCTGGTGGCGTCCTGTTGAACAAGAACGGAATTCGCTCCCGAGCACAGGAAGTAATCCAGAAGTTCGATGTCCGTCCGCCCGATGCAGAGCTGCCCGCGCGCGCTCTATCAGGCGGCAACCAACAAAAGCTGATCATCGGTCGCGAATTCGAGCTGCCGCCGACGCTTTTGTTGGTGTCGCAGCCAACTCGAGGCGTGGACATCGGCGCGATCGAATTCATCCATCGCAAACTGGTTGAGCTCCGCGATGCCGGTTGCGCAGTCCTTCTGGTATCGGCGGAATTGGAAGAGGTCACCGCATTGGCGGACCGTCTCATCGTGATGTACCAGGGGCGAATCGTTGGCGAAGTCGATCCGACTCGCGCGAGTAAAGAAGAGATCGGATTGTTGATGACTGGAGGATCTCGGTGAGGAATCTCGTGTTCCCGCTTATCGCCCTTGTCGCCGCATTTCTTGTTGGCGGGGTGATTGTTGCGGTCATTGGGGATGACCCCATCGAGACATACCGTCTGTTGATTGGAAGCGCCTTATCCTGGCCGGATGGTATCGGCTACACGCTGTTCTACGCGACGCCGTTCATCTTTACGGGTTTGGCCGTAGCTGTGGGTTTTCGTTGCGGGTTGCTGAACATTGGAGCCGAAGGCCAATTGACGATTGCGGCATTCGCCACTGCATGTGCAGGTATTTCCTTGGCCAACGTTTCGCCGTGGCTTGCAATTCCTATCACATGTTTCGTGGCCGTTCTTAGCGGCGCGGTCTGGGGCATGATCCCCGGAGTGCTGAAGGCGCGATTTGGATCACATGAAGTGATCAATACGATCATGATGAATTTCATTGCTGTCGGATTAGCGAGCGCTCTTACACAAACTTACTTCAAGGCGCAAGGCGATGCTATTTTGGAAACAAAGCCGATCGCTGTTGCGGCACATATCCCACGTCTAGGACAAATCCTGCCCGGGCTGCCGGCACGCATTCCCGTGAATGCGGCATTCTTCGTGGCCTTGTTGGTAAGCGTGCTGGTGTATGTGTTTTTGTGGCGTACAAAATGGGGTTACGAAATACGTGCAACCGGGATCAATCCGGATGCGGCGGCATATGGCGGGATTTCCGTCAGAAGGCAAATTGTTTTTGCGATGACCGTATCCGGCGGCTTGGCTGGAATGGTCGCTATCAACGAAGTACTTGGCTACCGATACCGGTATTATCACGGTTTCTCGGCCCAGTACGGCTTCACAGGAATCGCAGTTGCGCTGCTTGGCCGGAACCATCCCGCCGGCGTTCTGCTGGCGGCTGTATTCTTTGGAGCTCTCACACGCGGTAGTTTGTTCGTCGACATTTTCACGGAAAAGGTTTCGAAAGATCTGGTTTTCATCTTGCAGGGCCTGGTCATTCTTTTCGTCGCGGCCGAATCGCTGTTCCGGAGGCAATTCGAAAGATGGCGAGAGACGGAACGGTACAAGAAGCATGGATGACGTTCTCAGGATCTCTATTCTCTTTTCCGCCATTCGGCTCTCGACACCGTTACTGTTGGCAGCTCTTGGTGGATTGTTTTCGGAACGCTCCGGTGTGATCAATATTGCTCTCGAGGGTCTGATGCTTGCAGGTGCATTCACAAGCGCCGTCGTTACGCATTACTCTGCGAGCCCGTGGATTGGCTTAGCCGCCGGCATTGTTGCCGGGATTTTCGTTGCGCTGATCCACGCCATCGCTTGTATCCGGTTCGATGCCGATCAGGTCGTGACGGGAACAGCCATCAATATTTTGATGTTTGGTATTCCTACTCTTCTCAGCAGCGTACTTTTCGAAACGGCCGGCTCTACACCTCAGATCCCTCAAAGTAATTTGATCCCCAATGCGCCGATTGTCATTGCGTTCGCCCTGGTTCCGTTAGTGTGGTACGTCCTATATCGCACTCCGCTTGGATTACGTTTGCGTGCCGCAGGAGAGAATCCTGAAGCTGCGGATACAGCGGGCGCGAATGTCGCTGCTATCCGGTATGTCGCGGTGCTGTTGTCCGGTGCACTCGCCGCGATTGGGGGAGCTTACTTGTCCATCGGACAGTCGTCTTTGTTCACTCGCAACATGACGGCAGGCCGCGGCTATATCGCACTGGCAGCTTTAATTTTCGGCAAGTGGCGACCCGTGCAGACAATGTTTGCGTGCTTGCTGTTCGGGTTTGCGGAGGCGGCCTCGATTCAGATGCAGGGCGTTATTCCACACGTGCGCGTCGAGTACATCCAAATCATTCCCTACGTTCTAACAATGATCGTACTTGCCGGCTTCATCGGTGCCTCACGTGCACCCCGCGCCCTGGGACGGCCTTACCGGAAGTAATGAGCGACTCGGCGCTATTGGGCAGAGGCGGCTCTGCGCCGCCGGCGATAGACGAACGCAAAGTAAGCAATTGCAACCGCGGCTGCGGCAAGGATCATGAGAAGCTTCGTCTGATGAAGGCTTCTTAATACACGGTCCCACTCCTCACCCAACATATAACCGAGCGTAATAAAAACTAACGCCCAGCAAAAAGCTCCAGAGTAGGCGAACAATGCAAAGCTTGGATAACTCAGTTCCGATGCTCCTGCCACATAGCCGGTGAGATGCCGCACTCCAGGAATAAAATATCCGATGATCAGCGTCCAGCGGCCGCGGGTTTCGAACCACGAGTGAACACGTTCCAATCTATCCGGCGTTAAATGAAAGTAACGTCCATACTTCATGAGTACGTACGTATCGAAGATTCGTCCCAATGCGTAGCTGACCGTGATTCCGGAAGCGCTCCCAAGAAATGCCGCCGCAAACGCGGGAATGAAGAAAAGTGTGCGTTTGAAAACGAGATAGCCTGAAAACGTGAGAAGCCACTCGTCCGGTACAGGAAGTCCCACGATACCGAAGACGAGCAGTGAGAAGATTCCTACATATCCGTGATGTGTGATCCACTGAAATGCCGCGTCCGCCATTATCTTCTATTATGCAGGACAACTGACGTAGGCGATCACCTCCCAAGTCAGTCCGTAATCGCAGCGACCACTCTCCTGAGGCCTTCACTCGATTGGGCGCTCCAACGCCAGACGACCAGAAGATCGTGAGTCGGATCGATGTATACATAATTGCCACCGCTGCCCAGAGCCCAATACGCATCCTTTGGAGACCCGGGCCATTGCCCTTGTTTTGTGTTGAGCCACCACAGAAAACCGTAGTCTGGGCCGTGCGCGCTCGGTGCGGTCGCCATCTTTACATATGATGGCGAGACGATCTGACGATCGCGCCACCTGCCGCCTCGTAACCACAGCAAGCCGAAGCGAGCCAAGTCTTGGCTGTTGATCCAAACGCCGCCGCCCCAGCGAGTGCCGCCGCTAACCGAGGGCATCCGTTTGCCGTCGATATGCACATAGGCATTTGCGTACGGTACCCACTTCCACGTCGTCGATGCGCCGATGGGATTCATCACTTCGTCACGAAAAACGTCTGGAACAGGTTTCTTGAAGACCCTTAATAACGACAGGGCAAAGCGGTTGATGCGAACGTCGTTGTATTCGTAGAGGGCGCCAGGTTCCTGAATGGCCCGAGGTTTCATTTCGCCGCGACCGAAGGCGTCCTTTCCAATGAAGTTGGCGTTCTTTCCCCACATTTCGCCTTCCCATTCCGATTCCTGCTGCAGGTGGTTCCGCCAGGTGATGAGCCGGTTGTGTGGCGAGTCGTAGCCTCCGTCTTTGATTAGGTTGAAAACCGGATCATCAACTGTTGGGATGAGGCCGCGATCTATTGCTATGCCGGCAACAGTTGAGAGCATGCTTTTGGCCACGCTGTAGGTCGGATCCGGCCGCAGCGTATCGCCGAACTCAGCAACAATGAATCCGTGCCGGATCACCAGCCCATTCGTCGCGCCGCGTTCTGTGGGGATCGAGCCCAGAAGCTGTCCGAAAATGATTTCCTGATCCGAAAAGTCTCGAGCAGGCGCGGCAGTCTCGTGGGTCTTCATGAACTCGATTGCCTCGTTCAACTTCGCAGCGTCAATTCCAACATCGGCGGGTGCTCGCCGCTCCCACGTGTCGCGGGGCGGAAAGTAGTCGCGAGCGGTCACCTGGGCAGAAGACCGATATCCGACGACCAGCTGGATTGCAAAACATGTCGTGATCACGAAGGCCAAGCGTGAGCATTGCATTGTTCGTTCTCCTGTAGGCGCTAATCGTACGCTACGTGTTCGAACTGTCACAAAAGAAACGACTGGGCGGCGCACGTCATCCGTTCCCCTTTTTTGAAGGTAAGGGTATAACAAAAGTGTCTTATCTCGCCGCTCCGACAAAAGGAGGATCGATTGATCCGAACATCATTTTTCGGGTTATTGCTGATTGCTGGTTTGGCCCTCGGTCAGGAGAAAGTCACTCTCGAAAAAGAGGCCGCCTTGAAAACCGACGTTGCTACTCAGATCGATGGCATGAAAAAACAGGCTCAGGTCATGGTCGATACCGTCTTCAGTTTCGGTGAGTTGGGGTTTCAAGAACTCGAGACATCGAAGTATCTGACGTCCATATTAGAGAAAGAAGGATTTCGCGTTGAACGCGGTCTTGCTGGTATCCCTACTGCTTTTGTGGCGACGTGGGGACAAGGAAAACCCGTTATCGCGCTCGGCTCGGATATTGACGATATTCCCCAGGCCTCGCAGAAACCCGGCGTGGCATATCACGACCCCATTATTGAGGGTGCACCGGGCCATGGTGAAGGCCACAACTCGGGAATGCCGCTCAATATTCTCGCGGCACTCGCGGTCAAGAAGGTGATGGAGCGCGAGCGCCTTCCAGGAACCATTCAACTGTGGCCCGGCGTCGCTGAAGAACTTCTGGCGACCAAGGCCTACTATGTGCGTGCCGGTGTCTTCAGTAACGTGGACGTCGTCCTTTTCGCGCACGTTGGCGACAACTTTGGGGCGTCGATGGGACCCACCACCAGCAATGGTTTGATCTCGGTCGAATACAACTTCAAAGGAGAGAGCGCGCATGCGGCAGGCGCCCCGTGGCGGGGTCGAAGCGCTCTCGATGCTGTGGAACTCATGGACATCGGGTGGAACTTCCGGCGAGAACACTTGCGTTTAGCGACCCGCGTTCACAACGTAATCACAAACGGCGGCGATCAGCCTAATGTGGTTCCGCCGACTGCCACGGTCTGGTATTACTACCGCGAAGCCGACTACGACCACATCATGGATCTCTGGCGCATCGGCGACAACATGGCGCAAGCCGCCGCGCTGATGACCGGTACGACGTTCACGAGTCGAGTACTCGGCAGCGCGTGGCCCGGACACTTCAACGTCCCAGTGGCCGAAGCGATGTATGAGAACATCAAAGGTGTTGGATTGCCGGAATGGTCCGAAGCCGATCAGACTCTCGCCAAGGCGCTGCAGAAGGAACTGAAGGTTCCTGAAAACGGACTGGCAACGAAACTTCGAGAATTGCGACGACCGAATAATGAACAAGCCGACACATCGGGTGGAGTCGGGCCGACCGGTGGCGGCTCGGACGATATCGGCGACGTTTCGTGGGTCGTTCCGACTGTAACGTTGAACTATCCCTCGAACATTCCCGGAGGCCCTGGCCATAACTGGGCGAACGGCGTCTCGATGGCGACACCCATCGCGCATAAGGGCGTCGTTGCCGGCGCTAAGGTACAGGCGATGACGATGCTCGACCTGCTGCTACATCCGGAACTGGTCACCAAAGCGTGGGACTATTTCAACAACGTCCAGAATAAAGATACGAAGTACAAAAGCTTGCTCAAGCCGGACGATAAACCCGCGATTTGGCTGAATCAGAAAACGATGGAGGAGTACCGTCCCCGAATGAAGGCTTTTTATTACGATCCGTCAAAGTATGAAACATATCTTGACCAATTAGGGATCAAGTACCCGACGGTTCGACAGTGATATGAAACATATATTTAATAAATTGCCCATGTAACCAAACAGTGCTAGCCTGTGCCCAATTACATATATCCCCACCTTCCGGGCCGCCCAAAAGCGGCCCGCTTTTTTTGTGGAGCGGTTTGGGATAGGGGATAATCCCCTCCTCCGTGAGGAGGGGATTACAGAGAATTCGCGTGTCAGTTTGAAGGGACGACGACGTATCGCGTCCTGCCGTCATGGCTTACGAACAAGAGCGTGGAATCCGTCTTGGCTTCTTTAATGTAACGATCTAATTGCTCCACTGTTATAACGGATTGCCGATTCACTTCAAGAATGACGTCCCCACGTTCCAGTCCGGCCTGCGCTGCCGCAGACCCTTGATCGACACCGCCAACGAGGACGCCCTTTGTAGTTTGCGAAATGCCGAATTCCCGTGCCAGGTCCGGCGTTAACGTCTCGAGGGAAACCCCGTCAAGGACTTGAGCGCTGGAGTTGGTGCTGGAGCCGGCATTCGATGCGTCCTTATCGGCGGGTTGCTCCCCGAGAGTCACCGTATGATCTTGTTCCGTTCCATCTCGAATAACCGACAGACGAACAGTCTTTCCAGGCTTCATCTGCCCGATCATGAGCTGAAGCGCTCGTGAGTCCGCGATACTCTGTCCATCGACCTTCGCAACGACATCGCCTGCTTTTAAACCGGCTCGTTCGGCGGGGCTGTTCGGCGAAACGTCCGAAATCAGCGCACCTTCTGTTTTGCTGAGCTTGAATGCTTTGGCAATGTCCGGGGTGACGGGCTGAATCATGACGCCGAGGAATGCTCGCGTGACTTTGCCGCCGTGGATAATCTGATCCATGACATTGCGGGCCAGACTTACCGGTATCGCAAAGCCAATACCCTGATTACCGCCGGATCGGCTGAGGATTGCCGTGTTAATTCCAATCAGTTCACCCTGAGCGTTGATCAAAGCCCCGCCGGAATTCCCCGGATTGATCGCGGCGTCGGTTTGAATGAAATCCTCGTACTCTTCGATTCCGAGGCCTCCACGGCCAATGGCACTGACGACACCCATCGTGACGGTCTGTCCCACTCCAAACGGATTACCGATCGCCAAAACGATGTCGCCAACCTGCACCTTTGCGGAGTCGGCAAAACTCGCAACCGGCAGGCCGGTTTGTTCGATCTTGAGAACTGCCAAATCTGTCTTGCTGTCCTTACCAACGACGCGTGCCGTGAACTCGCGTTTATCGCCCAACGATACTTTCACGTCGGTAGCGTCATCCACGACATGGTTGTTCGTGAGGATGTACCCGTCCGGCGACACGATCACGCCGGAACCCAAGCTCCGCTCCTGACGTTCGCGCGGAATTGTGGGCTGGTCCCGGAAATCGTCTCCAAAGAACCTGCGGAAAAACGGATCATCAAACAATGGGCTGGGATTACGCTCGGGTTTTATTTTCTTGGATGAGAAAACATTCACGATTGAAGGCATTACCTTCTGAACGACGGGCGCGAAGCCGGTTTGCAGCTGTTTCCCCAGATCCCCAGGGGGCGCCACTTCGACCGGACTTGCGAGAACTTTATGATTACCTACAGATGATCCCGCAACTCCCCCGATGACAAGCGTCAAAGCTAAAGTAAGACAGCTAAGCCAAACAGGAAGTCGCAGTGTACGTTTGAACATTACTGAACCTCCCTATGAAGTACCCAAATAAAAGTGACGCTGTTTCGCGGTGATTGTGAGCAAAGGGGCATGGAGTGACCGAATTGGTGGGAAAGGCGAAGAAAGGCGAAGGAATCCCCTCCTCCGTGAGGAGGGGATTATTCGCCTGATTCACACAGTCGTTCAATTTGTTTGCAGGTGGCCTAGCTCTTCTTCGAAGTAACCACACTGACGCTGGTGAACTGTTCTTCGAGGTTCTTCTTTTTGCACGAGGGACATTCGTACTCTTTGTGTTCAAAGTCTCTAAGGGAGAGTGGGAGGGTAAACGTATTTCCGCAGTCCAGGCACTTGAATTCATAGACTGGCATATTCACCTCCGAATTATCGAAAGGGGGCCAACTCAAATTATCTAAAATTCAACGGTGTCCGAAAAGGGCCCCGTGAGACTGCACGGCGCAGACGAAGGCAAATATGGGTCCAGCTCTCAGGATAGGCATCGCTGTCGCGATGATCTCTTGGCTTGCAGCGTTGTACTGCTGTTTACGAATAACACCCTCGCCGTCACACGGAACACTGACAGCGCGGCGATAGCCGAATTGCTGAATGATGTAAACCCGCCCCGGCAAATTAAGCCGACATGAACTGCAGATTAAATTTTCTTAATCCGACGGGGGTTGACGTTACCTTGACTTGAACCACCACCTCGCGTAGCATCCGCGTGCACAACCCGTTCCAATTGTTAGAGAAGGTGGATGAATCTAAGCCTGCCGAGGAGGGATCTATATGACATCCGTTCAAGTTCCCCGATATTGGTTTTCGATCTTGCTGGTGATTGCTGCTTTGATAGCACTCACGTCTTCACTTCTGGCCCAGTCTGCCGGTACCGGAGCAATGACAGGAACCGTGACCGACTCAAGCGGGGCCATCGTCGCAGGGGTCACCGTCACCGTGACGAACACGGAGACAAATCAGACGCGCACCACAACGACGAGTGAGGATGGTACTTACAGGTTTGCCTTATTACCGCCCGGAACCTATGGAGTTAGGTTCACTATCGTAGGGTTCAAGACTTCGGAGGTTTCCTTAGTGACGGTGCGGGTAACCGAAACACTCGTACTCGACCGGTCTTTGGAAGTCGGTGCGCAGAGTGAGCAGGTGACCGTTGAAACACAGACGGAGGCCTTGCAGACGGCTACGTCTACACTGGGAACCACTGTAGGCGGCGCCACCGTGACTCAACTTCCCCTGAGCAACCGCAACTACACCCAGATTCTGGCCCTGTCTGCGGGGACCAACACTGGAGCCAACAACGCCACGGCGTTCGGCAAAGGTACGCAGAACATGTCCGTGAATGGAAACGATCCCGGCCAGAACAATTTCCAGATGGATGGCGTCAATGTCACGAATTTCGCCAATAGCGGAAGCGCCAACGATGCCGGGTTGTACGCCGGAATTGGAATACCAAGTCCGGACGCCCTTCAGGAGTTCAAAGTTCAGACCTCGACCTACGACGCCAGCTACGGCCGGAATCCAGGTGCGAATGTGAACGTCCTCACGAAAACTGGAACGAATCAATTCCACGGAACGGCATTTGAGTATTTCCGAGACTCGAATCTTAATGCCAATTCCTTCTTCTACAATCGTGACAACCGAGCCAGCGCTACAACAAAGCAGATCTTGAATCAGAACCAATTCGGCGGTGTGTTGGGCGGTCCTGTCATCAAGAACAAGCTGTTCGCGTTCGGCGGCTACCAGGGAACCCGGCAAAAAAACGGAATCGGCGCGCAGGGCTTTACCACAGCCCTGCTTCCACCAATTCCCGACGGCGACCGGCGCGCTCCCGGTTTCCGGGCCGCTCTCGGGGCGGCAAATTGTCCGGCGAATCATCCGGGTGAGAATAACTTCAATGCGTTAGGTGGTCAGAACGTGGTTTGCGACGGATCGAACATCAATGACGTGGCGCTGAATATTCTCAACATCAAGCTCGACGACGGCAGCTATTTTTTCCCAAGTTCCGGCACGTCGGGCTACCGCCAGACCGCGTTCAGCAGCCCGGCTATCTATAACAGCGATCAAGCAGTGGCCAACTTCGATTACCTGATGAATTCCAAGCACACTTTTTCGGGCCGCTACTTCTACACGAAGGATCCTCAAGTGATTCCTCTGAACGGGCAACTGCCGGGGGCCCCGACGAAGATATTGTTCTCCAACACCTATGCCGTGGCGAAGTTAACGTCGGTTTTGACCAACTCTGTAGTGAATGAAGGTCGAATATCCTACCAGCGGAATCTCTCCACCCAGAACGCGCCGGCGCCTCCCAACAGCGACAACTCGATTCTGGGAATAACGCCCATGACTCCCGGCGTGACCAAACCGCCGGCCTTCACGATTCAGGCCGGAGGCTATGGAATCTTGGGGGTTTTCGGTCCAACTTTCAGCGTGACCAATCAGTACCAGCTGTCGGATCAGATTTCGATATCGCGCGGAAAGCATACCTACCGGGCGGGCTTCGAGTTGGAGAGAAACGATTGGCCTATTATTTGGTCCGGAGTTCGAGGAAATCTTTCCGTAGGAACGTTCAACGACTTGCTCGTTGGCGGGCCAGGCAACCCGCAGACCGCAACGGCGGGAAACATTCAGGGTTGTCTATTCTGCTCGCGTAGCGCGCCCGAGGGAATAGTTCACGGTTACAGCGCGGGCGGCGCCAGTGCTTATTTTCAGGACGATTTCAAATACAGCCCGCGGCTGACGTTGAACCTCGGCGTCCGATGGGAGTACAACGGAGCGCTTACCGACAAATATGGGAATCTCACGCAGACTTGGGTTAGCCGTATCGAAGCGGTGCCAATTCCTCCAAGCGGACCGACTGAGTCTGGGCCCGGTGTGAGCCAGTGGGTAGTCCCGAACAATTACACCGATTTCTATCCGGCGCCGCCGGACGGTATTCTCGTCAACTCGCGCGACACACCGCTGCGCAAGCGCGCACCCCTGAGCAGTTTCGGGCCGCGCGTCGGATTTGCTTATCAGATCTCGAACAAACTGGTGCTCCGCGCCGGAGGCGGGATTTTCTATGACCGCGTCGGTGGAGACCGGATCGTGTATTCGGTAGAACAGGGTAATCCGTACGCCGCGACAGTCGACTTTAATTCGCAGAATCAACAAACACTGGCAAATCCGTTCCCATCGACACCGCTACTGGGTACGTTCTCATCGCGCTGGGCCAACTTCGAGACTCGTCAGACTTCGAACTTGAACGTCCCATTCCTGGCTGAGGTTGTACACAACCCGCTCATCCGGCAGTACAACGTGGGCGTGCAGTATCAGTTTGCCCCGAACTGGGTGTTGGAGGTGGGCTACGTCGGATCCAGCGGGATCAACCTGATGGACCAGTATCACAACAACAATACCGCGCGACTCGCGAGCCCCGAGAATCCGATCAACGGATACACCACCAATACGGTCGCCAATGTTCCGTTCCGCGTGCCTTTCCTCGGTTACCAGGCCGTTGGCGTGCGAGGTACGGAATTCGATGCTGTTTCCAGATACAACAGTCTGCAGGCAACCGTGCGTAAGCAGTTCTCCCGCGGCTTCATGATTCAGGGGGCCTACACCTGGAGCAAGAACTTGACGAATCTGGCAAACAACCAGGCCAACAGCAATAACGCGGACGACATGTGGCAGCAGTATGGTCCGGCGCAGTTCAACCGCCCGCAGCGGTTCGTCGCCAACTACAGCTACGATCTTCCTCATGGAAAATACACTGGAGCAATGGAACGCTTGCTCGGAGGATGGAATGTGTCCGGAGTTACTGTGGTGCAGGGCGGTACTCCCATGACGATCGCTGATTCGCAGGCCGGGACGATCTACGGCACCGCTGGCGCCGGATTCGCCGGCTTCGGCCGGGCCCAGATGTGCCCCGGGATGACTTATGCGAACATCGCCACACCAGGTGACATCAAACAGAGGCTGGGTGGCGCAAGCGGCGGGCCAGGCTATTTCAACAAAAGCGCGTTTTGCGCGCCGCCTGCTATTGGGGACGGAACGGGCTATGGCAATTCGGGAGTCGGTATCATTTACGGCCCCGGCCAGTTCAACTGGGACCTTGCCATTTTGAAACGGATCGCCATCGTGGAGAATCATTCGATCCAGTTCCGCACCGAATTCTTCAACGCCTTCAACCACACCCAGTTTTCCAATCCGAACTACGGCCCTGGAGCCACATATGCCCTTCCCAACTTCAGATCTGGAGCTTTCGGAAGTATTACGTCTACTAGCGTGAACCCGCGCGTCATCCAGTTCGCGCTGAAATATAGCTTCTAGCGTCTCACCGGTCTTTCGGCAGACCCAGCCTGGAAACAGGCTGGGTCTGAGTTGTTCACGAGCGTAGGTTCACGATGTAAAGAATAGTTCTCATTTTGCGGACACCAACATCTTCAAGGATCGAATCTTTGAGAGGTCCAGCTTATCGGCCCTTCCCCGACCGTTGATGTAAAGCACTCGGAAATCGGGCAGGAACGAGAGTCGCTGTTGCGTTCCATCCTTCATTACAAATAGTGCACTATCTTGAGTAATGTCGGTCGCCGCCGCGAGCTTGTCGAGGCGGATCTTCGCCGTTGCTCCGTTGGATTTCCCACGGATGAAGACCCTCGAACAAATGCTGATAGAGCATCCCACGCCATCAAGAGTGATGATCTGCGTTGCCCCATCGGGAAGCGTGATTTCTGCGGTCAAACTAGTTGCGTTCGCTTCAGTCGGTTGCTGATCCGCACTGATGGCATCGATCGCCGAAGTCATTGCGATCAGTAGAGAGATACAGAGACAGCTCCGCCGCAGCGTATTCGTTCTCATAAGTTTTTCTCCTTATCGTGAAGGTTCGTTAAGCAATGTTGTGATTGCGCTGTCGAATTCGCTTTTGCTGCAGAAACCGCCGTGCGTCACGGCAATGCGACCCGACCTGTCGATCAAGAATGTCGTTGGTATAGCGTTCAACCCGCCGAACAAACGCAGAAGATCATCATCTTGTCCCACAATAATCTGACGATTGAGAAACACGAGTCCTCGTTCACCGTACGTTTGTTGAAATTCTCTGAACCAAGACATTTCGGTATCACATGTTGTGCACCTACTGGCCCAGAAGGTCAGCAGCACGACTTTGCCTCGCAGATCGGCCTTACTGACCGGCGCGCCGGCCGCATCGGTTAGCTGAAAGTCAGGTGCGGGCTTTCGATATTCCACATTTGTATATGTTGGACCAGAAGGGGAATTCGAAAGGCTGGTCAGCAGCTTTACACACGCCGATGCGTATCGTTGGGCCAACGTGCGCGTTGCGGGGAAGACCAGGAGGGTTAAGCCAATCGTCGACATGACAAAGGCAGTCCAGAGCATGCGCCGTTCTTTCGCGTGTCTCACTCTGTGCCCTTCACGAAATCGCGAAAGGCCACATGCCAGGTTCGGCTGCCAATCATCACTTGGACGTAGTGTGGCTAGACGATGCCTCAGCCAACGGCTCGTGTTGTCGTCTCTAGTCTCCATAACGTTTCACATACTCTCTTCGAAACGCTTCTTCCGCACGATTGAGAAGGGTTCCGATGGATGCCGGGTTTAAACCGAGTGTCGTCGCTATTTCTTCGTATGTGAAATCGGAGCTGCGCAGGAGCAGCAACTCTGCGTCTCGCCGCTTGATCGACTTCAGAACAATACGAACCTGCTCCTGTTCTTCGTTGGCCGCCCTGATTTCTTCAGGTGACCGCACCGGCTTCGCTGTACGGGACGACAGCAACCCAAACAGCGTTTCATATCGATTCCGCCGCATTTCCCGTCGTAGTTCGTTTAAGGCCATCCGGATCGCTGTCCGGTATAGCCAACCTTCCGGACTCCTTCCTTGAGCCGATGGGTACCGAGACCATTTCACAAACACTTCGACGGCAACCTCTTCCGCCCGCGCGCGATTTCGTATAACACCGGCAATCACGCGAGCGATGCGCTCATATTGCGCTTTAAAGACCTGTTCCAGATCCAGTCGGCTGTCGCTCATCGCCAGAACGACTTCGCTTGGTCCGTCCACACCTATACAACACCGCTCAGCTCCGATTTGTGACAGACTGAAAGCACCTTTCCTTGGTTGCATACGCTTCATCGCGTAAATTCGACGTTGATCAAGGAAGTACGATTCGCCGGCAGGGGTCGACGCAGGCGAAAAATCCGATCGCACTCTCGGTCTTACTCATTGTTTCGTTCCCACGCCGAAATGAGCATCGCGTTGGTACTCAACCCAGTCGCCGAATTTGTTCTGAAAGACGTCGGCAACAGCGATCGTGAAATCATCCCACTGCTCGGATGTCAACCGGCGGCGGAGAACAAGCCCCTGCATGCTGGCTTCTCGCGACAGTAGATAATCATTCGACGGCATACGAACCTTGTAAAAAGTCGTTTTTGTAAAAACCGACGACAGTCCCGCTTCAGATAGCGCTTGCGCGACATTCTCGATGCGTGAGAACCAGGCTTCCCATGGAATGTGTTTCAGGAAAGCCTCATTCAATTGTTCGCGATCCGCATATTGAGTGGCGATGTCACTCCAAAGGTTGGCTGCAGGATTAGGGACTGAACCCCACACGGTCATCCCAACCCGGCCGCCTATGCGGCAGACACGGACCATATCCTGCAATCCCTGGGCATAGTCATGAAAATGGGACACGACACATCCTGCGATTACCACGTCGAAGGTTTCGTCTGAATAAGGGAGTCCTGGTACGTGGGCTACGACAACGTTCGGCGTTTTGTTGCGAGCAAGCCGAATCATCTCAAAAGCTGCATCCGTTCCGACAACCGTTCCGGAGAGCCCAACTGCAGCTCCAGCCGCGGCTGCCACCACACCCGTGCCTGTACCAACGTCGAGCACCATACCGCCTTCAGGTACATCGACGATCTTCACAAGATCGCTTGCAGGTGCCGCGAAGTGGAATCGCGCCGCGATGCGCTCGTAGATGACCACCATCGCAGGATCTAAGTACGGAGACTCTTTCATAACGGTAATAAGGGCGCAGAATAAACTCTTGACATAATATATTCAAGTGATTTATTGAATACTTGATTATGTCCGACTCGATCGATCACCGCAAATTCAAGGATCGCCTCTACAGCCAGTTTGCCCGCACCGGGAAAGCCCTCGCCAGCCCAGCGCGACTCGAGCTGTTGGAGTTATTGGCACAGGGGCCCAGAACGGTTGAGGCCCTGGCTATCGAAAGTAATCTCTCGATCGCTAACGCGTCGCAACATTTGCAGGTTCTTCGTCAGTCCGGTCTTGTTGAGAGCGAAAAACAGGGATTGTTTGTCGAGTATCGACTCGCAGGAAAGGACGTGTTCGAGCTATGTCGTGCGCTGCGCATCGTTGCCGAAACCCGTAGCGCGGAATTGGAACGCGTCGTCCGCGATCATTTCGGCCACCGGTCAGAATCTGAGGCAGTGAGCATGGATGAATTATTGAAACGCGCTCGCAAAGGGGAAATCGTGATTCTCGATGCCCGTCCAGCCCCTGAATTCGCAGCAGGACACATTGCCGGCGCGATCTCGGTTCCAGTGGAAGAACTGCAACGGGAGCTTCGGAGACTGCCCAAGAGGAAGGAATACGTCGCGTATTGCCGGGGTCCCTACTGTGTCTATGCGGACCACGCGGTCGAGTTTCTTCGCAAACACGGACGGCGTGCGCGACGACTACTTGAAGGATTTCCAGAATGGAAGGCCGCCGGCTTGCCGGTGGAGACGTTATGATCTTTCGTCCTTATTACTATTTCGAAACAGGCTGCGCGGCATACCTTTTTGGGTGCGGGACGTTGGGCAAATGTGCCGTCGTCGATCCTCACGAAGAAGATGTCGCAGAATACGCGGCCTTTGCTGCCTCCAAGCGAATGTCGATCACGCACGTGATCGACACCCATATTCATGCCGATCATCGATCCGGTGGTCCAGCCCTGGCAAACAAAACAGGCGCAAGATACTGCTTGCATGAGTCCGCTCAAGTCGAGCTGCCCTTCGAGCCGCTGAGGGACGAGCAGTTGATCGATCTCGGGAATACGCGAATTCAGGTCCTTCATACTCCCGGTCACACCCCTGAGAGCGTCTGCTTGCTTGTCACGGACTTCAAGAGTGGCAAAGATCCGTGGTTCATATTGACGGGCGACACGCTGTTTGTAGGGTCTGTCGGTCGGCCGGATTTACCAGGTAGGGCCCGCGAGAATGCTTTGCAACTGTACGAAAGCATCCATCAAAAACTCTTCTCACTCCCGACCGAGATTGAGATTTACCCGGGCCACTTCTCCGGCTCTTCCTGTGGTACGGGAATGAGTGGCAAACCCACCAGCACAATCGGACACGAAAAGCGATGGAACGCTGCACTTGCGCTAACTCACGAAGCATTCGTCGAGCACGTGTCAAATGTGCCGCCGAAACCAGCTGAGATGGAGAAGATTGTTTCATTTAACCGTGGACTGTCATGACCGTCGTCGGGATTAGTCGTAAAAGGCCGAAACAGACCATTGAACTCGGCCTGCGTCAAAACGCTGCACAGTTCTCCCTGCTCGTGCTCGTCAACGCGTTCGTGGGTGCGATGGTTGGAATTGAACGTAGCATTCTTCCGATCATTGCGGAACATGACTTCGCATTAGGAGCGCACACAGCCGTCCTGTCATTCATTGTGGTGTTCGGCTTCACAAAAGCAGTCACAAATTACTTCGCAGGTCGCATCTCCGACCAGTTCGGACGTAAGCAGGTACTCATTGGAGGATGGCTTGTTGCCACACCTGTTCCTTTCATTCTGATGTGGGCGACGAATTGGAGCTGGATTCTCGTCGCTAATGGCCTGTTGGGTGTGAGCCAGGGTCTCAGTTGGTCGGCAACTGTCATCATGAAAATCGATCTCGTTGGAGACAAGCGTCGCGGTCTCGCGATGGGATTAAACGAATTTGCCGGCTACGTCGCAGTGGCTGGGGCATCGTTCGCCACCGGTCTGATTGCTGCTCATTACGGACTCCGGCCGCAACCTTTTTATATAGGAGTCGTTTTTGTGAGCCTAGGCCTATTGCTCTCGATCCTATTGGTTCGTGATACCAAGGCGCACGCGACCCACGAGTCGTTTGTGAATTCATCCGACCATCCGATATCGGCTCCCTCAGCGTACGAAATCTTCCGGCAAACGAGTTTTCGCCATCGAACTCTCTCAACCACGAGCCAGGTTGGATTCGTGAATAACTTGAACGACGCACTGACGTGGGGTCTGTTTCCGCTCGTCTTTGCCGCGGCTGGAATGGGTATTCAACAAATCGGCGTTCTCGCGGCAATTTGCCCGGCGACATGGGGCATTGCACAACTCGGTACCGGCCCTTTATCCGACAAGCTTGGCCGCAAGTGGCTTATTGCGGTCGGCATGTGGGTCCAGGCAATAGGCATTGCCCTGGTGGCCGTTTCATCTGAATTCATCGGTTTTGCGTCAGGTGCAGGTTTGCTCGGCTTCGGTACCGCTATGGTGTACCCGACCTTGTTGGCGACCGTTGGCGATATCGTACATCCCTCCTGGCGTGCATCATCCGTGGGCGTCTACCGCCTTTGGCGAGATCTTGGATATGCCGTCGGTGCGGTGTTGGTTGGACAGGTCGCCGACCGAGTCGGGGTGACAGTCGCGATGTGGATTGTCGCAATCCTGACATTCTCGGCTGGAATTGCCGCAGCTTTGCGAATGCAAGAAACGCTTCATTCGCGAAATCGCATGTTCGTAATGCCATCATCCATGCAGCAGTGATTTTGAACGATAGAGAAACAGGCGAACCTCGGCTCTTATAAGCGAACTTAAGCGAACCCACTTGCGGGAATGTAGGTCAAACGCGGGCCGAGTGGCGGCCAGCGGGCGTTATCAAAGACAACATTGTTCTGTACGAAACCGAGGCGTACGGAGGTATCCGTGTCACCGGATCGTATTGCGTCGTCGAAAGAACGCCGGTTCAAACCCTCGTTCGTGGAGGACGCGGCATGACGGCATTGAATCAGTCGTCGCTCGATGTGACGCGGACCGTCGAAGACAATGTGCGGTGGGGTGTTTCGGGAGGCAATGGTTTGCGTGGAATGTACCTGGTTGTGATCCAACCTTTCTGTATCCATCGCCGCAGAGCAAGCGAGAGGGGATAACGAACTTCGACATTAGGAGCCGCTTTCACGGCCGCTATGAAGCATGCCCAGTCTCCGGCAATACTGAAGGGCTTGGCGCCGGGAATGTATTTTTGTTAACAACTTGCGGCGACGTGAGAGCAACAAAATAGGAGAATGTGCTTGATAGAGCGTTCCAGAGTTCCTTTTGAAAGTCGCAATCTAATCAGAAACGTTAACAATGCGTAAGCTCCTAACTTCAGTTTCGGCGCTGGATCGTTTGAAGGCGGCGGCCGACTTTCTCACGTCATGTTCAGACGAAGAGCGCCTTCTCGTCTCGGCGACACGAACTGCCGGCGATGAACTGTTGCGCGATATATGCTCTCAAACCGGTTTCGTTTTCGGAGTGCATCGCTTCACGGTTCCGCAACTTGCGATTCAAATAGCCACCTCACGGCTTATCGACGCAGGGAAAACCGTGCTCGCTGGAGTGGCGGTAGATGCACTGGCTGCAAGGGCCGTTCATTCCTGCCGACAGGAGCACGAATTGGCATGGTTCGAGCCGGTCGCAAATACACCAGGATTCTTTCGCGCCTTGGCATCGACGATCACGGAACTACGGTTAAATAATGTCGATCAGAGACACTTAAAACAATCGGGAGCTGGAGGCCATGATGTCGCAAATCTGCTGAGGCGCTATGGCTCACACTTGGAAGAAAACAAACTAGCAGACCTCGCCACAATTTTCGACGTCGCGACGAAAGCACTTCAAAGCGACGAATGGACTTTCCGAAAAAATACCATTCTGTTCCTCGACATCGCACCAACGTCACTTTTAGAGCAAGCGTTCTTGAGCGCTCTTGCGAGTCAAGCTGTAGAGGTACTAGCGACAGCACATGATCGAGACGAAGAGTCTGTGGAGATCTGGCGCCGGATCCTCGACGTCAAACCAACGATCACCAGGACGACTGAGAGTGACTCCGCATTAAGCAGATTGCGCAGTCACGTTTTTCGTATAGACATTCAGTCGAGTGGTGAACTCGACGACACCGTCAACTTTATCTCTGCCACCGACGAAAGTCGCGAATGCGTCGAGATCGCGCGTTCTATACTTGCCGCCGCGAATTCTGCGGTGCAGTTTGACCACATCGCCGTGTTGTTGCGGAATCCGGATCTTTACCAGCCGCTGCTTGAAGACGCACTTCGCCGAGCGTGTATTCCTGCTTTCTATACATGCGGCACGAAGAGGCCTAACCCCGCCGGCCGCGCGTTATTGGCCCTGCTGGCTTGTGCATCTGAAAAGCTGTCTGCTACCAGGTTTAGTGAATATCTTTCACTAGGACAGGTCCCCGACACTGAACCATCCACAGAAATCACGTCCAAACGAACGTGGGTGCCGCCGCAAGGTGAGTTGTTTGCTGAAGTCACGCCACAGGAGAAACCCGCAGCTGCTGACGTCCCTCTCGATTTAGACTCGCCCGTCGCCGCCGGCACATTGCGGACGCCGCGGCAGTGGGAACGATTACTTGTCGACGCTGCCGTAATCGGCGGATACGATCGATGGGTTCGCCGCCTCGAAGGCCTTCGTGGGGAACTCCAGAAGAGAATGCTCGAACTCGGCAGCGAAGATGAGGCATCCCGTGAACGGCTGGAACGGGAGCTTCGCCAACTCCGGAACCTTCAGAAATTCGCGCTGCCCATCATCTCATTTCTGGACGGTTTGCCCGCTTCAGCAACATGGGGCGTTTGGCTGGATTATCTTGACCAGCTCGCAACGCTTGCGCTTCGCCACCCCGAAGGTGTTTTGGCCGTGCTCGCGGAGCTGCGGCCGATGGCCGGCATTGGCCCTGTCAGCCTCGATGAGGTACGAGAAGCCCTGGCCGATCGACTCAGTTTTCTTCGAACTGAACCGGCCGAACGACGGTACGGAAAAGTATTTGTAGCTACCATTCCTGAAATATTCGGATTGTCCTTTGACACTGTTTTCCTACCCGGCCTTGGAGAAGACATCTTTCCGAAGAAATCATTCGAAGACCCTCTTCTTCTCGATGCCGTGCGATTTGAGGTCAGCGCGTCTCTCTCCACACAGGAAGTTCGCTTTTCGCGGGAGCGACAGTTGCTCCACGCCGTAGCTGGAGCAGCGGTCCGCCGATTATGGATCTCCTATCCGCGGATGGACATGAGGCAGGGCCGCGCCCGTGGACCCTCGTTCTATGCATTGGATGTCCTCCGCGCAGTCACTGGACGAATACCACAACTTCGCGAGCTGCAACAGAAGGCCGCAGACGCCTCGGAATCGCAAATCGGCTGGCCCGCTCCGCGCGATCCCCACCGCGCCATCGATGATGCGGAATTCGATCTAGCGGTGATCAGCCAGGCTCTGCGCAACCCCGAAAAAGCGCATGGCTACGGACGTTATCTCATAGCATCCAGCGAACCACTGGCCCGATCGTTGCGCGCCCGCTGGTCGCGATGGGAGAACCGATGGTCTCCCGCGGATGGTTTGATCCTTAATGCCGACGATCCTTCCATGAAGCCGCTCCACAACAGCCGGTTATCCGCCCGGCCTTACTCGGCAACCGCCCTTCAGCGCTTTGCAGCCTGTCCCTATCGGTTTCTCTTGAACTCGATCTACCGTCTCCAGCCGCGTGACGAGCGAGTGCCCCTGGAACGGATGGACGCGCTGACTCGGGGCAGCCTCTTTCACACGCTGCAGTTCCGATTGTTCTCACGTTTGAAGTCTTTAGACCTGCTGCCGATTACCAAGCAGAACCATTCGACGATCTACGCCATTGCTGATGAAGTGTTGGCCGAAGTCGCCGAAAGCTATCGCGAAGAAACCGCTCCTGCAATTCCCAGGATCTGGGAAGCCGAAATTGAGGAAATCCGTTGGGACATGCGTGGCTGGATTCGCCACGTGGCACACTCGCCCACCGCTGCTAACTGGAAACAGACCTGGTTTGAATTTGCCTTCGGCCTGCGCAGCCATGTCGAAACGGATCCTAACAGTTCGGCCAATACCGTCCGACTTCCGAACGGGTCGGAGCTTCGTGGCGCGATCGATCTAATCGAAGAAAACGCCGGACAAATTCGCATAACCGATCACAAGACGGGCCGACCTCCCTCGAAACGAATCCGTTACATTGGCGAAGGAGAGGTTTTACAGCCACTGTTGTACGCACAGGCCGCCGAAGCACTGCTCAACAAAAGGGCCCATTCTACGCGGCTGTACTACTGCACCGAGCGCGGGCAATACACGATCGTGGAGATTCCGGTTGATGAAGACGGCAGGAGAGCAGTGGCGACCGCTTTACACGGCATCGATGAATCGATTGTATCGGGCTTTCTGCCGGCCGCTCCGCGACGCGGCGCTTGCGAATACTGTGATTACCGCATTGTTTGCGGTCCTCATGAAGAGCTACGTACGCATCGGAAGCCAAAAGCCCGGCTCAGTTTGTTGATGGAACTGCGCGAGATTTCATGATGACTGCTTTAGACCAAGACGACGTCGCGCGGCAGCGGATCCGCGAATCTCTGGATGAGAGTCTAATCGTCGAAGCCGCCGCGGGCACGGGAAAGACTTCAGAGTTGATCCGCCGGATTGTCGGCATCCTGCGTACCGGACGAACGACAGTCGATCGCCTCGTCGCCGTGACATTCACACGGAAAGCGGCTGGTGAGCTTCGACTGCGCCTTCGCGTCGAACTCGATAAGGCCCGAACTGCTGCGACCGGTCCTACCGAGAGCAGCTATCTTGAAAATGCGCTCGCCCGGCTGGAAGAAGCCCACATAGGAACGATCCACTCGTTTTGCGCAGAAATGTTGCGCCAGCGTCCCGTGGAAGCGCGAATCGCGCCTGGATTCGAAGAAATCGACGATGCGCAGTCTGCTCGACTTTATGCCCGCGCATTCGATACCTGGATTCAGCGCAACCTGCAATCGATGCCTGAAGGTTTAAACCGCACGCTCGCGCGTGCGTCGATCGAGAATTCCAATGCCAATGAGGGCCCGCTAGATCGCCTTCGATCTGCAGGACAGATGCTTGCCGCATGGAGAGACTTCCGGCGGCCGTGGCGTCGCGAGCCGTTCGATCGTGAGGCTGAGATACAACAGCTAATCCGCGAAGTTGAAACACTCACGCAGGTTGCCTTGGAGTGCACTGTTCCCGGTCATCCGATTCGTAACCATCTCCAGTGCGTCGTCGATTTCGATTCGCGGTTGCGCCGGTCTCAAGAGCTGGGACGGTTTGACAAGGATGAGCTTGAAGCACTCTTGATCCGGCTGGGTAGTGACATTGCCGAACGTCACAACAAAGGCAAAAAAGATTTCTCCGCGCGGTACTCGAGAGATGAGGTGATCTCAATGATCGCTCGGCTCACAGGCGTGCTTGTGGACTTTGAGCAGAAGGCGGATGCAGATCTCGCGGCGCTTCTTCAGTCCGAAATGCAGGAACTGATCGATGTGTACGAAGACCTGAAAACACGGTCCGGCAAGCTGGATTTCGTCGATCTGCTGATCCGCACTCGGGATCTGATCAAAACCAACTCCGATGTCCGGCAACTTCTACAGCAGCGTTTCAGCCACATCTTCATTGACGAGTTTCAAGACACCGATCCCGTGCAGGCAGAAGTCCTGATTCTCCTTTCGGCGGACGACTCTGCCGAAACAGACTGGCTTAAGGTCCGTCCGGCACCGGGCAAATTGTTTATGGTCGGCGATCCGAAGCAGTCGATCTATCGATTCCGCCGGGCTGACATCATTCTTTTTCAAGCATTGCGCGAGCGCTTGACCGGACAAGGAATTGCCTCCGTTCAATTGAGCCGCAGCTTCCGCGCCGTGAAACCGATCCAAGATGTGATCAACACGACATTCGCACCGGTGATGCAGAGCAATAAGGAGACAGGCCAGCCAACCTATGTCCCGCTCGGAGAGTTTTCTCCCGCAATCGATCAACCGAGCGTAGTGGTCTTGCCGGTGCCGCGACCATATGGCAGCTATGACGTCACAAAAAAAGCGATCGACGAATCACTTCCCGAGGCCCTGGCAGCATACGTGGATTGGTTGATTCGAGACAGCGGCTGGAAAGTCCGAGATCCGGAATCTGGTGAGTTGGTTCCGATTGCATCCGAACATATTGCAATTTTGTTCCGGCGGTTCATGTCGTTCGGCAGGGATGTGACACGCGGTTACATTCACGAGCTTGAAAAGAGAACCATTCCACACCAACTCTGGCAGGCGCGATCGTTTCATCAACGCGAAGAAGTGGAATCGCTGCGTGCAGCGCTGAATGCGATCGAGTGGCCGGACGATGAATTGTCCGTTTTCGCCACGCTGAAGGGCAGTCTCTTCGCGATTTCAGAATCCCTCCTGTTTCGTTACCGGCATGACGTTGGCTCATTTCATCCATTCCGGCCACACTCGGACAATCTGCACCCGGACTTCCGGCCTGTAAAAGAAGCATTGGCGGTCTTGGCAGATTTGCACCGGAGGCGCAACTGGTGCTCGGCCGCTGAAATCGTCAATGCATTGCTGGAATCGGCCCGCGCTCATGCCTCGTTTGCGCTGAGGCCATCAGGCACTCAGGTGCTCGCGAACATCTATCACGTGTGCAATTTAGCTCGGGCAAATGAACTGAGCGGCGCTTATTCATTCCGCGGCTTCGTAGAGCAACTCAATGATGAATCCGAACGCGAGGATAGCGGCGAGGCGCCGGTCCTTGAAGAAGGATCGGAAGGCGTTCGGATCATGACGGTCCATGCGGCAAAAGGCTTGGAATTCCCCGTCGTCATTCTGGCGGATATGACCGCGAATGCCGCGCCTCGACAGGCGGACAAACACATCGATTCGGAACAAGGCCTCTGCGCACTACGCCTGATGAATTGCGCACCTTGGGAGCTCATCGAGCATCAAGACGAAGAACACAACCGCGATGTGGCAGAAGGTGTGCGCATCGCCTACGTCGCGGCGACGCGTGCTCGTGATCTGCTTGTGGTTCCGGCTGTGGGCGATGCGCCGTTCGAAAAGGGTTGGTTGGCTGATCTGAATAAGGCGATCTATCCGGCCACAGGCATGTATCGCAAATCGCAACCCGCCTTGAAGTGCCCCGAATTCGGCGAGATCACTGTCCTTTCGCGTTCCGCGGAGGCAGAAGGAACAACCGAGCGTTCCGTTCGTCCGGGACTTCACGAAATACCAGAATGCAATGCGGACGTTGTCTGGTGGGATCCCGCGGTTCTCAATTTGGACGTCGAGGCCAATTTCGGCGTGCGGCAAAAGGAGATTCTATCGAACCACGGATCCGAGGCCGAACGTGGCCGCATCCAGTACGAATCGTGGAAATCCGCGCACGAAAAGGCAATCCATCAAGGCGAAGTACCAAGCGTGACGGTATTCCTCGCAACAGATGGAATGGAGCCGCCACCACTGTACGCCGACCGTGTTCAGGTCGAACGCGTAGACCGGCCAAACGATCGCCCACAAGGTGCGCGATTTGGCACGTTAGTGCATATGATCATGCGTGACGTGAAATTCACGGCGGATTACGCCTCCATTATTCCCATTGCACAAGTGCATGGTCGACTCCTCGACGCAACACATGATGAAGTGGAAGCTGCCGCCCAAGCCGCCGCTGCGGCATTAAAGCATCATTTTTTCGAGCGCGCACGAAAAGCCAGTCACTGTCACCGCGAGCTGCCGATATTAATAAAGGATGATCTACTCGGCATGCTCGAAGCGGTCATTGATCTTGCTTTCTTCGAGGACAACATCTGGACTGTCGTCGATTTCAAGACAGACGCGGAAGACGAGCAACGCCTTCGAAGATATCGGCGGCAGGTGGGCTGGTATGTGCACGGACTCGAGAAGGCAACAGGCCGTCGTGGTCGCGGCTATCTCTTGCACATTTAGTGATTACAGGAATTCCAAAATTGTCGCTAAACCCTAATCAGCATGTGAGTGCCATGCC
>Ga0114129_10002135_pt1 | contig 27265 bp, 24 predicted proteins | sample RhiMetdeltSRZDD1_FD_80071 | JGI IMG/M metagenome (GOLD analysis project Ga0114129, IMG submission 80071) | Populus rhizosphere microbial communities from Tennessee, USA - Rhizosphere MetaG P. deltoides SRZDD1 (version 2) (version 2) | ecosystem: Host-associated > Plants > Roots > Rhizosphere >...
CATAAAAGAGGTCCCGGGCCTGTGCAACATTCTGCCTTGCGTTGTCCAGCTCCCGCGTGCGCTCCAGGACGCGCTGCTCGAGGGTTGCGTTCAGTTCCACCAGCTGCTGCTCCGCCTCCAGAAGGCGGGTGATCTCCATGAAGGTAAAGATCACGCCCTCGATCCGGTCATCGGTTGTGCGGTAGGGGCGCATGCGCAGCAGGAACCAGCCGCCTGATTCGCCCTGTACCTCGCGCTCGATGGGAACCAGCGTGCGCAGTACTTCCTCGGCATCCGTAAGAAACTGGCTGTACTGCAGGGAATGGTTGAAGTGTTGGATCGGCCGCCCCCGGTCACCCGGCATGATGTGAAAGAGCTGCTGCATGCCCGGTGTGAAGTGACGGATGCGCAGGTCGCGGTCCAGGAAAAGCGTGGCGATTTCCGTGGCGCCCATCAAATTTTCCAGGTCGTTATGAGAGCGGGAGACTTCTTCCAGCTTGTTCTTTAGCTCATTATTGACGGTCTGCAGTTCCTCGTTGACCGATTGCAGCTCTTCCTTGCTGGTCTCGAGTTCCTCCGTGGCAGAGCGATACTCCTCGTTGATGGACTGCAGCTCTTCGTTGGAGGCTTTCAGCTCTTCACCGGAGCTCTCGTATTCTTCGAGGCTCGCCTGGAGTTGTTCACGCAGGCGGCGCACCTCGTTTTCCAGCTGCATCACCAGCGCGGTTTTGTGGGATTCGTCGTGCTCTTTTGCTGCCTCAATCGCAGGCTCGTTCTGCTCATCCTCCAGGAAGAAGACCAGCGCCTGTTTCTCCTGTTTTTTGCCATCGTCTGTCTTGCCGTGGTGGGGTTTGATGGAAAGGATCACCGGGTGCGGATGCCCATTGAACCGGACCGCGACCGGCCGGGTCAGGAGCGCCTGGTCCTTTTCAAAAACGCGGAAGAGCGCCGTCCGCAGCTCCAATTGCAGCTCGGGGCGCACCAGCTTCAGCAGATCCGTGGTGATGGGTCCACTGGGCTGGTTCAGGTAACGCCCGGCTGTCTCTGAAACATTCAGGATCGCGTACGTTTCATTGATCAATACACTGGGCGGCGCCTGCGCCTCGAGCGCCCTGGAGTGATCGTCAGCCAGGCGCGAGATTTCCACGGTCGAATGCATGCGTGGAGCGTGCGGCTGGCTATAAAGCTCTTTCGGGGTGGGAGCTCCTACCGACAACGGCAGGGAAGGGATATGTGGATGCGCGTGATTCCACGGCTTGGTACGGTAGATGTGATGTGTTTTGTCCACCGTTTGAAACAGCTCCTGCAAGGATTCGGCTGATTCCGAGTTGCCGAGGAAGAGATACCCGCCCGTCTTCAGAGCGTAATGGAAAATATCGAAAACATTATCCTGGATCTCGCGTTCCAGGTAGATCAGCAGGTTGCGGCACGAGATCAAGTCCAGGCGCGAGAACGGGGCATCGCGCAGCACGCTGTGATGGGTGAACAGGACCACGTCGCGCAATTCGCGCCGCACGCGATAGTGCTCGCCTTCCTGGACAAAGAACCGTTTCAGCCGCTCGGAGCTCACGTCCGCTTCGATGGCTCTGGGATACAAGCCCTCGCGGGCGTGTTTGATCGCATTTTCGTCCAGGTCAGAGGCAAAGACCTGGATCTGCGGGCGCATCTCCAGCTTGTGGGCTGCCTCGAAGAGCAGGATCGCCATGCCATAGGCTTCCTCGCCGGTGGAGCAGCCGATCGTCCAGGTGCGCACCATATCGCTGCTTTCCTTGTCTTTGAGGAGCTTCGGGACCACCCTGGTTGCCAGGCTCTCCCACGATTCGCGGTCGCGGAAGAAGTTCGTCACCCCGATCAGGATATCGTTGAACAGTGCAGACGCCTCTGTGGGGTTTTTTCGCAGGTGATCGAGATACGCATCCGGCGCGGACAAGCCATGGATCTGCATCCGCCGCTGGATGCGGCGCAGGAGCGTGGAGCGCTTATACTGGCTGAAATCATGCCCGGTGCGTGCATGCACATGGGCAGTGATCCGCCGGATCGCCTCCCGCTGTGCATCGGTAAGCTCCTCTGCATCCAGCGGCAGTGGCGGGCGGAAGCGGGTAAATTCCACCAGCTTCTCCGCCAGTTCCCTCACCGGCAGCACCACGTCTGCCAGGCCCGTGGCGATGGCAGCATGCGGCATGCTGTTGTATTCGGCCTCGTCCGGGTGCTGCACCATGAGCAGCCCGCCCTCCTCCTTGATCGCCTTGACGCCCACGGCGCCATCCGTCCCGCCGCCGGAGAGGATGATGCCCACAGAATTGGGATGTCCGCGTGCCAGGCTGCGGAAGAAATAATCAATGGGCGCCCGCTGCCCGCGCGGTTCATCGAACCCGGCAATATCGATCTGGCTGTCCTCCATCACCAGGCGGCGGTTGGGTGGAATGACATAGACATGATCTTTTTCCACGTGCACCAGACCGTCCACCTGCTGCACGGGCATTTGCGTGTGCCTTTGCAGAAGCTCCGCCATATGGCTCTCATGTTCCGGGTGCAGATGGGTGATGACCACGTATGCCAGCCCGGTTTCGCCCGGCAAAGAATCAAAGAAAGCCTCCAGGGCCTTCAATCCGCCTGCAGACGCGCCAATCCCAACGACAGTGATCTCGTCGTTTTGCGAGGTGTGAAGGTTTACCTTGTTAGTTTTTCTCGGTTTGCGGTGGGCGGCAGGGGATTGGTTGGTTTGTTTTTTGCTTGTAGAAGCCATTTACTTTTCTGTGGTTACTTTCTGACTGGACGTAACCTGACAAATTCATTATACACCTGATGACCGCGAGAAACACATGATTGCAGAAAAATATAACCTTCCCGGTCGATTCTTAGGTGTACCACTGCAATCCCTCTGGTTGTCCCCGGCGTCCTTTGGGACGACCTCATTGTATGGCAGGCACATCCAGCGTGCTTTGAGAAGGCAAAACCGTGTGCTGTGTTATACTAAAATCACTGTCACAAGGCAAGGTGCATCTCTTTTGAGGTCGTCTCAGGCCTGATTTATCAGACGCCCGCCACGGCTGGCGTAACGATTAGGAGAAAAATGGAATCCAAGTTGTATGTTGGAAATTTGTCGTACTCGACCACAGAAGATGATCTACGTACCCTATTCTTTCAGGCAGGCACCGTTGCCTCTGTGGCGCTGATCAAGGACCGTGACAGCGGTCAGTCCAAGGGTTTTGCGTTTGTGGAGATGAGTAACCAGTCCGAGGCGCAGAAAGCCATCAGCATGTTCAATGGATTTAGTGTGGGCGACCGCGAGTTGAAGGTCAGCCTGGCCCGCCCGCGCGAAGAGCGAGGCGGCTTCATGAATCGGGGCAGCGGTCATTCTCGCCGCCCACCTACGCGCGGCGGCAACAAGCGTTATTAACGCACGCCAGGGCATCGCGCCCAACGGGTGGATGGCTTCAAAAAAGCAGCCCTGCGCAAAAGTAGTTTCTAATCCTGGCTCCCACAATCAACAGACTTGCCCGGCTCGTACGAGCCGGGCAAGTCTGCTGTTAAATAGAGAAATCACCCCAGTGCCAGACGCCTTTCTCGGGTGCGTGCAGCGCCGGTCCGTACACCCCGCCGCCATTGACGCGCTTCTCGAGCGATTCAACATGCGCGACCAGGGCTGTGAGCGTTTCTGTGATCGTATCGGGCAATCGCCCATGGTCAAGATCTGCCTTTTCACCGGAGACCAGGATCGAAAGATCGCGCAGGACGACCTGTCCCGGCACGCCGACCACGACTGAATTGGGCGGCGCGGATTTGACAACCACTGCATTTGCGCCAATGCGACTGTGCGCACCGATGGTGATCGCACCCAGCACTTTCGCCCCCGCGCCGATCACCACATGGTCTTCGATGGTCGGATGGCGCTTGGTCTTTTGCAGACTTGTCCCGCCCAGTGTGACGCCGTGATAAATGGTCACGCCATTTCCCACTTCTGCGGTCTCGCCAATGACTACGCCCATGCCGTGATCGATGAACAGGTTTCTGCCAATCGTCGCGCCGGGATGGATCTCTATGCCTGTAATGCCGCGCACGATCTGCGAGAGCCAGCGCGCGAACAATTTGAGTCCGCTGCGCCACAGCCGGTGCGAAATGCGGTGCGCCCAGATGGCATGCAAACCGGGATAGCAGAACAACACTTCCAGCGGATTACGCGCCGCCGGGTCGCGGTCTAAAACGGATTGAATATCTTCGCGAATGATGGTGAACATGTTGATCTCCTCCGCGCTGAGTGCTCCGCAGTCGAAGCGCATTTTGCATGCAATCATAAATCTCACATTCAGGCTGCCCTTCGACTACACTCCTCGCTGGCGCTCGTCATTCCGCTCAGGGCGGATCGTCTTTATGCCTTCACTGCCTCTTCAACGAGATCCGCGAACAGCGGCGTGGAGAGATAACGCTCCCCGAACGAGGGGATGACCACCACGATCAGCTTCCCGGCATTCTCAGGGCGGCTTGCGACCTGCAGGGCGGCCCAGGTGGCAGCACCCGAGGAAATCCCGACAAGCAGCCCTTCTTCACGCGCCATCCTGCGCGCGGTCTGGAAGGCGACCTCATTTTTCACGCGGATGATTTCATCGTAAATTTTTGTATTAAGGATATCCGGCACAAACCCCGCGCCGATCCCCTGGAGGGGATGGGCCCCTTTTGTCCCTCCGGAGAGCACGGGCGAAGCATCTGGTTCCACGGCAATGGCCTGGAAGGAAGGCTTACGTGCCTTGATCACCTCGCCGACGCCGGTGATCGTGCCGCCTGTACCGATCCCTGCCACGAGGATATCCACCTCCCCGTCCGTATCGCGCCAGATCTCCTCGGCGGTCGTCCGGCGGTGGACCTCAGGGTTCGCCGGGTTCTGGAACTGCTGCGGGATGAAATGTCGGTTTGGGTCAGACGCTGCGATTTCCTCTGCCTTGCGGATCGCGCCGCCCATCCCATCCGGTCCCGGGGTGAGCACAAGCTCCGCGCCATAGGCGCGCAGCAGCATGCGGCGTTCCTTGCTCATAGTCTCCGGCATCGTCAGAATCAGGCGATAGCCCCGCGCCGCCGCGACCATGGCAAGCGCGATACCCGTATTGCCGCTCGTCGGCTCAACAATAATCGTATCCCGGTTGATCAGCCCGGCTTGTTCCGCGGCGTCGATCATAGCCACGCCGATGCGATCCTTCACCGAATGCGCCGGATTAAAGAATTCCAGTTTGGCAACGACTTCGGCATTAAGTCCCTGGGTGAGACGATTCAGCCGCACGAGCGGTGTATTCCCCACCAATTCTGTGACGTTATTTGCGATTTTCATTTTTGTTTATCCTTTGGATGGTTTGTAATAAATAAAACGGCTGCCTGCCACTGAGCATTTCAACATCTCAGTCTGCAAACGATGGATGCAAATCATCGAGTCATTATGTAATGACTTCGCGGAATTGCGGGGTCAGTCCCACCGTTTGCGGCAGTCAGCCATTTTTCTCTTTTTGGAAAGAGGCGGTGGTTCTAGGGACCCCGCCGTGTACAGATGCAGAGCAGTGTAGCGTTCATCGTGATGTAGAAATCCTGTATTGAGTCAATCTTACGCAATTATTCTGTCGAAAAGGATAAAGAAATAGTGATAAATGTTATCAGTTTTCTAGACAGATATTATCTTGAGAGGGATTGGAGGCATCCCGGTGATATAGTGCAACTGGATCTGTAATGGATCTCAGGCTTACCCTTAAGGGACCGTTCGGTTGGATTTCACATCTGTCAGGGCCCATTAATTGAATTCTCATAAAGGGATACAGTATTGGCAGGTATAATCCTCCCGCACTACCAACTTCCAAGAGGAGCGAAACTTTCAAAACACGACGGGGTTTCGATGGTAAGCAACAAGGAGTAATCAAATGATAGGTGAGACTACAAAAGTATCTTTTTTTAACCGCCCTAACGTCGAAATGGGAGTGATTCCAGTCAGACAGGGCATTCCTTTTGGGATCGAGCGTGTGACAAATCTCGCTGTGGGCATTGGTGGTGTATACGGTACATGGGGCGATAGTTACGATAATGAGACGCTGCCTATGTTCCTGGAGCAGCGCCTGGGACGTCCGCTGTCCCCAAATGAAAAGCTAAATCTGTCCGAGTTGGGTTTTCTCAACCGCCACCATCTGCCGTTGGACCTGACCCCTGAAGAGCACCGCCAGCTTGAGATCGAGATCGGCACGCGCTTCCTGTCCGAGGCGATCAAAGCCTGTAACTGGCAACCCTCCGAAGTGGAGGCGGTGCTCATCGGCATGAGCGCCCCCATCTCTGAAGACTTCCTGAATCAGATCACCAAAGCCGCCGGCATCCCCGAAAGCGCGCTAAAAGTGGCGATCCACAAAGCCTGTGACGGCTCGACGAGCAGTCTGCACCTTGCCTTGAACCCCGAGCTGCCCGAAAACAAGCAGCTCGATCAGAATATTGCCGAATCGCTCTACGGCAAGAAAGTGCTGGTCGGGGGTATTGAAGGCTTGAGCCGGTTTATCATCTCCTCCCATGACCCGATCGCCCTGCAGATGTTTGGCAACGCGGCTGGCATCGTTGGCGTGATCCCTGGCCAAACCATGAAATTCCTGGCTGGTAAATCGCGCGAAGTATTCGACGACGAAGGCGTGTTGCAGGTGGCGATGTATTATCCCCATTCGAAGCAAAACCCGGAAGGCCAATCCAATGTCGATGTGACCGAGCCGCTGCAGAATAACATCCGTGTGGCGGGCTTGATGCATGCGCCCGCGGATGGATCTTCCATCTCGATGGCAGGCCCGATGGGTATGGTGAAATTGTTCGTGCGCACGGGGTGCAGGTCGTGCGGGATGTCTATGCCGCCTACCAGACGAAGCTGGATGAACTTGGCATGGCTGGCAAATCGCTGGCAGTCGCCATCGTCCATCACGCCAATTTCAAGATCAACAAGCTCAAAGAGAAGCATTTACAGAATGAGGGAATCGTCCTGCCGATGCCCTGGCTCCTGAGTGAGTTCGGCAACGTCAGCGCAGCCTCGAACATGATCGCCTTCCTGCGCGAGCTGCCGAATCTGAAGCCTTTCGATCACATCCTGATCGATGGCTTTGGCGCCGGCACCTACTACGACGCCCTCGCCGTGGAACTGGGTGGCTAGTACCCTGATAGAGCGACCTTCAGGTCGCCAGCGTACCCGGCCGGGCGATTAAAACGTCGCTCCAAAAGTAAAAACTTGTTTCATTTTCCGCCCGAAATCGTCTCCGGGCGGAAACTTTTTGTAACCTCCTATTCCATATTCCGTCTTGAATATATGTAAGGCTATCCTATTTGAATATGAGAACGGGTTATGTACCGCATTAATCAGAACCACGAAATTGTCAGCTTGCTCTTAAAATTGAAAGAGGTGGAGGAAGACTACCCTGTTGACCTGCTATCGGCGCGGCGGAACTCCTTCCTGATACTGATCACGCGGTACGTGGGGGCATGGATCCGGGTGGAAAAAGTGTTCTTTCGATAAAAAAACTCCCACGCGGGGAGTTTTTTGAAAGCTATGCGACAGTCAACAGATCTGTTGACTGTCGCTTTGTTTTTAAGCCGTGGCGCGGCGCCCGAACCAATTCTTCCATTCCTGTTTTTCCCACAGCACCAGGATGGGTGCAGCAATGAAAATCGAGGAGTAGGTTCCGCTCAACAATCCGATGAGCAGGATGGCGGAAAATTCCTGTAAGGTCACGCCGCCAAACATCGCCAGCGCCAGGAGCAGGAACTCCACGGTCATCAATTGGGTGTTGATTGAACGCTGCAGTGTCTGAACAATGGAATGGTTGACCAGTGTTTCAAAGTCCAGGCGACGGTAGATATTACTGTTCTCGCGGATGCGGTCGAATACAACGATGGTATCCTGCATCGAAAAACCGATCACGGTCAAGAGCGCGGTCAGGAAAAGCGAGTCGATTTCCCAGCCAAACAACCATGTTCCAAAGCCCGTGATGGCGAAGATGATCGCCACGTCGTGGATCATTGCCAGAATGGCGCACACGCCGTAGCGGAAGGCATTCTGTACCCCGCGGAAGGACCAGGCGATGAACAGCACCACCAGCAGCGAGGCAACCGTCACAGCGATCGCGCCGCGCGACGTCACCTGCTTGCCGATGCTGGGACCCACGCTGTCGAAACGAATCACATTGACCTTGCCGATCTTCTCCGTCAACGCGTTGATCACCGCATCGCGCTGGTCGTTGTTCAGGAACTGGGAACGGACGATGTAGCTGCCTGTTTCACTGGTCTGTACCTGCACATCCTTGATCGTTTGCGCTTCATAGACCGCAATGATCTCACCGGGCTCGGGAGATTGATCCTCAAAAGAAACTTCCAGCAGGCTGCCACCGGTAAAATCGACTGACAGGGGGACTTTGTTCACAAACAGCAGGATCAATCCCGAGATAATGATCAACAGGGATAACCCGAAAAAAAAGTAACGTTTTCCAAGGATGTTCATAATAAGCCTTCTCTAGATACCGAACCAGCGTTCGCGATTTGTGGGTTTGATCCAGTCCAATGCCAGAGCCAGCAGGGTGCGTGTGATATACAGCGAAGAGAACAAGCTGATCACAACACCGATCGCCAGCGTCAGGGAGAACCCTTTGACAATCGTGGCTCCAAACGTGTTGCCGAACCAGAACAGAATGGCAGAGGTGATGAGCGCAGCAATATTTGAGTCCCGGATGGAGGGCCAGGCTCGGCTCCAGGCCTGGTCGAAGGCCTGCCGGATCACTCGCCCACCGCGCAACTCCTCCTTGAGACGCTCAAAGACAAGGATGTTCGCGTCCAGGGCAGAGCCTGTGCTGAGCATGATGCCTGCAATGCCGGGAAGGGTAAGAGTCACCCCCAGGAATTTGAAAACCGCGAACAAAATTGCAGCATACAATAAGATGGAAATATCTGCTGTGATGCCCGGGAGACGATAATAGATTCCCATGAATAGAATCACAATGGTCAAACCGATCGCGCCTGCCAGCAAACTCTTTTGCAGGGAGTCTTCGCCAAGCGTCGGCCCGATGATGCGAGTCTCGACCACTTTAAGGGGCACGGGCAGGGAACCATAGCGTAGCTGCACTGCCAGGGTATTCGCGCTCTCTGCCGTGAATGCGCCGCTAATCTGTCCCTGACCGTCAGGGATGGCTCCTTCAATGCCCGGTGCTGAGATGACCCGCTTATCGAGTGTGATCGCGAGGATTTTGCCGACATTCGCCGCTGTATGTTGAGCAAAAACGGCTGCACCTTCCGGCGACAGCACAAAATCGACCGCGGGCTGCCCGGATGCATTGGTACCGACATTGACGCTTGTCAGGTCCCTCCCGGTCATGATGGTGTGATAGGTCGTCTGCGGTTCTGTGCCGTTCGCATCTGTTGGGGCAGGCGTGGCTGCCGGCTCCGGGCTCGACCCCGCAGCGAAATCTGTTTGAAGGATCGATCCTTCCTCCGGTCTGAAATCGCCGGTATCGACGAATTCCATCAAGCCTGTCTGCTGGATGATGTCGAGGATGGCATCTGCATCTTCGGCGCCAGGAAACTCACCGACAATGCGGCGATCGCCTGCGAGCTGGATCACGTTCTCGCTGACACCCAGGGCGTTGGTGCGGTTTTCCACGATCGTGCGTGCAGTTTCCATTTCCTGCGCGTCCACGCTGGCGGTTTCAGGGAGATCGGCTTCCAGCAGAACCTGCAAGCCGCCTTGCAGATCGAGGCCCAGCCGGGGAGCGATGCTACGGTTGACTAAAACGGAATCGTTGAACGGATTCACGATTTGGATTTCATGGCTCACGTCCACCCATATGGCAAGGGCAGCAACGACGAGTATAAAAACCAAACGGGTGTAAAGGTTTCGGATCATGCGTTGGAATCTCCATCCATAAAAATGTGGCGCTTAGGCGCCACGCGGCGATGATTATACTCCCGTTAAATGGGTGTGGGTAGGACGAATTGTCAATTTGCCCTGTGGATTTGTTCTTTATGCGAGGCTCTCCTCGCCATCCTCGGAGAGATCATGATCAAATAAAGGAGCGCCGGCCCGCCTAGGGGTAGACCCACGCTTGAAACAGATCATCCAGGTCGCAGGCGCAATGTTTTTCCGCAAGCGATTGTAGGAACTCGGGGGTGGCAATTCCCCACGAAAGTGTCGTCGTATATTCCTTTAGGAACGCATCAAAGGTTTCCCTGCCCATTCTCTCTCGTAAGGCGACGAAGAACAACGGTCCGCGCCCGTAGACGATCGCGCCATATTCCTGCCCGGAGTAGTCGGCGACCGGAAGCCCGATCGGGATCTCCGCCCGGCCGACTCCATCCCAGCGCGCCTCGAGCGAGTTTCGAAACCCGGCCTCACCGCCCGAACCATATTCGTCTGCATAATACTGAAGGGTCGCGAACTGGGTCAGTGATTCATCCAGCCACGGATCGTCGAGCTGGTCATCCCCGACGAGCCCGTAGAACCACTGGTGCCCAACTTCATGCGCGACCGTCGATTCCATATAGATGCTGGCGGGCGCGCCGCGATACTCCTGGTCCACATCATAAATACGCGAGGTGATCGCGATCATGCCGGGATACTCGATCCCGAGGGCAAGCGTGGGTGTCGAAACGAGGTCAAGCTCTGTGTAAGGAAAAGGAGCATAGCGCGCAGTGAAATCTTCACTAGAACGCGTCGTAACGTCCAATGCCATCTCTGCGCCTTTCCTGTCTTCTGCCGGCGCGTAGCTCCGGATGGTAACCTCACCGAGCGTCTGTGAGCTTTCCTCGTAGTTCGGGCTTGCTGCCAGATAAAAATCCCGCGCCGGACCGCTTGCGACCTGCAGGGATTGCATCTCTCCGCCTTCGCTCGAACGGATCTTATGTCCCGATGTGACCAATATCAGATCTTTCGGGGCGGTGACCTTCACGAGAAAGAACGATGTATCGGCGTAGGTAATATCTCCATTCTGAGGCGGGATCTCAGAGTTCCAGCCCTCGTCATCGTAGACTGCGATCATCGGGTAGGCGTGCGCAAGGGTCAACACGCCATCGAAGTAAGAAAGCACTCCATAATTCAATTCCACAGTCTGAGGGACGGTGACGCCAAAGTCCATTCGCAAGACGATGCTTTTCCCGGATTCCAGCGGGGCGGGAAGCGGAATGGTCAGGAGGCTGTTCTGCAGTTGCAGGTTTGATGTAACGGATTGCTCGTCCACGGTTATATTGGCGATTGTCATTTCTCCACCGAGGATATTGGGGAATAGCCGCAGCTGCACTTGATCAAGCGGGACATCCTCAGCGTTGGTGTAACGAACTTCCTCTGTTCCCGAGATGTGAAAGATGTCTTCGGCGATATTGAATTCAATGTGATACACGCTGGCATTCGGCAGTTCATTGAGTACAGCTTGTTCTGAGACAACCAGTCCTTCCTTGAAGGGCGAGCGATCCTCCCATGGTGTATCAAAGAGGTCGGACTCGGGAGGCGCAGAAGGAATGGAAGTCGCGGTGGGCAGGGGCAGTGCGCAGGAGACAAGCACCATGCTCATTGCGATAAAAGAAACGAGAAGTCTTTTCATGGAGTGATTTCCTTTGCGGCTCTCAAATCATACGCTGCGTTGTAGAAAGTCCAATGCTTGCTGCAGGACCTGTGCAGGGGTTAAGTGATCTGTATCGATCACTAGGTGTGCATGTTGGCGGGCGTGTGCCAGCCGTCGGTATTGTTCCTCGTGATCGTCCTTTTGCCAGCTTAGTTTGCGGCGCTCGGTGCTCACACGGAATGAAGCATCGAGAAAGATCAATATATCGGGTTTCGTGATCTTCTGCCACATGCTTTGTACGTAGGAATGCTCCTGCGCGATGTGCCGGCAGGTATAGCCATGTCCTTCAAGCCCTGCGATCAGCGTAGACTTGCCTGAACCACAAGGTCCCACAACACCGACAAGCGAATTGGTACTTGGAGGTTCCATATTTGTAGGCCAGGCTTGCAGCCTGACTCACCAGGTTGTCGAGCTGTCAGCCCGACCTACGAATAACGATTACTGATTATCATGCATCAACCGGCTGAGCTGTTCTGGACCGCCGAGCACGGCAAGCGTATCTCCAGCATGCAGAGGGCGGGTGTCTGTCGGGTGCATTTCAGACTGGTGGTCATGCCGCAGCAGGATGATGTTGAGGTGGTAATTGTCCTCCACATAACCGACTGTTTTATCTGCCAGGTCCGAAGCAGGCAGGATCTTGAGACGGGCGAGGCTGAGCTGTTGTCCCTCGATGGAAATCGGGTTTGTGACGTCTGCCCCGGCCGCGGCCGCTGCAAACACGGGGGCTGCCATTTCCGTGGCGCTCAGCGCCGTAAACCCGAATTGGTCCTGCAGGGAGTGGGCGAACTCTTCGTCGAAGATTCGGATCACGACTTCAATATTCGGGTTGAGCGAGCGCGCCCGGAGAGCAATCTGCAGATTCATTGCATCGTCCTGGCTGGCAAGGATGATCGTGCGGGCATCCTTGATGTTGGCTGCCTCGAGCGCACCGGAATGTCGCGCATCCCCCTGGATCACCGGGATGCCCATATCGCGCGCCGCCTCGGTTGTATGAGTTCCCAGTGTGATTTCTACCACCACCACACTTTTTCCCATCCCGTGAAGCCTTTGCGCCACGCGGTATCCCAGATGACCCAGACCGATAAGCACGATATGTTTGTTCATGGTGGAAGCAACAGCCATTTCCCATTCCTTGCTCCGCGCCCGCCGGTTGAACAGCAGAATACCAAAGTCAGCCAGCCCCTGCGCGAGGATAATAATGCCGATCAGCGGCATGACAAAGTGAAATATTTGCAGACCGAAGGATTTTGGAAACTCTCCGACCGGCTGGAGGAACGCCGCGGTGAGCACAATATAGATCGCTTCGATGAAACTGTGAACAGGCGTGCCGACCAGGTCTGCAATCCCGGCATAGGCAAACCCGCCCCCGATTACGGCTACCGCAAAAATAAGCAATGGCGATTGAAATTCCCGCAGGAGAATGAGCGTGTCGCGCCACCCTGCTTTCCATTGTCTGACCTGCTGATGGAAGGACTTCATGAGTGTCGCGCCATGCCCTCGATGGGCAGGCGCACCGCCATGCGCCGGACGTTATCTCCCACACGCGCCGTCACCTTCAGCACCAGCACGCTGATGTCATCCGCCGGACGATTATCGTCCAGATGGATCGCCTGCGCGAGAAGCGTGTCTGCCAGCACCTGCGGCGCCGGGTCCTGATCTTCCAGGACGGAACGCAACGACGCACCCACGTCCATGGGAATGCCGCGGCGCTTCCCGGCATGGACGAGCCCGTCGGTATAGATCACGATGATAAGTCCCGGTTCGATGGCGATCTCGCTGATCAGAGGCCGCACGTTGCGGGAAGTGCCAAGCGGAATGCTCTCTTCTTCGAGGATATCGATCTTTTCGCCGCGGCAAACGAACATGGGCGCGGGATTGTTGCGGGTCAGTACGATGGTCCCGCTGCTCAAATCCAGAGATGCAATATTGAGCGTGCTGATGACCTTGCCTTGTTTATCGGTGTAAAGCGCATCAGAGGCTGCGCGTGCGGCTGCTCCATCGCGCACACCTTCTGCCAGCAAGCCGATCACCTTGCGGACAACCAGCAGCGAAATTGCCTTGGCACCTCGCCCCGAGGATTGACCGTCGGCGAGCACAACGGAAAGTCCCCCGTTCGGCCGTTCGACCACCTCCAGCGTATCGCCGCTCTCGGAGACGGCATACTTATTTACCTTGGCGACCGCGATCTGAACTTCCATGCCCTCATTTTACTATGGTTGCTCGACGCGCCAGGCGCCGTGCACTTCACCCTTATTCGCCCCCGCCTCCGCCGCCGCCGTCAGATCCACCTCCGGCATCTCCTCCACCCCAGTCGCCGCCTCCAGCAGAATCACTGTGGCTGTGATGGTCGGAGCTCATATCCCTGCCGCCCCAATCTCCCCCATGCTGGCCTGTGGCATCGGCGTGCCCGGAATGGGCGAGATAGCTGGCGTGATGTACACTCTGTACACTATCGTCATAGTGATGATAAGAACCCGTTGTGCTGCGCGACCTGGAGATGAGGCTTGAAATGACCAGGACTAGCAGCAATCCCACGAAAAGTACAGCGCCTATTTCGATAAGGCTCATAAGGGACTCTCCTTTTGTAAGAGCGGGTTCGCCAATTCTGTATCGCTTTATTTTACTCTGTGGACAATGCTTGCGGCAGCATCTCCGTGAGCGCCCTGGCGAGCGGATACTCAAGACTGCTTGCATCATGTCCACCGCTATATTCATAGTAAGAGAACTCATACCCCTCGCTCTGCAGGACATCCCTCAGATGTCGATTTGCATCCAATTGGGATGGTCCTCCGTCGAGCATCCGGGCGACCTCCAGGTCCCCTACCTGGAGCCAGAACCGCAATGGTAGCCCGGGCGCCGCGTGGATTTGCCGCGCCATCCAGTGATACTCGCGCTCGTCATCCGGATGCCATCGGAACCAGCCGGTCTGCGACAGCACCACGCCCCAAATTTCCGGGTGTCTAAAACCCAGATAGGTAGCAGCAAGCCCTCCAAAGCTTGAGCCCAGGACGATGTTCCGGCGCGGGTGGGTGGAGAGGGGATACGCCGCGCGAAGCCAGGGCATGATTTGATCTGCCATGTGATCGGCAAATTCGGGCTTACAAAGTAACTCGGTCCTATCCATGTTGTCGACCATCAGTGCAGCGACAGGCGAAATCTGCCCTTGTCCGATCAGATAATCAAGCATTTCGGGCAGATGGAATAGTTCCTTATACAGTCGCCCATCGAAAACGACCAGCAGTGGCAGGGGTGTTTTTGTGGGCGTAGGTGGCATATACACCCAGAAGCGGCGCTGATCGCCAAACGGTATATGAAGTTGAACGGTTCCGGCATTGACTGACTTAGAACCTCGCCATGGCAAGGGCTGGGCATCGGGTAATTCCAGCAGAGAAAAAAGGATGTCATTGCCTGCCTCGGAGGGATAGGCCGTGAAGGTTTTTGGGTTCAGAGGATCAAGCCGGTAGGGCGCAGGTTCGTTTGGGTCCGTGGATGGACTCGGGGAGAGTTGATAGGTGGTACGCGTATCCGATCGCATGCGACGTGTCAGGTACCAGACATCACTATCCGGCAGGCGGGACATGTGATGCTCGCGAATGCCATCGCAGCCCCAGTCCTGAATCACGGCAACATTTTGTGCCGGGCCCTCATGCCGCCATAAAAAGGTAACAAATGAGTAGCCATTTGAATCGGCTTCGATGATCGGCGTCCCATGCGCTTCCCCCTCGCTCCAAAATTCAGCCAGTGCGGGCATGCCGGCTTCCTGAATCATTTGGTGGAGGATGCGTATCCTCGGGCTCAGAATTTGAGGCGAATATTTATCGTTCACCGGGAAAGATGGGAACTTGCCTGGCATAAGGCAAGCAGCTCTGCTTTGTTCGTGATCACCATATCTCCGTATTGACTGAGCGCCAGTGCTGCCAGCGTGACTCCATAGCGCAACCCCGCGGCGAGATCATGGTCCAGCCAGCCGTGCATGAGTCCGGCAGCCAGCGCGTCGCCCGCGCCCAGACGGTCAACGATGCGCGTCGGAGGTGCGGCCTGATGTTGCCATTCCTTTCCATTCCACAGCAGGGCGCCCTGGTCACCGAAGGTCACAAGGACATGCTGTGCCTTGCTCAGCTCCAGCATCCCCTGTGCAACTTCGCGCAGGGAGCCTGTGCAATGAAATAACCTTGCTGCATCTGCCTGGCTGCAAAACAATAATTCCACACCCTGGATCAATGGCAGCAGTGTTTGTGATGCCTCGGACTCGGACCATAGCTTCTGGCGGTAGTTGATATCGAAGCTGATAGGCACATTGCGTTCTTTTGCGCCTTGTATGGCTTCCGTAATAATGGCCAGACAGGAAGGAGAAAGTGCGGGCGTGATGCCGGTTAAGTGAAGCAGGCGTGTATCGAAGGCCAAATCCCAATCAATTTCGTCCAGTTGTAATTCTGTTGCACAGGAGTGCGAGCGATCGTACGTGACTTGAATCCCGCGCGGCAGCTCACCGAATTCGACGTAATAGGTCCCCATCCGCCCATGATCCTTCCATACAACACCGCCGGTGCTTGCACCCGAGGCCCGCAGGGCGCTGGCAGCAAGTCGTCCCAGCGAGTTCTCGGGCAGCGCGCCAAACCAGCATGCCTGTCTTTCAAGGCGTGCCAGTAACGTCGCAACATTCGCCTCTGCCCCGGCGGGATGCACATCAAATTGCGATGCATTCTCGATGCGCTTCCCGGAAGGCACACTCAGACGCACCAGCATTTCGCCAAGCGTCGTGACGTCGAAGCGCGGCTCAGGCACGTTTCGTCAGTCCCAAGGCTTTACGGATCATGTGACCGTGCCACGCGCAAGGATTTGCCACCTTTCCTCCACTTGATGATCCCGTGCCCCGATCATCTCATCAAAAAGGCTCGTCACGGTGCAGCAGTGATTAGGAATAATGCTCACCCGCTCGCCGATCTCCGGTTTGCGCGCACATGCCGAAAAATCGACATGTCCGTGCTCCTCGGAAAGCGAATAGATCATTGCTTCGGGATACTCACAGATATACCCGTGTCCATCCAGTCCATGCAGATCAGAGGATAACGTCTTGCTGCCTGCATCCAGGATACCGCGGTCCGATGTCGGTCGGCTGACAACGGTTGCGAAGATCTTCAGCGCCGATGTCTCCAGCGTCACGGCGCCCGAGCGCAGGGTGAGCCGGTCCCCGTAGACGTAGATACCGGCGCGGTGTTCGGTCAGTTCCGGATGGGTATGTGCCTCCCACATGCAGGGCGTCCCGCCGCCGCTGACGCGTTCAATCGTCAGGCCGTCCTCTTTCAAAAGGGAGCGGGTCTGGCGAACAAAACCATCCAGGTGCTCATTGGTGGGATAGGTCATCAAGCCGCCGAAGTGCAGGTTGGGAAGTTTGCCGATGAGCCTCGCCAGCTCTGCCGCTTCCTGCGGAGACTGCACCCCACAGCGGTGCGCGCCGGTATCGCATTCGATCAAGACGGTGAGGGTAAGTCCGGCTTCCCCGGCTGCCTTCGAGAGTCCGCGAACCGTATATGCCGAGTCCGCCGTGACGCTTACCGTGATGCGTGCCGCCAGAGCCATCAGTCGTCTCAATTTGCTCTCGCCGATGATGTTGTAGCTAATGAGAATATCGTCGAAGCCCGCGTTTGCCATCACCTCGGCTTCGCTGACCTTCTGGCAGGTGATGCCAACGGCACCGGCATCCATCTGCAGCTTCGCGATGGCGGGGATCTTGTGGGTCTTGATGTGCGGACGATTCGCGATCTTATGCTCATTCAGATAGGATTGCAGGCGCGTGATATTCGCTTCCATGCGGTCCATATCTACAACAGGCACGGGCGTTTCCAGTTCATCGATGTGCATGGCTTAGCGGTCTCCCACGTACGCGATCGCATCGATCTCAACCAGGATTCCCAGCAGCTGGCTGCCCACTGTGGTGCGGGTCGGCTTAGGGTCAGGGAAGTACGTGGCATAGACCTTGTTGTAGCGCTCGAAGAGTGACAGGTCGCTCAAATGCGCGGTGACCTTGACCACGTCTGCCATGCTCGCGCCGCCTGCCTCCAGGATCGCTTTGATGTTTTCCAATACGCGCGCGGTCTGCTCTTCCACCGTGTCTCCGACGATTTGACCGGTCGCGGGGTCAAGCGGACCCTGCCCGGAGACGAAGATGAAGCCTCCGGCGCGCAGTCCCTGCGAATAAGCACCGACGGGGGATGCACCGGATTTGGTTGTGATCTGTTGCTTGGGCATAAATGATTCTCCTTTGATGTTAATGTAGTAACGGCTTTCGCCGTTTCGGTGCAGCGGGCAAACGCGACGACACCCGTCCGGGCGGTCCGTGCCAGGAAAGGCGTCACTACGATGGTTACTCTCTCCACGCGTCCCGCAAAAGCCTGAGCCAGTTTCCGTGCATGATCCCCGCGATGTCGTCATCGCTGTAGCCGCGCTTCGATAGCACTTCCGTCAAATGCTGCAGGTCCGCGATTGTATCCAGGTCGGAGGGTGACTGCTCGCGTCCAAACCCGCCGTCGAGGTCGCTGCCGATGGCAGCATGCTGGCTGTTCCCGGCAAGCTGGCAGATGTGATCGATATGATCGGCAACATGTGCAAGGGTGACGCGCTCGTTGTCCTTTGCCCCGCGCGTCCAGGCCGGGCGCAGCATCCAGTTGTCGAAGGCAACACCGATCACGCCCGACCGCGCCAGAATGGCATGGATTTGTTTATTGTCGAGCTGGCGCTGGTGCGGGACAAGAGCGCGGCAATTATTATGGCTGGCGAGAACCTCCCCGCCAAAGCAATCCATGGCTTCCCAAAACGCTTCATCGGAGAGGTGAGTCAGATCCAGGAGAACGCCGAGTCGTTCCATCTCCCGCAAAAGCTGCCTGCCCTCGAACGCCAGACCCAGTTCGGTGGCTGTCCCGCCGGCATAGCGACCGGGTCCATAATGCGCGGGGCCGATGACGCGGAGGCCCGCCTCCTTCCACGCCGGTAGCTGCTCAGGCAGGAGAATGGGATCGGCACTCTCCATGCTGATCACAAGCCCCACCGTGGGCGGAACCTGAGTCGTATTCTGCTCCCAATGGAGCCACGCATCGATGTGTTCATCCAGATCTTTCTTATTCGTGATCAGACGGACTTTGCCTGCCTCGCCCAGCGCCCGGTAATACGCGAATTGTCCCTGCGCAACGGCATAGGCCTGGTAGGGAGAGGCGTAATCGATATTTTGGATGGCGCGCCCTGTGGAGCGTGCCAGCAGCGTAGCGAAACAAAGCGCGACCCGTCCCTGGCGCATTTCCGGCAGCGCGACTGTTCCCTGTCCGCGGCCGGCGCCCGAGAGATTGCTTTCTCCCGTGCGGATGGTGTAGACCGAGTGCTGGATGTTACGGTTCCATTGGAGCGCGTTCCAGGCAAGGTCAAGATGAGCGTCAACAATTAGCATGGATTTCAATTCCTCCCTCTGATTTTACTATTAGCCTGAGAGGGAGTCGAACGACTCCTGTCATTCAGATCCGGGGACTTTGGAATTTACTTTTTTTTCTCGCTTTACCGGAATGCAATACGCAAAACCCACCAGGCGATCAGAACCGGTTCGACTGAAATTATTTTTTCCTTCGCCACAGGAGGCCTATGAGGGCAAGCAGAGAAAGCCCGCCCGTCAACTGCCAGAGCGAAAAGGTTGATGAATAATGCACCTTGTCGATTTCTTTCGGAACGGACTTGTGTTCTTGCCTGTGCTTGCGCCGCACCCAGGTTGCGCTGATCCAATCGATAAATTCCGGGAAGAGCTTATTCAATAGGACCGGCACCTCATACAGACGGCTCATAAAGAGTGTCCGACGGGGGTTCTCAATCAGCCTGACAATATGGCGGGCCAGTCTTTCGCGACTGATTCGGCCGATCGGTACAGCCTTATATTCCACGTCATCTTCGCGGGCGACATTTTTGTTGAACTCGGTACCTGAGACAGAGCTGGGATGAATACGGATGACCGTGATCCCCCACGGAAGCAGGGCCCGGCGCAATCCATCGGTAAGTCCTTCGACGGCATATTTCGTACTGGCGTAAACGGTCAGCGGCGGCACAGAAATACGGCTCACATAGGAACTCATGTTAAGGATAAAGCCGGAACGCTGTGCCTTCATCGTCGGAATGACCTGGCGGGTCAGCTCTGCGAGACCGATGACATTCACTTCATAATGTCTGCGCAATTCTTCCGCGGAAAGCTCTTCGAACCAATCGTAAAATCCCCAACCCGCGATGTTTGCCAGGATATCGATCCGCCCGAATGTGGAGAGGACGGTTTGGACGAGATTCGTGATTTGTTCGAGCTCGGTCAGGTCGGTGGGCACCGCCAGGGCGGTTCCGCCCATGGCTTCAATTTCTTTTTCGAGCCGCTCCAGACGCTGCCTGCGTCGGGCAGCCAGCACGGTGACCGCGCCCGCGCGCGCAAATTCGCGTGCTGTGGATTCTCCGATGCCGGAGGAGGCTCCAGTCACAATAACCACTTTTCCATCAATGGCAGGGCGCCTGTTCATCTCCATGGATCCTCTCCTGTGGTCCTGAAACGATATCGGTCTTGTCGTCCGCAACGGGCTTTTGCGCGTCAGCCGGACGATATTAATTAACGATAGGGGAAAATTACCGTGATGCAGCACCGCGATGAGTCTTCCATGAGAAACCACGCAGCATGCTTGACATGCCAGACAGATGTAATATAATGTAAATGCTCGACGTCAGGGTGCCCCCCTCACTCTGACGTCGGGCATTTTAATGCCCGTTGTTCTCTACTGAATTTATCACGTATCCTTGACGCCCCTTTAGCCTGCCGCTATAATCTGCCCGCTTCATTAGAAAAACGTAGGGACGGGAGGACCCCGCCCGTACATAATTAAGGAGAAAGAGCAATGCCCCCACATCCAAAGCGCAAACATTCGAAGAGCCGCCGCAATATGCGCCGCGCGCACGATGCCTTGCAGCCTCATAATCTGACATCCTGTTCCAATTGCGGTTCGATGCGCCTTCCGCACACCGTCTGTCCCAATTGTGGATTCTATGAAGGTCGTGAAGTTGTCGAAGTAAAGAAGGAAAAGAAAAAGGCTGAGTAGGTCTGCAATCCACAGACTCTGCAAAGCGGGTCGTGACGAACACGACCCGTTTGTGTTTAAAAGGTTGATAGAGCACTGCTGCGGCCGTGCCCAACAAACTCAAACACTACTGGAGACACATGAAATTAGACCCAAAAACCACCGCGTTCGTATTCCCCGGCCAGGGTTCACAGGTCGTTGGTATGGGCAAGGAATTGGCCGAGACGTATCCAGTTGCTAAAGAAACATTTGATCAAGCGGATTCAATCCTCGGTTTTCCCCTTTCCCAATTGATGTGGGATGGTCCGGCCGAGGGATTGAACGAAACCATCAACACGCAGCCTGCCCTCTACGTTCATTCGGTTGCCGCATGGAGGACGTTCATGCTGCATGCCCGGAACTTTCGGCCTGCCACCGTCGCTGGACATTCTCTTGGAGAGCTCTCCGCGCTGACCGCCTCGGGCGCGTTATCGTTTCAAGACGGACTGAGACTGGTCCGCAGGCGCGGCGAATTGATGAAGCGCGCCGGAGAGCTCAACCCTGGCGGCATGGCTGCCATCCTCGGTGTTGACATACCCGCGCTCGATAACGTCTGCGCGCAGGCAAGCGGCGCTGGCGAGATCGTCCAGGTGGCGAATGATAATTGCCCGGGACAGGTTGTGATCTCTGGTCATAAGCCTGCGCTCGAGCGGGCGATGGCGGGCGCGAAAGTCGCGGGAGCGAAGCGCGCCCTGGCTCTGGCGGTGAGCATTGCCGCGCATTCCCCTCTGATGGCATCTATTCAAGAGGATTGGGACGCGGCTGTGGATGCCTGCGCCATGGAAACGCCGCAGATCCCGGTTGTGGGAAACGTTCAGGCCAAACCCATGCTTACGGCCGATGAGCTGCGCGCGGATATCAAGGCCCAGATGCAATCGCGCGTCCGTTGGACCGAGTCGGTGCAACTGATGCAGATCAACGGCATCCAGGCCTATGTGGAGGCAGGCAGTGGGGAAGTCCTGCTGGGGATGATCAAACGCATCCATTCGGAGTCTGTAAGGTTTCCGCTGGGTGCGCCAAAAGATTTCGTCGCCCTGAGCGAGTAAATCGACTATACTTTCCATATGGCTGACCTGCATGCGCGCATGGAACGTGTGATCGAGGAGCTGGCTGGAAATGAGGCGCTGTTGGAAATGCTCGAGACAGACGCCGCCAGGGAAATGCTCAACTGGGGGATTACGACTGCTAAATCAATGATTAGTCAGACCGGGGAACTCGATGACTTTGCTGCAGAACTGGCGGTCTTGCCGCGCCTGAAAGCCATCCGGCATTCCATGCGGTCGATCGGGAACTGGGCGGCCGGGAAATACAAAGATCCAGGGGACCGGATCGAATTGCGTGACAAGCTCCTGAGGAACTTTCGCACAATTTTTGGCGAAAGACGCGAAATGCCCTCTGCACGCCAGCTGGATGAAGTACTGAGCCAGGTGGATGACAAAAGCCATTCGCCGCACGACTTGATTTTAAAAATACGCGATCTATTCGAACAACGAGGTTAAGGAGAATCTATGCCCAAGCGCCGCGCCAAATCAAAGGCCAATGCCTCTGCCACTTTACTTGCACTTGTGGTTGTTGTTGTGCTGGGTATCTTCTATGCACTCACGGGCAGAGATCCCGGCGGCGTCTTCGGAGCGGGGACCCCGACCAGCTTTGTGGCAACCCAAACCTCACCTGTAGTGAATGCTCCCACATCAGTGAATGCGAGTGGGGCATGGTGGGAAGTGTATTTTGCTGATCCCGTCAACATAAATGATCCGTCAGACTGGCAGAGTTCCATCGAAGGACGACTGATCGAAAAGATCAATGCTGCAAAGACCAGCATTCACATTGCATCCTTCGAGTTTGACCTGACGCCCGTCGCTGAGGCATTAATTGCAGCCAAACGGCGCGGCGTCGATGTGCGCTGGGTCACCGACGACGAAAATGGGCTGGAGGCAGATGCAGAACCGGGGCACGGTCAATTTGCGATGTTGCAGGATGCGGGAATTGAAGTCCGTTCCGACACGCGTTCGGCGTTGATGCACAACAAGTTCTGGATCTTCGATGGTCAGATCGTCTGGACCGGTTCGACGAACATCACCGAGAACGGCATTTTTGACCAGGACAACAATACACTGGTGATCCAGTCACCGGAACTGGCTGTGATCTATGAGCGCGAGTTTCAGGAAATGTGGAATGGCCAGTACGGTCCCACCTCTCCTTCAACACTGGATCAGCAGATCGTCACGGTTAATGGCTCGCGGATTGTAGTCGTGTTTACCTCGGAGGACCCTGCACTTGAAAACGCGATCGTACCGATCGTGAAATCCGCGACCCGCAGCATCCGTTTCCTGACGTTCAGTTTTACAGACTTTCCGCTGGCCGACGCGATGAGCCAGCGCTCGAAGTCGGGGGTTGACGTCGCGGGGGTCTTTGAAAAAGTGGGCAGTGAAACGGAAGCTTCCGAGCTCCGGACTTTGATGTGCCGGAGCGTCCCTGTGAAACAGGACGGCAACTCTGGATTCTTACATCACAAAGTGATTGTTGTAGATGAACGGATCGTGATCACCGGTTCCATGAATTACTCCACCAATGCCGAGGAGAGCAACGATGAAAATGTGATCATCATTGATAACGCCGATATTGCCCGCCTGTATCTCCAGGAATTCGACCGAGTCTGGAGCCTTGCCAGCGATCCTGAAATTGAGACGATTGCCTGCGGCTAGGTTGTGCCCGCGGCGAAGATCATCCCATAAGCCCTGTTGGTTAGAAAGGAAGATCAAGTATGAAGAAAACATCAAAGTCGGTGGCTACATCCTCAAGAGCGACGCTGCGTAAGGCTCCCTCGCGGCCGCCGGCGCCCGGCACGGACCTGTCGGCACTCTTCAACGTGGCTGCCAAAACGTTGGCTGCAAATCGTTCCACACTCAATTATGCTGACGCCGAGAATCAGAACCATGGTGACAACATGGTACAGGCATTCAAGATGATCTCCCAGGCGATGGCTACCCAGCGGGGCGCCGCGCCTTCTGATCAGCTCCAGTACGCCAGTGAGTACCTGAGCCAGAATGCCAACAGCGGTTCTGCCCATGTATATGCTCAGGGGCTCGCACAAGCCGCACAGCAGTTCCAGGGACAGCAGGCGATCACCCCGGATAACGCCATGCTGCTCCTGCAATCTCTGCTCGGAGGCGGGCAGCAGTCTTCTTCACAGGGTGGGGCAGACCTTCTGGGCTCTCTCTTGGGTGGACAGCAAGTGCCGCAGCTGGCACAGGGAATTGATCTGGCTGCCCTCGTCAGCGCCGGGCTGACCTTCATGAGCGCCAAGCAGCAGGGACAGGATAATGTTCAGGCAGCCCTGACCGCTTTGATGTCAGCGGGGCCCATGGCGCAGAGTCCGCACCGCCAGCAGTCCGGTCAGATGGTGGGGAACGCTTTGCTCCAAGCCATTGCCGGGATGGCTGCCAGGCGGAGATAAATATCCCCCATCGACAGGGATTAACGAGGAGCTCCCGGGAATTCCCGGGAGCTCATCCTTTCATTGGCTGAGTTATTCCTGCAAAGCAGTTCAGGCTCTCAATAGTATTTATGCAAGTTTGATATAGGTCTCGCCGTCGTACACCATGGCGGCCCAGCCTTTTTCCAGCTTTGCCCAGGTGTCTTTTCCATCGGACCAAGTGGAGAGGATCGTCACTTCATTGCCATCCACGAGCCCACCCACGACCTCAGAGGAAGTGTTGTGATCGGCGCGAATGCGCAGGCTTCGAACGGTCACAATTCCCCTCTTGGGAGCCGCCGCGGCTTTTTCATCAGCTTCCTTTTGCGCTGCAGCTTTCATCGCAGCAGCCTTCTCTGCGGTGGCTTTGAGAGCGGCGGCTTTTTCCGCAGCCGCCTTTTCTTCAGCGGCCTTCGCAGCCGCAGCTTTTTCGGCAGCCGCTTTGGCAGCGGAGGCTCGATCGGCAGTGGCTTTCGCGAGGGCAGCCTTCTCAGCCGCCTCCTTTTCGGCAGCCGCCTTGGCTTCCGCTTCTTTCTCATCACGGTCCGTCAATGCATCGATCGCCCGATCGAAGAGGCTTTTCTTTTTTTCTTCGTCGCTCATGGTATTCTCCTTTTGTTCTGGGTGGAGTTTGCTTCGTATTCTATCACCCCTGGCAGCGATTCTACCTGTTCAACCCATGCCTCTCTCCAATACGTGGTTTTTGGATTCCGAATAGAAAACGTATCGCTGAACTAAAAACGTATCACCGATACGTTTTTCCGAAGTGGCGAATGCAGAGTCAGCCGATACTTTGAGCTTCCCGCCCACCTGGCTGGTGGAAACCCTTTCTGAGCTTACCTTGCACATTTGTAACGATTTAAGTACTGATGAAGGTCATGTTTGTGTGTTTACAAACAATCTACGGGTATAATCTAGGCATGACAGCCATGTCTGACAACTTGATTGTCAGCGCCGCTTCGAGCGGATAAACAGCTCTATCTGGTCAGAGGAACTCTCTGACCAGATTTTATTTTGCGACACTGATCCTGGAAAAGTCATCAGGACTTTACACTTCCGAAGTCCTGCATTAAGGAGAACCATGAAGTTAAGCAAACTAGCCAGTGAGATTGCCGAATCTCCCACCTTTGCGCTGAACGAAGAAGCGAGACTTCTGCGTGAACGCGGCGAAGCCGTGATCAATCTGGGAATCGGCGAACCCAGGAACAAAACGCCCCTTTCGGCGGTCCTTGCCTCGGCTGCCAAACTGACCAGCGGTGAAGTCAAATACACGCCGCCCGATGGACTGCCCTCGATGAAAAAGGCAGTGATCCGCTACACAGAAGAGAATTACGACCGGCTCGTCGCGCCGGAGAACGTGAGTATCACCAACGGGGCAAAGCAATCCTTGTTCAACATTCTGTATTCCATCCTAAATCCGCAGGATGAAGTGATCGTGATCGCCCCCTACTGGGTCTCGTACAATGAGATGATCAGGATGTGCATGGGCATCCCGGTCATCGTGACCCCCGAGGATGGGACGTTCACGCCGCGCTTCGAAGACATCGAACGGGCGGTGACCTCATCTACGCGGGCGATCCTTGTGAATAGCCCCAACAACCCCTCCGGGGCGATCTATCCGCCGGAGCTGATCGAGAAGATCGTGACGATGTGCGAGAAGAAAGGCATCTTCATGATCTGCGACGACATTTATCACAAGCTGACGTTTGACCGCAATGTGGCAGTGCCTGCATATCGTTTTACAAGCAAGGACATGGAGAACTCCCATATTATCGTCGTCAACGGAGTGGCGAAGCTCTACGGTATGACTGGCTTTCGCATTGGCTGGGTCATCGCGCCGCGCGACCTGACGCGTGTGATGAGTAATGTGCTGGCGCAGACCACCTCCTGTGTATCGCCTATCGCCCAGGCCGCCGCCGAGGGCGCCTTGAACGGTCTGCAATCTGTGGTGGAGGCGCTGCGTCTGCAGATCCAGAATAACCGGGATATCGTCTTGCAGGAGATGCGCACGTTCAATGGCATCCGCCTGATCGAGCCCGCGGGGACGTTTTATGCCCTGCCCGATATCCGCGCCTTTAACGACAACTCGGTGGAGGCCTCAAAGTTCCTGCTGAAGAAAGCGATGGTCGTGACGGTGCCCGGCAAAGAGTTCGGCATGGAAGGCCATATCCGTATCTCCTTCGCGGGCTCGGCCAAGGACGTGACCGAGGGGATCGCGCGGATCAAGTGGGCGCTCGATCCGACCAGCCCGAATGAGATCTATATCGGCGATAAGAAAATGGTCCGTGATTGGATGTAGGAAGAACAACGATGAATAACTTACTCAATATCAAAACTCCTGCTGAATCCGTGGCGCAGCTCCGCAAGGCGGACTTCAATTTATCCAATCATGGCATTGGGAATCTACGGCTGGGCTATTGGAATTTGACGACGGAAGCTTTATACGAAGAGGCAGTCTTCCGCGGCGAAGGCTCCACCTCGGTCGGCGGACCGTTTGTCGCTCACACGGGAAAGCATACAGCGCGCTCGGCAACGGATAAGTTCGTCGTACGGCATTCGGATTCGGAAAATAATATCTGGTGGGGAGTTTACAACCGCCCCTTCGCACCGGAAAAGTTCGACGTTCTGTTCGACCGTCTTCTTGGCTATCTTCAGGGACATGATGTGTTTGTGCAGGATGCCTATGCTGGCGCGGATGAGCAATACCGCCTGCCGGTCCGTTTCGTAACGGAACATGCATGGCATAGCATGTTCATCCGGAATATGTTTATCCTGCCGCAGTCGCTGGAAGAATATAAGCGATTTGTCCCGGAGTTTACGATCATTGGCGTGCCCGGCTTTAAGGCAGCGCCGTCGGTCGACAACACGAACTCCGAAACCTTTATCGTTCTGAATTTCGAGAGGCGGATTGCAATTGTTGGAAATACGGAATACGCTGGCGAGTTGAAGAAGTCAGTGTTCACATTATTGAACTATCTCCTTCCACTGGAAGGTGTACTTTCGATGCACTGCTCGGCGAATGTCAGCCCGGACGATCCCAACGATGTAGCATTGTTCTTTGGCTTAAGCGGCACCGGCAAGACGACTCTGTC
>Ga0114129_10002136_pt1 | contig 27261 bp, 27 predicted proteins | sample RhiMetdeltSRZDD1_FD_80071 | JGI IMG/M metagenome (GOLD analysis project Ga0114129, IMG submission 80071) | Populus rhizosphere microbial communities from Tennessee, USA - Rhizosphere MetaG P. deltoides SRZDD1 (version 2) (version 2) | ecosystem: Host-associated > Plants > Roots > Rhizosphere >...
GAAGCGGCTGGTGTTCGGCAAGGTCGGCATCGACATGATCGCGGGGCCATCGGAGGTGCTGATCCTCGCCGACAAGACCGGCCACCCGGAGTGGATCGCCGGCGACCTCCTTGCGCAGGCCGAGCACGACGCGAGCGCGCAGGCGATTTTTGTGACCGATGACGCCGCGCTCGCGGACGAGGTCGAGAAGGCGGTGGCGGCGCAGCTCAAGTCGCTGCCGCGCGCGGCGATCGCCGGCAATTCGTGGCGCGACTTCGGCGCCATCATCCTGGTCGGCGATCTCGATGCGGCGGTGCCGCTGATCGACGCGATCGCGCCCGAGCACCTGGAGATCGAGGCCGCCGACGCTGAGCGTCTCGCCGGCAAGATCCGGAACGCCGGCGCGATCTTCCTCGGGGCCCACACCCCGGAGGCGATCGGCGACTACGTCGGCGGCTCCAACCATGTGCTGCCGACTGCGCGCTCGGCGCGCTTCTCGTCGGGGCTCGGCGTGCTCGATTTCATGAAGCGCACGTCGATCCTCAAGTGCGGCCCCGAGCAGCTGCGCGCGCTCGGGCCGGCCGCGATCGCGCTCGGCGAGGCGGAAGGCCTCGACGCCCATGCCCGCTCGGTGGCGATGCGCCTCAATCCGCGATGAGCAAGGCCGAAGCCAGCACGGCGAAAAAATCCCACCGGCTGGTGGCGGTGACGCTGGACGAGAACTCGATCGGCCGCTCCGGACCCGACATCGAGCACGAGCGCGCCATCGCGATCTACGATCTGCTCGAGCAGAACATGTTCGCGCCGGTGGGCAAGGCCAAGGGGCCGTTCAAGCTGCACCTGAGCATCACCGGAAACCGCCTGGTGTTCGACATCCGGCGGGCGAGCGGCGCGCCGGTGATGGCGCATCTGCTCTCGCTCTCGCCGCTGCGGCGGATCGTGAAGGACTATTTCATGGTCTGCGACGGCTATTACGCGGCGATCCGCACCGCCAGCCCGGAGCGCATCGAGGCGCTCGATATGGGCCGCCGCGCGCTCCACGACGAGGGCTCGGAGCTCTTGCGCGAGCGGCTCGCGGGCAAGGTGCGGATGGATCTCGATACCGCGCGTCGGCTGTTCACGCTGATCTCGGTCCTGCACTGGAAGGGATGACGCGCCGATGGCGGAAGGGCGCGTCACCACACCGAACGCCGTGCTGTTCGCCTGCGGGCAGAACTCGCTGCGCTCGCCGATGGCGGCGGCGCTGTTGCGGCAGATGTTCGGGTCGGCGCAGCGCGTCGCTTCCGTCGGTGTGCGCAAGGGCGAGCTCGATCCGTTCGCGGTCGCCGCCATGGCGGAGCTCGGCATCGACATTTCCGAGCACCAGCCGACGACCTTCGAGGAATTGGAGGACCTGGAAGACCTCGACTTCGACCTGATCATCACGCTGGCGCCGGAAGCGCATCACCGGGCGATGCAGCTCACGCACCGGCTTGGCGCCGACGTCGAATACTGGCCGACCGCCGATCCGACCGCGGTCGAAGGCAACCGTGAGCAGCGGCTCGACGCTTATCGCGCGGTGCGCGATCAGCTCATGCAGCGCATCAAGGAACGCTTCGCGGCGGCGCCGGCCGGGAACGAGTAGCGGTCGCCGCGCCGGCCGCATCGCGGTTGTGGAACGCGTTTCTTTCCGCTAGGGTCCGCGCCAATTCGAGCGCGCCGGCCGCGCGCTTTGATCCGCAACAATCCGGGAAGCGAATGGCAAAGGAAGAACTCTTGGAATTTCCGGGTGTCGTGACGGAACTTCTTCCGAACGCCACCTTCCGCGTGAAGCTCGAAAACGAGCACGAGATCATCGCCCATACCGCCGGCCGCATGCGCAAGAACCGCATCCGCGTGCTTGCCGGCGACAAGGTCCTGGTCGAGATGACGCCGTACGATCTCACCAAGGGCCGCATCACCTACCGCTTCAAGTGACTTTCCTGTTCCGTCGTTCCCGAGGGCTCGGCCCCGGTCGCAGCATCGCGCCACAGCACATGATCGGCCGGCCCAAACTCGTGCTCGCCTCCGGCTCGCCCCGCCGGGTGACGCTCATCAATCAGGCCGGCATCGAGCCGGACGCGCTGCGCCCCACCGATATCGACGAGACGCCCAAGCGCGGCGAGCTGCCGCGCGCCTGCGCCAACCGGCTGGCGCGGGCGAAGGCGCAGGCCGCGCTCGAGCTGGTGCGCGTCGACGAGGAGCTGCGCGGCGCCTACGTGCTCGCCGCCGATACGGTGGTCGCGGTCGGCCGCCGCATCCTGCCGAAGGCCGAGCTGCTCGACGAGGCGGCGCAGTGCCTGCGGCTGCTCTCCGGGCGCAATCACCGGGTCCACACCGCGATCTGCCTGGCGACGCCGAACGAATCCTTCCGCCAGCGGCTGGTCGAGACCCGCGTGCGCTTCAAGCGCCTCTCGGACGAGGACATCGAGGCCTACCTGGCGTCGGGCGAGTGGCGCGGCAAGGCCGGCGGCTATGCCGCGCAGGGGATCGCGGGCGGCTTCATCGTGAAGATCGTCGGGTCGTACTCGAACGTGGTGGGGCTGCCGCTCTACGAGACCACGACGCTGCTCGCCGGCGAAGGCTATCCGATCCGCTTCGGCTGGCTCAACGCGGTGTGAGGCTGGCGGGCGCCGCGCCGGCCACCATATGAACGCCATGCCGGGACCCAGCGAAGCTGCACCAGCCAAAGCCTGCCCGATCTGCGGCAAGCCCGCGGGGGATCAGTTCCGGCCGTTCTGCAGCAAGCGCTGCGCCAATGTCGATCTCAATCGCTGGCTGTCCGGGGTCTACGCCGTGCCGGTGAAGGACGACGAGGATGAGGACGGCGCGCGGCGAGAGGACGCACCGCCGCAGGACGACCAGAGCCATTGAGGCCAGCGCGCGCCGGCGCCCGCGCTCGCTGGACAGCCCGGAACCGAGCCTCTATAAACCCGCGCTCGACAACGCCCGCCGTCCGGCGGGCCGGCGCCCAGGTAGCTCAGTTGGTAGAGCACTGCACTGAAAATGCAGGTGTCGGTGGTTCAATTCCGCCCCTGGGCACCATTTCATTCTGAGACGCGAGCGACCGAAGCGGCAGTCGATCCGGAGGTCCTGCGCGATGGCAACTCTCATCCGCATTGCGGCCGTCGGATTTTCCGCCATCGTCTTCGCCGCAACCACTGTCGCGCAAGACACGCCGCGTCCCGCCCCGCCGATCTGGACCGTTCCCGAGGTCGGCGCGTTGCCGGACGACACGCACGGCCGCCAAGTGCGGCGCGGGCGTGACCTGATCACCGCCACCTATGCCCATATCGGACCGCACGCGCCCAACGCGTCCGACCGTTATGCCGGCAATAATCTCGCGTGCACCAACTGCCACCTCAACGCCGGCACCAGGAAGTTCGCTCTGCCGCTGTTCGGATTGTTCTGGGATTTCCCGCAGTACAGTGCTCGATCGGGCGGCGACGTCACCATCGAGGAGCGCATCAATTCCTGCATGACGCGCAGCATGAACGGCCGGCCGATGCCGGTCGACAGTCCGCAGATGCAGGCGATCGTCGCCTACATCCGGTTCCTCACCACCGGCGTGCCGCGGGGGCAACACGTCCCCGGGCTCGGCGCCGGCAAAATGGCGGAGCTCGATCGCGCCGCGGATCCAGAGCGCGGCCGGCCGATCTACGCGCGCGCCTGTCTCGATTGCCACGGCGCCGACGGAGCGGGGGTGCCGCGCAGCCGCGACGCTATCGGTCTCGGCTACATGGTCCCGCCGCTTTGGGGCGCCGACAGCTTCAACGATGGCGCAGGCATGGCGCGGCTTACCAATCTTGCCAATTTCGTCCACGTCACCATGCCGCACGGAGTGGACTATCTGAACCCGCAGCTTTCGCCGGAAGAGGCCTGGGACGTAGCGGCCTATGTCGAGTCACAGCCGCGGCCGCACAAGCGGGGGCTCGATGGCGACTTTCCGGACCTGCTGGAGAAGCCGGTCGACACGCAATATGGACCCTATGCCGATCGCTTCAGCGCACACCAGCATAAATACGGGCCCTTCGCGCCGATCCGCGCGGAGATCGCGCGGCTGAAGGCGCAGCGGGGGAATGGGAAAAAGCGCTGACGCTCGGAACTGAAAATGCAGGTGGGTGGTTCAATTCCGCCCCTGGGCACCATAGCTCCTCGTCCATATGAAGAGCGTGGTCCAACTGAACATCGATGTTCCGCAGGCCAGGCTTGCCGGGCTCTTCGCTGATCCGTGCAACAATCCAAAATGGATGGACGATCTCGAACGGATCGAGCCCATCAGCGGCACGCTCGGGGAGGCGGGCTCGGTCTACCGGCTGGTGCCGAAACAGGGCGACCTCGTCTTTGTCGCAACGGTTGTTTCGCGCGAGCTGCCGACGGAGCTGACGCTGCTGCTTGATGCGCCGAGCGTGTCTGTCTGGGTGTCGGACAAGCTTCTTGCATTGTCCGGCCAAAGGACGAGGCTGATCTCCGAGGAGACTTTTCGTTTCAAAGGAATATTCAATAAATTCTTTGGCCTCTTCGCGCGCGGCGCGATCAAGCGCGCACATCGCCGGCATATGGAATCTTTCAAGCGCTTCGCCGAAAGCCAGGGCGCCCTGAGTTGAGATGACGTGTCCGCCTCGGACATGCAGAGCAAATCTGCTAGATTTCGCCATAGCACGAGAAATTTGATCGGGATTCGATGAACGAGCGGCAGAAAGCGGCCCTCCATCCGGGCCAGTCGTCAACCGTGTCCGCTGCGATCATCGGCATGGGGACGTGGGGCCAGAACCTCGTGAACAGCGTGCAGGGCAAGAGCAAGCTGATCCGGTTCGTTGCCGGCGCCACCCGCACGCCGGCCCGCGCCGAGGAGTTCAGCCGCCGGCACGGCATTCCCCTGCGGACAAGTTTCGAAGCCGTGCTGGCAGATCCGTCGATCGATGCGGTGGTGCTGGCCACGCCGCACTCCATACACTCGGATCAGATCATCGCCGCCGCGCGCGCAGGCAAGCATGTCTTCACCGAGAAGCCCCTGGGCCTGACAACCGGGCATTCGGCGGCCGCGGTCCGGGCCTGTGCCGAGCACAAGGTCACGTTGGCGGTCGGCTACAACTGGCGCTTCCAGCCGGCGCTGCAGGAGATCAGGCGCATGCTCGCCGACGGCCGGCTCGGCAAGCTCCTGCACATCGAAGGCAATTTCTGCGGGCCCAGCGTCTATCGCTTCGGCCGCGAGCACTGGCGGCAGGACCGCGACGAAGCGCCCGCGGGAGGAATGACCGGCCGCGGCGTGCATGTGGTGGACGCAATGCTCTACCTCGCCGGGGCGATCGATACGGTCTACGCGCAGAGCTTCCGGCTGGCGCAGGACTTCGGCCCGGATGACACGACCTCGATGCTGTTCCGTTTCAGAAGCGGCGCCACCGGCTATCTCGGCACGGTCATCGCATCTGCCGAAACCTGGCGCATGCAGGTTTTTGGCTCGAAGGGCTGGGCGGAGGTGGGCGACGTGGAACACCTTCCCACCTGGCAGATGAAGGTCTGCTATATCGATCCCGCCAACATCATGGTCAAACAGAAGCCCCAGCTGATGACCTTCGAGGAGACCAGCACAGAGCGTGCCGAACTCGAGCACTTCGCGCGCGCCATCAAGGCCGGCCAGCCGCTGGCGGTCCCCGGTGGCGACGAGGTGCAAAACGTCGCTGTGCTTGAAGCCATCGTCGAATCGGCGCGCAAAGGCGCCCCCGTTTCCATCTCAACCTGAAGAGACTTCCATGAGCTTGTCCCTTCGCAGTCTCGGTGCTTTGGCGGCAGTGCTGTTGCTCTCGTGCCTGCGCGCAGAAGCGCAGCCAACCGGTTACCCCAACAAGGTGATCAGGATCATCGTGCCGTCGACGGCGGGCGGCCCGCCCGACCAGATCGCCCGCATGGTGGCGACGAAACTCACAAGCTCGGTCGGACAATCGGTGATCGTCGAGAACCGCGCCGGCGCCGGTGGCATGCTCGGAACCGCCTATGTCGCCAAGACCCCGCCGGACGGCTACACCGTGCTGATCACCACGGCGTCGCACACTCTCATTCCCGCGTTCACGACCGACACGCCCTACGATGCGGTGAAGGACTTCACGCACGTCACCATGCTGGCAGAGAACTTCGGCCAGGCGCTGGTCGTCCGGCCGTCGCTGCCGGCGAACACCGTGCAGGAGCTGGTCGCGCTGGCGCGCCGGCAGCCCGGCAAGCTCAGCTACGGGCAGGCCGGCCTCGGAACAGCCAGCCACATCCCGGCGGAATTGATGTTGGCCGCGGCGAACATCGAGATGCTGGAGGTGCCCTATAAGGGCACGCCGGCCGCGATGACCGATTTGCTGGGCGGTCACATCGACATGTTCTTCATCGGGACGCAAATCGCGCTGCCGCTGGTCCAGGAGGGCAAGCTGCGCGCGCTCGCGGTGACCGGCAAGCAGCGCTGGAAAGGCATGCCGGACGTGCCGACCATGCAGGAACAGGGCTTCAAGGATTTCAACGTGGTCAACTGGTTCGGCGCGTGGCTGCCGGCCGGCGCGCCGCCGGATATCGTGGCACGGCTGCAGACCGAGATCGCGCGCACTCTCCAGGAACCGGACATGCAGAAGGAATTCGACACATTGGGCCTGCGCGCGGTCGGATCGGGTCCGGCGGAGTTCGCGCGCTTTGTCGCCAGGGACGCGGAAACCGCCCGCGAGATCGCCCGCCGGATCGAAGGACGCAAGAAATGAGCGGCCCCACGCGGATGGAGCCGTGGCAGTGGCCCGAAGAACACTGGCGCGGCATCGTCAATCAGGTGCGGGCCGGCCGCGCGCTCAAGCCCAAGGCCTGGAAGGACGGAGCGCGCTGTGCGGTGGCCTTCTCCTTCGACTCCGATCACGAAACCAACGAGCTGCGTGACGGCGGCGTTTCCATCGGCAAGCTGTCGCAGGGGCAGTACGGAAACCGCAAGGGGGTGCCGCGCATTCTCGAGATCCTCGGCCGGCACGGGGTGCCGGCGAGCTTCTATGTGCCGGCGGTGACCGCACTGCTGTATCCCGACGAGCAGCGCCGCGTCGTTGCCGAGGGACACGAGGTGGGGATCCACGGCTGGATCCACGAGCGCAACTCGGTGCTGCCGCGGGAAGCCGAGCGCGACCTGCAGATGCGCTCGGCCGATGCGCTGAAGAAGATCACCGGCGTGCGCCCGGTCGGCATCCGCACGCCGTCATGGGACTTCAGCGCAAACACGCTCGCCATCACGCGCGACATGGGCCTGGAGTACGACTCCTCGCTGATGGCCGACGAGGACTGTTACGAACTCCTGCTCGACGGCAAGCCGACCGGCGTGGTCGAGCTGCCGGTCGAGTGGATCCGCGATGACGCGGTCTATTACAACATGAACCGCTTCTCGGGCTTGCGTCCGCACATGGGGCCTGCGGACGTATTCGACATCTTCCGCCGCGAGCTCGACATGGCATGGGAGGAAGGCGGCATATTCCAGCTCACCATGCACCCGCACCATTCCGGCTACCGCTCGCGGGTCTGGGTCCTGGAGGAGTTGATCCGCCACGCCAAGGCGCGCGGCAGCGTCTGGTTCGCCACGCACGCCGACATCGTCCGCTTCGCGCGCGACAACGCCGCGTAGCCTGCCTCGCGTTGCTATGGACAACTTCTCCCGCACTCAGATCATCCGCAAGGCAGTGATCCCGACGCGTGGCGGCGTGGTGGCCGCCGCCCATCGCCGCGCGGCCGAGGTTGGCGCGACGGTGCTGGAAGCCGGCGGCGACGCGGTGGATGCCGCGGTCGCGGTCTCGTTCGCCATCGGCGTGGTCGAGCCCTGGATGAGCGGGCCGGCCGCCGGCGGCGCCATGGTGCTGTGGCGCGCCGGCGAAGGCTGCGCCCGTGTCGTCGACTACGGCATGCGCGCGCCCGTGGCGCTGGACCCGGCCGACTACCCGCTCACCGGCGGCGGACCGAGCAAGGATCTCTTCGCCTGGCCCGCCGTGCTGGATGACCGCAATGTCCGAGGCGCAACGGCTGTTGCGGTCCCGGGCGTGGTTGCGGGGATGGGCCTTGCGCATGCGGAATATGGCCGCCTGCCCTGGCGGGACCTGCTCGCGCCCGCCGTGGAGCTGGCGAAGGAAGGCCTCCTGGTGGACTGGTTCTCTGCGCTGCTCACCACCTCGGAGGTTCGCTCGCTCGCGGCCGATCCCGACACCGCACGAATGTTTCTGGACGATGGCAAGTGGCCGATCAGCGGCGGCTGGACCGTGCCCTGCGAGCGCCATCTGGACCAGAGCGCGATGGCGGCCACGCTCGACCAGCTCGCGCGCCACGGCCCGCGCGCGTTCTACGAAGGCGAGGTGGCGCGCGCGTTCATCCGCGACCTGCGCGCCAAGGGCAGCTGCATGACCGAGGCCGATCTCGCCGGCTACGAGGCGCACATCGTCGACGCGCGGGCCGTGCCGTATCGCGATGCACGCATCTCCATCGCGCCGGGCCTGACCGGCGGGCCGACGCTGGCGCAGGCGCTCGGCATCCTCGAAACCGAGTTGGCGCCCGCGCCCGGCATGCCCGGTGCCGCAAGCTACGTCGCCTATGCGCGCTCTCTCGATAAGGCCTTCAGTGCCCGGCTTGCGGGCATGGGCGACGCCGCCGGCATTGCCGAGGCGGTACATGCGCCGTCATGCACCACGCATTTCTGCATCGTGGACCGCCAAGGCAACATGTGCTCGGTCACGCAGACGCTGCTGTCGATGTTCGGCGCGCGCGTGGTTTCGCCTTCCACCGGCCTGCTGCTGAACAACGGCATCATGTGGTTCGACCCGGAGCCGGGTAAACCCAATTCGCTCGGGCCCGGCAAGCGCTGCCTGGGCAACTTCTGTCCGGTCATCGGCGAAGCCGGCGACGGCCGGCGTTTCGCGCTTGGTGCCTCGGGCGGCCGCAAGATCATCGGCGCGGTGCTGCAGATCATCTCCTTCATGGTGGACCACGGACTCACGCTGGAAGAGGCGTTTCACCAGCAGCGGATTGACGTGAGCGGTGCGCAGACCGCCACGGCCGATCGCACGCTGCCGCAGCCGGTGATCGATGCGCTGGCGGCGGTCTTTCCCACCACGACGGCCGCGCGCACGAATTTTCCCTATGCCTTTGCCTGCCCGGCGGCGGTGTTGCGCGATGGCGAACTGAACATGGGCTGCACGGAGATCATGTCGCCGTGGGGCGATGCGGTGACCGAACGGAAGGTTTGACGGCCGTACCGCTAGCGCACTCCTACGGTGCCGCGGCCGACCGCGAGGCCGCGCACCCCGCCCTCCACGCTCGCCTTCATGAGCCGGCACCAGTCGAGCCCGAGGAAGCCCCGTCCGCCTTGGCACTGACCGAGCTTCGGCAACAGGAACATTCCGCCCACGATCGTGACGGTCAGGACGATGGCCAGCACCGCCCGGCGCATGAGTGTCGGATCGCTCGCCGCCCGGTTCCTGGGCTCAGGCGTTGGCTGCGCGGCTACCTGACGTGGTGCGCGGGTGAAACTTCGCTTGCCGAATTCACGCTGCATACGTGTCAGACCGAATTGATTGAGGTATCAGGTTCTAGCGACGGTGGATTAATGGCCGGTTGATGGATCGCGCCAAACTTCTCGTCTTAGCATCGGCAGCGCTGCTACCGGTCCGACCGCGACCCCACGGCGCGCTTTGCTGGATGAACGATTGTTTGGTTACCGACAAAACAAGATCGTGCACACAATGACGCATCGGTCCGGCCGTGGAACTTTGCATCACGAGGGACGTTATCGGCGCGGATCAAAGGAGAGGGATGACGAGGAAGGCCACAATGGCTCAGGTCATCACCAAATGCCCGCTCACCGGGCACTACATGTTCGTCGGGATTGACGTCAGTGCGGAAGCGTTTGCCAATTTCCCTGAGCTGTTCGCTCGCAAATTCTGCCCGTTCTGTGCCTGCGAACATGCCTGGTACAAGAAGGATTCGAAGCTGATCGCCGCCCGGCCGTCGCAGCGACGCGACGTGCAGCAGGCGAGCTGAGCGTCCCGAGTGTGGCGTAGTTCGCGCGCAGAGCTCTATTGCGCGCTGATCCCGGCCTTCGGGATGACCTCGCGCCACTTCGCGATATCGCGGCGGATCTGGTCGGTCAGCGCCTCGGGCGCACCGGCCTCGGCGACGAAGCCCTGCTGCGCCAGCGTCTCCTTCATCTCCGGCGACTTGAGAATATCGATCACCTCGCGGTTGAGACGCGCGGCGATAGCGGGAGGGAGCTTGGCCGGCGCGACGAGCGCGAACCACAGCGTCGCCTCGTAGCCGCGCACGCCCGCTTCATCCATCGTGGGGGTGTCCGGGAGCGCCTCGACGCGCTGCTTGCCGGTCACCGCGAGCGCACGCAGTTGCCCGGCGCGGATATTGGCGAGGCTCGGCGCGATGGTCGCGAACTGCATTTCGAGCCGGCCGCTGATCAGGTCGACGACCGATTGTGCGGTGCTCTTGTATGGCACGTGGGTGAGCTCGATGTCCGACGAGGTCGCGAACAGCGCGCCGGCAAGGTGCGCCAGGCTCGCGGGCCCGGCCGAGCCGTAGTTGAGCGCGCCGGGCTTGCTTTTGGCCAGCGCGACCAGCTCCGGAACGGTCTTTGCCGGCAATCCGGGATAGACCACCAGCACGTAGGGCGAGCTCGCGATCATCGTGATCGGCGTGAAATCCGCGATCGGGTCGTAGGGCAGGTTGCTGCTCAGCGTCACCGCGACCGCGTGGGTGCTCGAGGTCACGACGCCGATGGTGTAGCCGTCCGGCGCCGCCTTGGCGATCGCGTCAGCGCCGATATTGCCGCTGGCGCCGACGCGGTTGTCGATCACGAACTGCTGGCCGAGCCGCGCGCCGAGCTTCTGTCCGAGCACGCGCGCGATCACGTCCGCGGTGCTCGCCGGCGGGAACGGCGCGATGAGACGGATCGGCTTGGTCGGCCATCCGGCCTCGCCGGAAGCCTGCGCGAAGGCGGTGCCGGCCATCGTCGCCAACGCCAGCAGCACAACAGCGAGGCGGATCATCGCGCCATCTCCTTGGCGAGCGCTTCTATCATGTCCGCAATATCGTCGAGCGCGTTGGAGCGCGGCTGCGCCGCAATATGCGGGGTCAGGATGACATTATCCAATGCCAGCAGCTCGTCGTCGCTGCGTCCCGGTGCCTCATACAGCGGATCGAGCGCGAAGCCGCCGAGCCGGCCGGATTTGAGCGCCTCGATCAAGGCGGCGCGATCGATCACGTCGGGACGCGACACGTTGACGATGAAGGCACCGGGCTTGATGCGTGCCAGCCGCGCGCGATCGAGGAGGTTGCGAGTGGAGGGGCTCGACGGCAGCTGCGGCACGACCCAGTCGCTCTTGGCGAGAAGAGCATCGAGATCGGCATAGGTTGCCTGCAATCGCTGTTCTTCGGCCGCGGGCAGCCGGCGGCGCTGGAAGTACAAGATGCGCATGCCGAAGGCCGCCGCGCGCAGCGCGAGCTCGCGCCCGATCTCGCCTAGCCCGATGATCCCGAGCGTCGAGCCATGCAGCAGCCGGATGCCGGCAATCCGCGCCCAATTCGAGTTCGCGGTGTGGCGGCGATCGAACGGCTTGTAGCGGTAACCCGCTTCCGCCAGCCGCTCGACCGTGACCCGGCCGATCAGGCGGTTGAGCATCTTGGCCTGGGCGAGCATCAGGCCGATTGCATGCTCGGCGCAGGCCATGTTGGCGCGGCGGCGGATGGTGAGGACCTTGACGCCGCCCGCAGCGCAGGCCTGCGTGTCGATATTGCTCAAGCCAACGCCGAATTTCTGCACCACCTTGAGCCGGCGCACGGCGGCAAGCGCCTCGCGCGTCAACGGCAGCGATTCGAGAACGACGGCGTGGCCGTCGGCGAGGTTCGCATGCAGCTCCTCCACCGTGTCCACCATCCGGACCTGGGCCGGAAAGAGTCCCGCGGCGCGCGCGCGTACGCGAGCGCAGTAGCCGTCGAAATCGGGCTCCTCGTGCGCAAAGAAATCCGCGAAGGCCGCCCGCCGCTCGGCGCTGGCGTCCGGATCGAGGACGAGCTCGAGCATGCGCAGGAACGGGTCGTCTTCGACGACGAGAACGGGACGGGTGGCGTCGGGCAAGGGATTCGCCGTGGTTTCGAGGCCGACAATCAGGTGTGGAACGGCTCCGGGTCGATCTGGAGCGCCTGTCCCACGCGGGTGTGCATATTGTAAGTGCCGATCAGAACGGTCAATTCGACCAGCTGGCGCTCGCTGAAATGCCGCCGCAGCTCGGCGAATACGGCATCGGGCACATCGATCTCGCGGGTCACGGCGTCGGCATAGGCCAGCGCGGCGCGTTCCCGCTCGCTGAAAAAGGACGCCGCGTGCCAGTCAGCGAGCGCGTCGCACTCCTCTTTCCGCAAGCCCGCCGGCTCCGAGTGCAGGGGCACGTGCTGCTTCACCACATAGGCGCAATTGTTCAGATAGCCGACGCGGATGATCATGATCTCGCGCAAGCGGTCGTCGATGTCGATTTTCCAGCGCACGGTGTTGACCAGGTTGAGCCAGGCCTCGGCGACGGCCGGGCTGTGCAGCAGCAATTTGTAGACGTTGATCACGGTGCCGCGGCGCCCGCTGCGGATCTTCTCGACGATAGCGGACAGTTCCGGGTGATCCTCCGGCTCGATCAGGGGCACGCGGGCCATGCTTTCACCTTGTTGGAGTTCAATGAAACGAGTGACGACGGCGTTCGCGGCCGGGCTAACGCACACGGAAGCGGGCAACGGCGGCCTCGTCGATGTCGATGCCGAGTCCGGGGCCGTCGGGCAGCGAAACCACGCCATCTCGCAGCGGCAACGGACGCCGGACGATATCCTCGGCAAGATAGAAGTGCGTGAGGCTCACGCCCCAATCGACCGACGGTACCGCGCAGGCGAGGTGGACTGTTGCGGCGGTGCCGATGCTCGATTCGGCGATCCTGCATGCGATGTTCACGGAAAGCCGCAGACGCTTGCACAATCTCGCCGCTTCGAGCGCCCCCGTGATGCCGCCGAACTTGCCGACCTTGAGCGATATGCCGCCGGCGCCGGCGCGCGCATGCGGCTCGATGTCGGCAAGCGAATGAATGCCCTCGTCGATGCCGATCGGCACGCGCGTGCGACGGGTGAGCAGCCTGAGACCCTTGAGGTCGTCGGGGGCCAGCGGCTGCTCGACGAACTCAAGCTTGGCCTTGCGCGTCCCGTCGATATAGCGCCGCGCCGCCGCGACGGTGAGGCCGCAATTGGCGTCGGCACAGAGCGGCATTGCAGGACCCAGGGCCGCGCGTACCGCGAGCGCTGCGGCGATCTCGGCAGCAAGCGGCTTTACGCCGATCTTGAGCTTGAAGAAGTGGAATCCCTCGCGTTCGCGGACACGTGCTTCGGCAATGTCTTCCTCCGGCGTCGGATTGCCGAGGAGCCACATCGGCCGCACGGTTGTCCGGGCGCGCCGACCGACGAGGTCGACCAGCGGAACGCCGGCCGCACGGCCGGCGAGATCGAGCAGCGCCATTTCGACCGCCGAATGCGCGCTGCCATTTCCGACGAGTGCGCGCTTGAGCGCGCGCGTGAGCTCAGGCCGCATCCAGGCGTCCTGGCCGATCAGTGGCGGAGCGAGATGGTCGCGCACCGCTGCCAGCAGGCCGCCGGGCGTGTCCCCGGTCATGGTCGGCGCCGAGGCCGCTTCGCCCCAGCCGACGGTGCCGTCGGCGGCTTCGATGCGGACCAGCAGGTTTTCCGCCTCGGCGATGGTGACGCTCGCCATCTTCATCGGCGCCTTCAGCGGCAGCACCACCGGGATGGCGTCGACCCGGCGGATGATCAGCGGCGGATGGTCGATCCGGCGGCCGGACGCGGTGCTGCGGGCGCGCTCGGGCTTTGGCCGCCCCGCGTTGTCCGCTCGCTGCAGCATGGACTCACACCTTGAAGCGCGGATCGAGATAGTCGCGCAGACTGTCGCCGAACAGGTTGAATGCGAACACCGCAAGGCTGATGGCGATGCCGGGGAACAGGATCATCCACGGTGCTTCGCGATAGAAGTCGGCGGCGTTGCCGGAGAGCATCAAGCCCCAGGCCGGGGTCGGCTCGGTGACCCCGAGGCCGAGGAAGGAGAGCGAGGCTTCCGCCAGGATCGCCTGTGCGATGAAGGCGGTGAACATGATCAGGTAGGGCGCGACCACGTTCGGCGTCATGTGGCGGAAGATGATCCGGCTGTGCGAGTAGCCGGCGGCGCGCGCCGCGTCCACGTAAGGCATCACCCGGATCGACAGCGCGGCGGCGCGCACCACACGCGCCACGCGCGGCACGATCGGGATAGCGATGGCGGTGATGAGATTGATGTCGATTCCATAGACGATCGCACCGCGCAACGCCGCGACGACCACGAGCGCGAGCACGATGATCGGAAACGCCAGCAGGATGTCCATGAAGCGCTGAATCCAATCGTCGAGCTTGCCGCCGAAATAGGCCGAGGCGACTCCGATAACCGCGCCGATGGTGGAGCCGACGAACGACGACGTAAATCCGATCACCAGCGCGGTGCGCGAGCCATGAATGACGCGCGACAGGATATCCCGGCCGAACGCATCGGTGCCGCACCAATGCTCCCACGACGGCGGCGCGAGCAGCGATGCGAAATCGATATGGAACGGATCGTAGGGCGAGACCCACTCGGAGAAGATGCCCGCAAACATCATGATGATGATTATGACCAGGCTCACGGTGCCAAGCGGCTGCTGGCGCGCAAACTCCATCATCGCGCCGCGCGGATGCACGGTCGGTGCGATCACGGGAGCGGTGGTGGTGACGACGCTCATGAGCTGTACCGGATGCGCGGGTCGAACACGGCATAGAGCAGGTCGACCACGAGATTGATGACCACGTAGAACACCGCAATCAGCATCACCATGCCTTGGATCAGGGTGAAGTCGTTGCGCGACACGCTTTGCACGAACAGCTTGCCGATGCCGTTGAGGTTGAACACCTGCTCGGTGACGACGAGCCCGCCGATCAGGAACGCGAATTCGATGCCGATCACGGTGATCGCCGGCAGCAGAGCGTTGCGCAAGGCGTGGCGGGAGATGACGACCTTCTCGAATACGCCCTTGGCGCGCGCGGTGCGGATATAGTCCTCGTTCAGCACTTCCAGCAGCGAGGAGCGGATCATGCGCGCGACCACCGCGCAGTAGCGATAGCCGACCGCCATCGCGGGCCAGACCAGTTGCGTGAGATTGGCGACGGGATCGACGTAGAGCGGCGTAAACGTGATCGGCGGCAGCCAATTATAGAAGCCGAGCAGAAACATCATGATCAGCATGCCGAACCAAAACGATGGAATCGACAATCCGCCGATCGTGATGATGCGCACGGCATAATCCACCCAGGTGCCGCGCATGAGCGCGGACGTGGTCCCGAGCGGAATGGCTATCAGCACGGCGAAGATCGTCGCCATGATCGCGACCTGCAGCGACAGCTCGAGCCGGATCGCGATCTCCTCGGTCACCGGCCGGTCGGTCCACATCGATTTGCCGAGATCGAGCGTGGCGAGTCCGACCATCCAGTCGCCGAACTGCGCAAGGATCGGCTTGTCGAGGCCGAGCCGCTTGCGCTCCATGTCGATGACTTCCTGCGAGACGCTGCCGCCGTCGCCGCGCAGCTTCACTTCCACGACGTCGCCAGGGACGATGCGGAGCATGAAGAAGACGAGCACAGCGACCCCGATCAGCGTCGGGATCATCAGCAGGAGGCGTTGCAGCGTATAGCGGAGCATCGGCTTGAAAGTGCGGCCTGCCTGTCCTCCCCACAATGGAGAGGACAGGGGGGAGGCGTACTTTACTGGTTCAGCCACACTTCGGCGAGGTCGGTACCGAGGTTGTGGCTCGGCGACATCTTCCAGCCCATCACCACCTTATGTGTCGGCACGATGCGGTGCCACCACAGCAGCGGCTGCTGGTAGGCCTGCTCGAACAGCCGCTTCTCGAACGCCCTGATCAGCGCCTTGCGCTTCTCCACGTCGCGTTCGCGCAGATGCTGGTCGTAGAGGGCGTCGAGCTGGGGGTCCTTCGAGCGCGACCGATTCTCCGGCGCCCGGTCGAGCGAGAGATATTTCGCAAGCCCGAGGCTCGAGTCGTCCATGAACAGATTGGAGAAGTCGATCGCCACGTCGTGGTTGCCGGCGTTCATGGTCGCGAGATACGGCGCGGTATCGTACTGCTTGTGATCGACGGTCACGCCGATCTGCCGCCATTGGTCGACGAGGAAGATGCCGGCCGGGGTGTAGGGCATGGCGAGGTTGCGGTTGTGCAGCGTGAGGCTGAGGTTCGGCACGCCGGCTTCGCGCAGCAGCCGCCGTGCCTCCTCGCGGGAGGCTTTGATGTCCTTGGAGAAGCCCGGGAGCTTCACCAGCTCCGCCTCCGGCGTTGCATAGGGCGAGCCGGGGCGGATCACCCCGCCGACGGCGCGCAGCGTCGAGATGCGCGAGAGGCCCTGGCTGCCGCCCCAGCGATCGATCGCCAGCAGCAGCGCCTTGCGCACCCGCACGTCGTCGAACGGCTTTTTCTCGACGTTGAAGGCGACCAGCAGGTTGAGCGTCCAGCTCGACTCCTCGATGCGAATTTTGTCGCCCATCGCCTGCACCAGGCGGTCGCGCTCGGCCGGCGAGATGCCTCGGAATTCGCCCAGCAGCTGTCCGCCCTGGATGGCATTGAGCATGGCGGCGGCCTGCAGCGTGAACACGCCCTTGAAGCCGTCGAGGTAGGGCAGTCCCTTCTTGAAATAGTTATCATTGCGCTTGCCGGAGACGTGGCTGCCCTTGACGTGCTCGACGAAGATGAAGGGACCGGTGCCGTTGATCTTGGTCTTGGGTCCATTGGGATCGGCGGCCAGATCCTTGGCGGAGTAGATGCAGTTCCACGGCGAAGCGAAGTGCTCCAGCATCGCCGCGTTCACCGCCTTCATCTTGAAGACCACCGTGAGCGGATCGGGCGTCTCGATCGTGCCGATATCGGCGAAGGTCGCCTTGCGGGTGGAGACGACGCCCTGCGTCGGGTTGCGCAACCGATCGTACGTGGCCTTGATGTCGGTCGACGTCAGCGGCGTGCCGTCGTGAAACTTCACCCCGCTGTGAAGCTTGAACGTGTAGGTCATGAGATCGGGAGCAACCGTCCATGATTGCGCCAGGTCGCCTTCCACCTCGGGAAACTTGGAGAGGTTGAAGCGCAGCAGCGTCGAATAGAACGGTCCAGCGAAATGCAGCGTCGCGAAGGTGTCGCTGCCGTGGCAGTCGTAGTGCGGCGTTTCGGCGCTTATGGCGAACTGGAGAGTCCCGCCGCGCTTCGGCTGCTGGGCGTCGGCCGGAGCGATGGCGCCCGCAAAGGTGAAGGCGAAAGCTCCCAGGAATCCGAGGAACGACGGTTTCATCGCAATTTCCTCCTTGTCGTTGCAGCGCCGATCGGCATCGGCGGTTGCATACTCATGCTTTATGGCAGGCGACGACGTGTCGAGGTCCAATCTGTCGCACCTGCGGGATTTCGCGCCGGCATTCCTCGCCGGCAATGGGGCATCGGGTATGGAAGACGCAGCCCGTGGGCGGGGTCAAGGGCGATGGGATTTCACCCTTAAGCGCCCGCGGCGCACGCGCCCTCTCCACCAGTGGATCGGGGATCGGCGCAGCGTCGAGGAGCGCCTTGGTATAGGGGTGAACCGGATTGCTGTAGAGCTCGTCCCGGTCGGCGACTTCGGCGATGCGGCCGAGATACATCACCGCCACCCGGTCGGAAATGTGGCGAACCACCGCGAGATCGTGCGCGATGAAGAGGTAGCTCAATCCGAGCCGCGTCTGCAGGTCCTCGAGCAGGTTCATGATCTGGCCCTGAATCGAGACGTCGAGTGCGGACACCGGCTCGTCGCAGACGATGAAGCGCGGCTCGAGCGCGAGCGCGCGCGCAATGCCGACGCGCTGGCGCTGCCCGCCGGACAATTGGTGCGGGTAGCGGTCGGCCATGTAGGGAAACAGGCCGACCTGGTTCAGGAGTTCGGTGACGCGCTCGCGTTCCTGCTTCCTGCCCTTGATCAGGCCGTAGACCCGCATCGGCTCGCCGATGATCTGGCCGACGGTCATGCGCGGATTGAGCGACGAATAGGGGTCCTGGAAGATGACCTGGATGCCGCGCCGCAGCTCGCGCATCTCCTTGGGGCTGCGGTGGGTGATGTCGGTGCCGCTGAACGAGATGGTGCCGGTGGTCGGCTCTTCGAGCTTGAGGATCGTGCGTCCGACCGTGGTCTTGCCGCAGCCGGATTCGCCGACGAGGCCCAGCGTCTCGCCCGGTGCGATCGCGAACGAGATGTCGTCGACCGCCTTCACCGTCACCATCTTCGAGGACAGGATGCCGGCACCGGCGGCCGGCACCGCAAAGTATTTGGACAGATGGTCCACGACCACCAGCCGCTCCGGATTGTCGGAGGTGGTCGCGAAGGCGGCCGACTTTCCGCGCCGCGTATCGGAAACCAGCGTGCCGGCGGCGATCTCGTCCGCCCTGATGCAGGCCGAGGAGTGACCTGGGGCGATCTCGCGCAGGGTGACCTCCTGCAGGCAGGCGTCGAGCCGATAGGGACAGCGCGGCGCGAACCGGCAGCCGGGCGGCGGCGAGCGCAGGTCCGGCGGCAATCCCTCGATCGTTTCAAGCCGCTCGCCGCGCGGCAGATCGAGCCGCGGCACCGAACGCATGAGGCCGATCGTGTAGGGGTGCAGCGGGCGCAGGAAAATATCGTCGGCAGTGCCCTGCTCGATGATCCGCGCTGCGTACATGACGTTCACGCGATCGGCGTAGCGCGCCACGACGCCCAGATTGTGCGTGATGATGATGAGCGCGATGTTGAGCCGCCGCGACAGGTCCTTCATCAGCTCCAGGATCTGCGCCTGGATGGTGACGTCGAGCGCCGTGGTCGGCTCGTCGGCGATGATCAGCTTGGGATTGCAGGCGAGGCTGATGGCGATCATCACCCGCTGGCGCATGCCGCCGGAGAGCTGGTGAGGGTACTGCTGCAGCCGGCGCTCGCCGTCGGTGATGCCGACAAGGTGCAGGAGCTCGAGCGCGCGCGCCTTGGCCTCGGCCTCGCTCATTTTGAGGTGGATGAACAGCGGCTCCATGATCTGCTGCCCGATCGTCATCACCGGGTTGAGCGAGGTCATCGGCTCCTGGAAGATCATCGAAATGTCGCGGCCGCGAAGCTCGCGCATCTGGTCGCTTGAGAGCGTGAGCAGGTCGCGGCCCTCGAACAGCACGCGCCCGCCGGTGACGCGGCCGGCGGGCTTGGCCAGCAGCCCCATGATGGCGAGCGAGGAGACCGATTTTCCGCAGCCGGACTCGCCGACGATGGCGACCACCTCGCCGCGGTTGACCGTATAGGAGATGCCTCCGACCGCGTGCACCACGCCACGCGAGGTGTCGAACTGGACAGAAAGGTTCTGCACGTCCAGGAGCGGTGCCGCAGCACCTCCCGGAACCCCGGTGCCTGCGGAGGCCGCGTGTTCAAGCCGACGGTCTAACAACGATCCCACCCGGAAGCGCGATTATCTCAATTTTTGCGTGCCCTTGGGCAGGCTATAGCGCATCGATTGCCCCCCGGCCACCGGGAAGAAAGACCAATTGCCGCAGCGGTTAAGCGGGGTCAGCCCTCGCCGATCTCGCGCAGAATCTCGGCCGTGTGCTGGCCGAGCCGCGGGGCCGGCCGCTCGGCCGCCATCGGCCGTCCGTCGACCGTGATCGGCGTACGTACCCCCGGGATGCTGCCGGCCTTGGCCGCGTCGGACGGCAGGTCGAGCCGCATCCCCCGATGCTTGACCTGGGGATCGGCGAACACCTGGGCGAGATTGAGGATCGGGCCGGCCGGGACGTTGACCTTTTCGAGCCTGGCGAGGAGGTCCCCGCTCTTGAAGCGTTTGGTCAGGTCGCAGAGCTGCGGGATGAGCTTGTCGCGGTTGGTCACTCGTCCCGCGTTGGTCTTGTAGGCAGCCTCCTGCGCGAGTCCCGGCTCGCCGAGCACGTCGCAGACCTTGGCGAACTGCGCGTCGTTGCCGGAGGCGATGATGATGTGGCCGTCCTGCACCGGAAACACCTGATAGGGCACGATATTGGGATGGGCATTGCCGATGCGCGCCGGCTCCACGCCCGAGATGAGATAGTTCAGCCCCTGGTTGGCCAGCACCCCGACCTGGGCATCGAGCAGGGCGGTGTCCACGTAGCTGCCGCGGCCGGTCTTCTCGCGTTCGGCGAGGGCGGCGAGGATGCCAACCACCGAATAGACGCCGGTGAAGATATCGGCGATCGGCACGCCCGCGCGCATCGGCTCGCCGCCAGGCATCCCGGTAAGCGCCATGATGCCGCCCATGCCCTGCGCCATCAGGTCGTAGCCGGCGCGCGCGGCATAGGGGCCGGTCTGGCCGAAGCCGGTCACCGAGCAATAGATGAGGCGCGGGTTCTCCGGCCGCAGCCGCTCGTAGTCGAGGCCGAACTTCTTCAGCCCGCCGACCTTGAAGTTCTCGATCAGGACATCGGAGCGCGCCGCGAGCTTGCGCACGATGCGCTGGCCTTCCTCGGTCTCGAAGTCGAGCTCGATCGAGCGCTTGCCGCGGTTGGTGGCGTGGAAATAGGCAGCGCCGAGATGGCCGCTGTCGGCGGCCTCCACGAACGGCGGCCCCCAGCCGCGGGTATCGTCGCCGGCGCCCTTGCGCTCGACCTTGATCACGTCGGCCCCGAGGTCGGCCAGAATCTGGCCCGCCCAGGGCCCCGCCAGGATGCGGGCCAGTTCGAGCACGCGCAGACCGGCCAACGGCCCCGGCATGGATTCGCTCCTTAACGCTAATGACGGCACAGCAGCCGCTGCGCCCAAACCGGCGTTTCTGTGGCCCGGCGGGGGTCGTTTTGTCCAGAGCAGCCGCCCACAGGGGCTGCCGGGTTTGTTGTGAATCGGCCGCGAATCCCTATCTTATGCGCGCCCCAGGCGATGGATTGGTCCGGTGAATACTTCCTTTTTCGGCGAGCTGTTGGCGAGCATCGCGGACCGTGGCCGCGCGCTGCTCAACCTCACGCGCGAGCGCCGCGAGACCGCGGAGGAGCGCGCCGGCAGCCTGGTTGAGCTGTCCGAGGAGCTTCTGTCCGGTCGCGGCGAGGCGTCCGGCGTCGCGCTCGCCCGCGAAATCCTCGCCCGCTATGCGGAATCGACCACCGGGCCGCGGATCGCATTCTTCGAGGCCCTGGCGACGCGCTTCGGCCCCGACCATGCGCGGCTCGACGCCGCGATCGAGGCCTGGCGGCGGGAGCCATCGGACGCGACGGCCGCCGGGGTGCATGCTGCCGCCGAGCCGCGCCGGCAGGAGCTTCTACGGCGGCTCAACCTGGCGCCGGGCGGCACCGCCGCACTGGTGCGCATGCGCGAGCAGCTCCTCGATGCGATGACGCATCGCAAGGACCTCGCCGCCGCGGACAACGATTTTGTCCACATGTTCTCGTCCTGGTTCAACCGCGGCTTCCTGGTGCTGCGGCGCATCGACTGGTCGACGCCGGCGAGCGTGCTCGAGAAGATCATCCGCTACGAGGCGGTGCACCGTATCCGCGGCTGGGACGATCTGCGCCGCCGCATCGATCCGCCGGACCGGCGCTGCTATGCGTTCTTCCACCCGGCGATGGTCGACGAGCCGTTGATCTTCGTCGAGGTCGCGCTCACCCGCGACATTCCGGCGGCGATCGCGCCGGTCCTCACCGTGCAGCGCGAGCCGATCGGGCCGGACAAGGCGACGACGGCGGTGTTCTATTCGATCTCGAACTGCCAGCGCGGGCTTGCCGGCGTGTCGTTCGGCCATTTCCTGATCAAGCAGGTGGTCGAGGAGATCGCGCGCGAGAACCCGCGGCTGTCGACCTTCGTGACGCTCTCGCCGGCGCCGAATTTCGCCGACTGGCTCAAGCGTGAGCGCACGGTCGAATCCTCCAAGGTGCTCACCCCCGAGGATCGCGCCCTGCTCGCCAATCTCGACATTCCCGGCTGGTGGCAGACCGAGGCGAAGCGCGAGCCGGTGCAGGAGCCGCTGCTGCGCGCCGCGGCCTGGTATTTCCTGCATGCGCGCAGCAAGAGCGGCTATCCGATCGACTCGGTGGCCCGCTTCCACCTCGGCAACGGCGCGCGGCTCGAACGGCTGAACTGGCTCGCCGACGGCTCCGAGCGGGCGATCAACCAGTCCCACGGCGTGATGGTCAATTATCTCTACGAGCTCGACGATATCGAGAAGAACCACGAGGCCTACGCGCAGCACCGGACCGTGGTCGCCTCCAGCGCAGTGAAGAAGCTGGCGCGCGCGCCCGCGCGCGACGTGGTGCCGCTGGCCGGATGAGGACGGGACCGGCCCGTCCGCGGTCGCGGCGGCCATTGCTGGTGATCGACGGCGATTCCTTCGCGCACCGCTCCTATCACGCCTTGCCAAAGACAATCTTGGGACGCGGCGGCCGGCCCGCGGGCGCCATCCTCGGCTTTGCCAATGTGCTGCTGCGGCTCCACCGGGCGGAGGAGCCGCGCGCCGTGCTGGTCGGGTGGGATACGCTCGAGGTCGAGACCTATCGCCACGAAAAATTTCCTGCCTATCAGAGCGGACGGGAATTCGACGATGCGTTGGTCGAGCAGCTCGACGTGTTGCCGGATCTGGTCGCGGCATTCGGCTTTGCCAATGCCAAGGCGCCGGGCTACGAGGCCGACGACTTCCTGGCTGCGGCGGTCGCCGCCGAGGAGCGCCGCGGCGGCACCGCGCTGGTCGCAAGCGGCGACCGCGACACCTTCCAGCTCGCGTCCGACCGCACCACGATCCTTTATCCGGTGCGCGCCGGCGAGATGGCCCGCATCGGTCCCGCCGAGGTGCGCGTGCGCTACGGCGTCGATCCCAAGCAGGTGCCGGATTTCATCGCATTGCGCGGCGACCCCTCGGACAAGCTGCCGGGCGCGCCCGGCGTCGGCGCAACCGGCGCGGCCAACCTGCTGCGCAAGTATGGGAGCCTGGAAAACCTTCTCGCGGCCGGCCGCTACACGGACTATGCCGAGGACCTGCGCCTGTTCCGGTCGATCGCCACCATGGATCGGAAGGCGCCGTTGCCGCGCCTGACCGATCAGAAGCCGGCATGGCGCAAGGCGGCGGCGCTGGCGCGCGAATGGGAGCTCAACCAGCTCGCCGACCGGCTCGAAAAGCTTGCATCGGAAAAGCCTGCCGCCGGACAGCGCTAGCTGCGCCCGTATACCGGCACGACCGCGCCGCGCGTGACCTTGTTCTCCGGCGAGGCGAGGAACAGGATCGTCGCCGCCACCTCCTCGACCTTCGGCCAGGCGGCATGGTCGGCTTTCGGCATCGCCTTGCGGTTCGAGGGCGTGTCCATGATCGAGGGTGCGACTGCGTTGACTAAAATACCGACCTTCGCGACCTCCTCCGCCAGCGCCGCCGTCAGCGCCGCGACCGCGGCCTTGCTCGCGGTATAGGCCGCCATGCCGGCGCCCGTGCGCCATTCGATTGCCGGCCGCGCCGCCACGTTGACGATGCGCCCGCCTCCGCCGGCGCGCTGCATGGCGTTGACGGCGCCCCGGCAGCACAGGAAGGCGGTGATGAAGTTCATGTCCATTTGCTCGATCAGGTCGGATTTCGTGGTCTCCGCCACCGGCGCCATGGCGAAGCCGCCGGCGAGATGGATCGACGCCCAGAGTTGCGGGATGCTGTCGTAAAGCAGCTCGACCTCGGCCTCGTCGGCCAGCGTCCCAACCTGCATGAGCTTCACCTGCGCATGATCGCGCAACGGAAATCGCTCGGCTTCCGCCGCGTGCACGACCGGGACGTGACAGATCGCGCCGGCTTCGACCAGCGCGCCAACCACCGCGGTGCCGAGCGCGCCGGTGCCGCCGGTGACCACCACATCCCGATCGCGATAGTCCACAGGGTCTCTCCCGCCGAAGGGACGGCATCATCGCCGATGCTCCGGCCGATGCAAGGCACCCCGGCCACATCGCCTGTTGATGTTGCTGCTTGCGCCGTGACGGCGTGCCATGCTGCGCGTGAGGGAATCAGCACGTATGGCCGATTTCGATCTCGCCATCGTTGGCGGCGGCATCAACGGTGCGGGCATCGCCCGCGACGCCGCCGGCCGTGGATTTTCGGTGCTGCTGGTCGAGCAGAACGATCTCGCCTCCGGCACGTCGTCGGCCTCGACCAAGCTCATCCATGGCGGCCTGCGCTACCTCGAGCACGGCTGGTTTCGGCTGGTGCGCGAGGCGCTCGCCGAGCGCGAGGTCATGCTGCGGATGGCGCCGCATGTCATCGCGCCGATGCGGTTCGTGCTGCCGGCCGCGCCCGGCATGCGGCCGTCCTGGATGCTGCGGCTCGGCCTCTTCGTCTACGACCACCTCGGCGGCCGCAAGCTCCTGCCGGCGACCCGCAGCATTGACTTCAGCCATGACCCGCTGGGCGCACCGCTGAAGGGCTGGTACCGCTTCGGATTCGAATATTCCGACTGCCGCACCGATGATTCCCGTCTGGTCGTGCTCAACGCGCTCGACGCCGCCGAGCGCAGCGCGGTGATCCGCACCCGCACCCGCTGCGTCCGCGCCGAGCGCAAGGACGTCTGGCAGCTCGTGCTGGAGGTGCGCGGGCGGCGCGACGTCGCGACCGCGCGCGTCCTGATCAACGCGGCGGGGCCGTGGGCGGGCATTTTCAGCGAGAGCGCGCTCGGCCGGCCGCCGCCCGCACAGCTCCGGCTCGACAAGGGCAGCCACATTGTTGTGGGGCGGCTGTTCGACCACGACCGCGGCTATGTTTTCCAGACCAAGGACGGCCGCGTGGTGTTCGCGCTGCCGTTCGAGCATGACTTCACGCTCGTCGGCACGACCGACCGCAGCTTCACCGGCGATCCCACCGGCGTCGCCGCCGATGCCGACGAGATCGACTATCTCTGCGCCGTGGTGAACGACCATTTCCGGGCCGCCGTCGGTCCATCGGAAGTGGTTTGGTCCTTTGCCGGCGTGCGCACGCTCTATGACGACGGCTCGGCCAGGCCGCAGGACACGCCGCGCGACTATGTGCTCGCGCTCGATCGGGATCAGGGCGCCGCGCCGCTTCTCACGATCTATGGCGGCAAGATCACGACCTACCGGCGGCTCGCCGAAGCCGCGCTCGATAAGCTCGCGTCTGTCGTCGGCGCGCGGCCGGCCTGGACCGCGCGCTCGAAGCTCCCCGGCGGCGACTTTGCCGTCGACGGCGTCGAGCGGCTCGTCACCGAGGCCCGCCGATCCTGGCCCTTCCTGTCGGACGCGCACGCGCGGCGCCTGATCGCGGCCTATGGCACGCGCGTTAGCCGCGTTCTCGGAAACGCGCGCACCCTCGACGATATCGGCCCGTCCTTCGGCGCCGATCTGACTGCGGCGGAGGTGCGCTACCTGATGCGGCACGAATGGGCGCAGACCGAGGACGACGTGCTCTGGCGCCGGACCAAGCTTGGGCTTCGCTTCTCGCGCGAGGAGCGGGCGCGGCTGGCGACCTTCATGGCCGGGGCGATCGGGGGTCAGGGTTAACGCGGGCAATCATTTCGGCTCGGCAGAATGCAGAAATGGTTCGGCAGAATGCAGAAATAACGCCGTAATGCGCGGCCGCGAATGGATACAATTTTAGCGGTTCGCTTCATGCGAACGTAATTCGAAAATGTTTTTATAATTCGCGTCGGCCCGTTAATCGGTTTTTTAACGAGCGGAGCCGGGGAGGTTACAAGTGCTGGATTGCGCCATGCAATCGAACCCGAAGAGTGTGGAGCAGCAGATCAAGGCCGCGAGGGTCTTGATCGTTGACGACGAGTATTACACCCGCAAGGTCATTCGCACGCTGCTGATGGCGTGCGGCGTGACCGATATTCATGACGCGTCGGAGGGCAACGCCGGGCTTGAGGCCATTCGCAGGCATGCGCCCGACATCGTCATTCTCGATTGGGAAATGCCGGGCATGGACGGCGCCGAGTTCACGCGCCAGGTCCGCTCGCCGGGCAGCTTCCCGTATCCGGCGGTGCCGATCATCATGCTCACCGGTCACGGCGAACGTTCGCGCGTGCTCGAAGCGGTGCGGCTCGGGGTGCACGAGTTCCTGCTCAAGCCGGTGTCGAGCCAGGCGCTGATGGCGCGCATGGTGTCGGTGCTGACCAAGCCGCGGTCGATGGTCAAGCGCGGCGACTATTACGGGCCGGAGCCCCGCAAGCTGGCGACCTACAAGCCCGGCTCCGACAGCTATCCGCTGCGCGAGCAGCAGGGCGTCGACCGGCCGTCCAACTACGTGATATTCGTGAACTGATCTCGTCCGTGCGGATGGCCTGCGCCGTGCCACGGCACGGATCAGGACGGGGGCACCGTGGCGGACTTCCTCCTCGCGATCGATCAGGGCACCACCTCGACCCGCGCCATCCTGTTCGATGCCGCGCTCGCGCCGGTCGCGAGCGCGCAGCGGGAATTCACCCAGATCTATCCCGCTCCCGGCCTGGTCGAGCACGATCCGGAAGAAATCTGGGCGACCACCGTCGCCACCGTGCGCGAGGCAATGGCGAAGGCGGGCGCAACAGCCGCCCGGATCGCCGCCATCGGCATCACCAATCAACGCGAGACTGCGATCGTCTGGGATCGCGCCACCGGGCGCGCAATCCATAACGCGATCGTCTGGCAGGACCGGCGAACCGCGCCGGCGTGCGATGATCTGCGGCGGGCCGGTCACGAGCCGGCGATTACGGCGCGCACCGGGCTCCTGATCGACCCCTATTTCTCCGCCACCAAGATCGGCTGGCTGCTCGACCATGTCGCGGGCGCGCGGACGGCGGCGCAGGCCGGCCGGCTCGCCTTCGGCACGGTGGACAGCTTCCTGCTCTGGCGCCTCACCGGCGGCAAGATGCACGCCACCGACGCCACCAACGCCGCGCGCACGCTCCTTCTCGACATCCGCACCGGTGCCTGGGACGACGGCCTGTGCGAGCTCTTTGGCGTGCCGCGTGCGCTGCTGCCGCAGGTGCGCGATTGCTCGGGCGAGTTCGGCGTCACCACGCCCGACCTGTTCGGCGGCCCGATCCGCATCCTCGGCATCGCCGGCGACCAGCAGGCGGCGACCGTGGGGCAGGGCTGCTTCCGGCCCGGCATGGTGAAATCGACCTATGGCACCGGCTGCTTTGCGCTCCTCAATACCGGCGAGCA
>Ga0114129_10002137_pt1 | contig 27257 bp, 26 predicted proteins | sample RhiMetdeltSRZDD1_FD_80071 | JGI IMG/M metagenome (GOLD analysis project Ga0114129, IMG submission 80071) | Populus rhizosphere microbial communities from Tennessee, USA - Rhizosphere MetaG P. deltoides SRZDD1 (version 2) (version 2) | ecosystem: Host-associated > Plants > Roots > Rhizosphere >...
GAACACCATCATCATCATGACGTCGAACATCGGGGCTCGCTTCATCCAGAAGAAGAGCTCGATGGGCTTCCAGTCGGCCGACACCAACGCCATCGAAAAGAGCGTGTCCGACATGGTGCTCGGCGAGGTGAAGCGCACCTTCAACCCCGAGTTCATCAACCGCATCGACGAGATCATCGTCTTCGACGCGCTGTCCGACGACGACTTGCGCCGAATCATGGTCCTGCTGGTCCAGCAGCTCAACGCGAACTTGACCGATCGACGGATGAAGATCGCGCTCACGTCCGACGTGATCGACTGGATCATCGATGTCACGTGCAAGGATCGGTCGTATGGTGCGCGGCCGCTGCGCCGGGCCATCCAGCGCTATGTCGAGGACCCGCTGTCTGAGGAGCTGATTCGCGGGAACCTGCGCGACGGCGAAGTCGAGGTGTATCTCGACGCGGGGCAGCTGTCCTATCGCCCGGTGGGTGAGCTCACCGCCGGACGTCGTCTTTCTTGATGATGTAGGCCGGGTCTTGTTCTTGAGACCCGGCTCCGCCTACCCGGTGGGTCCAAAAACCAGGCTCCGCCCTACGCTGCAAGCCATTCCGGCGTCCCGGCCGTCATAAATCCTGTAAACTAAGGTGTTTCCGCCTATGGCGGACAGCTCTCTTGCAACGCATGTATAAGCCGTTCCTCCGTGCGCTGGTGTTTGTGGCGCTGTTTAGCGCCTGTGTACCCGCTGTGGCGCTCGCACAAGCGCCTGAAATCGTCGCCAAGACCTCCTGCGAAACCGACAATCAGGTCGCCGCGCCGGCAGCGCTGCCCGCTCCGGGCTCTCCGCCCTTCATCTGGATTCTGCAGTTGTGCTTCGACCGTCAGGGCGGGTCGTCCACTGTGGAAAACGAGACCTACCTCTACTACATCAAGCTCCAGACGAGCACTCCGTCCAAGGGCGTCTTCGTTCCGTACGACGAGGCGGCCGAGAAGATCATGCTCGAGGACTTCAAGCGTCTCTGGGGCACGAACTTCCTCGACGATCTGTCGATCGAGGTCACCGACCATACCTTCCCGAACGGGACCGTCGGCAAGATGGTCGTCTACCGGATGGAAGAGCGTCAGCGGATCAAGATCGTCGACTACCGGAACACGAAGGGCGATTCGGTCAGCATCATCAAGCGATCGGACATCGACGACAAGCTTCGGGAGAAGAACGTCGAGATGCGGCTGGATTCCTTCCTCGATGAGGGCACGATCCGTCGCGTCAAGAGCGTGCTGAAAGAGCTGATGGCGGCGAAAGGGTTCACCAACGCCGAGATCACGCACAAAGAGACGCCTGTTGCCGGAGGCCCCAAGCTCGTGAACGTCACGTTCACCCTGGGTGAGGGACCCAAGATCAAGATCCGCAGCGTCGACTTCGTGGGCAATAAGGTGATCGGCGACGGGAAGCTCCAGCGCAAGATGAAGGAGAACAAGCCGAAGGGGATTCTGTCCTTCATCACCGGTGGCGGCACGTACAAGGAAGCCGAGTTCGAAGAGGACGCCGCGAAGGTCGTCGAGTACTACCACAACAAAGGGTACCCGCAGGCCCGCGTCGGGAATCCCGAGATCAAGACACTCGAGGACACCAAGGACGGCAAGACACGGTGGGTGCAGCTTCGAATCCCCGTCACCGAGGGACGACGCTACAAGTTCGGAGAGGTGTCATTCGAAGGCAACAAGCTGGTCAGGAGCGAAGGACTACGAATGCTGTACAAGATTGCGCCCGGAGATTGGTACAGCCGCAAGAAGCTGACCGACGGCAACAAGAAGGCGCAAGAGATCTACGGCAGCCGGGGGTACATGGAGTTCACCCCGTTTCCGATGATGAAGTACAGCGACGATCCGAACAATCCGGAGAGGGCCCTTGCCGCGCTCGTCCCGCCGGCGCTCGCGGCGCCCGTTGAAACAAATGGTCAGAGTGAACGCGGCAAGGCCGAGACGGCCGCCAAGACGAAAGATCCCCTCGTCGATATCACGATGCAGATCACTGAGGGTCCGCAGTACTTCGTGAACCGCATCATCTTCACCGGCAACACCACCACGCGTGACAACGTGATCCGTCGTGAGATGCGTCTGGCCGAAGGCGGCGTCTTCGACACCGAGGCGCTCAAGTACAGCGTCCGCCGGCTGAATCAGCTCGGGTACTTCAAGGAGCTCAAGGGCAACGAGAGCGACATGGACGTCAAGAAGACGACCGGCAAGGAAAACACGGTCGACGTCACGATGAAGTTCGAGGAGCAGAACCGGAATCAGCTCACGTTCGGCGCCGGTGTGTCGCAGTACGAAGGCTTCTTCGGGCAGCTCGCGTTTCAGACGTCCAACTTCCTCGGTCGGGGTGAGAGCCTGACGGTCTCGATGCAGGCCGGCGATCGCGCGCAGAACTATCAGCTGGCGTTCACCGAGCCGTTCCTCTTCGACCGCAACATCACCGGCGGCTTCGATATCTATAAGCGGTCGCTGCAGTACATCGGGTACTACACGCAGAAGTCGACCGGCGGCAATCTGTTCTTCGGATTCCCGGTGGCAGACTTCAGCCGGATGATCGTCAACTACGCGTACGAGACGGTGAAGATGACCGACTTGAACGAGGCGTTGATCGATCAGTCGTGTCTGCTGAGATCGACCGGGTGCTCGATCATCTCGTCGGTGAGCGATCTGTCGCAATTGACGCCGACGCAGGTCGAGGTGTTGCGCCGCAATCCGTTCGTCTACGATTCACTCCTGATCGGGCAAGGTGGTCGTCGAACCATCAGCAAGGTCGTACCAAGCTTTGTCCACAACACGGTCGACAATCCGATTTTCCCGAACACCGGCAAGCGATTGACGGCGTCGGTCGATCTCGCGGTGCTTGGTGGCAATACCAAGTTCTACAAGCCGCGACTCGAGGCGATCTGGTTCAAGCGACATCTGCCACGCACCTCGGTTGGCTTCCGTGCGCTCAGCGAATACATCGCACCGCTCGGCAGCACCACGTCGCTGCCGATCTTCGAGCGGTTGTTCCTCGGCGGGGAATACAGCGTCCGCGGGTTCGACATCCGGTCGATCGGTCCGACCGTGCCGGGCTCGGTGGTGGTGCTGGGTGGAAACAAGAGCCTGCTGTTCAATGCCGAGTACTTGATCTCAATCGTGAGCCAGGTCCGCATCGTGTTGTTCTACGACGCAGGGCAGGTGCGTGACAACGGACAGGGCTTCGGATGGAAGGAAGACCTGACGCGGCAGGTGTATCCGCCAGCTCCGGCGCTCACGGACCCGTTCGCCTCGTCATCACTTCTCGATCCGAACGCGCCCGGCGTGAGGACAGAAATCATCGGGCAGACCAGCGCGTTCAAGACCTCGACGGGTGTCGAGCTGCGCTTTTTCATGCCGGTGCTGAACGTGCCATTCCGGTTGATCTACTCGTTCAACCCGCAGCGGGAAGGAGTGCTCGACAACCGGCTCCAGCCCGCGAAGCAGACAACGTTCCGATTTGCTGTCGGCACGACGTTCTAGACCGCGGCTGACGACCGTAGACTTCGTCCCCAGGAGACTGCTCCCCGATGCCTCGATCGACGACACTGTTCGCCATGCTGCTGCTCGCTCCGCTCGCCAGTTCGGCATGCGGCAGCGACAACCCGACCACTCCCACCGAACCGACCCCCGTTTCGGTGACCGAGTCGTTCAACGGCACTCTCAATCCAAACGGCGGGCGAACCTTCCCCTTCGCCGTAGAGCGCGCCGGCACGATCACGGCCAGGATAGCCGCGCTAGCGCCCGACGACACGGTCAGAGTGGGCCTCGCGCTCGGCACATGGAACGGCGCAACCTGTACACAGACCATTCCGAACGACAACGCGACGTTGAATACCACGGTCACCGGCACGGCGCAGCAGACCGGACAGTTCTGCGCGCGTATCTACGATGCGCTCGGGACGCTGACGGGGAGTGCCGACTTTACCCTTGAGGTCACGCACTTTTGAGCACGGTAGGGCTACCTGACGTGACGTCAGACGGTCGGGTAAAATGATGAGTCGTCAGTTGAGCAGAAAGGACCGAGTGGAATGAGAGTGTTTGCCATCGTTCTGGCGTTCAGCATCGCGCTGGCCTCCGGCGTGACGTATGCCCAGGCGCCAGCGCCCGCGCAGGCGGCCCCGGCCACACAGAAACCAGCGGCCCCCGGGGCGCCGGCCACGCAGAAACCTGCGACGCCAGCCCCGCAGGCGCCCGCGACGCAGAAGCCTGCGACGCCTGCTCCGCCGCCGCAACTGCCCAAGTTCCAGGACGGCCTCAAGTACGCCTACGTGCGCGTCGATGTCATCGCCTCGCAATCGAGTGATGGACGGGCCGCGGCAGAAAAGATCAAAGGCATCCAGGAACAGAAGTCGCGCGAGCTGCAGGAGAAGAACAAGAGTCTCCAGGCCGCCCAGCAGAAGCTCGAATCAGGCGGCAGCGTCCTGAGCGAGGCCGCGCGAACCCAGCTTCAGAGTGAAATCGATCGACAGCAGCGCGACATTCAGCGCTTCACCGAAGATGCGCAGCAGGACGTGCAGAATCTCGCGCAGCAGGTGGAAGAGGAATTCAATCGGAAGCTCAGCCCGATCATCGACAAGGTCGCGAAAGACAAACAGATCCACTTCGTGTTCAACGCCGCCCAGAGCGGCCTCGTGTGGGCCGATCCGAGCATGGACCTGACCGGTGACGTGCTCGCGGCCATGAATGGGCCAAAGCCCGCCGCGGCGGCTCCGGCCCCTGCACCAGCTCCGGCGCCGGCCGCCGGGAAGTAACTCACACAGGTTCCAGGGGCCAGTCATGGTGCTGGTCCCTGACCTGAATCAACTCAGGTGCTCCTCGATCTTCCCTCGATCCTCAGCCGCATCGCGTATCGCTATCCATCCGTCTTGATCGACTCGATTGCGGAGCACGACCCGGGGCGTCGGCTCGTGGCCGTCAAGAACGTCACCGTCGGTGAAGAGTTCTTTCAAGGACACTTCCCGGGCACTCCGCTGATGCCCGCGGTGCTGACGATCGAATCGTTGACCCAGGTCGCGGCCGCTCTGCTCTTGGAGAATGCGGGTTCGCCGCTGACTGCGCGGGTGTCGCTGAGAGGGGTCGACAATGCCAAGTTTCGTCGGAACGTCGTACCGGGCGATCGCCTCCGACTCGAAGTGACGCTGGGTCGCGTTCGCTCGCGCCTGGCGAAGGTCCATGCGGAGGCGTACGTCGAGGATCACGTCGTTGCCGAAGCCGAGTTGCTGTTTGCGGTCGAGCCCGGCCCCGCGTTTGTCGACCCATCGGCCCGCGTGCATCCCTCGGCATCGATTGGGGAGGGGACGATCATCGGCGCGCACTGCGTGATTGGCCCGGACGTTCGTCTCGGCCGCGGCTGTCGCATCGATGCGTCCGTCGTCATCGACGGCTTGACCGAGATCGGCGACGAAACGCAGATCTATCCGATGGCGTCGATCGGCCTGGCGCCCCAAGATCTCAAGTATCGCGGCGAGCCAACGAAGCTCAGTATCGGACGCCGGAATATCTTCCGCGAGTTCGTGACGATCAACCGCGGGACCGCCGGCGGCGGTGGACAGACGTCGATCGGCGACAACAATCTGTTCATGGCCTACGTGCACGTGGCTCACGATTGCCACATCGGCAGCGACACAATCTTCGGGCCGCACGCCACGCTCGGAGGGCACGTCGAAGTTCAGGATTTCGCCAACATCAGCGCCGGATCCGCCGTCCATCAATTCTGTCGAGTAGGACGGCACGGCTTCATCGGCGGGTATTCCGTCGTCACCAAGGATGCGATGCCATTCGCGAGGACGATCGGGAGCCGGCCCGCCCGTATCTTTGGCGTCAACACCATTGGGCTCTCGCGACGGGGCTTCACGCCCAGCACGATCGCTCAGCTCAGACAGGCCTATCGCTATTTGCTGCAGTCGAAGCTGAACACCACGCGGGCGCTCGCGCAGATCGAGCAGGACTCGACGCTGACCGCACCGGAGATCCGCTATCTGGTCGACTTCATCCGCACGTCTCAACGTGGCGTCATCCTGCGCCGTCCCACACGGCGCGCCGAGGAGCTGGTCGCCGACGAATGAAGCTCGGGATTCTCGCAGGGAACGGCCGGTTCCCCTTTCTCGTGCTCGACGCGGCGCGGGCCCAGGGCCACGACGTCACGGTTATCGCCATCAAAGAGGAAACCTTCACCGAGCTGAACGACGCCGCCGCGAGACACGGCGCGGCCATCCACTGGATCTCGCTCGGACAGCTTGGCAAGTGCATCAAGCTGCTGCAGGAGGCGGGTGCCAGCACAGCGGTGATGGCCGGCCAGGTGAAGCACGTGAAGATCTTTGGCGGCGTGATGCCGGACATGATCTTCGCGGGTGTACTGAGGAAGCTCGCGACCCGCAGCACGGACGGCATTATCGGCGCCGTCGCGAACGTGATGCGTGAACACGGCATTGAGTTGATCGACTCGACGACGCTGTTGGGGCCGTTGCTCGCGCGGCCTGGGGTGCTCACGAGCCGCGCGCCGACCGACGAGGAGCAGCGCGACTTCGAGTTTGGCTACCGGATGGCCGACGCAATCGCGGGGCTCGATATCGGTCAGACAGTGGCCGTCAAGCATCAAGCGGTTGTCGCGGTCGAAGCGATGGAGGGCACCGACGAAGTGATCGGTCGTGCTGGATTTCTCGCAGGGCCGGGCGTGCGAATCGTCAAAGTGGCCAAGCCGACGCAAGATATGCGCTTTGACGTGCCGGTCATCGGGTTTGCCACGATCCAGGCGATGCGGGTTGCGGGCGCCAGCGCGCTGTCGATCGATGCGGGCAAGACGTTGGTGCTCGACGGCGACGCCGTGTTCGCGTCGGCCGACGAGGCGGGCATCACGATCGTCGGCAGAGCCGTAGCACGGCCGGTGATTTCGGACCGTCCGAATTCATAGTACGTAGGGCCGGTCCTTTCGGACCGGCTGCATGAATCATGAGCGAACGTCTGCGCGTCGCGGTTATCGGCGTCGGTCACCTGGGCCAGCATCACGCCCGCCTGCTCGCTTCGATGGACGATGTCGAACTGGTGGCCGTGGTCGACTGCAAGCCTGGACGGGCCGAAGATGTTGCCGCGAAATACGGCACGCGTGCCAGTGCGCACACCGATGGCCTCGTGGGACGCGTCGACGCGGTGACGGTGGCCGTTCCGACGGTCTCACACGTCGAGGTTGCGCGACCGTTTCTCGAACGTGGCGTGGCCGTGCTCGTTGAAAAACCGCTGGCGTCCTCGGTTGCGGAGGCCGATGGTCTGATTGCAGCGGCCGCGCGTTCAGGCGCCACTCTCGCGTCGGGTCATACCGAGCGGTTCAATCCGGCTGTCGTGGCCGCGCTGCCGCTCGTCTCGGATCCACGCTTCATCGAGGTGCACAGGCTCGGCACATTTCCGGAGCGAAGTCTCGACATCGACGTCGTCTTCGATCTGATGATTCATGACCTCGATTTGCTCCTGGCGGTGGTTCGCTCAGAGGTGATGGCGGTGGAGGCGGTCGGCGTGAACGTGCTGACGACGCGGACCGATATCGCCAATGCGCGGCTGCGGTTTGCATCGGGCTGCATCGCGAACGTGACGGCGAGCCGCATCAGCCGCGATCGCGTCAGGAAGATGCGTCTCTTCCAGCGCGACTCGTACGTCTCGATCGACTACGCCTCACAGGAAGTCGAGGTCTACCGCCTGGCGGCGCCGTCGTCATCGACTGGAGGTCATCACGGGGAGACTCGGGACACTCGACGCGCGATTCAGGGTGGGAAGCTGGACGTCGTCAACGATGAGCCTCTGCGGCGCGAGTTGCGCGACTACGTCGATGCGGTCCGTACGCAACGTGAACCCGGCGTGACCGGGAAGGCCGGTCGCGATGCGCTCGCGCTTGCAACGAGAGTGGCGGAAGCGATGAAAGCGGGAATGTGAATTACACCGGCACGTGTTTATGAACACATCTACTGTCTTCGACACCTTCGGCGAACGCGTCGCTGCTGGAGAGCGGTTGTCTCCCGACGAGATTCGTGCGCTGGCAACGACGCCAGACGTCTTGTCGCTCGGTATGCTCGCCGACACAGTTCGTCGCCGGCTGCACGCCGCGCGAGTGACATTCCTCAGAGTGACTGAGTGCGCATTCGATGCTCCCTGCGTCGCGGCATCGAAGACGCGTGAGATCCGAATCACCGGGTCGCCGGGAGATCTGGCTGCAGCATCCGGCGCCGCGGAGCGCGCGAGAACCGTCGTGGGCGATGGCACCGTGTCTGGGTTCTCCTGGGAGGATATCGAACGGCTTGCGTTGGGTGAGAGCGTTGCGCGCGTCCTCACGCGTCTTCGAGACGCGGGGCTCGACGGCCTTGCACACCTGCCACTCGATCGACTGACTGATTCGTTTGCCACAGTGAATCACTTGGCGAATGCCGGATTTCGCCAGCTACGACTCACCATTGACAAGGCTCCCGCGGAAGGACGCACGGACCTGTTGTTACACGCCGCCGAACTGCAGCAGCGCTTCGCCTGCATCCAGGCGCTCAACCCGCTGCCCCTTACGCTCACCGCGTTCAAGCCCACGACGGGATATGAAGACGTGAAGATGGTCGCGGTCGCGCGACTCGCCGCGCCGAACATTCCCACGATCCAGGTGGACTGGCGCCGGTATGGTCCAAAGCTCGCACAGGTTGCGCTGTCATTCGGCGCCGACGACCTGGATGGCGTGTCCGCATCCGACGAAGCGCCCGAGGGACGACGTCGAGCGCCGCTCGAGGAGATTCGCCGCAACATCGAAGCCGCGGGCTTCGAGGCTGCTGAACGGGACGGCAGGTTCATCCGCATCGCGTGATGGCGGTCGCCTCCGCTGAAGCGACGGCGGGCCAGGCACGGCGCCGCATTGGCGCGGTCGGGTACCTCAACGCGCGCCCGCTGACATGGGCGCTGGATCGCGCTCCCGAGCGGTGGGACGTGCGCTATGACTTGCCCTCCGTGTGCGCGCGACTGCTGCAAGACGGGGAAGTCGATCTCGGACTGGTGCCGTCGATCGAATTCCTCCAGGCGTCGGACTATCGATTCGTGCCTGGTGTCGGCGTGACGTCCTGTGGCCCCGTCGCCTCCGTCGCGCTATTCACGCGTAGACCGTTGCACGACATCAGGCACATCGCGCTCGACACCAGCTCTCGCACGTCGGTCGCGCTCATTCAGATCCTCTGCCATCATCATTTCCGAATCCGTCCCCGCTTCGTCCCACACGGACCCGAGCTTGCCGTGATGACGCGAGACTTCGATGGGGGCCTGCTGATTGGAGACCCCGCGTTCGAAGCTGACCATGCCGCGCTCGGCCTGACGAAGGTCGACCTCGGCGAGGAGTGGACGAAGATGACAGGCTTGCCATTCGTCTATGCGGCGTGGACCGGACGGCCCGGCGCGATCTCCCCTGAAGACGTCCAGGCGCTGCAACAGGCACAGGCTGAAGGCCTCTCCGCTCTCGACGTGATCGCGGCGGAGTACGGGGACGCAAGCGAGACGCGCACGGCGAAGGCGCTGGCGTACTTAAGGGATAATGTGAAATACCGGCTTGCGGCAGAGGAAGCCGCCGGCCTTCAGTTGTTTCTCGATCACGCGGCGGATCTGGGGCTGGCGCCCGGCCGACGCCGGCTGGAATTCTTTTGATGGTTGAGCAGATTGCGCGGAAGGTCCGAGACGGTGGTCGCGTCACCGCGGTCGACGCGCTCGAGCTCTCTCGTCACGCGCCCACCCATCTGCTGGGCCACCTCGCCGATACGATTCGCGCGCGTAAACATCCGGACCGCGTCGTCACCTACATCATCGACCGCAACGTCAACTACACGAACATCTGCGTTGCCCGCTGCAACTTCTGCGCATTCTATAGACCTGTCGGATCGAGCGAGGGCTACGTCCTCGGGTTCGAGGAGATCTTCCAGAAGATCGACGAGACGATCGCCGTAGGTGGAAATCAACTGCTGCTGCAGGGTGGACACAACCCGGATTTGCCGATTCAGTGGTACGAGGATCTGTTTCGGGCCGTCAAGTCGCGCTATCCGGCGTTCAAGCTGCACGCGCTCTCACCACCGGAGGTCATTCACATCTCGCGGCTGAATCAGCTGCCTCCGTCCGTGGTGATCGAACGTCTGGTCGCGGCGGGACTCGACAGCATCCCGGGCGGAGGCGCTGAAATTCTGGTCGACCGCGTTCGCAGGCTGTTGAACTGCTACTCGAAGGCTTCGTCTGACGAATGGCTCGACGTGATGAAGATGGCCCATCGCACGGGACTCCGCACGACGGCGACGATGATGTATGGGACCGTCGAGACCGACGAGGAACGCATCGAGCACATGATCCGGCTGCGCGACGTGCAGGACGAGACCGGCGGGTTCACCGCGTTCATCACGTGGAGCTATCAGCCCGAGCACACCGAGCACGGCGGGTACGAAGCGACGGGCGTCGACTACCTGCGTACGCTCGCGCTCTCGCGGATCGTCCTCGACAACTTCGACAACCTCCAGGCCTCGTGGGTGACGCAGGGCGGGAAGGTGGGGCAGCTCAGTCTGGCATTCGGCGCCAACGACATGGGCAGCGTGATGATCGAAGAGAACGTGGTGCGGGCGGCCGGTGCCAGCTATTGCATGGACGAAGTCGAGATCGTCGTCAACATCGAGGACGCCGGGTTCACTCCCAAGCGCCGCAACATGCATTACGAGATCCTGGGTGATCCGATCTTCCGCGAGCGCGACGTGCCGCGAATGCTCGCGCTCGCCACCGCGCGGAGCGACGGCGATACGTCCGTGCCAGAGGAACTCCGCAACTATCCTGCCCGCAGTCGCACCGGCAAAACACTTCGTCTCGTCCAGTAACCGACGCGAGGGAGAAGCAAGCCGGTGGTCACGCTCGGTGCGCAATGGATCGTTCCGATTAGCGGCGAACCCATCCGCAACGGGTTCCTCACCATCGACCGCGACGGGCGGATTAAGGAGATCAGCGCCACTGGGCCAAAACATGCTTTGAGCCTCGGCCGGGTCGCGCTGCTGCCGGCGCTGGTAAACGCGCACACACACCTGGAGTTGTCGTTCCTTCACGGCCGCGTTCCACGCAGCGACACGTTCAACGATTGGGTCACGACATTGATGTCGCAGCGACGAGCCTCGACAGCCGATCCGGCCGCGCCGCCGATCCTCGATTCGGCTCGGCGCGCCATCGAGCAGGCGAGGGCGTCGGGGACCGGACTCATCGGCGACGTGAGCAATTCGCTCGCCACGGTTGCTGTGCTCAGAGACGTGCAGATGGCGGCGCACGTCTTCCATGAGCTGACCGGGTTCAACCTCACCGACGTGGCTGGCAGGATCGCCCAGGCTCGCAACTTCATCGACGCTACTAGTGCGGATGGGGGTGATATCCGAATCAGCCTCGCGCCTCACGCGCCGTATTCGGTGGCGCCTGAGTTGTTCAAGGCGATTCGGCGTGACGTCGACGCGCACCCGAACCCCGTGACGACTGTCCACCTGGGCGAGTCTCCTCAAGAGATCGAGTTGCTTCGGGCGGGCACGGGCCCCGTCCGCGTCATGCTCGAGAGGCTTGGTGTCTGGACGGATGCGTGGCAACCGCCGGGTGGGTCACCAGTTACGTACTTGGCCGATCTGGAATTCCTCGACGCGCGGACCCTGGTCGTGCACGGCGTGCAGTTCGACAGCCACGACCTCGCGCGGCTTCGCGCGATCGGCGCGACGCTCGTCTCGTGCCCTCGCAGCAATGTGCACGTCGGCGTCGGCTCGCCGCCGCTCGAGGCGTTTTACGACTCGGGTGTCGAAGTGGCTTTCGGCACGGACAGTCTTGCCAGCGTGGCTGACCTGAACATGTTCAACGAGCTCGCCGAGGCGAGACGTATCGCGCCACGCGTACCGGCACGGCGCCTGCTCCAGAGTGCCACGCGCACGGGAGCCCGGGCACTAGGCTTCGAGCACGACTTTGGCAGCATCGAGGTTGGCAAGTGCGCAGCGTTCGCGGCAGTGCGCATGCCGCCTCGGCGCGTGCCCGATGTGGAAGAATACCTGGTCAGCGGCATCGACCCAGATGCCATCAGGTGGTTCGACGCAAGGAGGTTCGGGTCGTCGGGAATCGACGTGAAGGAATGACGAGACTCGCGACATACCTGTCGTTCGTTCGATTCAGCCATTCCGTCTTCGCGCTCCCGTTCGCCTTGACCGGTGCGCTGCTGGCCTGGCGCGAGCACCCGTTCTCATGGGGTCAAGTGGGCTGGATCGTGGTCTGCATGGTGGGCGCACGCAGTGCAGCCATGGGATTCAATCGGCTCGTCGATGCGCGACTCGACGCGTTGAATCCACGAACGGCCATGCGAGAGTTGCCGCGTGGCGCGATGAGCCGTGCGGAGGCCGGGCTTTTTGTCGCCGTGTCCTCAGCCGTCTTCGTGTTTGCGGCGTCGCGTCTGAGCACATTGTGCGTTGCGCTCGCGCCGGTGGCGCTCGTGATCGTGTTCTGGTACTCGCTGGCCAAACGCGTGACGGCGTACACGCAGCTCTTCCTCGGTCTGGCACTGGCTGTGGCGCCAGTGGGCGGCTGGATTGCCGCCGGTGGCCGCTCCGGTGTCGAGCCGTGGTTGCTTGGCCTGGCCATCGGCCTCTGGGTCGGCGGCTTCGACATCCTCTATGCGTGCCAGGACGTCGAGTTCGACCGCGGTCACGGGCTGCGATCGATCCCGACGCGATTTGGTGTCTCCGCGGCCATTCGCCTCTCGCGCGTCATGCACGTTGGCGCGGTCCTCGCCATGACCGCGCTGTGGCTCGGCGCACGTCTCCCGCCGCTCTATCTCGTCGGCGTCGGACTTGTCGCCGTGCTGCTCTTCTATGAGCAGTCGCTCGTCAGCCACGATGACTTGTCACAAGTGAAGAGAGCATTCGATCTCAATGGGTGGGTGGGGATCATCTATTTCGCGACGACCGCATTAGCTCTCTATGTCGGTTAAGAGGTCAAAGGGCAATGGGCAAGGGGCAAAAGACCTTCGTGGCTCACCGGACAAGACTCCTGATCGCATCGCAGCGATGTTCGATGCGATCGCGCCGCGCTACGACTTTCTCAATCATTTCCTGAGCGCCGGCATCGATCGGCGCTGGCGAAAGACGGCGATCGCCTCCTTGGGTCTCACCGGACGCGAGACGCTCATCGATGTGTGCACGGGTACGGGCGACGTGGCACTCGAGGCGCACAGGGCGGCGCGTGTGCTCGGGATCGATTTCGCGGGCGGAATGCTCACGCTGGGACTCCAGAAAGTTCGGACGGCGGGACAACAAGGCCGCATCGTGCTCGCTCGCGGCGACGCGATGCAGATCCCGGCCCGCGATGGGGGCGCCGACGCGGCGACCGTGGCGTTCGGCATCCGGAATGTATTCAAGCCGGAGCTGGCTTGTGCCGAAATAGCTCGTGTGCTTCGGCGAGGCGGGCGACTGGCGATCCTCGAGTTCGGCGTGCCGCGCATACCCGGCGTCCGCGCCATGTATCAGTGGTACTTCAGTCGCGTGCTGCCATTCATAGGCCGCCTGGTATCCGGGCATACGGGCGCCTATGCCTATCTGCCGGCGTCTGTTGGGGCATTCCCCCCGCCCGATGAGTTCGTGACATTACTGCGACAGTCCGGTTTTGCCGAGGTTCGCGCCGTCCCGCTCACTCTTGGCATCGTCTATCTCTACACCGCCGTCCGAGGATGAGGCGGTAGATTCTTCCCGCGCACTGACCGTAAGTTATTGCAAGCGGGCTTGTTATAATTCACACTTGAGAGTCCGTTGATCCACTTCGACTTCGAAGATCGTTATCAGGACGAGTACGTCGTCGGCAGGGCCCTCTCCGTACGAGAGGGCGTCATGCTGTCGGTCATCGTTCACCTCGTCGTGATTATGTTCTTCCAGTTGGGACCCGACCTGAACATCTTCAGGCCCAGCCAAGAAGAGGTCGAGGCGCGTCGACAGGAGCTGTTGCGACGGCAGGAACAGGAACGAGCCGCGCGCCGCTTTGTCTTCGTTCAGCCCAAGATCGATCTCAAGGCGCTCCAGCCTCCCCCGCGTGCCGACCTCTCGGATCAGGATCGCCGCGCCCAGGCACCGGAGCGTGCGCGTCGGCCTGACAACCCGGTGCCGTTCTCGCGTGGTAACTCCGCGGAACGAACCGAATCCGCAGAAGCCGAGCGCGCACGGGGTCCCGAGACAACCGTGAAGCCCAACACCGAGCCACCCGAGCCGGAGCCTGAAGAGCGGGTCGCAAAGGTATTGCCCCGCGCGGATAGCGGGATCAGGCGCTCACCGGAGATCTCGAGGCCGGCGCCGGGAGCGCTCGGCGACGCGCTGAAGAATCTGGAGCGCTACGTTCAGAACGAAACCTTCCACAACGTGCAGGGCGGCGCCAACGATCCGGGCGCCACCATCCAGTTCGACACGAAAGGCGTGGAGTTCGGACCGTGGCTGCGTCGGTTCGTGGCTCAGGTGCGCCGCAATTGGTTCGTCCCCTACGCCGCCATGACCTTCCGCGGTCACACCGTCGTGCAGTTCAATATTCACAAGGACGGCACGATCACCGAGCTCGTCGTCGCGGGACCATCGAGCATCGACGCCTTCAACCGCGCAGCCGCGAACGCCATCCAGGGATCGAACCCGACCGAGCCCCTTCCGCCTGAGTACCCGGAGCCGGTGGCGTTTTTCACCGTGACGTTCTATTACAACGAGCAGCCGCCGCTGCGCTGATACGCGCTTCAGTATGCCGACGCGGACGCAGCAGTTGGGCCTCATCATCGTGCTCGCCGCGCTCGCCGCGTACGTGTTCGCCCGCGTGCTTTGAGCTCTCGAATGGCCTGTATCACGTGAAGCGGTACTGGTCACTCCCACATTTCGATCCCGATTCGCCGGTCGCGACTCGGGAGACACGTGCCACTAATCCCGTTGTTCTCGCTGTACTGGGTCCGACGGCGAGCGGTAAAAGTGCGCTCGGCATGGCGCTGGCCGAGCGTCATGGTGGGGAGATCATCAACTGTGATTCCACGGCTGTATACCGGGGCTTCGACATCGGGACGGACAAGGTCCCGGTCGAAGAACAGCGTGGCATCCCGCATCATCTCATCGACATCGTCGATCCCACCGATGTCTACACAGCGGCACACTACGCGCGCGATGCAAATGATGTCATTCGAGATATTCATGCCCGTGGGCGGTTGCCCATCCTGGTCGGCGGCACCGGTTTCTACTATCGCGCGCTGACGCGCGGCCTCTTTCCCGGTCCGGGCGCCGATGACGCGCTCCGAGCGCGCCTCGATCGGGTGGCTGAGCGAAAGGGTCCGGGAAAGCTGCACTTCATGCTGGGGCGGGTGGACCCCGATTCCGCCCAGCGAATCATGCCTCGCGATCGCAAACGTCTGGTTCGCGCCCTCGAGGTGTACTTTGCGACCGGACTCCCGTTGACCGCTCATTTCGCGAACACTCGGTCACCAATCGCGGACTGCCACGTCATCTCGATCGCGTTGAGGATTCCTGCCACGATGACCGCCGAGCGTGTGACAGTCCGCGTCGAGCGGCAGTTCGAGCGCGACATCGTCAACGAGGTCCGCGCGCTGCTCGCGCGGGGCATTTCGGCTGAGGCGCGTCCCTTCGGCGGGTTGGTCTACCGACAGGTCATGGAGATGCTGAATGGTGTGAGGGACGAAGCCGCGACGCGCGCACTCATCGTGCAGGAGAACCGTCGATACGCGCGACGCCAGTTGATCTGGTTCCGCAAAGAGCCTAACCTTATCTGGTTCGACGGTCCCGGCGAACGGCCGGATACTCTGCACCGCGTCGAGGACGCGCTCGTGGCGCGCGGCGTGCGTATGCGAGGAGACGCTCCCTGATGGCCCAGGTATCTGAACCCCGTACCGCGGTGGCGGTCCAGCCCAATATCCAGGACGTCTTCTTGAACTTTGCGCGGCGAGACCGGCTGGCGGTGACGATGCACTTGATGGATGGCCGATCGTTTGACGCGCGTATCAAGAACTTCGATCGGTTTGCGGTCATCGTCGAGGTGGACGGGGCCGACCAGTTGGTTTTCAAGCACGCGATCGCAACCATCGAAACCGCTCGCGCGATCGCGAATTATTTCTCGTCAAACCACTCCTGACGCCTACTTTTTCTCGCGTTGTCCTGATCGTCCTCGACAGCGTCGGCTGCGGCGCGCTTCCCGATGCGGATGCGTACGGCGATCGGGGCAGCGACACGCTCGGGAACATCGCGAAGCGCATTCCGCTGCGAGTTCCACACCTTCGGTCGCTTGGCCTCGGCCGACTCGTCGACCTTGGCGGCAGCGGCTCGAGTGATGTTCACGGTGTGTATGGCCGGATGGCCGAAGCGTCGCCGGGCAAGGATTCCGTGACCGGCCACTGGGAAATGATGGGCGTCGTGCTGGACCGGCCGTTTCCCACGTTCCCCAACGGCTTTCCAGCTGCCGTGATCGAGGAATTCGAGCGCCGGATTGGGCGTCAGATCCTCGGCAACGTCGTGGCGTCGGGCACTGAGATCATCGATCGATTGGGTGCTGAGCACATCCGAACCGGCAGGCCGATCGTGTATACCTCGGCTGACAGCGTGTTTCAGATTGCCACGCACGAGGACGTCATTCCGATCGCCGAGCTGTATCGGATCTGCGAGATCGCATTCGCGCTGGTCGGCCGCGGGATGGGTGTGGGTCGGGTCATTGCCCGACCCTTCGTCGGGGCTCCAGGCGCCTTCAGACGAACATCCAACCGACACGACTACGCGCTCGATCCGACCGGTGAGACATTGCTCGATCACTTGACGCGTCAGCATATTTCGGTTGTCTCGATCGGCAAGGTGAAGGACTTGTTTGCCGGTCGGGGCATCACGCGCGCCTTCCCAACCGCCAGCGATGCCGAGGGGATGGAGCTGGTCATCGATTCGATGCGGCGCGCGTCGACCGGCTTGATCTTCGCAAACCTCGTCGATTTCGACACGCTGTACGGTCATCGCAACGATGTCGAAGGATACGCGGCCAACATCGAGCGCTTTGATCAGTCGCTGCCGTCGGTACTCCGCGAGCTCCGCGAGACCGATCTGCTCGCGATCACCGCAGACCACGGCAACGATCCGACGACGCCTAGCACCGACCATTCACGCGAGCACGTGCCCTTGCTGCTGACAGGGACGCGAGTTCGGCGCGGTGTGGATCTCGGCACGCGGCCCACCTTCGCCGATCTCGGTCAGACGCTGGCGGCAAACTTTGGCGTCGGGCCGCTGGCACACGGCTCGAGCTTTCTGGAGGACGTTGTTGTCCACCATTCGTGAGGCGCTCGAGCAGCGCGAGCGGGAGACCCTCGCCCCCGAGGCGGCCAGAAGCGCCGATTCCCGCGGCCGTCTCCGTCCAGAGCCCGAAGACGATGTGCGCCCTGCGTTTCAGCACGATCGCGATCGCATCATTCACAGCAAAGCGTTCAGACGTCTCAAGCACAAGACGCAGGTCTTCTTTGCGCCCGCTGGCGACCACTATCGGACGAGACTGACGCACAGCCTGGAGGTCTCACAGATCGCTCGGACGATCGCCAAGGTCTTGCGACTTCACGAAGAGCTGACCGAATCGATCGCGCTCGGCCACGACCTTGGCCACACGCCGTTCGGTCACGCCGGCGAGCGCGTGCTCGATTCGCTCGTGCCCGGCGGCTTCCGGCACTACGAGCAGAGCCTGAGAGTGGTGGATGTGCTCGAGAACGATGGTCGAGGATTGAATCTCACGTGGGAAGTACGCGACGGCATCGGGCGACACTCGAAGGGGAAGGACGGCTCGCCGGTCGGGATGGATCCATCCAAGCGTGCCGCGACGCTCGAGGGGCAGGTGATGCGCGTTGCGGATCTGATCGCGTACGTGAATCACGATATCGATGATGCGGTACGAGCAAGCGTGCTTCGGGAGAGCGACTTGCCGGCGGACGCGACGCGCGTTCTCGGGGCGACCTCGTCCGCGCGCATCGCTCGCATGGTGAAGGATGTCGTCATGGAAACGCAGGACGGCGGCCTGAGCGAGATCCGGATGAGCGGCGAGGTCCTCGAGGCGACGCTCGCCATGCGCGCCTTCCTATTTGGCGCCGTGTATGAAAACGACATCGCCACCGCCGAGTTCAAGAAGGCCACCGCGATTCTCGGTGGTCTCTGGGAGCAAGTCCGCGAGCGTCCAAACGAGCTGCTCGATGCGCGCATCCTCGAGTCGGACGGGCTCGACGTGGCGGCGAGAGATTTCCTCGCCGGCATGACCGATCGGTTTGCTGTCGCGCTCTTCGAGCGCCTCTTCATTCCCAAGCCATGGGTCGGACCGATGGCGTGGAGTCAGCTGTAACTGACTAACTTACTAGAGGGGATCGTCAATTCTTTCGAGCGCAGCTCGTAGACTATAATGGTGGGTCGCTTTCGCGGGATTTTCGCGAACTGGACACACTGTCCATGCAACTCGAACTCACTCGGTACCGGCAGCCGCTGAATCAGTTTTCCAGGGTGTTCCAACCTGAGGAAGTGGCGCAGCAAGGGGACGCCTACCGCATTGTGGCGCCGGTCCACGTGGAGATGGACATCCACAAGGACAAGGATCGGTTTCGACTGGTCGGCACCGCGCGTACTGAGCTGGAGCTCGCGTGCAGCCGGTGTCTCGAGCCATTTCGGATGCCGCTCGATAGCACCTTCAACGTGCGGTATCTGCCCGACACGGAAGCGGCGGGCACCGAGGAGCGCGAGGTTGCCGAGGACGATCTCGATACGAGCTTCTATCGCGACGATCGCATCGATGTGAACGAGGTGTTGCGCGAGCAGTTCTATCTGGCACTGCCGATGAAGCCGCTGTGCTCGGAGGACTGCGAGGGGTTGTGCCCGCAGTGCGGCACCAATCTGAACACGGGCTCGTGCTCCTGTGAGCCCGAACAGGTCGACCCGAGGTTGGCCGTGCTGAAGAAATTGAAGTAGGTCCGACAACAACCATGCCGAATCCAAAACGCAGACACTCCAAGACGCGCACGGCCAAGCGACGCACGCACGATTCACTGCGCGCGACCACCACTGGCCTCTGCCCACAGTGCCACGAGCCGAAGGCTCCTCACCGCATCTGTCCGCATTGCGGCTATTACAGGGCGCGACAGGTGAGGCCGGTGGACGAAGACTAATGGTACGTCCTTGTGGTTTCTAGAGCGGACCGCCCGTTGGTTGGTCCGCGAAACCGCCAAAGAAGGGTTGTCGTGAGCAGTACAGGTTCAGTTGATACGGTCCACTAGGGCCGCACAACACATGATTCGCATCGCGGTCGACGCCATGGGCGGTGACCACGCTCCGACCGTCATCGTGGACGGAGCCGTTGCCGCGGCGCGTCACCTCGATGCCGGGATCGCGCTCGTCGGTCCGGCCGCCCAGCTCGAGCGCGCAGTGGCCGCACATCGGGATGCGTCGAAGCTGGGCATCACCATTGTCGATGCCCCTGACGTGATTGGCATGACCGAGCCGCCTGCGGCCGCGCTACGGCGCAAGCCGCGCGCCTCGATCCGTGTGGCCGCGGAGCTCGTCGCGCGCCAGGAAGCAGTGGCACTCGTCAGCGCCGGTCATACCGGGGCGACCGTCATGGCGGCACATGCGGCGTTCGGGATGATTCCTGGCGTCGATCGCCCCGCCCTGGCTGCGACGATTCCCACGCGCGAGCGTCCGGCCGTGCTGCTCGATGCGGGTGCCAACGTCGAGTGTCGGCCGCAGCACCTGCTGCAGTTTGGTGTGATGGGCAGCGTCTTCGCGCACGTCGCGTTCGGCACAGAGCGCCCGGGAGTGGGACTGCTGTCGATCGGTGAAGAGGCAACCAAGGGAAACGAGTTGACGCGCGAGGCACATCGACTGTTGAGAGCGGCGCCGCTCAATTTCATCGGCAACGTCGAGGGACGGGAGATCTACAGCGGCCTCGCGGACGTCGTCGTCTGTGATGGATTCACCGGGAACGTCGTTCTCAAGACGAGCGAGGGTCTGGTCGAAGTAGTCGAAGGACTGCTGGGCGACGAGCTGCGAGGGACGTTCTCGAGTCAGGTCGGGTACTTGCTGTCGCGCCGCGCGTTCCGTCGGTTTCGTCGACGGGTCGACTACTCCGAGTATGGAGGGGCGACGCTCCTCGGCGTCGCCGGGCTCGTCATCGTCGGCCACGGCCGTTCGTCCGCCAAGGCCATCCGCAACGCGATCGCGATGGCGTACCGCTTCGCCACCACGGATTTCATTCGACGCGTCGAGCACGAAATCGGCGCGGCGGCGATCGCCAAGTAATGGGCGCGCTGGCGTTCGTCTTTCCCGGTCAGGGATCGCAGAAAGTCCGCATGGGGCAGGCCCTGGCCGAACAGTTCCCCGTTGCACGGCAGGCCTTTGAAGAAGCCGACGCGGCCTATGCAGGGGGCGACTCCCAAGCCCGATCGCTCAGCGCGCTCTGCTTCGAGGGACCCGAAGATCAGCTCCTCCTGACCGAGACGACTCAGCCCGCGCTCCTGGCGACGAGCATTGCGGCATGCCGCGTGCTGGCGGCAGAAGGTGTACGCCCGGCATTCGTGGCAGGTCACAGCTTGGGAGAATACTCAGCCAACGTCGCCGCTGGCGTTCTGGCTTTTTCGGATGCCGTCAGCCTCGTTCGTCGTCGAGGCCGGTACATGCAGGAGGCCGTGCCGGTTGGGACCGGTGCCATGGCCGCCATCCTCGGCGCCGATCTCCGCACCGTTCAACAAGCCTGTGAAGAAGCGGCGGAAGGCGAGGTTGTGAGTCCGGCGAACATCAACGGACCAGGTCAGATTGTGATCGCGGGTCACACTGCCGCTGTCAAGCGTGCATCGGATCGCGCCCGTGCGTTAGGGGCCAAACGCGCGGTCCTCATACCCGTGAGCGCTCCATTTCACTGCGCGCTGATGAAACCGGCAGAGGAGAGACTCGCCCCCGAATTGCGTAACTTGTCCGTTCAGGATCCGATCGTTCCCGTTGTGGCGAATGTCGACGCGCAGCTGAAACGCGACGGCGGGTCGGCGGTGGACGCGCTGGTCCGCCAAATCGCTTCGCCGGTGCAATGGGAGGACGTCGTACGCCGCCTTGCGTCGGAGGGCGCCACCACGTATGTTGAGGTGGGTCCGGGGAACGTGCTGAGCGGTCTGATCAAGAAGATCCTTGTCGACGCCCACGTCGTGACATTCGGGTCGCCCGAGGATCTCGGCGCGATCATGGCGGCATGTTCGATTTCAGCGGAAAAATAGCGATTGTCACCGGCGCGTCCCGCGGCATCGGGCGCGGGATCGCAGAGATGCTAGCCTCGCGTGGCGCGCATGTGGTGGCTGCCGCGAGGGGAGACCATGTCGGCGAAGCGGTGGAGGCCATTCGGCAGGCGGGCGGGAAGGCCGATCCGGTGACAGTCGACGTCACGGACGCCGCATCGATCGAGACGATGGTGAAGGGCGTGCTCGAACGACACGGCCGCGTCGATGTGCTGGTGAACAACGCCGGTATTGCGCGAGACCAGTTGATGCTGCGCATGAAGCGTGAGGACTGGGACGCCGTGCTCGACACGAATCTCACCTCGGCATTTTCCTGCGTGCAGGCGGTGCTGAAGCCGATGATCAAGCAGCGCGCCGGCCGTATCGTCAGCATCAGCTCCGTGGTCGGGCAGATCGGGAACGCCGGGCAGGCGAATTATGCGGCGTCAAAGGCCGGGCTGATTGGTTTCAGTAAAGCGCTGGCGCGTGAGGTGGCGTCACGGAATATCACCGTGAATGTGGTCGCGCCGGGTTTGGTCGACACCGACATGACGAGAGCGGTCGCCGACAAGGCACAGGCCGAATGGGAGTCGTTGATTCCGTTGAAGCGGCTGGGCACACCCAAGGAGATCGCCGTGGCCGTCTGCTTTCTCGCCTCGGATGAGGCGTCGTATATTACAGGTCAGGTTCTTGCCGTCAACGGCGGAATGTACATGTAATCAAGGCACAATGCTCAGTGCCGAATGCTCAACGCCCACACGTGCGCCGCATGGGCCGTTGAGCGTTGAGCATTGAGCATTGGGCATTGGGCATTGATTAGGAGGAGCGAATGGCGGTTGCAGACAAGGTGAAGAGCATCATCGTGGAGCAGCTCGGCGTCGACGAAGAAGAAGTGACCCCGGATGCGTCGTTTGTCGACGATCTCGGGGCTGATTCGCTCGACACGGTGGAGCTCGTCATGGCCTTCGAGGAGGAGTTCGGGATCGAGATTCCGGACGAGGATGCCGAGAAGATCACCCGAGTCAAGGAAGCCATCGATTACATCGACGCGCACGCCAAGGGCAAGAAATAAAATCTGGTGGGGGCGCCACTGGAACCCGAGGAGGGCGTTTGAGCAGGCGGGTCGTCATCACCGGCATCGGGTTGGTGTCGTCGCTGGGTATTGGCACTGCTGCAACGTGGCAAGCCGTGCTCGCTGGTACTTCGGGCGTCACGCGCGTGACCAGGTTCGACATCACGGGATACGCGGCGCAGATTGCTGCGGAGGTGAAGGGATTCGATCCGCTGGACTTCGTCGACAAGAAAGACGTCAAGAAGATGGACGTCTTCATCCAGTACGCCATTGCGGCCTCGCAGTTCGCGATGGACGACTCGGGCCTTCGCATCACGCCTGAGAACGCGCCCGACGTGGGCGTGTTCATCGGCTCTGGCATCGGAGGATTCCAAACCATCGAGCGCGAGCACAGCGCGCTCCTCGCTGGCGGGCCAAGAAAGATCTCACCGTTCTTCATTCCCTCGGCCATCATCAACCTCGCGTCCGGCCAGGTCTCGATCCGGTTTGGGGCCAAGGGTCCCAACCTCGCGACCTGTACCGCGTGCTCGGCGTCGGCGCATGCGATTGGCGAGTCGTTCGAGATCATCAAGCGCGGAGATGCCGAGGCGATGATTGCCGGGGGGTCCGAGGCGGCCATCACCCCGATGAGCCTGGGCGGGTTCGCGGCATTGCGCGCGCTGTCCACCCGCAACGATGAGCCCGCACGGGCGAGCCGTCCCTTCGACAAGGATCGCGACGGGTTCATCATCGGCGAAGGCGCGGGCACACTCATCCTCGAGGAGCTGGAGCAGGCCAGGCGCCGCGGAGCCAAGATCTACGCGGAGATCGTCGGCTACGGGATGTCCGGAGACGCGTATCACATCACAGCGCCATCGGAGGACGGTGATGGCGGTGTGCGCGTGATGCGCATGGCGATCAAGAAGGCCGGCATCCAACCCGACCAGGTCGACTACATCAACGCGCACGGCACCTCGACGCCCTACAACGACAAGCTGGAGACGCTGGCCATCAAGACGTTGTTCGGCGACCACGCCCGATCTCTTGCGATTTCGTCCACCAAGTCGATGACCGGTCACCTGCTCGGCGGCGCCGGTGGGCTCGAGGCGGGCATCTCCGCGCTCGCCGTGCACGAACAGATCGCACCTCCGACGATCAACCTCGAGCATCCGGACCCGGAGTGCGATCTCGATTACGTCCCCTGCAAGAGCCGGAAGATGCCGATCACCTACGCGCTGTCGAACTCGTTCGGCTTCGGCGGCACGAACGCGGCGCTGCTGTTCAAGCGATACGAGGCGTAACCACGAAGAACACGAAGATCACGAAGGCCATAAAGGCCACAAATACCAATGAGTCTTCGTGATCTTCGTGCTTTCGTGGTTATGAGACCAAACGATGAAGATCGCTGTGTGCATCAAGCAAGTGCCGACCCGCGAATGGCAGCCCCGTCTCACGGACGACAAGAAATGGATCCGCGAACAGGACGCCAGCTTCGAGATGAACGAGCCGGATGCATACGCGCTCGAAGAGGCGTTGCGGCTTCGCGAGAAGCAGAGCGGCGAGGTCGTGGTCTGCTCCGCGGGTCCAGCGCGCGTGCAGCAGGTCATTCGCGAAGCCCTCGCGCGAGGGGCTGACCGCGCCATTCACGTCGACGACGAGGCGCTCGCGGCCGCCGACGCCAGTGTAACCGCCGCCGCGCTCGGCGCGGCAATGGTCGACGAGCGGTTCGACCTGGTGCTCACCGGTCTCCAGTCCGACGATCAGGGTCACGCACAGATGGGCGTGATGCTCGCCGACCGTCTGGGGATCCCGCACTCGACAATCATCATGGAAGTACAGATCCAGCCTTCGACCCTTCGAGAGCCTCAGGGTCGTCCCGAGCAAGGTCGAGGGACGACAGGCTCAGCCCAGCCTTCGACAAGCTCAGGCCAAGTGGGCGGACTCCGTGTGAAGCGTGAGCTCGAGGGTGGCTGGTTCCAGTGGATCGCGATGCCGCTGCCGGCGCTGCTCACGATCCAGAGCGGCATCAATCAGCTGCGCTACGCCACGCTGAAGGGCATCATGGCGGCCAAAAAGAAGGAGATCAGGAAAGTCGCGATGCCCTCGGGCCTGCAACCGACACAGGAGATCATCTCGCTGTCGCTGCCCACACGCAGCAAACAGACGCAGATGATTGCCGGATCGCCAACCGAGGCCGCGAAGGAGCTGGTCCGTCGCCTTCGAGAAGAGGCGAGGGTCCTGTGATCATCGCGGTTGCGGAGCAGCGCGATGATGTGCTCAATCGCGCAAGCTGGGAAGTGATTGCCGCCGCTCAGCAGATAGCGGGTGAGTGGCCTATCAAAGCGCTGATACTTGGCGAGTCGGTGGCGACCGCGGCGAAAGACCTGGCCCGCGCTGACGTCGCGGAGGTGCTCGTCGGCGAACATGAGGCGCTGAAGACGTATACACCCGATGCGTTCACGATGGCGCTGCAGGGATTAGTCGAACGACTGAAACCGGCATTCGTGTTGCTGCCTCACACCTACCAGACGCGAGACTTCGCGCCGTTGCTGGCTGCGCGGTTGCGTGCGGCACTCCTCACCGATGTGACTGGCGTCGTCGGGCAGCATTCCTCGGCAACGTTCACCCGACCGATGTTCCAGGGCAAGCTCGCCGCCACCGTTCGACCCCGCTCCACTGGAACGTCCATCGTGACGTTTCAGATCGGCGCGTTCCGAGCCGATGCGGTCAAGATGGGTGGGTCAGCAGCAGCAGTCAGCCGTGTCGATGTCGCGATCGATGTCGCAGCCGTCAGACAGAAGCCCGAGGCGCCGTTCCAGGAAGCCAAGCAGGCCGTCGATCTCGGCCAGGCGGAACGGATCGTGGCCGTCGGTCGCGGGATCAAGTCGCAAGACAACTTGCCGCTGGCACAGAACCTGGCGAAAGCGATGGGCGCCGAGCTCGCCGCCTCGCGTCCCATCTGCGACAGCGGCTGGCTCCCGATGGAGCGCCAGGTGGGGAGCTCGGGCCAGACGGTTGCGCCAAAGCTGTACGTGGCGTTGGGTATTTCCGGCGCCATCCAGCATCTGGTCGGCATGAAAGGCTCGCGCACAATCGTCGCGGTCAACAAGGACGCCGACGCGCCGATCTTCGAGGTCGCCGACTACGGTATCGTGGGGGATCTGTTCGAGATCGTGCCTGCGCTGACCGCGGAACTGGAGAAGAAGTAGGCCACGAAGACCACGAAGAGGGTGTAGCCAGTGCTCTTTGTGGCGAACAGTCTTCGTGCTCTTCGTGGCAACACTCAATGACTCGCGAGACTCTTGACGTCGACGTCCTGATCGTCGGTGGGGGACCGGCCGGCCTGTCGGCCGCGCTTCGTCTCTCGCAGCTGCAGAAACAGCACGGCGGCGATCCGTTGTCGGTCGCCATCATCGAGAAGGCACGTGAAGCCGGCGCGCACATCCTCTCTGGCGCCGTGCTCGATCCGTCGACGCTGCGCGACCTGATTCCGGACTTCCAAGCCAAGGGCGCCCCGCTCGGCGCGCCCGTGCAGCGGGATAACGTGTACTTCCTGACGCAGCGGTCGAAGATTCGATTTCCGCTGGTGCCCCCGCCGCTCAAGAATCATGGCAACTACATCATCTCGCTGAACGCGTTGGTGCGTTGGCTGTCGTCGCAGGTGGAGGTCGAGGGCATCGACATCTTTTCCGGCTTCGCGGGGCAAGAGGTGTTGATGGAGGGGCGCCGCGTGCTTGGCGTGCGCACCGGCGATCGCGGTGTCGGCAAGCATGGTGAGCAGAAAGCCACGTACGAGCCAGGCGTCGACATCCACGCGAAAGTCACGATCTTCTGCGACGGCGTGCGTGGGAATCTGACGAAGACGCTGCTGCAGTTTCTCGACCTCTCCGTCGGCAAGGAACCGGAGCAGTTTGCGGTCGGCTTGAAGGAGTTGTGGGAGATACCGCCTGGCCGCGTCGCACCCGGCACGGTCATGCACACGCTGGGCTACCCGCTTCGGCACGACGAGTTCGGGGGCGGCTTCATCTACGCGATGCCGGAGGGCCGTCTCGCGCTTGGCTTCGTCGGCGGGCTCGATTACGCGGACCCGCTCTTCGATCCGCATGTGGCGTTCAACCGCTTCAAGCAGCATCCCTTCGTCTCGGGGCTCCTGCGGGACGGCACGGTGGTGCGATATGGCGCGAAGGCATTGCCCGAAGGCGGATGGAACACGATCCCGAAGACGTACATGGACGGCGGTCTGATCGCAGGCGATGCCGGTGGCTTCATGAACTCGATGCGGCTCAAAGGCATTCACCTGGCGATGCGCTCGGGCATGCTTGCCGCGGAGTCGGCGTTCGAAGCGATTCGCATGGGAGATACGTCGGAAGCGAGTCTGCAGCGATATCAGGCGAAGATCGACGCCAGTCCCATCAGAACCGAGCTGTACCCGGTCAGAAATGTTCACCAGGCCTTCAACTACGGGCTGTTTGCCGGTTTGGCGTTCTCCGGACTCACGCTCGCGACCGGAGGCCGCTGGATCGAAGACCTGCACGGCCGCGCCGGTCACCGCCGCATGAAGACGCTTGCCTGGTACTACGGGCTCGACGTGCCGTCATCACGTCCGAGCAATGCGACCACGATCGACCGGAAGATCACGTTCGACAAATTGACCAATGTGCACTACTCAGGCACGGTGCACGAGGAGGACCAGCCGCCGCACCTGCTGGTGCAGACCGACGTGTGTAGCACCAGATGCGGTCCCGAGTACGGGCATCCATGCACGCGATTCTGCCCGGCGCACGTGTACGAGATCCTCCGCGAGCCCGGCCAGCCGCCGCGACTGCAGATCAATGCGTCCAACTGCGTGCACTGCAAGACGTGCGACATCATGGATCCCTATCAGGTGATCACGTGGGTGCC
>Ga0114129_10002139_pt1 | contig 27232 bp, 31 predicted proteins | sample RhiMetdeltSRZDD1_FD_80071 | JGI IMG/M metagenome (GOLD analysis project Ga0114129, IMG submission 80071) | Populus rhizosphere microbial communities from Tennessee, USA - Rhizosphere MetaG P. deltoides SRZDD1 (version 2) (version 2) | ecosystem: Host-associated > Plants > Roots > Rhizosphere >...
AACGCTCAAGCTCAACGGCTACTCGACCGCCCAATTCGGCAAGTGCCACGAGGTGCCGGTCTGGGAGACAAGCCCGTTGGGGCCCTTCGACGCCTGGCCCAGCGGCGGCGGCGGGTTCGAGCACTTCTACGGCTTCATCGGCGGTGAGAGCAACCAGTACGCGCCTGCGCTCTACGAAGGAACGTCTCCGATCGAGCCCGATCGCAGCCCGGACGAGGGTTACCACCTCACGGAGGACATGACCGACCGCGCGATCGACTGGGTTCGACAGCAGAAGGCGCTGATGCCGGACAAGCCGTTCTTTGCGTATTTCGCGCCCGGCGCCACGCACGCGCCGCACCACGTGCCGATCGAGTGGTCGGACAAGTACAAGGGCCGCTTCGACAACGGCTGGGACTCGCTTCGCGAGCAGACCTTCGCGCGCCAGCAGGAGCTCGGCGTGATCCCGCCCGAGGCGGAGCTGACCGACCGACCCGAGGAGATCCCGGGGTGGGAGGAGATGCCCGACGACCTCAAGCCGGTGCTCGCGCGTCAGATGGAGGTGTACGCCGGGTTCCTGGAGCACGTGGATCACCACATTGGGCGGCTGATCGACACGCTCGCCGAGCTCGAAGTGCTCGATGACACGCTGATCTATTACGTCGTCGGCGACAACGGCGCATCGGCGGAGGGAACCCCCCAGGGCACCTTCAACGAGATGATCTCGCTCAACGGGGCGGCGGGCATCGAGACGACCGAGTTCATGGCCGAGCGGATCGACCAGTTCGGCACGGTCGCCGCCAACAACCACTATGCGGTCGGCTGGGCGCACGCGATGGACACCCCGTACCAGTGGACCAAGCAGGTGGCCTCGCACTGGGGTGGCACCCGCAACGGCACGGTCGTGCATTGGCCCAACGGTTTCAAGGCGCGGGGCGAAGTGCGCGCGCAGTTCAGCCACGTGATCGACATCGCCGCGACCGTGCTCGACGTCGCGGGCCTCCCGGCGCCGACGTTCGTTCACGGGGTGCAGCAGATGCCGCTGCACGGGAGGAGCATGGCCCCAACATTCGACGATCCGGCCGCACCCGAGCATCGCGAGACGCAGTACTTCGAGATGTTCGTCAACCGCGGCATCTACCACCAGGGCTGGACCGCCGTGACACGTCACAGCATCCCATGGAAGCCGACCGAGATGCCGGCGCTCGACGACGACGTCTGGGAGCTGTACGCGCCGGACGACTGGACCCAAGCCCACGACCTCTCCGCCGAGCAACCCGAGCGGCTCCACGAGCTCCAGCGGCTGTTCCTGATCGAAGCGGTCCGCTACAACGTCCTCCCACTCGACGACCGCCGCTTCGAGCGCTTCAACCCCGACCTTGCCGGGCGCCCGCAGCTCGTCAAAGGCAAGTCGCAGCTGCTGTACCAGGGAATGGGCCGGCTATCGGAGAACTCGGTCCTCGTCGTCAAGAACAAGTCGCACGCCATCACAGCGGAGATCGAAGTCCCCGAGGGCGGCGGCGAGGGGGTAATCATCGCCCAGGGCGGCGCCTACGCCGGCTGGAGTCTCTACCTCCACGAAGGACGCCCGGCCTACTGCTACAACCTCTTCGGCCTCCAGCGGTTCAAGATCTACGGGGAGCAGCCCGTCCCGGCTGGGCAGCACCAGGTCCGGATCGAGTTCGCCTACGATGGCGGCGGCCTGGCCAAGGGCGGCGATGTGACCCTCTATGTGGACGGCGACAAGGTCGGTGATGGCCGCGTCGAGCACACCGTGCCGATGTTGTTCTCCGCAGACGAGACGACGGACCTGGCCCGCGACAGCGCCACCCCCGTAAGCGACGACCACGGGTATGACAACGCATTCACCGGGCGGATCCGCTGGGTCCAGATCGACGTCGACGAGGCCGCCGAGGACGTGGATCACCTGATCAGCCCGGACGAGCTGCTGCGCGTGGCGATGGCGCGGCAATAACTGTCAGGCCCGTGAAGCGTGCGACCACAGCCGTCGCGCTCGCGGTAGCGCTCGCAACGGTTGGCTGCGGCAGCGACACCATCGACGCCGCCGAGGTCGAGGCCGGCATCGAGCAGAGCCTCTCGAGCGCAACCGCGTCCGTGTCGAGCGTGTCGTGCCCGAACGACGTTGAGAAGGAGGAGGGCGCGACCTTTACGTGCGACGCCAAGCTCGAGGGTGGAGGCAAGGCGAAGGTGAAGGTCACCCAAACAAGTAAGGGAGGGGATTTCACCTACAGCTTCAAGCCGGGCACGGTTGTCCTGACCGACGACGCCGTCGAGCCCGCGCTCGAGAAAGACCTGACGGCGAGCGGCCTACCCGACACGACGGTGGACTGCCCGGACACGATCAACGTGAAGGAAGGGGAGAAGGTCACATGCACAGCCACCGGCTCCGGAGGGCGACAGAGCGAGCTGACGTTCACCTTCAGCAGCGCCGACGGAACGATCGACGAGTCCTCGGTCAGCGGCTCGGAATCCTGACCGTGGCGAAAGCGAGGCAGTAGATGGGACTCTTGCGACGAGGACACGATGAGGATCGGCCGGGTGCGGGCTCCCGCTATCAGATGCGCCAGCGGCTGCTCTCCATCGGCGACGACTACTGGATCGAGGACGAGCAGGGACGGCGGGCCTTTCGCGTCGACGGCAAGGCCCTGCGTGTCCGCCAGACGTTTGTGCTCGAGGACGCGAACGGCAACGAGGTCGCCAAGATCCAGGAGCGCAAGCTGAGCGTTCGCGACAAGATGGCGATCGAACGGGGAGGCGAGTCCCTGGCGACGGTCCGGAAGGCGCTCGTCGGTATCCGCGACCGCTTCTCGATCGACGTCGCCGGCGGCGGCGAGTTGCATGCCAAGGGCAACATGGTCGACCACGAGTACGAGATCGACCTCGAGGGCCGAACGGTCGCGACGGTGTCGAAGCGCTGGTTCAGGGTGCGTGACACCTACGGCGTGGAGATTGCCCCCGGCGAGGACGACGCGCTCGTTCTGGCGATCGCGGTCTGCGTCGACGCGCTGTCCCATCGGGGGAACTAGAACGCGCTCACAGATGGACGAACCCAACGAGCGGCGCGGGGTTTGCGGCCTCTTCGCCCGGCCCGGCGGCGCGCTGCTCCGGTGGCTCGCGCTGTTGGTGGTCGGCGAGACAGAAGGCGTGCCCACGCTGGACTGACGCCGTTTCATCCCGGAACGGGTGCCTTCGAGGTCCTCGACACGCTTGAGGCGGACCGCGAAGGCGACGACCTCGCCATCTGCCGAGCGAGGCGCCGGCCTGGCAAGGAAGAGGTGCGCGACGCGTGCTATGCACGCGAGCGGACCGATGACGCAGCCAGGCGATGCGCCGCAGCCGGTCAGATGGCGAGGCCCAGAGTCGAACTGGGGACACCACGATTTTCAGTCGTGTGCTCTACCAACTGAGCTACCTCGCCTAGTAGCAGCAGACGATGGTATCTACCGTTGGGGGTCGAGATGGATGCGCATGTTCACACGCACGGGCACGACGAGAGCGTGGAGCGGATGGCGCTCAGCGCGACGCTTCACTGCCTCACGGGCTGTGCGATCGGCGAGGTGCTGGGCGTCATCATCGGGACGGCCCTGGGCTGGTCGGATGGGGCCACGATCGCGCTGGCGATCGTGCTCGCGTTCGTGTTCGGCTACTCGCTGACGAGCCTTCCGCTTCTGCGCGCGGGGTTGGCGCTTGCCACCGTGATTCCGATCGCGCTGGCGTCGGACACGCTCTCGATCGCGGTCATGGAGATCGTGGACAACGCGATCATCCTCGTGATCCCGGGCGCCATGGACGCGGGGCTCGCCGACGTGCTGTTCTGGGGTTCGCTGTCCTTCGCGCTGTTCGTGGCCGGCTTCTTCGCGTACCCGGTGAACCGCTGGCTGCTTCAGCGTGGCAAGGGCCACGCCGCCGTACACGAAACGGGGATCCACGGCGGGCCGTCCCCGCGCGTGGTCGGCGCGATCGCGCTCGCCGCGGGGCTGTTCGGGACCGTCGTGCTGATCGCGGAGCTCGGCGGCTAGGCGCGCCCGGGCCTAGGCCAGGCCTTCAGCCTTGTACTCGCGCAGGAAGCCCTCGAACAGGCGACGGTGTCCCTCCTCGTCGCGCAGGATGGCGATGACCATGTCCTGCGTGACCGGGTCGCGTCCCTCGCAGAACTCGATGATCCGGTTGTAGTGCTCGATCGCACCGGACTCGGCCTCGATCACGCCCTTGATCACGTGGACGATGTCGGTCTGCTCGTCGGGCGGCGTGAGGTAGTTCTGCTCGGCCTTGAAGTCGACTGAGCCCGGCACCACGCCGTAGAGCTCCTTGATTCGCGCGCCGAACTGGCGGGCGTGCCCGAGCTCCTCCTGGATGTCCTGTTCCAGCGACTCGATGATCTCCTGCGCGCGCACGCCGTCGGGGTTGATCGAGTTCGCGATGTAGCTCATCACCGTCTCGATCTCCATCCAGTAGGCCGTGGTGAGGAGCTCGATCAGCTGCTCGCGGTCGTCCTTCATGTCATCGTCGAGAATTCCCATCACCCACAGGCTAGCCTCCGGCGCCGTGGAGGCTGCCACTCAGATCGACCACCTGGATCGCCCCCCGAAGCGGCTCTGGGACCGCCTCCTCGCAGAGCCGAATCGCGCGCCGGAGCACATCGCGCTGGCGGCGGCGGAGCGCTTCGGGCCGCAGGCCGCCGAGTGGGTGCGGATCGCGGGCGCGGGACACACGCCGGAGGAGCTCGCACGCGTGGCATTTAAGAAACACGTGCGCCTTGCCCGGCTCGAGGGCGGAGCGCTCGGCGCGGGCGGCGTGATCACCGTTGCGCCGGACGTGGTCTCGTTGCTGTGGATCCAGAGCCGGATGGTCTTCTACATCGCCGCCGCATACGGGTACGACCCGTGCCACCCGATGCGGCCGGCCGAGTACCTCGCGCTACAGGGGCTGTACGACACTCCCGCGGAGGCGCGCGAGGCTCTGGACGGCGTGGGCAAGCACATGGCGGTGGCGATGGCGGAGCGCGCGCTCAGCAACCGCAAGTCCGACGCGCTCCATCTCCGCCTTGCGAAGTACATCGCCAAGCGGATGGCGCGCCGCTACGCGGGCAGGCTGATCCCGCTCATCGGCGCGCCGATCGGCGCGATCCAGAACGGCAGCGTGACGAGGCAGCTGGGCGACCGGGCGCTGAGCTACTACGCGCGACCGTAGACGGGGATGGCGGCGCCGCTGGTGACCGCCGAGTCGTCGGAGACCAGGAAGCGCACGACTCGCGCGATCTCGGCCGGCTGAACCCACTTCGAGTAGTCGGCGTCGGGCTCCGCCGCCCGGTTCGCGGGCGTGTCGATCACGCTCGGCAGGATCGCGTTCGAACGGATGCCCTTGGTGCGGTAGTCGGCGTCGAGGGCCTGGACGAACGCGAGCACGGCCGCCTTGGCGGTCACGTACGCGGCGGCCCCCGCGAACGGCTTCAGCGCCGGGCGAGCAGACACCGCCACGAACGAGCCGCCCCCGCGCTCGAGCATCCGCGGCATCGCGACGCGCGCGAGGTTGAAGGCCGGTGCGACGTTGAGGCGCAGCAGGCGGTCGAAGTCGTCCCACGCCATCTCGTGCACCAACGGCCCGGAGAAGAAGCCGCCGACGAGGTCTACGACGGCCTCCAGATCCTCCACCGCCGCCACGGCATCCTCCGCGCCGCCCCGGGGATCGATCAGGTCCGCGCGCACGAATGCGGCACGCTCGCCGAGGTCCGCCTCGGCGCGCTCGCGCTCCTCGTCCACGATCCAGGTGACGGTGCAGTCGTAGCCCGAGTCGAGCAGCTCGCGGACGACCGCGCGCCCCAGCGCTCCGGTGCCACCGGCCACGAGCACACCCATGCGCGGGAGCGTAAACCGTCCGAGTCCGGCCTTACCTTGGCAATCCCCATGGAGCAGACGACGCTGACCCCCTCGAGGTGCTTCGTACGCGACCTCTCCGACGGCCAGGAGGTCAACGAGGTCTTCCTCGTGCGCGCCCACAGCCGCCGGCAGAAGCGCAACGGCGAGACGTTCCTGAAGCTCCAGCTCGGCGACACCACCGGCGCCGTCGAGGCCGTGATCTGGGACGAGGTGGACGCGCTCGCGCCGATCTGCCCGACCGGCTCCGTCGTCCGCGTGCTCGCCCGCTATTCCGTGGACGAGCGCTACGGCGCCGGGCTGACGGTGAAGCGGATGCGCGTGGCCGCGGAGGACGAGTACGAGCTGGCCGACCTCACCGAGGCGCCCGCGCGGCCCTACGAGGAGATGGCGGCCGACCTCACGGCGCTCGTCGAGACGATCCAGCGGCCGCACCTGCGCACGCTGCTCGCCCGGTTGATCGACGCCTCCACGGAGACCGGTGCGGCCTACCACTCGGCCCCGGCGGCCAAGTACTACCACCAGGCCTACCGGCACGGGCTGCTCGAGCACTGCCTCTCGGTGGCGCAGGGCGTGAGCGCCCTGGCGGCGGGACCGTTCCGCGGCGGGATCGACCGCGAGCTGGCAGTGACAGGCGCGCTGCTGCACGACATCGGCAAGACCCAGGTGTACGCGTCGGTGAACGGCGCGATCGAGCTGACCGACAGCGGCAAGCTGCTGGGCGAGATCCCGCTCGGCTACTACATGGTGCGGCGCGAGATCGAGCGGATCGACGGTTTTCCGCCCGCCGAGGCAGAGGGCCTGCTGCACATCATCCTGAGTCACCACGGCAAGCTCGAGCACGGCAGCCCGGTCGTGCCCTGCACGCGCGAGGCCACGCTGGTGCACTTCGTGGACAACCTCGGCGGCAACCTAGGTAGCTTCGACCGCATCGAGCGCTCGCTCGCGGACGGCGCGAGCTGGTCTGACTTCGACCGCGGCATCTCGGCATCGGCGTTCTTCGCCACGCGCGAGCAGGCGCGTCGCGAAGAGGCCGCCTAGCGGCGTCATCCTTCAGGAGTAGGGCTCTCCCGAGGCGGCTGGCGGCGGGTACCTGGCGGGCGCTGACACATGGCGCGCTGAGCACTCGCCAGCGCACTTACGTCCGGTTAGAGTGGGGCTCCAAGCCGAGTTGCAAGGAGGCCCTCCATGCCGTTCGATCCGAAGCGCACCGCTGTCGTTCTGATCGAGTACCAGAACGACTTCACATCGGAGGGCGGTGTCCTCCACGACGCTGTCCAGGGCGTGATGGAGAGCACCGGCATGCTCGACAACACGCGCCGCCTCGTGGAGGCCGCTCGGGCCGCCGGGGCCACAATCGTGCACGCGCCGATCACATTCGTCCCCGGTTACGGCGAGTTGTCGCAGCACCCCTACGGGATCCTCAAGGGCGTGGTCGACTCCACCGCCTTCGTGAAGGGCGAGTGGGGCTCCGAGATAGTGGACGCGCTGGCGCCGCATGAAGGCGACGTGGTGGTGGAAGGCAAGCGCGGCCTCGACACGTTCGCCACCACGAACCTCGACTTCATCCTCCGCGCGCGCGGCATCGACACCATCGCCCTGGGCGGCTTCCTGACGAACTGCTGCGTCGAGTCCACGATGCGAAGCGGTTACGAGAAGGGCTACAAGGTGATCACGCTGTCGGACTGCGTCGCCGCGACCTCGGCGGAGGAGCACGAGAACGCGATCAAGTTCGACTACCCGATGTTCTCCGAGGTGATGAGCTCCGGCGCGTTCACGGAGGAGCTGCAGGGCGCGATGGCGGCGCGCTGACATGCCCGCCGTGACAGCCGCGTCCACGGGATGGTGGATCGGGCTCGTGCTCGGCATCGTCGTCATCGCGGTGGCGGCGGTGATCGTGATCGCGATCGTGATGCTGGCGAGACGGATCGCAGCTCAGGCACGGGGCGCGGTCGAGGGCGTCGAGGTCGTCCGCGCGCAGACCGACGAGCTCGCGGGGATCGAGCGCATCAACGACTCCGGGGTGAGGATCCTGCATTCGGCGCGCGCGCTCCGAAAGGTGGCGGTCGGCAAATGACAACCCTTGCGGTGTCGAATAACGGCCTCTGGGCGATCTCACTCGGGATCGGCCTCGTCGCCGCGCTGGTGGTCGCGTTCCTCCTGATCGTTCTCGTGAGGAGCGTCGACGACATCGACAGGTCCGTGGGCGGCCTCCTGGAGGTCGCCGGGAAGGTGGCGGGCAACACGGCCCACATCCCGCAGCTCGAGGCCACCGCGCCGGTGCTGGGGCAGATCGTCGAGGAGGCCGTTGTGCAGGACCGCTATATGAACGCCCTCACCGACGGGTACGGCGAGTCATGAGCGACACCGACCTGCTCGTGCTCCTGAGCGTCCTGCTCGCCGTCGTGGTCGTGGCCGTGCTCGCTCTGGCGCTAATCCGCGTTCGTGTCCGCCTCGAGTCCACCTCGAAGAACCTGGCCACGCTGGCGGCGGCCCTCGAAAGCGTCGAGTCCGAGCACCTGCGCCCACTCGAGCCGGCGGTCCAGGCGATCAATGCCCAGTTCGAGGTCATCCTCGGCGCGATGCCGGGGATCGCAGCAAAGGCCGCCACCGTCGCCGAGAGGAGGCCGAGATGACCCTCTGGTGGATCGGGGACGTACTCCTACTCGTCGTGGTCCTCCCCGTCGTCGTGTATCTGCTGAAGGGCGTGCTCGATGCCGCCCGCAGCATCGTGCCGAGCGTCCAGCGGATCGCGGCAGCGGCAGACGCCGGCTCGAAGGACCTCGACGCCGTCCCGCTGCTCCTCACCACGCAGGCGCAGGTCAAGCAAACGGTCGAGGTGGTCGCGAACTACGGCGGCTCGCTCGACACGATCATCGACGATGAGAGCTGAGGAGTAGCGATGCCCGCAGCAGGCGTAGTCCTGATCGTCGCAGTGGTCCTGATCGTGCTCGCGCTCGTCTATTACCTCGTCTCGACCATCGTCGCGCTGAGGCAGATCACGGCCGGGCTCGACGAGGCGATCGCGGGCGTCGTCGGGATCATCGAGAAGAGCGCTCCGGTGGCCGATGTCGTCAGCGACATCAACCGGAACCTCGACGCGGGCGTGGACCTGCTCGAGGGCCTGCTCGTGAAAAAGGCCGGTCTGGACGACGCGATGGGCCTGGTCGAAGGGCTCTATCCCGGTGCAGCCGCGGAGGGCCTGCGCCAGTTCCCCGACAGCGGGACCGTCAAGCCGCCGCGGATCTCCGAGGTGTACACGAAGGGAACGCTCACCCTGGCACGGCTCGGGCGGGAGGCCCCGATCGCCGCCGCGAGTCCCAACGGCCCGGTGCTGCGAAACGTGGAGGGCGGCAGCCTCGACGCGCGCTCGCTCTACCCCGAGACGCGCCAGACTCGCCCCGAGAGGCTGCCAAGGTCGCCGATCATCGGCACGAACGCGCCCGTGCAGTACACGCCGAGCGAGCAGCGCGGTGGCACCACGCCGGACGAAGCCGAGATCCGCGAGAAGGGCCCGTGGGCCGAAACCGCTGCCGAGGGCATCGTCCCGGCCGAGCTCGGAGGGTCCGACGCGCCGCGCGAGATGCTGGCGGAGGACCCGCAGCTCGGCAGCCCCGTCCTCGGAGAGACGACTGGGTCCGAGGAGCCCGCGACCGAGCGCGGCATCGACCCGAGTGGCGGCGACGAGGCCGACGCGACCTCCGACGCGGGTCCGGAACCGCCGGAGGAAGCCGAGCCGGACCTGAAGGACGCCGCCGGCGGCCCGCGCCAGGTGGACTTGGACTCGTAGACGACAGGAGAGAGCTCCGTGCAGACCCCAGCCTCATTCGAGTACGAACGCGCCACCAGCGTCGAGGGCGCGATCGAGGCGCTCCAGCGGCGCGGCTCGGAGGCCAGGATCATCGCCGGCGGACACAGCCTGCTGCCGATGATGAAGCTCCGCCTCGCGAACCCGGAGCACCTGATCGACATCAACGACCTCGACGAGCTCTCGTTCATCCGCGAGGAAGGCAACGAGGTGCGGATCGGTGCACTCACGCGTCACGTGGAGCTCTTGAAGTCGGACCTGCTCGCGCTGCGCTTCCCCGCCTTCCGCGATGCCGAGGTGGTGATCGCCGACCCGGTCGTGCGCAACCGCGGCACGATCGGCGGGTCGCTTTGCCAGGCCGATGCCGCGGAGGACCTCTCGGCGGTCTGCTCGGCCCTCAAGGCGAGCGTGGTGATCCGGGGTGCCGGGGGCGAGCGCGTCGTGGGCCTCGACGAGTTCCACATCGGCCCCTACATGACCGCGGTCGGCGAGGGCGAGCTCCTGACGGAGGTACGGCTACCCCTGCGCGCCGGGGGCGGCAGCGCCCACGAGAAGGTCGAACGCCGCGCCGGCGACTGGGCGATCGCCGCGGCGTCCGCGGCGCTTTGGATCGAGAACGGCACGATCGCGGAAGCCGGCGTGGCTCTGAGCGCGGTGGGACCGACCACGGTGCACGTCACGCGCGCGGAGGAGCTCCTGCGCGGCAAGGTGCCATCGGATGAGCTGTTCGCAGAGGCGGGCGGGGTCGCGTCCGAGGACTGCACACCGTTCCCGGACGGCCGCGGACCGGTCGACTACAAGCGCCACCTAGCGGGCGTGCTCACGAAACGCGCACTGCGCCGCGCGGCGGCTCGCGCCCGGCACCAGGAGGCCTGATCCATGCAAGTCACCGTTTCGATCAACGGCGAGTCGGTCTCGCGCGACATCGAGCCTCGTCAGCTGCTCGTCCACTTCATCCGAGACACGCCGGGGCTCACCGGCACTCACTGGGGCTGCGACACCTCCAACTGCGGGGCCTGCGTCGTGTTGATGGACGGGCAGCCGATCAAGTCGTGCACGACCCTCGCGGTGATGTGCGAGGGCCACGAGATCCGGACCGTCGAGTCGCTCGAGGTGGACGGCGCGCTCGACCCCGTCCAGCAGGGCTTCCACGAGATGCACGCGCTCCAGTGTGGGTTCTGCACCCCGGGGATGCTGATGACGAGCCGCGCGCTGCTGGATGAGAACCCGAATCCGACCGAGGATGAGATCCGGACGGCTATCTCCGGCGGCATCTGCCGCTGCACGGGCTACAAGAACATCGTCGCCGCCGTTCAGTGGGCGGCGCAACACGAGGCCGCTACGAGGCAGGAGGTCTAACCATGGCGACCGTCGAGAACCTGCCCAGCGCTGTCCAGGAACGGCCGATCGGCTTCGGGCGCCTCAAGCGCAAGGAGGACGAACGGTTCATCCGCGGCAAGGGCAACTACCTGGACGACATCAGGCTCCCGGGGATGGTCCACGGGGCCATGCTGCGGAGCCCCTACGCGCACGCGCGCATCGTCTCGATCGACACCAGCAAGGCGCTCGCCCTCCCGGGCGTGGCGGCGGTCGTCACGGCCAAGGACCTGGAGACGCTCGGCCTTGCGTGGATGCCGACGATCTCCTACGACACCCAGGCGGTGCTCGCGGGCGACAAGGTCCGCTTCCAGGGCCAGGAGGTCGCGTTCGTGATCGCGACCGACGAATACACAGCGCGCGACGCGCTCCCGCTGATCGAGGTGGAGTACGAGCCGCTGCCGGCGATCGTGAACGCGCGCAAGGCGCTCGATCCCGACGCTCCCCTCATCCGTGACGACAAGGTCGGCCAGACCGACAACCTCGCCAGTCCCACCTGGGAGGCCGGCGACGAGGACGCGACGGACCGCGCGTTCGCCGAGGCGGACACGATCGTGACGCGGGACATCCTCTACCCGCGCTGCCATCCCGCGCCGCTCGAGACGTGCGGGATGATCGCCGACTTCAACCCGGAGACGGGCCAGCTCGACATCTACAACGGCAACCAGGCGCCGCACGCGCACCGGACCGTGTACGCGCAGGTGGCCGGCCTAGCCGAGCACATGATCCGGATCAGGACCGGCGACATCGGCGGCGGCTTCGGCAACAAGGTCCCTGTGTATCCCGGCTACGTGTGCGCCATCGCCGGGTCGATCGTGGCGGGCGTGCCGGTCAAGTGGATCGAGGACCGCTCGGAGAACCTGATGTCAACCGGCTTCGCACGCGACTACGTCATGCACGCGGAGATGTGCTCGAAGGACGGCAGGATCACCGGCCTGCGCGTGGACGCCATCGCCGACCACGGCGCGTTCGACAGCACGGCGCAGCCGACGAAGTTCCCGGCCGGCTTCTTCCACATCGTGTGCGGCTCCTACGACCTCCAGGCCTCGCATGTGAAGGTGAAGGCCGTCTACACGAACAAGGCGCCGGGCGGCGTGGCGTACCGCTGCTCGTTCCGCATCACCGAGGCCGTGTACCTCGTCGAGCGCATGGTGGACGCGCTGGCGCGCGAGATGGGGGCAGACCCGATCGAGCTGCGGATGCAGAGCTTCATCGCGCCCGAGCAGTTCCCCTACGAGACGACGACGGGCTGGACCTACGACTCCGGCAACTACGCCCAGACCATGCGTGTGGCGATGGACATCGCCGGCTACGAGGACCTGCGGCGTGAACAGGCGGAGAAGCGGGCCCGCGGCGAGCTGATGGGAATCGGCGTCAGCTTCTTCACGGAGGGGGTCGGCGCCGGCCCGCGCAAGCACATGGACATCCTCGGGCTGGCGATGAACGACGGAGCCGACCTGCGCGTGCACCCATCCGGCAAGGCGGTGGTGAGCATCAGCGCGCAGACGCAGGGGCAGGGCCACGAGACGACGTTCGCGCAGATCGTCGCGGAGGAGCTCGGGATCCCCCCGGAGAACGTGCAGGTGCGACACGGCGACACGGACAGGTCCCCGTACGGACTCGGCACCTACGGCAGCCGATCGACGCCCGTCTCGGGAGCGGCGGTGGCGGTCGTGGCGCGCAAGGTGCGCGACAAGGCGCGCCTGATCGCGGCGACGATGCTCGAGACGAGGCCCGAGGACCTCGCCTGGGAGAAGGGCCGCTGGCACGTGAAGGGCGACCCCGAGCAGGGCGCGCTTATCGAGGACATCGCGGTCCGCGCCTACAGCGGCGAGAGCCTGCCCGAGGGGATGGAGGGCGGCCTCGACGCGCAGGTGATCTACGACCCGCCCAACCTCACGTATCCCTACGGGGCATACATCGCGGTCGTCGACATCGACCCCGAGACCGCCGAGGTCAAGGTGAGACGGTTCATCGCGGTCGACGACTGCGGGGTGCGCATCAACCCGATGGTCGTCGACGGTCAGATCCACGGCGGGCTCGCCGAGGGCATCGGGATCGCGCTGATGGAGGTGATCAGCTTCGACGAGGAGGGCAACTGCCTGAACGGCTCGTTCATGGACTACCTGATCCCGACCGCGCTCGAGTGCCCGGACTTCGAGCTCGGCGAGACGGTCACGCCCTGTCCGCATCATCCGCTCGGTGCGAAGGGGGTGGGCGAGTCCCCGAACGTGGGCTCTCCCCCGGCTATCGTCAATGCGGTGATCGACGCGCTCCATGAGTCGCACGGGGTCACTCACATCGACATGCCCTGCACGCCGGCGCGGGTCTGGGCCGCTATGCAGGGGCGTCCGGAGCCGCCGCAGTGATCGGAGACAAGCTCGCGCAAAGAGCCCAGGAGCTCACGGCTGAGCGCTCGCCGTTCGTGGTCGCCACGGTCGTTCGCGTCGAGCGGCCGGCGAGCGTCCAGCCCGGCAACGTCGGACTTGTGCAGGGGGACGGCACGATCGACGGGTTCATCGGCGGTCACTGTGCGCAGCACAGCGTCCGCGCCCACGCGCTCGAGGTGATCCAGAGCGGCACTCCGCTCCTGCTGCGGGTCGTCCCCGACGGCCCCGACGAGATCATCCGCGAGGAGGGCGCCGTCACGGTCAGGAACCATTGCCTGTCCGGCGGGGCTCTCGAGATATTCCTCGAGCCCGTCCTGCCGGCTCCCCGGGTGCTCGTTGCCGGCGACTCGCCGATCGTCGCCGCGCTGCGCGCGCTGGGCGCGGACGTCGGTCTCGAGATCGTCGCGGCGCACGACATCAAGGACGGGGTGCTCGAGCCGAGCGCCGACGACCTCGCGGTCGTGGTCGCGGCCCATGGCGGTGACGAGGTGGCCACGCTGCGCGCGGGGCTCGAGACGGGCGTCCGCTACGTGGGCCTCGTCGCGAGCCGAAAGAGGGGCGCCGCGGTGATCGAGGAGCTTCGCGCCGAGGGCGTCGCGGACGAGCTCGTCGAGCGGCTGGAGACGCCCGCGGGCCTCGCCATCGGCGCACGAACGCCCGCCGAGGTCGCCCTGTCGATCATCGCCCGCATCGTCGAGGTGCGCCGAGCCGGCCAGCAGTCCGAGGAGCGGAGTGAGCGCGCACGACGTGACCGGTGACGCGGCGGGCGAGATTCGCCACCTCGTCCCGGATGTAGAGACACTCGCTCAGCGGCTCGCGAGCGTCGACTACCTCGTCGACGAGGGTCTCGCCACGTCGATGTACCTGAGCCTCCGCCTGCCTCAGCCGTTGCTGCTCGAGGGAGAGGCGGGCGTGGGGAAGACCGAGGCCGGCAAGTCTCTGGCGGCGGTGCTCGACACGCCCCTGATCCGACTCCAGTGCTACGACGGCATCGACGCGGCCGAAGCGCTGTACGAGTGGAACTACCCACGGCAGCTTCTGAGCATCCGGCTCGCCGACGCGAGCGGCACGAAGCTCTCGGAGGAGGACCTCTTCGGTCCCGACTATCTGATTCGCCGCCCGCTGCTCCGCGCGCTCGAGCACCCGGGTCCGCGGCCGGCCGTCCTGCTGATCGACGAGATCGACCGCGCGGACGACGACTTCGAGGCGTTCCTGCTCGAACTGCTCGCCGACGCTGCGGTCACGATTCCCGAGATCGGCACCGTCCGGGCGACGCATCCGCCGGTCATCGTGCTGACGTCGAACCGCACGCGGGACCTCCACGACGCGGTGAAGCGCCGCTGCCTCTACCACTGGATCGACTATCCAACCCCGGAGCGCGAGGTCGAGATCGTGCGGCGCCGGGTCAAGGGCGCGTCGGAGCTCCTGGCCGTCCAGGTGGCGGCCGCGGTGGCTCGCATTCGCGACAGCGACGTCCAGAAGCCGCCCGGCGTGGCCGAGGCGATCGACTGGGTCGCAGCGCTCGAGCTGCTCGGTGTCGAGCAGCTCGACGAAGCGGCCGTCGCTCGGACGCTGGGCTCGGTGCTGAAGTACAGCGAGGACCAGGAGGTGGTCCGCGCTGCCGGGTTGGAGCAGCTCGTGACGCGATGACCGCTCCCCCGTTCACCGTCGAGACGATCCACCTGGACCTTCCGGCGCTCGCCGGCGCGTTCAGCCGCCGGCTGCGCGAGGCCGGCGTTCCCATCACCGCCGAGCGCGGCGCGCGCTTCGCGCAGGCGCTCGCCCTGGTGAGGCCCGTCTCGCGCCGGCGGCTCTACTGGACCGCCCGGGCGGTCCTGGTTTCGGATTCGGCCCAGGTGAAGGCGTTCGATGCGGTCTTCTCGTCCGTGTTCGGCACTCGCGAGCCGGCCGCCGAGTTCGAGCCCGAGGACGTGGAAACGGCCCCGGCGACGGAGCCGAGCGGGGCCTCGCAGAGCCACGCAGAGGCGGGCGTGGCCTCGGGCGGGCTCTCGACGGGTCCCCCGGGCTCGGGCGAGGACGACGAGTTGCGAGATGTGGCCGTGCCGATGGCGGCCAGCGACGAGGAAGTGCTGCGCAACAAGCGCTTCGACGCTCTCGCCCCGGGCGAGCTCGCGCAGCTCTACGGACTGATGGCACGCCTCGAGGTCGCGACACCGAGGCGGCGCACGCGCCGCTCGGAGCGCGATCGCCGTGGCGAGCGCATGGACATGCGCCGGACGCTTCGCGGGAGCATGCGGACCGCCGGCGACCCGATTCGCCTGGCGCGGCGGCGCAGGCGTGTCGTTCCCCGCCGGGTCGTCATGCTCTGCGACATATCGGGCTCGATGGAGCCCTACGCACGCGCCTACCTCCAGTTCCTCACCTGCGCGGCGGGCAGCGCGCCGAACGCCGAGGCATTCGTCTTCGCCACTCGCCTGACCCGCCTGACGCGCGCACTGCGCTCACGGAGTCCGGAGCGCGCGATCCAGCGCGCCGCGGCCGCCGCTCCAGACTGGTCGAGCGGGACCCGGATCGGCGACGCCCTCAAGGCGTTCAACGACCGCCACGGCCGGCGGGGGATGGCGCGCGGCGCTCTGGTCGTGATCCTCTCCGACGGCTGGGAGCGCGGCGATCCCGCTCTCGTGGCACGCGAGATGGAGCGGCTCTCGCGCCTGGCGTACAGGATCGTGTGGGTGAACCCACGCGTGGGGGCAGGCGGGTTCGCGCCGCGGGCGGGCGGCATGGCGGCGGCACTGCCGCATTGCGACGCGCTCGTGAGCGGCCACAGCCTCGATGCTCTGGACGAGGTGGTGCAGGCGATCGCAGCCGAGCGCGGGCAACCGGTCGCCCTCGGGCCCGCGCCCGAGCCGGAGGAGGAGACGTGGGCGAGCGCGACCCCGGTCCAGGGCAGCTCGGTGGCGATGCCGAGCGGCTACGGACCGAGCAGAGGGAACACCACGCCCGGCTGGGGGCCCGATGGAAGAGACTGAGACGCAGGGGAAGACGTGCATCTATCCGGGCTGTGAGCGCCCGGCGGTGCCACCGCATCCGCTCGGCGGGCCGCAGCCGAGCTTCTGCGAACTGGAGGAGCACAACGCGCTGACGGCCCACCAGGAGCGCCAGCGCCTGGAGCGAGAGGGTTCATCTCATGGCTGACGAGGCATATCGGGCGGTCTTCCTGCGCGTGCATCCGACCGGAAAGATGGTGCTGAGCCTTACCACTGAGTCCGACGGCAACGAGGGTCGGTACGCGGAGCTCGTGGCGCGGGAGCTCGGCGTACCCGCACTCGACGTGAAGGTGGTGCCGGCCGACACCGACCGCTTCGGAGAGGGTCACGGCTTCAACACGAGCCCGTCGACAGGGACCGAGGCCGCCATCACGAGCGCCACCGGGAAGATTCGCGACAAGGCGCAGCTGCTCGCGGGCGCCGCGCTCGGCGCGCCGGCTGACAGCCTCACGTGGCAGGACGGCGCCTTCGCGGCCCAGGACGATGGCGCCCAACCACAGACGATCGCCGACCTCGCCCTGTACGCCCACGGTTCGGGCGCCCTGCCGCCCGGAGTGGAGGGCGGGCTCGACGCGCAGACCGTGTACCGCGACTAGCTCGTCTCGAACGCGACCTCGACCTCGTCCGCGACCTTGAGCGTCCCGAACAGCGCCGTGTACGGCTTCATCCCCCAGTCACTCTGCTTGACGGTCGCGCTCCCCGTGAGCCGTCCGTCCTCGCCGGCTGCGAGCTCGAAGCTGATCGGATGGCGTTCCCCCGCGAGCTCGAGCTCCCCCTCGACCCTCCCGCCCTCGACGGAGGTCGACCGGAACTCGATCGGCGTGCCTTCGAGAACCTCCTCGTCGATCGTCTGCGCGATGCCCGCCTTGGCCTCGTCGTCGAGCGCCTGGATGCCGCCGGTCCCCTCGAGTACACGGAGCGAGCGCGAGTCGGCCGTCAGGGTGAGCGCCGGGTCGGCGTCCGGGTCGAACGTGGCCGACCAGGAGGTCACCACTATCAGCAGGTCGTGCCCCGCCTTGGACGCCGCGCCGGTTCGCTTCGTCCTCACGGTCAGAGTGGCGTTGTCGGGGCCGAACACACGCGACATGGACGCACCCTAAGACAAGGAGACCCACGTGGTTGAGCTGGACCATTCCTTCACGAGCGGAAAGCCGATCGACGAGACCTGGGAGGCAATCCTCGATCTCGAGCGCCTGGTTCCGTGCGTCGAGGGGGGAACCGTGCTCGAGCGGACCGGCCCGGACGCCGTCAGGGCGGAGATCAAGGTCAAGATGGGAGCCATGTCCATGACGTTCACGGGAACCGTCGAGGTGATCGAACAGGACGCCGCCGAGCATCGTGCCGTGATGCAGGTGAAGTCGAGGGAGGCCGGCGGGCAGGGTCATGCCAACGCGGACGTGACCTTTGCGCTCTCGGACGGAGGCGGCACGATTCACACCGCGGCCCAGATCACCGGCAAGGCGGCATCGATGGGCGAAGGCGTCGTCGTGAGCGTCCTGGACGCGCTGATCAAGGACTTCACGGGGAAGCTCCAAAACATCTGATGGCCACCAAGACGATGCGCCCTGTACGCGAAGGCGAGGTCCCGCTCGACGGCGGGACGGCTGTCCAGGACGACCCGGATAGGCCGGTCTTCCGTGGCAACGGCGAGAACGACTACGTCTGCGCCGAGTGCGGCAACGTGCTCGCCACGGGCATGAATGCAGAGCACATGGGCAAGCGGGTCCGAATCAAATGCGGCGGCTGCCGCACGGTCAACATCGCTGCCGAGGTGCCGGTGGAGATGGCCCGCCGCTCCAGGCAAGGCCGCAAATAGCGCGGCCGATCCTCCGGTGGGGGGAGCGGAGAAAGGGGTTTCCTGCTTATCCTCGTGACGCACCGATGGCGAAGGACACCGAGAAGCTAATCCGGCAGTTGTCACTGATCTCGTTCCTGATGGCGGAACGACGGCCGGTCTCGGCGCTCGAGATCAAGCAGGACGTCGAGGGCTACTCGCAGATGAACGACGAGGCGTTCGCCCGGCGCTTCTACGCGGACCGCGCGGAGCTCGAGTCGCTCGGAATCCACCTGAAGGTCGACAAGCCGGCCGAGGGCTACTACGAGGCGGAGAACTACTCGCTGCCGCCGGAGAACTTCTACCTGCCGGCGATCGAGTTCACCGACAAGGAGCTCGGGGCGCTGCGCACGTCGCTCTCGCTGCTGGACGGCGAGTTCGCCTACGCGGAGCCGCTTCGGCTCGCGCTTCAGCAGCTCTCGTGGGGGAAGCCGTCCCCGCTCGACGCCCCCGAGCAGCGCAGCGTGGCGCTCGCGGTCACCGCGGGGGCGGGCGGGCGCGAGCTCTCGCAGCGGCTGTCGAAGGTCGAGACGGCGATCTTCCGCCGCAAGACGATCGTGTTCGAGTACTACACGATCGGCCGCGACGCGGAGGAGAAGCGCAAGGTGGATCCGTACCACCTGCTCTACCGCGGCGGGCAGTTCTACCTGATCGGCTACTCGCACGAGCGGGACGACGTGCGCGTCTTCCGCGTGTCGCGCATCCGGGGCAAGGTCGGCTACTCGTCCAAGGCCGAGCACGACTTCAGCCGTCCCGAGGACTTCGACCCGCGCATGTACGCCACGCGCACCGACTGGCAGCTCGGCGATCCCGTCGGGCGCGCGCGCATCTGGCTCTCCGACCGGATCGACTGGCTCGCGCTGCGGCACTTCGGGCACGCCGGCGAGGTCTCGGACGCGGACGGCGGCGTGATCTTCGAGACCGACTACGCGAACTCGCGCCAGATGGTGTCGTGGGTGCTCGGCCTCGGCGAGCAGGCACGCATAGAAGGGCCAGAGGAGCTCGTGGCGGAGGCACGCGAGCGGCTCGACCTGGTCACCGAGCGCCACGCCAAGCCGCCCGAGCTCGCCAAGCCCTCGCGCCGCCGCAAGCAGGCCGAGCCCGAGGACGACGAGGAGGGGCGCGAGTCGCCGATCCGCCCGGAGCGCTTCGCCCGGCTCGTCACGCTCGCGGGCATCCTGATCGACGCCGCGCGCGAGGGGCGCAAGCTCGACGTGGCGCCGCTCTGCGAGTCGCTCCAGGTCACCGACCAGGAGCTGCGCCAGGACATCGACGTGCTGAACGTCGTGAACTTCGGCGGCGGCTCGTACGTGCTCTACGCCGAGGTCCAGGGCGACCAGATCGAGGTGGACCCCGAGCCGTACGGTGACAACTTCGCGCGCCCGGCACGCCTGCTGCCGCTCGAGGCCAAGGCGCTCGTGGCGGCGATCGACCTGATCGGCGAGCACCTGCCGGAGGGCTCGCTCGCCTCGGCGCGCAAGAAGATCGTGGACGCGCTCGGCCAGGACCCCGCCGACGACGGCCTCCACATCACGACGGCCAAGGGCGACGACTCCGAGGTGGCGCGCGTGGTCTCCGGGGCGATCCTCGGCCGCCGGCTCGTGAAGATCCGCTACTACAAGGAGAACGAGGACGAGTTCACCGAGCGGACGATCGAGCCATACAAGCTCGTGAACGGCCAGGAGGGCTGGTACATCCACTGCTGGGACCTCGACAAGGACGGCTCGCGCTCGTACCGGCTCGACCGGGTCAAGGAGGTCGACGTGCTCGACGAGAGCTTCGAGCCGCGCGCCGGCGTGGAGCCCGACGTGCACGGCTGGCTCTCGACCGGGGAGGTGGAGTCCGGCAGCTCGGCGCGCATCTGGGTCTCGCCCGAGCGCGCGCGCTGGGTGCGCGAGGACCATCCGGGCGCCACCGAGCTCTCCGACGGCGCCGTGATCTTCGAGCGCACGTACGCGTCGTACGAGTGGCTCGCCCGCGAGATCCTCAAGGAGGCGGGCGACGCGGTGGTGCTGGAGCCGGAGGAGGCACGGCGGGCCGTACTGGAGGCTGCGGAGCAGCTTGCCGTCACGGCGTAGCCAGATCCACATGTCCGCCGAGGAGGTCCGCGCCTTCCTCGCCGAGAAGATGGTCATGCAGTGCGCCACGATCGGCCCCCGCGGCCTCGCGCACATGGTCCCGCTCTGGTTCGTGGGCGACGCGGGCGAGCTGCGCGGATGGACCTACGCGAAGTCGCAGAAGGCGCGCAACCTAGAGCGCGACCCGCGCGCGACGCTCGGCCTCGAGGACGGCGTGCAGTACCACGAGCTGCGCGGGGTGATGTTCGAGTGCGACGTCCGGCTGGCGCGCGATCCGAAGGAGGTCGAGCGCTTCGGGCTCGAGCTGTTCGAGCGCTACGCCGGCGACCTGAACGACGACATCCGCGCGATGGTCGCGGCGCAGGCGCCGAAGCGAGTGGGCCTAACCTTTGTTCCTACACGCACCGTGAGCTGGGACCACCGTAAGCTCGGCGGCGTTTACTGATGAAGGGACTGATTCTCTCCGGCGGCAAGGGCACGCGCCTTCGACCGCTCACGCACACGAGCGCGAAGCAGCTCGTCCCGGTTGCGAACAAGCCGGTGCTGTTCTACGGCATCGAGGCGATGGCCGAGGCAGGCATCCGCGAGGTTGGCATCATCATCGCGCCGGAGACGGGAGCCGAGGTTCGCGACGCCGCCGGCGACGGGTCGCAGTTCGGCGTGCAGCTCACCTACATCGAGCAGGACGCGCCGCGCGGGCTCGCCCATGCCGTGCTCACGGCGGAGGAGTTCCTCGGCGACTCGCCCTTCGTGATGTACCTCGGCGACAACCTGCTCCGCGACGGCATCGTCCAGCTGGTGGAGACGTTCACGAGCGAGCAGCCCGACGCGCTGATCCTGCTCACGCACGTGCCGGACCCGGAGAACTACGGCGTGGCGGAGCTCGACGGCGGCAACCGGGTCGCGCGCCTGGTGGAGAAGCCGAAGGAGCCGAAGACGGACCTCGCGCTCGTGGGCGTGTACATGTTCACGCCGACGATCTTCGACGCCGCACGCTCGATCGAGCCGTCGTGGCGCGACGAGCTCGAGATCACCGACGCGATCCAGACGCTCGTGGACCGCGGCCTGCGCGTGGACCCCCACATCGTGGACGGGTGGTGGAAGGACACCGGCCAGGTGCAGGACATGCTCGAGGCGAATCGCCTGATCCTGGACGACATGGACGAGCGGATCGACGGCGAGCTGGTGGACAGCCGCGTTGAGGGCCGCGTGGTGATCGAAAAGGGCGCCCGGCTCGAGCGGACCACGGTCCGCGGACCCGCCGTGATCGGGGTGGGCTCGCAGATCACGGACGCTTACATCGGCCCCTACACGGCGATCGGCGACGAGGTGAGGATCGAGCACGCCGAGCTGGAGCACTCGATCGTGATGTCGGGATCGCGGATCTCGCAGCTCGACTATCGAATCGAGGCGAGCCTGATCGGCAAGAACGTGACGATCGGCCGCGGACCGCCGCTTCCGAAGGCGTATCGCTTCGTGCTCGGTGACAGCGCGGACGTGCAGATTCTCTAGATGTCGCGGCGCGAGGTGCTGATCGCCGCGAGCCCCGCGAGCACCGTGGTGTAGAGCGTCCAGACGACGGCGGCGGTGCCGGGGGCGAGCAGGTCCGAGCCGTCGTCCACGCCGAGCATCGCCGCGCCCAGTCCGGTGAGCGTGAATGCGCCGAAGCCCTCGATGAGCGCCGCGAGCGTCGGCTCGACCACGAAGATCAGGACCAGCACGATCACCACGGCGGACACCTGGTTGCGCAGCAGGGCGCCGAGCGCGACGCCGAACGCGGCGGCCAGCCCTGCGTAGACGCCGCCGCCCACGAACACCTGGAACAGGTCGCCGGCGGGCGGCATCGCGGCGTCCTTGGCGGTGAGCCACGGGATCGCGATCGCGGCCGTGATCGCGCCGATGCCGAGACCGATGGCGAGCCCGCCGAGCGCGCACGCCAGCACCTGCGCGCCCACGGCGCGGAGCCGTTGCGGGGTTACGAGCAGCGTCCACGCGATCGTGCCGTGCCGGTACTCGCCCGCGCCGACAACCGCGCCGAGCACGAGCGTGAGCAGGCCGCAGATGCCCACGGTCGAAAGCAGCTCGACGACGTCGTGCTCGGCGCCGAACGCGTCCTCGATCGCCACGTTGAGCACCACGATCAGGAGCACGAGCCCGAGCGCCGAGCCGGACAGCGCCCAGAACGTGCGCGTGGTGCGCAGCTTCAAGAGCTCGGCGCCCACCAGCCGCGTCACCGGCCCGCCTCCGTGTCGCCGGTGAGCTCGAGGAAGACGCTCTCGAGCGACTGGCGCGGCCGGTAGAGCTCGTACACGGGGATGCCGTTCTCGGCCGCGGTCGTTCCCACGTCCTCGAGCGACGCTCCGCGCACCGCGAGCCAGCCGCCTCCGGCCTCCCCCGGCTCGGTGCTGACACCCTCCTTCGCCGCGAGCGCCGCCCGCAGGCGATCGGGCTCGGGGCTGCGAACCCAGACCGGCGCCTCCACGCCATGGGTCAGCTCGTCCAGCGACCCCTGCGCGACGAGCCGGCCGCGACTGATCACGACGACCTCGTCGACCGTCTGCGCCATCTCGGCCAGCACGTGGCTGGACACGAGCACCGTGCGGCCGTCGCGGGCCTGCGCACGCAGGAAGTCGCGCAGCCAGCGGATGCCCTGGGGGTCGAGCCCGTTGGCCGGCTCGTCGAGCACGAGCGCGCGCGGGTCGCCGAGCAGCGCTCCGGCCAGGCTGAGCCGCTGGCGCATGCCGAGCGAGTAGCCCTTTACGCGCCGGTTGCCGGCGCCGTTCAGTTCCACGAGCCGGAGCATCTCGTCCACTCGGGTGGTCGGAAGGCCGGCCGCGGCGGCCATCACGCGCAGGTGATTGCGACCGGTCCGCCCCGGGTGGAACTGCGGGCCCTCGAGCACGGCGCCCACCACCTTCACCGGGTCCTCCAGCTCGCGGTACGGACGGCTGTCCACCATGGCCGACCCCGAGGTGGGCAGGGTGAGCCCGAGCAGCGTGCGCAGGGTCGTGGTCTTGCCGGCGCCGTTGGGGCCGAGAAACCCGAGCACGCGACCGGGGCTGGCCTTGAACGTGAGCCGGTCGACCGCGACGTTGAGGCCGTAGCGCTTCGTCAGGTCGCGGACCTCCAGCACGCCCCGGACGCTAGCGGCGGAACCGGCGCGAGGCGCAGCCCCCAGCGGTAAATTCGCCGGTCGTGAGGCGCCCTGGGGCATTGCTTCTGCTGCTCGTGGCCGCCCTCGCGGCCGCGCCGGCCGCGGAGGCGGCTCCGCTGCGCGCTGGGGTCGGCAAGGCCGACGTCACTCCCCGCACCGGCTACTACCTGGGCGGCTGGACCCGTCAGGACCGCGTTGCGCAGGGGCAGCACACCCGCCTCTGGGCACGCGCGCTGGTGCTCCAGCGGGGCGAGCGCAAGGTCGCGCTCGTGGCCGTGGACCTGTTCATGGTCCCCGGCGGGCTCGTCAAGCACGTCGGCGACGCCCTCGCCGCCCGCGGCTTCTCCGAGTCGAACCTGCTCGTCTCGGCGTCGCATACTCACTCGGGGCCCGGCGGCTACGCCAACTTCAGGACCTTCAACACGGCCGCCCCCGGGCTCGCCACGGTCACCGACCCGCTGAGCTTCTACCGGCTCCTCGACGCGCCACCCGCGGATCCACAGCTCTACTCGTTCCTGGTGCGGCAGGTCACCGCTGCCGTCCGGCGGGCGGACGACGACCGCTCGCGCGCGGAGGCCGGCTGGGGCCGGGCGGAGATCCATGGCCTCACGATGAACCGCAGCATCGAGGCGCACCTCGCCGACCACGGGATCCAGCGCGAGCGCGGACAGGGCTCGGCGTCGGACGACCCCCAGGGCGTGGACCACACGATCGACCCGCAGGTGAACGTCCTGCGCGTGGACAAGATCGTGCGCGGGCGGCGGGTGCCGATCGGCGGCTGGTCCACCTTCGCGGACCACGGCACGGTCACGAAGTCGAGCTTTCCCTACTACAACGAGGACCATCACGCCTCGGCGCTGCAGGTGTTCGAGCGCGGCGTGCGCAGGGCGGGCCGGGTGCCGCGTCGGCAGAAGGTGCTGAACGTCTACGGCAACTCCAACGAGGGCGACCAGTCGGCGGGGCTGGTGCGCGACGGGCCGGCCGCCTCCGACTACGTGGGACGCGTCGAGGCCGCCGCGATGCTGCGCGCCTGGCGCGAGGCGCGCGCGGCGCTCAGCCGGGAGCCGGAGCTCGACGTGCGCTGGACGCGCACCTGCTTCTGTGGACAGGCCACCGAGGGCGGCAACGTGGCCGACTACGCCATGATCGGCTTCCCGTTCCTCACCGGGTCAGAGGAGGAGCGCGGCCCGCTGTTCGATGTGACCCACGTGCCGCTCGAGGGCACGCGGAACCCTCTGCCGGTTCCCGGCCAGGGGCACAAGCTCGGCATCCCGCTGAACTCCTCGACGGTGCCGAAGGCGGTGCCGCTCACGGCGCTGCGCGTGGGCGACGGCGTGATCGTGACGCTGCCGGGTGAGCCGACGGCCGAGGTCGGAGCCCGCGTGCGCGCGGCGGTGCACGGCGCCACCGGCCTCGACCGGATCGTGGTGTCCGGCCTTGCCGGCGAGTTCATCCAGTACTTCACGACGCCCGAGGAGTACGACCGCCAGCACTACGAGGGCGGCTCGACGCTCTACGGGCCGCTCTCGTCCAACCTGCTGCGCCAGGAGCTGGCCGAGCTCAGCCGCCGGCTCGTGAGCGGCGAGCCCGCGCAGGCCGCCTACCCGCTCGACCCCACCAACGGCGTCTCGCCGGACGGGCCGCCCTACGACCCGGGCGCCGAGAGCGGCACGATCGCCGAGCAGCCGGCCGGCGTGGTCCGGCGCTTCGAGCAGGCCGCCTTCGGCTGGCGCGGCGGCCCGTACGGCCTGGACCGGCCGGTGGGACGCGCGTTCGTGGTGGTGCAGCGCCGAAGCGACGGGCGCTGGCGCAGGGTCGACAGCGACCTGGGCCTCGGCACGCTCTGGACGGTCGACGGCGAGGGCGCCTACCGCGCGCTCTGGGAGGTGCCGCGCACGGCCGCCACCGGCCGCTACCGCCTCCAGGTCCGGGCCAAGCGCTATCGCCTGACGTCGCGCAGCTTCCGAGTCCGCCGCGCGAGAACGCTCACGGTGCGGGCGCTCGGCGCCCCGGCCGGCCAGGTAGCCGTCGCGCTGGACTACCCGGCCGCCGTGCGCGACCACGACCTCCGGTACCGCCCACAGAGCGCGAGCGGCGGAGTGGTCCACTTCCGCGTGGGAGACCGCACGGTGGTGGTGCGCCGCCGCCGCGGCACGGTCTTCACGGTCAACGCGCCGACCGGCACGCCGGTAACGATCGCCCCCGGCGGAGCACGCGACCGCTACGGCAACGTCAACGGCGCCGCGTTCACGGCGCCGTAAGCGCACCGAGCCTCAACAGCAGCGATAAAGGGGGGTGCTATCGAGATACGTCCGGCTGGGCCGGACAAATCCGGATAGGACCCCTCAATGCCCGCCGTCAGCGGGCGGAACGAATGTTGGCGCAGCGGCGAACGGAGCGCCACTCGCGCCCGGTCACTATTCGACAGCCCCGACCGCCTGCCGCAGACCCGCCACTCGCAGCGCATCCACACCCACCGCCGCAGCCGCGGCGCTCGCCTCCGGCCCGGCCACGACGACCCGGTAGCCGAGCGCGTCGAAGTAGCGGACGTTCGTGCGCGCCTCGTCCGGCGTGCGCGGGAGCCGCACCTCGGCGTCCAGGTCGCGCAGGCGCGGGTCGACGAGCTCGCGCCCGTCGCGGGCGCGCGACGCGTCGATCACGAGCGCGGTCCGCGAGGACTCAGCGCCATTGCTGTCGAGCGAGGTCCCCTGCTGGCCCGGATCGCCGCCCTGGGCCACGCGGAGGGCACCGCCATCGTCGCCGCCTGAGCCGCCGCCCTCGCCCACGCCAAGCGCGCCCCCAAGGGCGATCGCGCCGGCCGCGAGCGCCGTTCCAATCGTTGTCGTCAATCCCGTCATACGTATGAGCATACTACGTATGACTATGAGATCCGTCAAGTCCGATCGCCGGCACGTCAAGCCGATCCGCGGCGCGTGGTTGAGTTCCCCCATCGCACGCCCCGAGCGACAGCGCCATACGAGCACCGATGTCGCGCACTGCGCGGGCGTCTCGCAGTCCACGGTCTCGCTCGTCCTCTCAGGGAAGGCCGAGGGCCGGGTCTCGGAGGCGACCCAGGAGCGCGTCCGCCGCTGCGCACGCGAGCTCGGGTACCGGCCGAACGTCGCCGCGCAGGCGTTGCGGCTCGGAGCGTCGCGCGCCGTCGCGCTCCTGGTCCCTGACATGACGAACCCGTTCTTCAGCCGCGTGCTTCGCGGCGCGCAGCGTGCCGCCGCCGCTGCGGGCTACATCGTGATCCTCGTGGACACCCAGAACGACCGGCACTGGGAGTCGCAGTCGTTCGAGGCGCTGCGTGCGGGGCCCGTCGACGGCTACCTCCTCTTCGAGGTCACCGCACCGGACGCGCTCGGCCCTGACGAGAGCGTCGTGATGATGGAGACGGAGGAGCCGCGGCGGCCATCGGTGCGCTTCGACGGCGGAGGCGGTTCGGCCGCCGCATTCGAGCACCTCGTGGAGCTCGGCCACCGCCGCATCGGGCATCTCGCCGCGGCCTTCCGGGCGCTCACCTTCCAGCACCGCGAGGAGAGCCGCGTGCGGGTGCTGAGCGAGGCCGGGCTCGACCCGGAGACCCAGCCGCGGGTGCTCACGCCGATCTCGATCGAGGACGCCCGCCTGAACGGACTCGTCCTCCTCGACGAGAAGCCCACGGCGGTGTTCTGCGACGACGACGTGATCGCTGCCGGCATTTACCT
>Ga0114129_10002140_pt1 | contig 27228 bp, 24 predicted proteins | sample RhiMetdeltSRZDD1_FD_80071 | JGI IMG/M metagenome (GOLD analysis project Ga0114129, IMG submission 80071) | Populus rhizosphere microbial communities from Tennessee, USA - Rhizosphere MetaG P. deltoides SRZDD1 (version 2) (version 2) | ecosystem: Host-associated > Plants > Roots > Rhizosphere >...
CCACTCCAACGTCGGCCACCACGACATCAACGCCGTCCCTTTCGGCGTGTCAGTGTCGAGTAGCGTGACTTTGAACTGCGACACGTAATGCCCGGGGCTGGAGCGTTCGATCGCGGCCGACGTCGGACTGACGCGATGCGCGACAGGCCGAACCCGCGCCGGAGGGAGCGCAAGGATTGCCGTGCCATCTTCGCACCTTGCGAAGTGGCGCGGCCATCGATAGTGCGCAATCCTGCGCGGACGGAGGCAGCGGGTTCGAGCGTCACGTCCGCGGAGGCCGCGATCGAACGCTCCAGCCCCGGGCGCTCTCGGTAGCGGACGCCGGCACGCGGATTCAGATCAACTTGAACACGGGCGGATCCAGCGGCAGATCGGTCGGCGGGGTGTCGTAGAACACTCGCTCCAGGAACAGACCGGACGCAGGAGCCGTCAGGCGCGCCGGGAGATCGGACGAGCCGCCGAGAAGCAATCGAACGTCAGCCGGCGACAGACGTCCACGGCCGACGTCCGCGAGCACGCCGACGAGACGGCGCACCATCTTCCAGAGAAAGTGCGATCCGATCACACGGATCAGTACGAGCGCGTCGCGGCGGACGATGGACAGGTGGTCGATCAGGACGCGCGTCGACTTCTCGTCGGGGTCGTCGTCGGTGAACGATCGAAAGTCGCTGAACCCGACGAGCGCGGACGCGCCCGAACGCATGGCGTCGAGATCGAGATCCTCGCGAATCCACCAGATGAACGGTTTCGCGAACGCCGTGCGACGGAGCGCGATCTGGTAGATGTAGCTTCGCGCAACGGCGCTGTGGCGCGCGTGGAACCGGGCCGCGACCCGTTCCGCGGCGAGAACGTTGATGTCGGCCGGAAGCGCGTCATTCACGCGTGTGAGGAGGGTCGCCGGAGGCAGCGTCGCCGCCGAGTCGACGTGTGCGACCTGTCCCAGGGCATGGACGCCCGCATCCGTCCGGCCCGCGCCGTAGGTCTCGATTCGATCGGAGCCGACGGCGTGGACGAGCGCGCGAGTGAGCTCGCCCTGCACCGTCCGCGCGTTCTTCTGGATCTGCCAGCCGCTATAGCGAGTGCCGGCGTATTCGAGGGTGAGTTTGTACCTGGGCATCAAAGAGCAGCCGGGAAGCCAGGAAGCCGGGAAGTCAGGAAGCTAAGAGCTTTTCGCTCCGGGGCTTTCAGGCTTCCAAGCTTCCAGGCTCCCCGGCTTCGACAAGTGTATTCTCTCCATATGTTCGTGAAGCGGTTCTTCGAGCCGAAACTGGCCCAGACAAGTTATCTGATTGGATGCGCCGCCACGCACGAGGCGATCGTCATCGATCCGAATCGCGACATCGACCAGTACGTCGAGGCCGCGCGCGCCGAAGGCGCGAAGATCGCGCACGTCACCGAGACGCACATTCACGCCGATTTCGTCTCGGGCAGTCGCGAGCTGCGGGCGAGAACCGGCGCGGCCCTTTACCTGTCCGACGAAGGCGACGCGGCCTGGAAGTACGGGTTTGCCGCCGACGAACGGACGAGGCTCGTCAAGCACGGCGATCGCATCAAGGTCGGGAACGTCGCGCTCGACGTCGTCCACACACCGGGTCACACGCCCGAACACGTCACGTTTCTCGTGACCGACGGCGCGACCGCCAACGAGCCGATTGCCGCCGCGACGGGCGACTTCATCTTCGTCGGCGACGTCGGCCGTCCGGATCTGCTGGAGCGCGCGGCCAACTTCAAAGGCACGATGGAAGTCGGCGCACGAACCCTGTACGGCCAGGTGCGGAAGTTCGCCGAGCGGCCGGAGTGGCTGCAGATCTGGCCGGCGCACGGCGCGGGATCGGCGTGCGGAAAAGGGATCAGCGCCATTCCGCAGAGCACGCTCGGCTACGAGAAGCGATTCAACTGGGCGTTCCAGGCAAAGTCCGAGGACGACTTCGTGAAGAGCGTGCTCTCCGGCCAGCCGGAGCCGCCGAAGTATTTCGCGATGATGAAGAAAGTGAACAAGGAAGGCCCGCGGATTCTCGGCGGATTCCCGCAGCCGCCGCGACTCGAGCTCGACGCGCTGGCGCGTCTCGTCGCTGACGGTGCGCTCGTCGTCGACGTCCGCCGCGGCAGCGATTTCGGCACGGGCCACGTGCCTGGCACGATCAACATTCCGCTGAACTCGAGCTTCACGACGTGGGCCGGCTGGCTGGTGCCGTTCGATCGAGACGTGCACCTCATCGTCGACGGCAGCGGCGATCAAGCGGCGCGCTCGGCGGCGTTGGCCGCGCGGGATCTCGCCATGATCGGGCTCGATCGCGTCGCCGGCTATTTCGACGTCGGCGTCGTCGATGCGTGGAGTCACGCGGGACGGCCGCTCGGAAAGATCGCGCAGATCGACAGCACGGATCTCTCCGCCTCGCTCGCGCACCAGGGGGTCACGCTGCTCGACGTCCGCAGCGAGAACGAATGGACGGAAGGCCGGATTCCGCGCGCGATTCACATTTCTCTCGGCTACCTCGCCGATCGGCTGAACGAGCTGCCGCGTGAGAAGCCGATCGTCGTGCACTGTCAATCGGGATCGCGTTCGGTGATCGGTGCCAGTCTCTTACGCGCGCGAGGATTCGATCGCGTTGTCAACTACCCGGGCGGATTCAGCGACTGGACGAAGCAAGGGTTGCCGGTAATGACAAGTGATCGTTGAATTCAGACATGGTGATTTGGTGACGTGGTGATTTGAGCTTTTCAATTCACAAATCACCACATCACCACATCACAAATTCTTCTGTGGCCAAGGATCGAATCTCACCTGAAGCGTCGGCGGCGGCCTTTGGCGTCGGCAAGATCGTCCGGCACATGTTCGTGTGCATCGGGCCGGACTGCACGACACCGGAGAAGGGCGCCGAGACCTGGGACTACGTCAAGCGCCGCATGAAAGAGTTGAACATCGCAGGTCCACAAGGTCCGGCGTACCGCACCAAGGTCCAATGCTTTCGTATTTGCATCGGCGGACCTATTTCTGTTGTGTATCCGGAAGGCGCGTGGTACAGAAACGTGACGCCCGAAAATGCGGAGCGCATCATTCAGGAACATGTGATCGGCGGGCGGATCGTTGAAGATCTGTGCTTCGCACGGAATCCGTTGTTCCCACCGGAGCGGAGTGGGGCATCAGGGGTTCCCACGAGCGACGGCGAGAGGGGGTCCGGCGGGACGAAGTCCCCCGGTCCAAGAACGGATAAGCTCTAACGATGGAAACCGGTGCCGTCGTCAAGGCCTGGGGCCTGATCCTTTCAGGCTATCGGCCGAATCTGTCGATCGAAATCACGCGTGAGTGTCCGCTGCGGTGCCCGGGCTGCTACGCGTACGGCGACACCCACCTCGGTGGGGACGTCGTCCTTCGGCAGCTCGCCGACTACAAGGGGCAGGAGCTGATCGACGGCGTCCTGGACGTCGTCAAGCGCTATCGGCCGCTGCACCTGTCCATCGTCGGGGGCGAACCGCTCGTGCGGTACCGCGAGCTCGAAGTCCTGTTGCCGATGCTCACGGGAATGGGCGTGCACACGCAGGTTGTCACGAGCGCGGTGCGGCCGATCCCGGAGCGCTGGGCGGACATGCCCTTGCTGCAGGTCTGCGTCTCGATCGACGGCCTGCAGCCCGAGCACGACGTGCGACGGGCGCCGGCGACGTACGATCGCATCCTGAAACACATCAAGGGCCAGCACGTGACGGTCCACTGCACCATCACGCGACAGCAGTCGCGCGCCGGATATCTCACCGAGTTCACGGAGTTCTGGGCGGCACTGCCCGACGTCAAGCGCATCTGGTTCAGCCTCTACACGCCGCAGAAGGGCGAGGTCGCCGACGAAATCCTCCGGCGCGAGGATCGCGAGCGCGTCGTCGCCGAGATGACCGAGCTGTTTGCCAGGCACCCGAAGCTCCACGACATGATCCCGTCGGTCGTGAAGGGCTACCTGCGCCCGCCTCAGAATCCCGACGAGTGCATTTTTGCGAAGACGACCGCCTGCCTGTCGTCGGATTTGAAGCGCAATATCACGCCCTGTCAGTACGGCGGGGATCCCGACTGCACCCAGTGCGGCTGCATCGCGTCGGTCGGCCTCGGCGCGCTCGGCGACTACAAGCTCGGCGGCGTGCTCCCGCTCCGGTCGATCTTCAACACGTCGTTCAAGATCGGCGACGGCATGCGCCGGCTCCGCGGCGAGAATGGGAACGGCCACGGTGGCTCGCGGGTGGGGTAGGGATGTCCTGCCGCGCTCAGAGTCGCAACCAGGCGCGCGCCGCTCGGACTTCGCTCAGCAGGGCAACCCCACCCCATCCGCTCGCGGGTCTCTATTGATCAACTGCGCGCCGTGGTAGGCTTTTTGTTTGCGCGCCCGTAGCTCAGTTGGATAGAGCGCCGGGCTTCGAACCCGTAGGTCGGGGGTTCAAGTCCCTCCGGGCGCGCCACCTGCCTTCGCTGCGCGAAGGCGGAACTTCGAACTGCGAACTTCGAACGGAGGTGGCCGCTTTCGGCGGCATCTTCTTTTACGGCTCAGTGGTCACGAGCCCGGGTTTTCAGTTCTAAGTTCGAAGTTTGAAGTTCGAAGTTCCGCCGCGCGGAGGCGCGGCGGTCATGCGCCCGTAGCTCAGCTGGATAGAGCGTTGGCCTCCGGAGCCAAAGGCCGCAGGTTCGAATCCTGCCGGGCGCGCCACCCCGCCGCTTCGCGGCGGGAACTTGGAACTTCGAACTTAGAACTTCGAACTTCGGACGATGCTCAGGAGTCCGGGTTCGGAGTTCGAAGTTTGAAGTTCTCAGTTCGAAGTTCGGCCGCCCGTCAGCGCGGCCGGCCGTGGGCCCGTAGCTCAATTGGCAGAGCAGCAGACTCTTAATCTGTTGGTTCTGGGTTCGACTCCCAGCGGGCTCACCAGTTTTTCCCGGCAAACATTGAACCCAATTAAGCTTCTGAGACGTCGCGCATTGGTATCATTCGCGTGTCGTCCATGACGCACTGCAGGAGATCCTGGAGAGTGACAGATCGGCTCGGCTGGCTGTGACAGGCACGTACAGCTGGCGGGTATCAGTCGTGGCGCTGCTGCTGTTGACGGCACACGTCTCCTCTGCGTCAGCCCAGAATTACAGCTTCGACGCCAGACGCATTGCACTGGGAGGCGCCGGAGGCACCCCGAATGTGGCGTCCAAGCTCGTCGAGCGACAGCGCCGGTACAAATCGATCCTGATTCCGGTGGGACTCGTGAAGGTCTTGACCGATCTCCGCGTGTTCTACCCCAATCGTGAGGACTTCGATTTTTCCCGTGCCGTAGAGTTCTCGACCAGCCCGCTTCACTTCGTCTTCGGGCGAAAGAAAGACATCACCGCGCGATCGTTCTTCCGCGACATCCTCAATGCCAGTCTCCAGTCCGACCCGAATGCCTACAGCGGCTTCGAGCTTCCTGTCCTGACGGAGGCAGAAGGTCTCGTCTCGCTGACGTGGGGCAAGCAGTTCATGCTCCGCGAGGACGACCGAAGCTTTCAGGCGGTCTACGTCGGCGCGGGTCCCTACCTCTCCTCGCAGGCGTTCTTCGATTTCGATGCTGAGCTCGAGCAGATCCTGAGCGGCTCAGGCAACAGGTACGTGCCATCCGCGAGCCTTGGCATGGGCGGAGGAGAGACAGACGCGCTTGCCGTTGATATCACCGGATCGTATCGCGCGCGTTTCCCTCTATTCGTAGGAGACGGCCCTGAGGCAAGCCGCAACGGCATGTACGTCGCGGCGAACTACCATCACTTGCAGGGCGTTCGCTACGACAAGATCGATGCGCGCCTGCAGCTGGACACCGACCCGGGTGGATTCATCGTGCCGAACCCGCCCGAGACGCCTTTCTTGCTTGAATGGAACACGTCGTCCAGGGGCGTCGGCCTGTCCCTCGATTTCGGCGTGGCCTTCGTCGTCAACCGCTGGGACTTCGGCGTGGGCGTGAGCGGCGTCGCCAACCGGATCAACTGGAGCCACATCACACGACACGAGCTGTCTCTCGTTAGTCTCTTCAACGGCAACGAGTTCGTGCACATCAAGCTGCCACGCAACAACATCACTGCTCGAACCGAGCTGCCGGTCACCTATACCGGCGACGTGTCGTATCACAGGGACAAGTGGTCTCTGTACACGGAGTACTCAAACGGTTTAGGGGGAGTGAATTTCCGCACAGGCCTGGAGTACAGACTGGGTGCAATCGAACTGCGCGGTGCGGGACGCTATTCACAAGGCAGCTGGTATCCGTCCGCGGGAGTGGGCGTCAATCTGACGCGCAGCTTTGGCATCGATGCAGGGCTCTATGGCACCAAGACCTTCCTCGAGCCGGAACCCCATGTCGGCTTGGCCATCTCGTTGCGCTTCGACAGAAGGTAAAGGCCGATTACTCTTGACCGCACATCAACTACCGGCGATAGTAGTGCGTCCATGGGGTTTGAGCATGACCCGACAATCCGCACGCTGACGGACACGATTCATCTTTTGAACCGGATCGCGAAACATCATCTGATCGCGCAATCGCAGTACCCCGAACTCATGGACGTCTCACGAGAGGCCGGTCGCCTCGCGCCGGAGCTCATCATCGCGATCGGCAAACTCAAGAGCGGCCGGGCGCCGCACCGCGCTGATGATTAAGTGAGGTGATCGGGGCCGCCCGATTCCGCGATCCACGTGAGACGCGATCGATCGATCTTCCCCTGATCAGTCATCGGCCAACGATCCAGCCGCGCAAATCCGTCCGGAATACTGACGCTGTCCAGTCGCGGCTGGAGCCACTCGCGCAGCGTTGACTCGCCGGGATCGGCCGCGCCTTCGCGCAGCAGATAGAACGCAAACGGCACCTGGTTCTGCACCGGATGCGACTGTGCCACCACGACCGCATCGAGCACGGCTGGATGCGCGCGGAGCGCGTCTTCGACCATCGGCGGCGCCACCTTGAAGCCGCCGCGGGAGATCATCAGCTTGGCCCGCCCCTCGATCCAGAGATAGTCCTCGGCATCGAATCGTCCGAGATCCCCGGAGCGTATCCAGAGATCCGCGAAGGCCCGGAAGGTGCCGATCGTGTCGTTCCAGTAGCCAAACATCGTGTTGGGTGTGCGAACGAGCAGTTCGCCCACCACTCCTTGCGGCACTTCGCTGCCCAGTTCGTCGACGATCCGGACCTGGCAGCCTTGCATCACGTGTCCGACGGAGCCGGGACGGATCTCCGCGTCGAGCGACGTGATCGCAAAGAAACCGACTTCGGTCATGCCGAGCATTTCATGCAGGGGCTTGCCGAGGACGTCACGGGCGAGTTGATGCGCGACGGGGAGCACCCGATCGCCGCCACAGATCCAGTAGCGAAGCGACGCGTGCGACACCGCGCGCGCCGCGGGATGCGCCAGGAGCGCCGGCGCCATTCCGGCAGCGGTGATCACGTACGAGACGCGGCCCAGCGCGCGATACGCCGCCCAGAACGCACCGGGATCGCCGTCGACCAGACTCAGCTCTCCGCCCGTCCGGAACATCGGTAACACCTGTCCCATCAGAATCACGGGGCGCCCGATCTCGCTCGCCACGACCGTCGCGTCCTCCGCGGTGAGGCCCATCTCCTCCACGAACAGATCGACCCGGTAGCTGAGACGACGCTGCGTATGCGCGACACCCTTCGGCCGGCTGGTGGTGCCGGACGTATAGACAATCAAGCCGACGGCGTCTTCGGCAGACAGCCCGAGTGACAGCGCGCGAGGCGGTTCGCACGGAAGCGCGTCGAACGCAACAGTGCCGCCGCCGGCATTGCCGACCGTGATGATCCACTCCGGACCGGTACGCTGCTCTGGACTCAGACGCTCGAGAAACGCGTGCTCGGTCACGAACGCGCGCGCCGCGGAATGCCCCAGCACGTAGGCGACCTGGAGCGGCGCCTGGCGCACGGCCAGCGGCACGACGACGAGTCCGGCACGAAGGGCGGCAAAGAGCGTGACGATCGCTTCCGCGCGCTCATTCCGCAACTGATAGGCGAGCCGATCTCCCGGGACCAGCCCGAGGTTGCGGAAGCCGGACGCGACGCGACTCACCTCCGCGTCCAGTTCGGCGAAGGTGAATTGCCGATTGCCGCACGTCACCGCCAGCCGCTGCGGGACACGTTGGGCCGTTTCCGTGAGGATCTCGTCCAGGTGCATGGGGTCGCGTCGTTAAGCGGCTGGCGGTGCCGCCTCGGCAAAGCGCGCGACGGCGGCAGGAACATCCGGGCAGACCTCGAAGATCGTGCGGAGACCGCTGAGATCGAGGAGTCCCACCAGTTCGCGTCCAGCGGACGCGATGCGCACGTCTCCCTTCCCCTGGCGTGCGAACCGGCGGAGGTAGAGCAGCGCGCCCAGGCCCATGCTGTCCACGAAGCGCAGCTGCGCGGCGTCCACGACGAACTGCGTCGCGCCTGCGGCGATGAGCGCGGAAATCTGGTCGCGCAAGCCGGTGACGCTGCGCGCATCCAGCGTGCCGTTGAGACGAATCACCGTGACGCCGCCGATGGTGTCGATCGTGATGTCCATCGAAGGAGAATCCCGGCAGGTTAGCGCAGCGGTTTCACGCAGGCAAGCGCGAGACTGCCAACGCGACGCTCACTCGAAGCGCAACGCATTCATCGGCTGAACCCGGGATCCACGATGCGCGGGAATGATGACCGCCGCAAGCGCGAGGCCCGAGAACACAAGGGCGGCGGCCAGATAGGTCAATGGATCGGTCGCCGTGACGCCGAAGACGAACGTCGAAGCTATTCCGCGGAGTGCGAGCGCCGCAGCAACGCCGACGACAAGACCAGCGAACACCAGTTGCCCGCCTTGCGCAACCAGTTCGAAGAAGACGTTTTCCCGTGTCGCCCCGAGCGCCAGCCGAATTCCAATCTCATGAGTCTTCAGCCTGACGACATAGGCGATGAGGCCATAGAGGCCGATGACGGCCAACACGACCGCGATGGCTGCGAAACAGGTGACGAGGGCGGCTTGAAGTCGCGGCCTTGCGAGCACCTTCGCGACGTCCTGCTCGATCGTTCGAATCGCCGAAACGGCCTGCGTCGGGTCGACTTCGTGAATGGCGCGACGGAGCGATGTGACATACGACGCTGGATCACCGCTCGTGCGGACAACAAGATTGGCGATGTAGCCAGGGGTTTGCGCGTGCAGCAAATACACCGTGGGTGCCGGCTCGGAGGTCAGTCCGCTCTGACGCACGTCTCCGACAACGCCGATGATCTTGGCAAGGGCCTGATTCGATCCCTGCACCAGGATGCGGCTGCCGACTGCTCGACCGTCCGAAAAATATCGCGTCGCGAAGGACTGACTCACCAGCAGCACTCGAGGACCGTCCGTGCGGTCACTGCGGTCGAACGGGCGGCCCTCCAGAACCGGAATACCCATTGCCGCGAAGTAGCCACGACTGACCAGCGCGCACTCTGTTGGGAGTGTCTGAGATGAATCCTGCCGTGCAGCGGCCTGCTCCCGCCAGAAGCCGGTGCCGCATGTCATACCCCTGAGCGGAAGAAACTGGATGGCTCCAGCCGCCATGACGCCAGGCACGCGCTCGACGCTGTCGAGAATCTGTTCGATTGCCGCGCTTCGAACTTCTGGCGGTCGCACGCCCAGAAACAGTCCCATCGTGAGCGTCCCGGCCGGCTGAAAACCGAGATCCACTCGCACGAGATTTGAGAAGGTGCGCAAGAGGAAGCCGGCGCCAACAAGGAGAACGACCGCCAGCGCAACCTCGGTGATCACCAGGATCTTTCTGACCCGATGATGGCGGCGATCCGACGTGCCTCCGCGAGTCTGTTCGCGCAGCGCGGTCTGCGGATCGACGCGACTGGCCTGCCGCGCCGGCACCAGCCCGAAGACCAACGCCGTCGCGGTTGAGACGGCAAGGGCAAAGATCAACGAACGCGCATCGAGCCCGATCGGCCCGGAAGTTCCAGCGGTCAATGCTCCAGCATTGAGCGCGACGAGTGCGTGCGTGGCCCACAAGGCGACCGCAATTCCCAGGGCTCCGCCACAGAACGACAGCACCAGGCTTTCGATGACGAGTTGTCGGACGAGACGTCCGCGGCTTGCGCCGAGTGCCGCGCGCAGCGCAAACTCGCTGCGACGACCGACCCCCCGGGCCATCAAGAGCCCGGCGAGATTCATGCAGGCGATTGCGAGCACGATCGCGACCACCACCATCAGCAGCCGTAACCCGGGGCGCGCTTCTCTGACGAGAAACTCGTGTAGCCCGGAGACGAACACGCCCATCCCTTCATTGAGGCGGGGGTACTGTTGTCTGAGGGCAGACGCAATCTGCGTCATTTCCGTCTTCGCAGCATCGAGACTGACGCCGGAAGTCAGACGGCCGTAGCACTGAAACGAGCGTGACCCTGTCGAACCTGGATTCGCCGGATCGATTGTCAGAGGCGTGAAGGCGTCGGGCTCCATCAACCCGATTCGAAACCCCAGAGGCGCGACGCCGACGACCGTAACCGACCCCCCATCCGGCAACGCCAACTTCCGCCCCAGGACGCCCGGATCGCCTCCAAACCAGCGCTGCCAGAACCCGTGGCCGAGAATGACAACCTGATCATGCCCCGGTCGCGTCTCGTCGTCCGTGAACCCACGTCCCAGAGCCGGGCTGACCTTGAACACCTGGAAGAGCTCAGGCGTCGTCAACAATCGGGGGATCTGTTCCGCGCCGCTGCTCCCCATCACATTCAGGGACGGAGTCTGCACGAGCGCGAGCGCCTCGAACGAACGCGCTCTGGCGCGCCATTCCATGAAGTTCGCCGGATGAACGTTCAACGCCTCGCCCGAATCGAGCTTGTGTTCCTGGAGAAAGACCAGCCGCTCGGAGTCAGGAAAGGGCAACGGTCTGAGCAGGACTGCGTTCACGAAGGTAAAGATGGTCGTGTTTGCGCCGATGCCGATGGCGAGCGAGAGGACTGCGACGGTGGCGAACCCGGGACTTTTTCGAAGCGCGCGCAGCGCGTACGTCACATCCTGGCGACAGCTGTCGACGAGCGCGAGACCCCGTGCGTCTCGACACTCTTCCTTCCGCTGATCCATGGCGCCCATCTCCCGAAGGGCTCGATATCGAGCCTCCGATGGAGAGAGACCTGCAGCGACATGCTCCTCAATGAGGCGCTCCAGGTGGTATTGAAACTCTTCGTCGAGCTCCCGTTCCACCTGGCCGCTTCGGAACAGCGACAAGACACGCAGACGAAGCTTTCTGGTCCAGCGCATGCGCCGTCACCTCGTCAGAGCGGTTTCACGACCAGCGAGATTGCTGTCGACAAGCGTTCCCACTGCGCCGTTTCAGCCTTCAAAGCCTTACGGCCGGCTGCCGTGAGCTTGTAGTACTTCGCGCGGCGGTTGTTCTCGCTCGGCGCCCACTCGGCGTCGATCCAGCCTTGCTGTTCGAGCTTGTGGAGCGCGGGGTACAGCGCGCTTTGCCCGACGCGCAATTCGTCCTTCGACATCTGGCGGATGCGCTGCGCAATCGCCCACCCGTGCATGGGCTGGAGGGCAATGACCCGCAGGATCAAAAGATCGAGCGTTCCCTGAACGAGATCTGTAGGCTTGCTCATCGCTTCCTATCAGTTACTGAGAGGAACAGTACAGTCGAAGACTGCGAAGAGTCAAGAGCATGAGAAAACTGATTCCGACAATCGGCATCTGCGCGAGACGACCGTGTAAGAACGACACAGAATTGTTCCACTAACTCACTGACAAAATGGCTTTGAGCGAGATCTGCACACGCATAGACGTGGCATCTTGCTTGCGACTCTCCGGCGCCGGAGGGGTACGCGTATGCGAGTCTCAGCGACGATTCTCAGCTTCGTGGCCGCTACGTCCGTCGCGCTATCGCCGGCGTTCGCTCAAGGGCATGGCTCATCCGGCAAGCCGGCGAGCAGCGGCAAACCCGTGACGACAACGACGCACAGCACGGGCAAGCCCACGACCACCGGCAAGCCCGTCGCGACGACGACGCACACGACAGGCAAGCCAACGACCACGGGCAAACCCGTGACGACAACGGCGCAGACCAAAGGAAAGCCGACGACGACGACGACCGGCAAGCCGGCGAAGTCGACAACCGGCAAACCCGCCGCGACGACGGTCACGACCACGTCGAGTTCCGGCTCCACGTCCAAACACACCGGATCGACTTCGACGACAACGACCACGGTGTCCGGATCGACCGCGACGCCGCTCAATCCGATCGCCGCGAGGATTGCGTCGAAGCCGAACCTGAGCACGAAGATCAACGGTATGCTGCCGATCGATCCCGTGACCGGCGTGAAGATGACGCTCGACGCGGCGTCGATGGGTTTCAAGAATCAGGGTCAGTTCATTGCGGCGCTTCATGTGTCGCAGAACCTCGGCATTTCGTTCACCGAGTTGAAGAGTCATATGGTGACGGTGACGCCGGGGGCTCTCGGTCAGCCACCAACGGCGACACAGACCGGAAGCCTCGGCCAGGCGATCCAGGCGTCGAAGCGAACGGCCAATGTGACAACCGAAGTCGAACGGGCGGAAGCACAGGCTTCGGTCGATCTTCAAAGCGCCAGTTCGACTCCGATCACGACCACCTCCGGATCGACACCGAACAAGAAAAAGAACACAACCACGCCGCCGACGACGGGCCGGGGTGGCTGGTAAGTGATCGGGATGCGCCGATTCGGGCTGGCGACGGCGAGCGTCATCACGGCGCTCGTCGTCGCAGTGCCCGCGGCGGCGCAAGGCAAGAGCGGTAGCGCGCCGGGTCAGAGCAAAGACAAGAAGAGCACTCCGCCAAGCAGCAACTCGCTGCCGGCCCTGACGCCCGGCGCATCCAGCGCCTCGCCGATCTCGTGGATCGACGACGCCAGCTTGCTCCCGCCTGGGGCGGGAGCGTTCACGATCTCCATCGTGCGCTGGTCGGGCGTCGACATGAGCGAGGTTGATGCGCCGGTTGTCGACGCGGCATTCGGCGTGACGAGGCGTTTTCAACTGAGCGCCACTATCCCGCACGTCGTCGGCAGCGCCGACGGAACCGGACCGGTTGGAGGCCTGGGCACGTCGTACTTCTGCGGCAAGATCGCATTGCTCGATGATCCGGATGCGAAGCTGGCTGTTTCGCCGCTGCTCGAGGTTCTCGGCGAAGGCGCCGCTCTTTCGCTTGCGCCCGGAGAGAGCCGGGTCCAGATCGGAGTGCCGATCAGCATCGAGGTGCCTCTTGGAACCGTGCGGCTGTTTGCCGCCACGGGATTCTTTACGCGCGGCGCGTGGTTCGGTGGTGGCGGCGCCGGCTTCGTCCTGACGCCTCAGATGGGTGCGACGGTATCGTTCAACCGTTCATGGGCGAAGACGGATGCCGCAGGTGTGCAGCGCGATCGCGCCGAACTCTCAGGCGGCGTCTACTACTTCGTCAATCCGAAAATCGCCGTATATGGATCGCTCGGGCATACGATTGCGACGAGCGATGAAAATGGCGCCGGGATGAGCATCGGTACCGGCGTGACATTCCTGATGGTTCCACGTCAGCCAACCACGCGGAAGCCCGGCACCCGCCGCTAGGCGGGCTAACCCACACTCAACATTCTCAGGCGCGCTTTGAATTCGGGTGAGCCGGCCGTGTAGTGCTTGTCGGCCCAGCTCCGATCCGGCCGCAGCGAGAACCCGACCGCGGTCGCCGGTTGATGGCTCAGTTTGAACCTGATGAACCGCGCCCGTGCCCGGTAGTGCTCGTAAAGGCGCAGGAATTCGGCCAGATAGATCTGCGCCAGTCTGGGCGACCCTTTGATTTCGAGCAGATTCTCATCGTTGTTGAACACCGAGTTGCCGCTCATGTTGGCCGAGCCCGTGTAGATCACCGGCGAGTCGGTCTCCGCGTCGATCACGATGAACTTGTGATGGATGATGACGGGAGGGAACGGCGGCGGGTTCTCGCCGGGGAAGACGTTGATCTCGGTCTCGAAGCCCGCCGGCGTGAGCGCGGCGCTGAAGAACTCCGCGCCAATCGTGTCCATGTTGTCCCGCGATCGATGAAAGAGCTCGAGCGCCGCGAGCTGGTCGGCGGGGATGTGGCCGGTCGGCCCCGGCGTGACATGCGGCTCCGTCCGGGCGATGCGGTTCACGAGGCCGAACATCATCTTCCCGGCGTCGCCCACGGCGAAGCACGCCTGCCGGAGCTGCAAATCGGTCGGCGTGAACAGACAGAAAATCACGGAGCTCCGGGCAGCATGGATGTTGGCGACGATCGTTTCGATTGACACGCTTGGACTGCCCGCGCTCGTGCTGCCTTTCTCGGGGGAGAAGAACACGCGGACGCCGGCGTCGCCGACCGAGACCGTCGGCGACCATCCGACATTCTTCGTCGTGCCTGTCTTGTTCGGGTTGTTCTTGAGGAGCTCGAAGCGATCGAAATACAGCCGTGCGAGGTCGGATGACTCGAAGGTATGAACCAGGTTCGCCTGCGACGTCAAACCTTCCGTCGTGTAGTTGGCCGATCCGCACGTCAGGCGCTTCGTCACGGCCTGCGCGGCGTTCTGGAGCGAATCGCCGGCGACGAGGAACTTGTTGTGCATGATTTCGAGCTTGTCGCGCGGGAAGAACGTCACCTGTGTCAGCGTCGCCTGCGCAAAGGCGCTGACGGCGGGATCGTCCGCATCGAAGACCAGCCCGATCGACTTGGTTGCCATGGCGGCCTGCAATGCCGGAATGATCCACACCTTGTCGGTCAGGTGATAAATCGCGCCGACCACGGAGTCGAACGCGGGTGCGGCCGGCCCGACGAAGTCCGGCACCGGCGTGTTCATCCCGTTTGCCAGCCACTGGCGCAGTTCGAGCGCCTGCGCGGCTGTCAGTTGCGCAGGCGGCACGTTGAACGATTTCAGCTTGCGCGAGAAGGCCTGTGAGCTCATCACCGCCCGGTTGAACCAGGTGCCGATGCCGAATTCGACGTGGTTGGGCAGGACGACCGCGAGCGACAATGTGTCCGCCACGATTGGTTGCAGGTCGTCGGCCGAGCCGCACACCGGCGTGATCTCGTAGGTGAGCGTATCGCCCGCATTGGAACCGTCGAGCCGCGCGTCCCACCACATGAATTTCTGAATCGGCGCGACATCCGACGGGAAATCCGGCTCGCCTTCGGGCGGCGGACCTGTGAAAGACACGCGGTTCGGCAGCATGCTGCTCGCCGCCGGGACTCCGGTAGTCAGGTCCAGGAACCCCGGCGTGCGACGAATCTGAAAGCCAAGAAAATCCTGCCGGGTTTCGCCATCAGGCCAGTCCATGGCGAGCAGGACCAGCGACGGCGACAGATAGGCGCGGGCGATGACGTTGGCCATGCGGTCCTGCCGACCGATCGGTACCTGAAGAGCGTCAGGCGTTTTGTTTCAGTCAGCGCTTCTCCGCGCGATCCTCCCAGTCCACCCACTCGACAGGATGACTCGCAAGATAGGCGTTGACCGCTTCGCCAATAGTGGCGAAGAACTCGCCTTCGCCGAATCGCGCGAACAGTCCGAAACGCTTCAGCTTGTCTTTGACCGGATCCTTCATCTCCGCAAAACACAGCGTGATGCCGGCGGCGCGCAGCATGTCGTCGAGATCGCTGACGGCGTCGGCGGCGGTGACGTCGACGCTGGTGACCGGCTCGGCCGTGACGACCAGCCATTGAACCGGCGTTGGCGCCGCCGCGACGGCGTCGAGGACGCGATCGTGAAACAGTTCGGCGTTGGCGAAAAAGAGCGGCGCATCCCAGCGGAACAGCACGAGGCCGGGAATCAGACGCGCGTTCGGATAGCGCGTGATGTCGTGATAGCCCTTGATCTGATCGACGCGGCCGAGCACCGCTGAGTGCGGACGCCAGCCGTCCCACAGAAACTCGATCACCGCAATCACGATCGCGAGCGCGATTCCCGGAATCGCACCGAAGACCGCGACGCCTGCGAAGCAGGTCATCGACAGCCAGAACTCCCAGCGCTGGATGCGATAGATGCGCGCGAGGTCGGCCACTTCGATCAGCCCGATGGCCGACGCGATGACGACGGCCGCCAGCGCCGTCTGCGGCAGATCCTTCAGGAGCGTGGGCGCGACGAGGAGCAGCAGCGCGATCGCGATCGCGCCGACGACGCTGGTCAGCTGGGTCTTCGCGCCGGCCGCTTCCGCCACGGGAGTACGTGAAGAGCTGCTGCTGACCGGAAATCCTTGAAAGAAACCGGCGGCGAGATTGGCAGCGCCGAGCCCGGTCATTTCCTGGTTCGGATCGACCGGCGTGCGCAGCTTCGCGGCGTACGTCCGCGACAGCACGCTGGTGTCGGCAAACGCGACGAGCGACACGGCGATGCCGCCCATGATGACCGGTCCGAGATTTTCCACCGGAATGATCGGGACCATGGGCGTCGGCAGTCCCTGCGGCAACGGACCGAGTACTGCGACGCCGGCACGCGCCGCCAGATCGAAGAGCGCCACGACAACTGTGGCAGCGGTCACGGCGATCAGAATGCCCGGCACGCGCCGCCATCGCTTGAGGAACAAAATCAGCACGAGCGCGGTGCCGCCGATGCCAAGCGCGGCCAGATTGGTGTGGCCGCCGGCGATCTTCTCGACGATGCCCAGGATCTGACGCAATGGGCCGTTGCCCGACACGGAAAAGCCAAGCAGTTTGGGAACCTGGCTCAGCATCACCGTCAAGGCGATTCCGTTCATGTATCCGTAGCGAATCGGCTTCGACAGGAGTTCGGTGATGAACCCGAGACGGGCAACGCCGGCAACGACGCAGACCACCCCGGAGACGATCGCCATGACGGCGGCATGCGCGACCGCCTGCTTCGGATCGCCGCCGGAAAGCGGAAGCACGACCGCGAGAATCACGGCGGCGAGCGCCGAATCCGGACCCAGGACGAGAATGCGGCTCGGCCCGAACACGGCGTAGACGAGCAGCGGCACGATCGTCGCGTAGAGACCGTTGATCCCCGGAACCCCGGAGGCCTGCGCGTACGCAATCCCGACCGGCACCAGCATGGTCGTCATGACGATGCCGGCGACGAGGTCGTGTCTGAGCCAGGACGATTCGTACTGCCGAAGTGTCTGCAGTCCGGGGAGCCAGCGCAGCAGACCGGCTCGACTCGACTGCGCTCCCGGTCTAGCGATCCGCCCCTGCCGGGGTGTTTGAGCCGACATCTGACTCCTTCAGGCCGCCGAGGCAGGCGCGCGGCTCCGCTTGCGCCCCGAAAGCAGCAGCGTCACGCCGATCAGGTTGGTGATGACGATCAGGCCGGTGATCTTCAGCGCAAACAGCGTGCGGCTGCCGACCGGAATGATCGGCAGGACCGAGAGTCCCACGTAGAGCGCCGTCATCAGAAAGCCCGATGCTGCGCACACTTTGACCCACCAGGGCGGCGGATCCGCGGCGCGTTTGAGGCCGACCAGCGGCACGGCGAACATCGCGAGATACGTCAGCGCGTAGAAAATCCCGGCGGAATTCCACAGCAGCTGAAATGCTTCCTGCCGGCCGACGCCGACGAGGCCGAGCGAGCTCAGGATGAACGTCGCGGCGCCGACGAAGAGGATCGAGTTCACCGGCGTGCGGTACCTGTCGCTCAACCGCGTGAACCACGTCGGCAGCAGCCGATCCCAACCCGCGACCATCGGCAGGCGCGTGCTGCCCGCGAAGTTCACGCTCGCCTGCGCGAAGCGGATCGCCAGCATCGCGCTGAGCGTCAGCGGCACGATGGCGGCGGCCGCGCCGAGCGGCCCGAAGCCCACCGTGAGCAGTTGCGGAATGGGCGCGATGAGATCGATCTGGTCGATCGGAATCAGACCGAGCACCGAGCTCGTGCCGAGGACGAACATCAGGACGATGATCGGCGCGCCGATGATCGTGGCGCGCGTGATGCTGCGGACCGGATCACGGCATTCGCCCGCGTGAATGGCGACGTACTCGAAGCCGCCGAAGGCGCCGAACCCCATCTTGCCGAGCAGGTTGAGACTCAGCAGCGAAATGACGGGCGTCGTCGTCTGCAGCGGATGGAATGAGGCGAGCGTGCCGGTGGCGACGTTGAGCCAGGGCAGGGCGATGATCATCGCGAACGTCGCGAGCATCAGGATGCCGCCGGCGTTGTGCACCCATTTGCCGACCTGGAGTCCGACGATCGTGATCGCGACCAGCGCGCCGACCACGAGCGCCGTCATGGCGCAGATGACCCAGTTCTGCGCCGCGAATTCGGCCACGCGCGGTCCGAAGATGTATCCGAGGTACTGCGTGAACTGCAGCCCCACGTTCGTCATGTTCAGGATCGCGAACAGCCAGAGGTTCCAGGCGACGATGAAGCCAAACGACTCGTTGAAGCCGAGCTTGGCCCACTGATAGAGCCCGCCCTCGAGCGGCATCGCGCGGTTGAGCCACACGGCGACGATTGCCGACGGGATGTAGAACAACGCGACGGCAATCAGCCAGAAGATGACGTGCGCCGGTCCTTGTTTCGCGGCCACCCCGACCCACTGCAGTCCGACGATGAACAGGATTTGCGCGAAGACGAGATCGCGGATTGACAGTTCTTTCGGCAGTGTCGCGCTGCGCGCTTCGACCGCGGCTTCGTCCCGCCCGAGGGTCGCCCTGATTGGTTCATGCGATACGCGAGGGTCGCGAGCCGACATAGGTGGGGGCCCATTCTAGAGCCGTTCTCACTTTCGTCCAGCGATCAACACCCTCGGCGAGTTGAACGAGGCGCAACTGTATTGCTCGACAAGGAACGGGCCGATATGTCAGGGCACCTATGAAAGCCACGTTCATCTGGACGGCGGTGTTTCTCGGTCTGGGCCTGTTGCGGAACTTCACGCTGTCGATCGAGCCGTCGCGGGAATTCGTCCTCGTGCAGACGGTCTCGGGCAATACGGCCGTGATTGTTCGCTCGAACGGGGCGACCTACTTCATCGAGAAGAGCGGCGGCTGCCAGTCGTTGTCGGAATTTGCCGCACGGCGAGTCGTGATTGACTCGTCAGCCCGGTTCCTCGACACCGGGTCCAAGCTGCTGCTCCCAGAGGTCGATCAAACCTGTCGCATCGTCGCGTCCAGGAACCTCGAACCGGCGGATAATCCCGGCTCATAGATCCCCGTTCGCCCCGAATCTGCAACCGTCGCCGTCGCAGCGAACGGTGGATGTCGGCTTCACGCCTATAATTCCGGAAGATCCCTGCGATACCGACAATGACTTTGGAAGCCGGCTCCAAGCTCGGCGGGTACGAGATTCTCGGCCACATCGGTGCGGGCGGGATGGGCGCCTGCGGCCGCCGCGCCGAGCGAGTCTCGCGCGGCTCTTGGCGCAAGGGTGGGGCCCCGCGCCGCTTCTCAAAGAAGACCGACTTCGCCCATTCCGAAGTGCGCCGATGGCGCTGAGCGCCGGCAGTCGACTCGGTCCGTACGAAATCATCAGCGCCATCGGTGCGGGCGGAATGGGCGAAGTCTACCGGGCGCGCGATCCGCGCCTGGGCCGTGAAATCGCCATCAAGGTTCTGCCGGCCGCCCTTGCGGCCGATCCCGAGCGGCGCGAACGGTTCGAGCGCGAGGCCCGCGCGATCGCGGCCCTGAACCATCCCCACATCGTCACGATTCATTCGGTCGAGCACGACGACAGTTTTCATTTCCTGACGATGGAGCTCGTCGAAGGGACGACGCTCGCGGAATTGATCCCGAAACAGGGGCTGCCGCTTCCGAGGCTTCTCGAGATCGCCATCGCGATCAGCGACGCCGTGGCGGCCGCGCACGACAAGGGCGTGACCCATCGCGATCTGAAACCGGCGAACGTGATGGTTCGCGCCGACGGCCGCGTGAAGCTGCTGGACTTCGGTCTGGCGAAGCTGAGGGAAACGGTTCCGGACGCCGGACGCACGGAGCTCGCGGCCACGCAGCTCGCGACCGGGGAAGGGAAGATCGTCGGGACCGTCGCGTACATGTCGCCGGAGCAGGCCGAAGGCAAAGCGGTCGACCATCGCACGGACATCTTCTCGCTCGGCGTGATCCTGTACGAGATGGCGACGGGCGAACGTCCGTTCAAGGGCGAGACGTCGCTGTCGGTTCTCGCGTCGATCGTACGGGACACGCCGGCGTCCGCCTCCACACTCAGGGCCGACACTCCGAAAGAGCTCGCGCAGATCATCCGGCGCGCGCTGGTGAAAGATCCTGAGCGCCGCTACCAGTCCGCGAAGGATCTGAGAAACGAGCTTGAGGATCTGCAGCGAGAGCTGCAGTCCGGTCAATCGGTCGAGCTTTCAGCGCGTGAGACTGCGGCTGCGGCCGCGGCGAAAATCGATCGGCCCTCGGGACGATCAGGAATGATACTGGCGGCTGGTGCCGGCGCGATCGTGCTGGTTGTCGCGGCGGCCGCGTACCTCGGATGGTTCCGCGGCGGGTCCACGTCCACGGTGGGGCCGGTGCTCATGAGCTCGCAGCGGTTGACCTTGCAGCAGGGGCTCGAGGCGTTTCCGAGCCTTTCTCCAGACGGCAAGTGGCTGGTGTATTCCACCGCGGGCGATATCTACCTTCAGAGTGTCGGCGGTCAGGGCGCGATCAACCTGACCAAGGATTCTCCGGCGGACGATTCACAGCCGGCCTTCTCGCCCGACGGCGACCGGATCGCGTTCGTTTCGACGCGCGAAGGCGGCGGCTTGTTCCTCATGGGCCGCACCGGCGAATCGGTGCGGCGCGTCGCCGATATCGGGTTCAATCCGAAGTGGTCCCCGGATAGCAAGGAGATCGTCTACGCGACGGAGCCCGTCCAGGGCGAGCCGCACAATCGCAACACGCGCACGAGCACGCTCTGGGCGGTCAACATCACCACCGGCGCCAAGCGGCAGATCATCGACACCGACTCGGTTCAGCCGTCGTGGTCGCCGCACGGCACGCGCATCGCGTACTGGCGGATTCGGATTCCGAATCGAGGTCTGGGTCAGCGCGACATCTGGACGGTGCCCGCGGCCGGCGGTCAACCGACGCCCGTCACCGACGATGCTCCGCTCGACTGGAGCCCGGTCTGGTCGCCGGACGGCCGGTTCCTGTATTTCTCGAGCGATCGCGGCGGCAGCGTGAATCTCTGGCGCGTGCCGATCGACGAAGCGTCGGGGAAGACGCTCGGTCCGCCGGAGCCGGTGACGACCCCAGCGGGGTTCGTCGGCCATTTCAGTTTTTCAGGTGACGGGACCCGGCTCGCGTTCGAATCGCGCGTTACCGACGCGAACGTTCGCAAAGCAACGTTGGATCTCTCGACGGAGTCGGTGCGCGGTGAGCCGGTCGCCGTCACGAGCGGTTCCAGACCCTGGGTCTACGTCGATGTCTCGCCCGACGGCGAGTGGCTGGTGCTCGCGCCGCAGTTCATGCGGGAGGATTTGTACGTCACGCGGATCGGAACCACGGAAGTTCGACAGATCACGGATGATGCCGATCGCGATCGCATGCCGAGGTGGTCGCCCGACGGCAAGCTGATCGCGTTCTATTCGGATCGCGAGGATCCGAACTACAACCTGTGGACAATCCGGCCCGACAGCAGCGGCAAGCAGCGCGTCAGCTTCGCTCCCGGTGGCGGCTACTATCCGAGCTGGTCCGTCGACGGCCATCGTCTTGCCGGATCCCAGGCTGCGGCGGCGGGCGGCGCGCTGTTCCTGATGGATCCCACGAAGCCGTGGAAGGACCAGACGGTGCAGACCATCCAGGCGCCGGCCGAAGGATTTCGCGCGTGGTCGTGGACGAGCGACGGCCGGTACATCCTCGGGCAGTTCGAGCGTGGGACGATCCAGGGCGGCGGGCTTCAGCTGTTTTCGCTGGAGTCGCGCACGTTCGAGCGGTTGCGCGAGTCGGGATCGATGCCGCAGTGGCTGAAGGACGATCGGCGATTCGTGTTCTTTGAAAACGACAAGCTCATGCTCATGGACGTGAAGTCCAAACGCGTTAAAGAGCTCTGGTCGACGAAGGGGATTCCGATCCGCGCGCTGTCGGTATGCCGGAAGGATGATTCGGTCTTCTTCATCCCGCTCCTCACCGACGGCGACATCTGGATGGCGACGTTCGGCGCACCGAAGTAGGCCGGCCCACGGCCGAACGCTCACGCCCACTTCAACCCCAGCGCCTTCGTCAGAAACTCGATCAACGGCGATGCGCGCTCGCACGTCGCGGTGTAGCGATCGAGAAAGCCATCCGACACAACATCGCTCTCCGTGAATTCGTCCAGGCAGTACAGATCTTTGCGCTTCAAATCCTCGACGAATGGATGCGTGGACTTGAAACCGGCCGGCGGCCGCTTGAGCCGCTCGCCTTCGATCTCGAGGCCGCTGTCGAGCACGGCCTGCCATTCTTTGGGCGCGTCGACGATGCGCTGGCGGATCTTGGTGAGCGCCGGCGTGCCCGTGTGATACACGCCTCCGCCGCCGTAACAGTCCTTCACCGAGAGCGAGAGGTAGAAGCCCGGCACGTTCTCGACTTTCCGGCGCGCCTCGTGTGGAAACCGCGCGGCGACGTGCGTTTTGAACGGGGACTTGTCGGCCGAGAACCGCGTGTCGCGGTAGATGCGGAACATCGAGCCGCCCATGCGGCGCGGATCTGCGACGTAATACCGGCTGATCGCACGAAGCCGGACGCCGAAGTCGGCGATGAACCCAAGCATCGGCGCCTCGACGTCGGCGATGTAGCGCTCCCGGTTGGCGGCGAACCACTCGCGATCGTTGTGCCGCTTGAGTTCGCGCAGAAAGGCGAACAGGGGAGGTCTGAAGTGGGCGCTCACGCTACCAGATTACACGGACGTCGTACTGTCGAAAGGCCGGGTCCGCGCTGACAATTGCACACTCTTCGAGCTGTGCCTGCGCGATCAGCAACCGATCGAACGGATCGCGATGATGGGCGGGCAGCGTTTCAACCGCCGCGGCGTGGATCCATTCGATCGGCAACATCTGCAGCCCGTTCTTCATCTTTCCTGCAATGTATTCACCGGCGGTCGTGGGCAGCGTGAGGCGACCGAGGCTGGCCTTGATTGCCATCTCCCACACGCTCGCTGCGCTGAGAAGCAAGACCGCCCGGCTGTCGTCGAGCGTGCGGCGCGCGCGTCGAGAGAGCCGCGCATCGCCGGCGACGAACCAGAGAAAGACGTGCGTGTCGAGCAGCAGTCTCACCGCTCGTAGTCGGTCATGTCCGGCAAGGGAGCCTCGAAATCGTCGCCGATGACGACGCGGCCGGCATCACAGCCGAACGTCAGTCGGCCGCGATCCGTGGCCACCGGGCGGAGCTCGGCGATCGGCCGCCCCCGACGTGTAATGAGAAACGTCCGCCCGCGACTGACCTGCTCGAGCAGTTCCGACAGGCGGGTTTTGGCCTCAAAGGCCCCAATTGTCCGGGTAGGCATTTAACTAGTTTAACAAACTAGTCTATTTATCGCCCCGGCCGGGCTGGACCAACGGAGGCACGACTTGGCAGAGCCGCTGTACCGCGAGGTAGTGGAACGGCGCACGCGTGCGCTCGGCGAGGACCATCCGGAAACGCTTCGGGTCAACTTCGATCTCGCGAGCCTGTTCTTGCTGCAGAAGCGTTGGGACGACTACGAGCGGCTTGGCAGGGACACGCTCGCAAAGCAGCGACGCGTGCTCGGAGACGCGCACCTCGACACCCTGGCGTCGTTGAACAATCTGCAGGCTTTCTCCTATCAGCGCGGCCGATACGCCGAAGCCGAGCCGCTCGCGATGGAGGTGTACGAAGGTAGACGCCGCGCATTGGGCGACGACCATCCCAACACGCTTCGCGCGCTTCACAACCTTGCGACGGTCTACGCAGCCTCGAACCGCTACAGTGACGCCGAGGCAACGTTTCTGAAAACGATTGCGGCAAAACGGCGTGTGCTCGGCGACGAGCACCCCGACACGTGCATCAGCTTGTTGCGGCTTGCGTCCATGTACACGTCACAAAAACGCTATCAGGATGCCGAGCGGGCGGCGTTGGCAGCGTATCAGGGTTACACCAAGCACCTCGGTGAGAATCACGCGAGCACGCGCGCCGCTCTCGAGCAACTGGCGAGCCTCTATGCCGAGTCTGGTCAGCCGGACAAAGCCAGCGTGTGGCGCTTAAAACTGAAATAGTTGGTAACTGACCATCAGCGCTTCGTGACTTCCGCCACCCAGATGTCTGCCTGCCGATCCTCGAGCGTGAAATAGAACTGACCCGCCTTAGCGGCGAAGTCCGGGCGGATCGACCCGCGCGTGAGGTCGTTGAAGTGCACCAGCGGCTTCGGCTGCCCGCCGGCAAGGGGCACACTCCAGATCGACGCGCGCAGTTCGGCATCGTGGCTCTTGAAATACACGCTCTGACCATCGCCCGATAAGACAACGCTTTCAGCTCGCGGATCGCCCGGCCGCGCGGGCGCATAAACAACTCGTACCCCCTTCTTCGAGTCGACGTCGATGATCTCGATCACGCCTTGGCGCGGGTAGATGATCGAATGGTCATCGAGCCACGCCGACTTGAAACTCGTGCCGCGCCGAACAGAAATCGGCGGTCCCCAGGCTCCCGACTGATCGCGGCGGACGATGAACAACCCGCGAGTTTCGCCGGCTTCAATCGACTGACTCCAGAAGGCCAACGTCCGGCCGTCGGGTGACCACGAGGGGTACGATTCGTGTGTCGCCGCGGCAGTCACCTGCTGAGCCGTTCCGCCCTCGATCTTCTGGACGAAGATGTCGCGAGAGCCGGCCCGCCACGAATGGAAAGCAAGCTCGAGGCCGTCAGGCGACACGTCTGGACAGAAGTCGTCCGCCGGGTCGGTTGTGAGCCGATCCATAGGACCGCCGCCGATCGGTATGCGAAAGATGTCCGCGTTGAGGTGGAGATTGGAGTCGTAGAACAGCCAACGGCCATCCCGCGAGATTGCCATCGCCTCGATAATCTGATTCCCGGTGGTGACAGCGCGGGCACCGGCGGTGTCCACCGGACCGCGCGCCGGCATCGGCAGCGACCAGAGATTTGCGCGCGCGCTGTACGTGACATATGTGAGCCGCTCGCCCCGAGCGGAGAAGGCGATGGAGTGCACGCCAAGACCGGTGGTGACCCGGCGCGGCTCACCCCGAGCTGTTCCATCGTCCCCCACCTCGATCACGTAGATGTCACGTGGCCCCTGACGATTCGAGACGAAGAACAGCTGCCGTCCGTCCGGCGACCAGACAGGACTCTGATTGAGCGTCGGGCCCTGGATGAGCGGGACGATGGGACCGCCCTTCGCAGGGACGAGCACGATCGATGTCGGGGAGATGTTGCCGAACAGGAGTCCCGGCACGTTGGCGGTTCGATTGTTGGACGCACACGCAATCCACGTGTCGTTCGGCGACCAGGCGCACGAGTGCGGTTCGCGCGCGGTCGCGAGGGGCCGTTCATCGCCGCCCGTAACGCCGATGATGGACAAGGCGTCGTCCCGCACGATCAGAATCCGCTTGCCATCGGGTGCCCAGGCGGCCGCATCAACCCCTCCTGCGGCTACACGGCTGCCCTTGCCTCCGAGTGACGATGCCACGAACGCGCCCGCCAGGGTCAAATAGAGGATCTGGCTCCCGTCAGGCGACCACCGCGGCTGATACTCCAGCGCTTGAGCTTCGTCCGAAAGTGCGATCGTCCGTCCGCCGCTGACGGGACGGATGAACACCCGCATGCTCGTCGCGGTGCCCGCGGCGTACGCCAGCAGCCGGCCGTCCGGTGAGATGGCCGAATCGATTTCCAGCCCGTCATCGGCAGTCACCTGCGTCGTCGTGCCGAGCACGATGGGTGCGGCGGCCTGCGTTTCCGCCGGCGAAGGGCCGTTCCGACGCCACAGCAACGCAATCGCTGCGACAGCGACGGCGGCAATCGCCACAGCAACGGCGATTGTGAACGGGCGTCGGCCCACTGACGTCGTAGGCCGGTCCGGATGATGATCGACCGTCGCCGGCGCCGATCCCGACAGCGTCTCGAGCGCGAACGCGACGTCGCGCGCGCTCTGAAAGCGCTCCGACGGATCCTTCTCCAGGCAGTGCCGGACGATGCGATCGAGCGCGGGGGAGAGATCGGCGCGCTGCTGCGACAGCTCCGGCGGATCGTCGCGCAGAATCGCGGTCATTGTCTCCGCCGCGGTGTCGCGCCTGAAAGCGCGCTGCCCCGTCAGCATTTCGTACAGCACCGCGCCGAAGGCGAAGAGGTCGGCGCGCGCGTCCACCACCTCGCCGCGGACCTGCTCGGGCGCCATGTACCCGACGGTCCCCATCACGACGCCGGGATCGGTGCCGGCCGCCGCCACGGTTTCCGTCGCGCCACTTACTGACGGCAGATGCCGCGCAAGCCCAAAGTCGAGAATCTTGACGCGTCCGTCGCGGAGCAGAAACAGATTCTCGGGTTTCAGATCGCGATGGATGACCTGCTTGTCGTGCGCGGCCGCCAGACCGCGCGCGATCTGCGCGGCCGTGTCGAGCGCCTTGCGCACGGGCAGGGCGCCGGCCTTCAGGCGCTCCGCGAGCGTCTCGCCGACGAGCAGCTCCGTGACGACGAACATCTGACCGTCGTGGACGCCGGTATCGTGAATGGCGAGGACGTTCGGATGTGACAGCGACGCGACCGCCTGCGCCTCACGCTCGAATCGAGCGCGCCGGTCGGGATCGACTGCAAAGCCTGCCGGCAGGATCTTGATGGCGACGTCGCGGTTCAGCCGCGTGTCGTGTGCGCGGTAGACCTCGCCCATTCCACCCGCGCCGATGGGACTGACGATTTCGTACGGTCCTAAGCGACTCCCGGAAGTCAGCGCCATCGATGAGCTCGGAGCCGTCGATTATAGACGCTGAGTGACGGACATGAAGAAGATCAAAACACCTTCATGACCTTCAGGCTCTTCATGTCCCTTCATGTGTTCTTTGATCTGATGTGCGCCAAGCGGGCGAGCCGGCTTCCCGGCATTGATTATCGTGTCGGCTCGCTCTCGTCCTTCGGGCCGAGCCCGAACCCCTCGGCCATGCGATAGAGGGTGCGGCGATCGATGCCCAGCACCTGGGCGGCGCGCGTGCGATTGCCGCCGACAACGTCCAGCACGTGGCGGGCGTAGCGGCGCTCGAGCTCCTGAAGGGTCGGGAGATCCTCAAAGAGCGCCTCCGGCACGCTCTGACGCTTGCTGCCGCCGATCGGCGAGGGCAGATCCTCCGCTTCGATCGACGAGCCGCGCGAGAAGAGCACCAGCCGCTCGATCACGTTCTCGAGCTGACGC
>Ga0114129_10002141_pt1 | contig 27226 bp, 14 predicted proteins | sample RhiMetdeltSRZDD1_FD_80071 | JGI IMG/M metagenome (GOLD analysis project Ga0114129, IMG submission 80071) | Populus rhizosphere microbial communities from Tennessee, USA - Rhizosphere MetaG P. deltoides SRZDD1 (version 2) (version 2) | ecosystem: Host-associated > Plants > Roots > Rhizosphere >...
CAGGACGCGAACAACCGCTGCCGTGACTTCCGGTCCGATTCCGTCGCCAGGGATCAGAGTGATCCTGTGAGACATTGAATCCCTAATCCCTAATCCCTAATCCCTGATCGTGACATCCAGAATCCGTCGTCGATAATCTGGGTGCAATCCTCCCCCCTCAACTCAGGAGGTGCGTCCGAAGTTTCGGGGCAATCAGCGCCGCCACTGCTTCCAGCAGTTCGCGATCCTCGGCGCCGAAGGCAGCAGGGCGATCGCTGTCCACGTCGATTTCACCGAGCACGTCGCCGTTCTGCATGATCGGCACGACGATCTCGGCTCGGGTCTCGACGCTGCACGCCAGATAACGAGGGTCCGCATCCACGTCGTCGACGACGATCGTGGTCTTTTCGGCCGCAGCGGCGCCGCAGATGCCCCGGCCGAGCGGAATTCGGGTGTGCGGCGACGGTCTGCCGATGAACGGCCCCAGCACCAGTTCGTTGCCGTCGAGCAGGTAGAAGCCAATCCAGTTGTAGTCCGGCAGGTCCTGCTTCAGAAGCCGCACCACAGCCTCCATCGCGCGGATTCCATGGTCGTGGCGTTCGACTGCCGCGCGAATTCTCTCGAGTGTGTCGCTGTATTTCTGGCGCATGGAAGGAGCTCGTTTCGTTGTGGTTTTCCTCTACAACCTCGCGTTCGCTGCTCCGCACGACGTTTTCGTACTTCTTACTTCCGACTTCTTACTTCGATCTTCGAGTCTCCCCGTGTCAGTCTCTGAGCTCCCAGAACATGATGAGCAGGCCGCCGGCGATTGGAACGACCTGCAGCCCGATCGAGAGCCCGTGAAGACGACCGAATGTGGCCCTGCGGGCGTCGGTCGGAGGCAGGCTCGAGAACGGTGCGCCGATTGCCCGCTGAAGTTGCTCGATACGTGGCGAGATGACCTGTCCCGAATACAACGTCGTGGCAAGCATCACCGAGCTGATCGCGACGCGGACTGCAAATGGCCGTGGCGTAGGCCCGAGCACTTTGCGCGCGACGATCGACGCCAACAGGACGCCTCCACAGAGATACGCGAGCTTGTGAAAGCGTTTCAGCATTTCACCAAAGATTGCGCCGGCGAGAATGCGATCGTTTGAAACGTGACGGGCAGCGGTGACGTCGAACGTCGATGGTGCGGCAATCGCGCCGAGGACGAGCAGGCCGCCGAGCCACACGGCAACGGCCAGCAGGGCCGTGTACCGCAGCGCAAGCATCCACTCATTATAATAAGCTGTGATGTGCCAAGTCGGGCTTTGGGCCCACCGTGTTCGGCTTTGGGCGTGCCCGGAAGTTCATCGCGTACAGTATCGACGACAGATCATACGCAGTGAACGGAGCAGCTTGCTTCCGCTACAGCGGCTGTCGGCAGAGCGCGCCTAAAGTCCAGAGGCTGTGAGCCGAGAGCCAATCTGGCGCATTGGGTTGGATATGTCCTCTGTTCACTGGCTCCCGTGGAGTGTCGATGCCTTCACGCGCGCACTCTCAGAAGGGAAGCCGGTGCTTCTTTCGATCACTGCACCCTGGTGTCGCTGGTGCCACGAGATGGACCGGACGAGCTACGCGGAGCCGCACATCACGTCGTTCATCAACGAACGCTTCGTGCCGATTCGCGTCGACGCGGACCGGCGCCCGGACATCAGCGAACGTTACACGCTCGGCGGCTGGCCCACAACCGCGTTTCTAACGGCGGACGGTCATGTCGTCGGTGGAGGGACCTATGTCCGCCCGGATCGAATGGCGGACGCGCTGAAGCGCGTAGTCGCGGCGTTCGCGACGCGAGGGAGCGAAATCACAGAGCGTGCGAATTCGTCGGGTGACGACACCATCGGCAGATCCGCAACGTCAGCACGCGCCACCGCAACGGCCGACTCGGTGTTCGAAACATTCGATGCGGCCTTTGGCGGGTTCGGCACCGAACCAAAGTTCCCGTTGACCTGGCCGGTCCGCCTTGCACTCGATTTGTATCGCGAGTCGGGAAGCCAACACATGGCGGACATCGCGTCGACTTCACTCGATGCGATGGGATGGGGTCCGTTGTACGACGAAGTCGACGGCGGGTTCTTCCGGTGCGCCGCCACGCGTGATTGGCGGCAGCCGCGGTCCGAGAAACTGCTCGATCCCAACGCTGCGCTCGCGAGTGTCTATCTCGACGCAGCCGACGTGCTCGCGGTCAGCCGATATCGCGAACGCGCAGAGGACGTGGTGCGGTGGATTCAGAACTGGCTGGCCGATCCGGTGGACGGAGGCTGGGCGGGCTCCCAGCGCGCCGACGATGAGTACTATGCAGAGCAGAGTGCGGACGCCCGTCGCGGGAGGCCTGCTCCGGCAGTGGATCGCGTGCTCTATGCCGCCTGGAATGGCGGCATGGTTTCCTCGGCGCTGAAATCGGCCCGTCTCTTCGGAGACGCCGCCCTGGGCGAGTTCGCGGTGAAGTCCCTCGAGCGCGTGCTGCTGGTGTGCTACCGTCCTGGTGCGGGGGTTGCGCACTACTTCGACGGAGAGCCCTGCGTGCGCGGTGTGCTCGACGATCAGATAGCGATGGCGTCGGCGTCTCTCGACGCCTATGAAGCCACCGGCAACATCGTGTACGAGATGATGGCCGAGGAGCTCGTCCGGTACGCGTCACGGACGATGTGGGATGCTGAAGGCGGTGGCTTTTTCGATCGGAAGGACGCGGACGAGTCGGAGCGAGTCGGGCTCATGACCCAGCGGCTGAAGCCGTTCGCCACGAATTGTGACGCAGCCATTCTCCTCCGGCGAGTCGCATCCGCCTCGGGAGATCACGAGTTTTCGACGATGGCCGACGCGATCCTCGCCGCGCTCGAGGCTAGCGCCGGCCGGCATGGGCCGGAGGCGGCACGTTACGTTGTCGCGACGCGTGCGGCAACAACCACTTGAAAACGAGACGCGGATGTACGCGGACGCGCGCGAATCATATCGTTCAACGTCGGTGATACACTGCGACTGCTGCCATGAGTACGACATCTACTGCTGCACTCCACAACGTTGCCACCCAGCTTCGGATCGATTCGGTCCTTTCGACGAGCGAAGCCGGCAGTGGTCATCCAACGAGCTGCCTCTCGGCGGCTGAGATCGTTGCCGCCTTGTTCTTCGGCGAGATGCGATTCGATCCGAAGAATCCGCAGAATCCCGACAATGATCGATTCGTATTGTCGAAGGGGCACGCCGCGCCCGTGTTGTACGCCGCGTGGGCCGAAGCGGGTCTGTTCCCGCGCGACGAGCTGTTGAAACTGCGCAGGATTGATTCCGACCTCGAGGGTCACCCGACGCCTCGGTTGTCTTTCGTCGATGTCGCGACGGGATCGCTGGGTCAGGGGATCTGCGCGGCGATTGGCACTGCACTCAACGGGCGGCTAATCGGCTCGGACTATCGGACGTACGTGCTGCTTGGCGATGGCGAAATGGCAGAAGGATCGGTTTGGGAGTCCGCCGAGGTTGGCACCTATCGCCATCTGGACAACCTCTGCGTCGTGGTGGACGTCAACGGGCTCGGCCAGAGCCAGCCTACGCAGTTCGATCACAACATGGACGACATCGCGAGGCGGTGGACGGCGTTTGGCTGGCACGCCATGGTGGTCGACGGACACGACTTGTCGGCGCTGCTCGAGAAATTCGCCGAAGCGCGCGCGACGAAGGGGAGGCCCTCGGCGATTCTCGCGCGGACGACAAAAGGCAAGGGCATCTCGTGGATTGAAGGGAAGGACGGCTGGCACGGCAAGGCACTCAAGAAAGGCGACGAAACGGATAAGGCAATCGCCGAATTGAAGGCGCAGTTCGTTGCCGACGCACCGAAGCCTTCAATTCAGCCGCCACGTTCGAGATCTGCACCGCGTTCGCGACCGGATTTCGCGAAGATCCCTGCACCCTCGTATCGGATTGGAGAGAAGGTGGCGACGCGCGAAGCCTGGGGGACGGCGCTCGCGGCGGTCGGCAATGCCGATCCTCGCGTCGTCGCGCTCGATGGCGACGTGAAGAACTCGACGTTCAGTGAGAAGTTCGAGAAGATCCACCCGGACCGGTTCTTCGAGTGCTTTATCGCCGAGCAGGTCATGGTTGGCGCCTCGATGGGGCTGGCAGCGCGCGGCGCCGTGCCGTTCGCCTCGACGTTTGCGTGCTTCCTGTCCCGCGCTGCCGACTTCATCCGGATGGCCGGCATATCGGCCGTCAACGTGAAGCTCGCCGGCTCGCACGCGGGCATCTCGATTGGGGAGGACGGACCTTCGCAAATGGCCCTCGAGGACCTTGCGATGATGCGCGCCGTACCGGATTGCACGGTGCTTTATCCGTGCGAGGCGGTCAGCACGGAACGCCTCGTCGTCGAAATGGCGCGGCACCGCGGCCTCGCGTACATGCGTACGTCGCGTCCGAAGACGCCCGTTCTCTACAAGCCGGACGAGTCGTTTTCAATCGGCGGCTCGAAGGTCCTGCGTCAGAGCGCAGATGACGTGGCCACAGTCGTCGCAGCCGGTGTGACCGTGTTCGAGGCGCTGACGGCGAGCGATCAGCTTGCGAAGGAGGGCGTGAACATCCGCGTTATCGACGCGTACTCCGTCCAGCCGATCGATGCCGACACGTTGATCGAGGCCGGCCGCGCGACGCGCGGCGCCATCATCACCGTCGAGGATCACTACGCGGAAGGTGGTCTGGGAGACGCGGTCAGCGAAGCCGTTGCGGCCGCCGGCTTCGCTGTCCGCCGGCTCGCCGTTCGCAAGACCCCGCGCAGCGGCCAGCCCGAAGAACTGCTGGACCGGTACGGCATCTCAGCGCGCCATATCGTCGAAGCGGTGAAACAGCTGGCGCGCGTTCCGAGTCGCGCGTAACGCGCCGGCGTTGGGGATTCGAGTTCCGTATTCGGGATTCGGAGATCCCGAGCCGTCGAGCTACAGCTACGATGCGCCACGCGCTTCACTCGTCGACAGATACAGTGCGTTGAACAGCATCGGGAACGTCGCGTGCGTCTGCGCGCGGTGCTGCGGGCGCAGACCGAAGAGCACGATGCGGCCGGGGTTCATTTCGACTGACACGACGGCCGCGCGGCCGGCCATCAGCTCTTCACCCTTCAGCCATCCTGAAGCAACCACGTTTGTGTTCGGATAGCGCGCGATGACGGTCGTCCGTTGTGACGCGAACCCCTCGACCAACGTGAAGAACGGGCTGTTGTTGTAGAAGCCGTACGTCCGACCGGCCATGCCGTAGCCGATCGGATGCGCGGTGTCGACCTCGATGTTGAGAATCGTCCCGGGCGCGAAATGCTGATCGCGCGTCGTGCCGCGCTTCAGATCGCGGACCGGTACCGGGAAGTTCTCGATAGCAAACCCGCACGCCGCTCCGAGCGCGATCAGCGTTCCGCCGGCATCGACGAACTTCTTCAACGCCGCGATCCCCTCCTCCCCGATGCCGCCGCGATATTCGGGCCTGATCGTGGTCCCCGTGCTTCCGTTCACGATCTGCTGCGGATTCTGATCCGGCAGGACGATGGCGTCGAACCTCTCCTTGAGATTGCCGGCACGCAGATCGTCGTTGTGAATTGCGGTTGACTGGAAGCCGTACTGTTCGAGCACCCACCTCGTCCATCCCTCGTCCATGTTCCCGCCGGTCCACGGCTGGTATATCCCGATGCGTGGCGCGCGCACCCGCATCGAGGCGGCACTGCCGTTCGCAGCTTCACTTCTGACTTCGAGACCGTGCGTCGTCGCCACCTCTTCGACCTGCTTTCTGGACACGTTGGACACGCCAACCTTCGCGGCCTCACGAGTCGAATCGATCGTGACGCGCGCGCCTTGCTGCATCAGAGCGTTGATTGCCTTCGCCGCATCGGCGCCGCGGTAATCGAACACGAACCTTGGACCATTGCCGGTGACACGTCCGTCCAGCCTGGGTACCTTCGTCAGCTTCTCGAGACGTGCGGTCTCGGCGAGCGGCTTCTTGATCAACCGGTGCTCGACTCCCAGCAGCATCCCGAGCGACCACGCGGTCACGTCGTACGGGGGCTCCGGCGGTGCGTTTGGACCGCGTCGAACTTCCGGATACGTCTGCTTCTCCAGAATGTCCTTCGCGTAGCGCGCAAAAACTTGCGTCATTGGCACGACGAACGTGCCTGCCGCGTACTTCGTGCCGTCAGCTTCGAACTCAGCGGACGCGCGATACACCTCGACCCCGGCCATCTGCAGCAACTCGGCGAGGTGCACGGCTTCGTGCGGATCCTGCTGACTCTGCACGGGAATAACGATTGCCGCGGGCTCACTCGTCTTCCCCTGCTCGACGGTCGCGCGATTCACTTCGTAGATCTGCCGCATGAGCGCCTCGCGCCGATCGGCTGCCGCATCGAGCAGCGCCATCGTCGCGATGAGCTCGTAGTCGACGATGTCACGAAGAGTCCAGCGGCCGCCCATCCAGGGCCGCGGGTACTCGGTGCGCGAGGTGATGTCGGTGGGCGCCGGCAAAGGCCCATTGCCTGTAAAGGCACCGCGCCCAGCGCCGCGTCCGCCTTCACCTCCTCGTCCGCCTTCCGTCACGCCCTCGGCGTCGCGTCCCGTCTCAGGCCCCCGGCCACGCTCACCGCGCCCGCCGTCGCCTGCGCCAGTCCCGCGTCCCGGAACGGCTCGCTGCTGTTCGATCGGCGCTGCAACACGCGCGCTCGCGACCTCGGTCAGCAGGCCGATCTGGTTGTGCCACCAGCCGCTCCAGGCCATCGCTCCCTGCCAGAAGTTCGTGTACGTCGAGTTGTAGATGATGCCTTCCTTGCCCGCGGCTTCGAGCGCCGCCGCCTGCGACTGACCGAGGATGCCGTTCCAGCGATAGATGAGCGGATGGACGTTCGGGTTGATCGGATCCGTTGCCGGCATGACGAAGATGCGCGCGCCGTTGCTGCCCATTTGATGTTCGTCGAGCCACACAGCCGGAAACCAATCGCTCCAGAGCAGCTTCGCCGTGAGCTGGCTCTCTTTCTGCGTGAACATGTACATGTCGCGGTTGTTGTCGTGGCCGACGTACGGGTGATAGAGGTAGGGCAGCGGGCTGTTCTCGAAGAGCGTGCCGAGGTTCTTGTTGAACCAGTCGGTCACCATGATCTGTCCGTCGGGATTCAGGCTCGGTATCAGCAGGAAGATCACGTTGTCGAGAATCTTCCTCACCTCCGGTGAGTTGTCGGTCGCGAGCCGGTGAACGAGCTCGACGGACATCTGCGACGCGCCGATCTCGGTCGCGTGGATGCTGCATGTGACGAGCAGCACGAGTTTGCCCTGACGGAATATCTCGTTGCGGTCAGCTTCGGTCGGCGTGCTGTCCTGGAAATACAGCTTGCGTTCGAGCTGTTTGTAGCGATCGAGGTTCTTCAACGTCTCGGGCGCGCTCATCTCCAGCACGATGAACGGATTTCCGTTCTTCGTCTTTCCGAGCTCGCGGAAACGCACGCGATCCGATGCCACGGACGCCTGCCGCATGTATTCGACGATTTTGTCCCACCGCGCCAGCTTGTTGTCGGATCCAATCCGGAACCCGAAGAACTGTTCCGGCGTTGCCAGTGCAGCTGGTGCCTGCGCAGTGATCGGTGGCGAGGCACTGATGCCGATGAGGGCGAGTGCCGTTGCTGCCAGCGTGAGAGAGCGCGGGATATGTCGGTGCATGCGCTGATCCTTCTTCCGGTGTCCGTCGTCGGAGGAGACGGAGGGCACGGACATTCCGTTCACCGCGGAGGCACGAAGCGCACAGGGAAGACAATTGAGGTGGTCTTCTCCGCGCGCTCCGTGACTCTGTGGTGAATGGTTTTCCGTGAGCTCCGCCCTCTCAGTGAACTCCAGCGCTCAATTGTGCTTCGGCACCCGATTGGAAGAGCGCCGCGAACAATTGCTGCAAGAGTGCGGGACGTTCGCCGAGCCGCTCGAAGAACTCGTTCGCGTCCACCTTGAGGGCGACGCCGGATCGCATCACGTCCGCGTTCATGCCAGGCGATCGGCATGCGAGCAGACTCCACATGCCGAGGACATCGCCGGCTTTGGCAGTCGTGGCCGCACTTTCGGGATGGGCGCCGGGATGCGAATCCAGCGACAGCTCGCCTGAGAGCACCAGCCACATTCCGGGCGGGTTGGAGGCTTCGAACAGGCGCGTGCCCGACTTGAGATCTACCGATCGCGCGAGCGTCGCGAGCGTGAGCATCTCGTCGGCGGCGACCTGCCTGAACATCGGAATCTGCTGCAGCGCGAGCACCTTCTCGACCGGGCTCAGCCCTCCGGTCGCAAGCTGCTCCAGCTCGCGCTCCGCTCCTGTCGCCGTCACGAAGGTCGTCGGCAGCTCCGAGGGACGATCCGTCAGCGTTGCGAACAGACCGCTGACGAGATCCGTGTTGTCCGCAAGCAGCGTGCGGAGCTCGTCGGAGGACAGCGCAAGCGTCACGGCAAGGTCGTTTGCGCGGACCGTATCTCCCATCGGCAGCCCCTGGAGTGCTTCGTCGAACCCGATCGCCGCCGGGGCGTCGATCGTTCTCGGCGCCGCGCCGCGACTCGTGACAGTGACGCGGCCGTCGAGCAGCAGGTGGATGCTGGCTGGCACGGCGCCTTCGGTGAGCAGCACGGTCCCGGGCTCGTGCCGCACCTGACGTGCCGCACCGGAGATGCGGAACAGCTCGTCGACCGTGACCGACGCGAAGAGTGGCAGCCGTCGCAGCCGGCCGGCAAGCTCCGCTGCAGGCAGCGGCTCGAGCCACAGCTCGCGCCGCCGCTCGGCCGGCATGCGATGCTCGGCGAGCGCCCAGGACGCGGACTCGAACACGTACCAGTCCCGGGCGTCGCGGTATGCCAGTACGTGCTCGATATCGTCTGCGAGGCTCCACACCGCCTGCTGCCGGGCGAGGTCGATTGCCGACGCGGCAACGACCTGGTCGTCGTCATTGATCAACTGCAGGAGCGTTTCCTCGACGTCGCGGGGACGCGTTTTCAGCAGCACGTTGCCGCGCCGGACCTTCTCGTCCCGCGGCAGATCCTCGAGTACGGGCATGATCCGCTTCCGCAGCTGCCCGCCGAGGATGTTGTCGAGGTACTCGGACGCACTCGCACGGCCGCGAGGATCGCCGTGCTCCAGCGTCCACTCCGCCGCGGCGATGTCCTTCCGGGGATAGATCAGGCCAAGCAGCCGGTAGATGCGGTTCTTCGTCCGCGTCATCTTCTGCTCGAGCGCGTCAGCAAGCAGTGAGTCTGCGTCGAGCTTTCCTTTGACGAACAGATTGTCGTAGAGGGACAGATAGTTGAAATAGCGGCGTCCTTCGCCGACGAGGAGCATCTCGACAGGTTCTTTACGGAACGTGAGCGACGGCTGCTCGGCACGGAGTCGGTCGAGCGCAGCAATGACCTTGTAACGAAGGAATCCATCCTTCTCGTCGAGTGCGCCGACGAGAACGTCGACAGCCTTCTGGGACGGAATCAGCGCAAGCGTCGCAGGGATGTGGCGCCTGACCCAGATATCCTCGTCGGGATCGCGCATGAAATGTGCGAGAATGTCGACGGTCGGCTCGCCGTACCGCACCAGCGCCGCGCGGGCCCGTCCCTTCAGCTGTCGGTTGCGCAGGAGCGCGACGAGCGTCGGTACGAACACGAAGTCGTCTGTAGCGCTGGCCTGAACGCTCTCCATCGCTTCGTCTGCAACCTCGGGCGCCGGGTCGTACAGCAGCGGAATCAGGAGCGGGCGGAATCTCGGATTGGCGACGTGGCGAACCGCTGCGGCAACGTCGCGACGGACGGCGCGCGCGCTGTCGCGAGGATCGCCAGCGAGCTCGGTCAGGACCGCTTCGGCCGCATCGACATCTTCCGCCCGTGTACTGGCGGCGAGTGACACGGCAGCGGTCACACGAATCCGCGGGTTTTCGTCCGTCAGCAACGGCCGAGCGACCGCTGCCGCATCCTCACGGCTGACGGCTTCGAGCGCCCGGATTGCCGCGGCGCGCACACCGGTATCGGGATCCGACAACATCCGCCGAATCTGCGGACGCCATTGGATGGCGATGTCGCTGCGGACCGCTCCGAGCGCCGATAGCGCGCGGGCGCGGACGATAGAGGATTCGTGATAGAGCAGGAGCGGGGTCACGAGATTGCGCTTGTCGAGCGATTCGAGCACGTCGATGGCGTACACGACCCGCGCGGGCTCGGGATGTGCGAGCTCCTGCACCAGCGTTTCAACCGTCGTAAGGTCGGCACCGCTCAAGCGCACCTCCGTTGGGGCGAGGTCGCGGCGCTCGATGCTCTGCCGAAACGCGAGCAGGTAGCCGCGTCGTGCGCGAAGCGCCATGAAGATCCACAGCACGACCATCGTGAGACTGGCGTAACTCAGACGCTGCCAATCGAGGTTCAGCCCCCACGGTTTGACCAGCACGATCAGCAGCAGCGCGCCGAATGCCTTCGCGCCGCGATCGACCGTGACATCCACGAACGACTTGGCTTTCAGCTTGATGTCGCCGGGAAGCGGCAGGAACAGGATCTCGCGCGTGGTTTTGTCAACGGTGTATCGCAGCGACTGATCGAGTACCCGTGCGAGCCCCGGCGCCCACAGGGCCGCGTTGAGCAGCATGATGACAGCGCTCGTTCCCAGGCTGACCGGCAGGATCATCAGCGCGAACCCAATTCCGAGATATCGATGGATCTTGCTCGTGAGCCAGACCTGGATGATGAAGCCGATTGTCGACGTCCAGAGCTGGACGCTTGCCAGGAAAACCGTGATCGAATCGGTCTGGCTCGCTCCCTTCGCAGCTTGGGCGGCCATGTTCAACTGCTGTTCGATGATCGCCGCCCCCACGGCTGCAAAACTGATCACGAGCGCGATGATCTGTAGGTGCTGCGATTTGCGGAGCAGATCGAACGCCTCTGTTGCGCTGACACCCTTCTCCGTCGCCGCCGCAGCGGCAGCGGCGCCGACGCCGACCTGTGGGCGCTCGCGTCGCACAATCGTCGTCACGAGAAACGCACATATGAGCATCAGCGTGCCGCTGATGAGGAGCATGTTCGTCGTGCCGATGTCGTCGGTAAAGGACTGCAGAATCGCGGATCCGGCGATCCCTCCAAGCGGTGCGCCGCCGCCGATGAAACCGAACAGGCGTTTCGCTTGCCGAGGGTCGTACACGAGATTCGCGAGCGTCCAGAACTGGCTGATGAGCAGCACTCCCAGGATGAGTCCCATCAGGTAGAATGCGACGGACACCCACGTTGCCCTGGTCTGGAACAGAAACCAGAACGCGTACAGCAGAACCGCCATGCCGACCTGGGTGATGGGCAGCGCGCCGCGCTCCGGTAATCGCGCCATCAACCACGCATAGCCGGCCATCAGGATCCCGATGATGATGCCGGCCGCGAGCAGAACGTAGGGCAGGTTGTCCGCTCCGAGATCCGTAATGAACTTCGACCGCGTGATCGGCTTCAGGATGTTGTACGCGGTCATCGCGAGGAACGAGTACGCGAACATCATGATCGCCGGGAGCGTCTCTTCCTTGCGCACTTCGACGACCGACGACAGGATTCGGTGGAGGGGCATGCGCACAGCCTAAGCGATGCCGAAACTGAAGTAAACTGCGGGCTGGTCCATGATCGCGCGGCTGCGTCAGTTCTTCGACATCAGACCCGGCGAAGGCCTGCCACTCCTCCTGACGTTCTTCTACATCGCCGTCGTCGTCGCGTCGTACCTGCTCGCCAAACCGCTGCGCAACAGCCTGTCCCTTCAGCAATACGGACCCTACGCCGTCGTCTACGTCTACGCCGCCGTGCCGCTCGCGCTGTCGCTGTTCGTGCCGGCATATGCGCGCGTCGCGGCGCGCGTCGGCGCCCGCACCGTGACCGCGGGAACACTGGTTTTCTTCAGCCTCAACGTCCTGCTGTTCTGGTACTGGTTCCAGTTCCACCCGTTCTGGCTCCTGCCGGGCATCTTCTACGTCTGGGTGAACTGCTTTGGGGTCATCGCGCCGGTGCAGGCGTGGAGCTTTGCGAACTCGATGTTCGACACCCGCCAGGCCAAGCGCCTCTTCGGCCTGGTCGGGTCCGGCGCCTCGGTCGGTGCGATCACTGGAGGCGTGCTCGCGCGTGTGCTCGTCGGGCCCGTCGGAGGCACGATCAATCTGCTGCTCGTGCTCGCCGCGCTCATCATGTTTGCCGCGGTCGTCGTGGTGATCGCGAACACGCGCGTCCAGCGCAAAGGGCTCCTGCGGCTTGGCCCTCCGGTCAGCCGGCCGCTCGGCGAGACGATGCGCGAGATTATCAGCAGTCCGTTTTTGAGGCACATGGCGGCGCTCGTGTTTCTCGTGGCCGTCGTGACGCAATGGCTCGGCCTGCAGTTGAATCTCGTGGCCGTCCAGCGGTTCGGCGGGGATGCCGACGCGCTGACGCGATTCTTCGGCACCTTCAACTTCGTCCTTGGATCGTTCAGCCTGCTCGTGCAGGTCCTCGTCACGAGTCCGGCGCTGCGCCGTTTCGGAGTGGCCGTGACGATTCTCGCGCTGCCCTTCTCGCTCGGGCTCGGCAGCGCGCTCATCCTGATGTGGCCGGCGTTCTGGCCCGTCCTGATAACCAGCGCATTCGATCAGGGGCTGCGATTCTCCGTCGACAGGCCGACCTACGAGCTCCTGTATCTCCCCCTCGCCCCCGCTCAGCGGGTTCATCTCAAGAACGCCATCGACATCGTGGTCAACCGGATCGCAGACGCGATGGGCGCGGTGCTTTACGGCGTTGCGACCCGCGGTTTTCTCTTCCTTCCGGGGATTGGCCTCGATCTCCGCGGCACGGCCGTATTGAACCTGTCGTTCATCGGGATATGGACGGTAGTTGCCTGGCGGCTCAGGGCCGACTACGTCCGAACGATTCAAGACAGCATTCACCGCCACCGCATCGACACCGAGCGCACGGCAGCGTCGGTGCTGGAGCGGTCTGCGGCCGATGCGCTTCAACCAAAGCTCGCGGCAAACGATCCAAAGGAAGTGCGGTACGCCCTCGCACTCCTCGAGATTCAGCAGACGAAAAGCTGGCATCCGTCGCTTCGTCTGCTCCTGCAGCATTCTGAACCGGATATCAGACGACGGGCGCTCGCGCTTTTGAGCGCGGCTGGCGACCGCGAGATCGCAGCCGAGGCGACCGGTCTGCTTCGCGATCCGGATCTGGGAGTCCGCACCGAGGCGCTCCTCTATCTCGCGCGCGAACATGGAATCGATCCGCTGCCGCAGATCGAGAAGCTCGGCGACTTCGAAGGATTCTCGATCCGGACGGGCATGGCGGCATTTCTCGCGTCGCCGGGCCCGGCGCAGAATCTCGTCGCCGCGCGCGCTCTGCTGGACGCCATGGTTCATGCGGCCGGGCCCGGCGGCGCCCGTGAGCGCGCGGAAGCCGCTCGACTGATTGCGGTCGTGCCCGACGTGTTCGTCGACCTGCTGCCGAAGCTGCTCGACGATGACGACGAGGAAGTCGTTCGGCAGGCGATCGGGGCCTCCCGGGTCGTCTCGAGAGAGGAGCTGATTCCATCGCTCATCGCCACACTCGCGCGGGCACCGCTCGTGGACGAGGCGTCCGATGCGCTGGCGCAGTTCGGGAACGCGATTGTTCCGGAAATCCGCCGCCGCATTGCCGACGAAGCGACGCCAGTAGAGATTCGGCGCGAGCTGCCCACGGCCCTCGTGCGCATCGGGACGGCCGAAGCGGAGCAGGCGTTGATCGGCAGCCTCCTCTACTCAGACGTGACGCTGAGGCACCGAGTCGTCAGCTCGCTCAACAAGCTCCGCGTCGTCCATCCGGAGGTGAAGATCGACAAGAACACAATCGAGCTGGTGCTCGCCGCCGAGATCGCCGGGCACTACAGGTCGTATCAGGTCCTCGGCCCGCTGGAGGCGAAGCTGCGTCCTGAGGATCCCGTTCTGCAGGCCATGCAGCATACGATGGAGCAGGAGCTCGAGCGGATCTTTCGTCTGATTGCGTTGCTCCTGCCCCAGGCGGGCCTCCACGACGCCTACATCGGCGTGCGCTCGTCGAATCCAATCGTGCGCGCCAACGCGCTCGAGTTCCTCGACAACGTGCTCAGGCCCGAGCTGCGCCAGGTGCTCGTGCCGCTGCTGGACAGTCAAGTGAGCGTCGCCGAGCGGATCGCCCTCGCCAACCGGTACGTGGGTGCGCCGCTCGAGACAACCGAGCAGGCGATTTCAACGCTGCTTGCGAGCGAAGACAGCTGGCTGCGATCATGCGCCGTCTACGCCGTCGGCGCCTTGCGGCTGACCTCGCTCGAGGGAGAGCTTCGCCGCTTCGAGGGCTCCGAAGACCCCGTGCTGCGCGAATCCGTGCGAAACGCCCGACGCCGTCTCGCGGGCGAGATCGACACGATCCCCGCGCCAGAACCGCCGCCGTCGTTCGGCATGGGGGTAGGCGCCGGGTGATAGCGAACGTCTTACTGCGTGCTTTCCTCAGGCGTTGGTGGCGGGGCGCTCTTGTGTTCCGTCGTCCGGATCATGCGCTCGAGCCGCAGGGCAAGCGCCGGAGCGACCCCTTCCGGACCACCTGTGAGGTAGTTCTCGAGGTCCGCATACGTGAACCCCATTTCTTTCTCGTCGGTCTGCCCGAGCCAGAGCCCGGCGCTCGGGGGCTTCTCGACGATTGACGCCGGCACACCCAGGTCGACCGCGAGGGCGCGCACCTCGTCCTTCAGCAAGTGGCCGATCGGCAGCAGATCGACGCCGCCGTCGCCGTATTTTGTGAAGTAGCCGATGGTGAGCTCGCTGCGATTGCCTGTGCCCGCAACCAGGTAGTTGAGCGAGTTCGCCACGAAGTACAGCGTCGTCATGCGCAGGCGCGGCTTCACGTTGACCGCCGGGACGCGGGCCCTGACGTCCGGGTCGGCCGCGGACGCGAGCGGGATCTCAGCCGGCAACGATTCGAGCGCCACGCGGTAATCGTCGATCAACCGATCGTACGCGGGCGCGAGGTCCACGTGGATCGTAGGCACGCCGAAATGCGCCGCGATCAGTTTGGCGTCCGCCTCGTCCTGTGGATCGCTGTGGCACGGCATGATCGCGCCAATGACCATGCCCGGAGTCGCGAGCTGGCAGAGCCGAACGACCACAGCCGAATCGACCCCGCCGCTCAACCCGACCAGAAGGCCTCGTGCGCCGGCCGCCGCGACCCGCCCGCGCAGCCAGGCCGCGATCGGCTTCGAGGTTTTGGAGGGGACAGAGGTCACGGGACATGCTTTCTACCACGGAGCCACGAAGCACATGGAGAACAATATGTGTCCTCTGTGAACTCCGCGACTCCGCGGTGGAAGACTTGTCCGTGGCCTCCGTCTCCTCCGAGAGCAGGGTTGCTCATAGCGACTGAGGCGCCGGCGATCTCTCGATTACCCGCAGAAATGCATCCACGAGCGACGGGTCGAACTGCCGGCCGCGCTGGCGATCGATTTCACCGATGGCATCCCCGATCGGCCAGGCCGCCTTGTACGGCCGTTTCTGCGTGAGGGCATCGAAGACATCCGCAATCGCCACGATTCTGCCGGGAAGCGGAATTGCGTCAGCCACCATCCCTTCGTAGCCGCTGCCGTCCCACCGCTCGTGATGGCTGAACGCAATTTCCTCGGCGAGCCGCAAAAGGTTGAACCGGCTGCCGGAAAGAATCCTCGCGCCAATCGTGGTGTGCGTCTTCACGAGCGCGAACTCCTCGTCGGTCAGCTTGCCGAGCTTCAGCAGGATCGAATCGGGAATCCCGATCTTGCCGACATCGTGCAGTGGCGCCGCGCGCCGGATGAGGGCGACGGTCGAATCGGGCATGCCGATCTCGCGCGCGAGGAGGGCCGCCATCTGGCCTACCCGTTCGGTATGTTGCCCCGTGTTGTCGTCGCGAAACTCCGCCGCGCGGGCGAGACGCTCGATGATTTCGATTTGTGCCGCCTCGAGCTCTTTGGTCCGCTCACGCACCTTGGCTTCGAGCAGCTGGTTCTGACTTTGAATCTGCAGGTAGAGGAACCGCGTTTCGAGGAGGGTCCGAATCCGCAGCAGGACCTCGTCGTTGTTGAACGGCTTGTTCACGAAGTCCTTCGCGCCGCGCGAGAGCGCCTCGCGCCGCACTTCGGGTGTCAGGTCGCCCGTCAGCATCAGAATCGGGAGATAGCTGGTCGCTTCGGCGAGCTGCGTCAGGGTGTCCATCACCTCGAGCCCGTCCATGTGCGGCATGTGGAAATCGAGCAGGATGATGTCCGGCCGCACCTTCACGTACGTCGCCGCGGCCTCGCGCGGGTCGTTCGTGCTCTCGATGCGTGTGAAGCCCGCGCGATCGAGGACCTTCCTGAGCAGATCGACGTTCTGCGGTTCGTCGTCGACGATCAGGATCCGCGCGTTGCTGTACTTCCGGTGCTGCAGTATCGGCGAATATGTCATCGGCCTGTCCCGAGCGCCGCCGAGGAGCCCTCCGCTGAATCCGCGTTCACGACCGCTTCCGCGGCCGGAGAGTCCGGCCACACGACTGGCGGCGCCGCGGTATACGAGGCATGCGCAAGGGCTCCCTGGAAGAATGCGGTCTCCGAAGCATAGAACAGCAGCTTGAGGTAATGACGGCCCAACAGGTACAGCTCGCCGACGGCGAATACCACCCACATCGAGAATCCCGCGCGCGGCGCGCCCGGGGCCGCGAGCGCGTAGACGAGCACGAGCACGAGGAACGCAAGCGCGTTGAGGAGATACAGCAGCACGCTGCCCTTCTCGCGCGCGACGAATCGTGCGCCAGCGATGAGCGCACCAAGCGCGCTGCGGCGGTCCTCGACGACGATTCGGATCCGCGCGTAGTCGATGACGACGTTCACGAGCATGAGCAGCGTCCCGAAGACCGCGTAGAGGACCAGCCGCAGCGTAAAGGCCGATCGCTCGACGGTCATGTTCCGTATCAGCCGCTCGTACCCGTCGTCAAACAGCCAGGGACGGACCCACTGAAACAGCACCGCATACACAGCCGCGGCGGCAATCCCGAGGCGCAGAAAGCGCCAGAAATGTGTTCCGCAGGCAGCAAAGAAACCGTGGGCGCGGGTAGGGCGCCCGCGCGCGTAGCGGTCCAGGACGCCGCCCACGAGGAAGCTCCAGATTACCATCCATCCAGCGAGTACGCCGGCAAGGGTTGGCGGCAGCCTCTCGCCGTCGAGAAACGCGTTCAGGTTGTCCAGGACGGCCCCGAACCCCACGACTGAAGGGAGGAACGTCGTCCCGAGGCCGGACGCCTGGGCCGAGAACTCCCGCCACCAGCCGTAGTTGGTGCCGACCGCCGCCGCTTCTGCCTCGAGGCTTTGTCCAAGATGTGCCTCCAGCATGCTCCGAAGGGCGATCGTCAGCGGCACTGCCACGAGCAGTGTCACCACGAACATCCCGAAGAGGACGATTGGAGCGCCGTTCACGCGCCGGATTCCGTCGCGGAAGGCGGAACGGACCCCCGTTGCAGTCATGTCAGACAAGGAAGCCGTAGGTGAGCAGGCGATCCTGGAGCCAGATCAACCAGGTCAGCGACCACTTGCGTGCGGCGGCGCGCGCCTGGGGCGCCAGCGCCGCGGAATTGTTCGTGTAGTTGAGATCGAGCTGCAGAACGTGGTCGGGATCCACCTGTGCGTATTTCGCTCGCACCGACCGTTCGACCTCGAACACCTTCCAGCGATCGCGGCCATCCCAATGCCAGCGCACCTCCTCATCGTTTTCGAACACCACGCGGACGTCCACCGGAAAGATGCCTTCTCCGTATCGCCTGACCGCGACCGTCGTCCTGTAGCGCTCGCTGTCGCGAGGGGTCGTCAACGCGCGTCGATCGCCGTCACCGAAGTACCCGTGGCCGGTCGTCTTCTCGCTGCGGAAAAGGTCCACGCCATAGTCGAACGCATTCGATGTCCGATAGACCTGATCGAAGAACCACGTCAGATCCTTTCCGCTCACCTCGTTGGCGACGGCGAAGAAGTCTTCCGGCCTCGGGTGCTTGAACGCATAGCGCGAGAAGTACGTCGACATGATGCGCTGCAGCGTCTCCCATCCGAGGAGCCGCTCGAGCGTGTGCAGCCACAGGGCGGTTTTGCTGTAGCTGATGCCGCCCGCTGTGGGCGGCCAATAACGCCAGCTCGGCGTCGCCTGCATGTCAGCGCGGGCTGAGCCGCGGTAGAGCGAAACGCCCTCTTCGTCAGCTCGCCCGAGCGGCACGTCGAAGACCCATGGGACGAAGCCGCCGAAGTAGCGCTTCGAGAAATGATCGACCATCAACTCCGAAACGACGCGCGCTGCCGAGAACTGATTGAATCCCTCGTCCAGCCACGCGTGCTCGAATTCGTTGTTGGCGACGATGCCGTACCAGAACTGGTGACCTGCCTCATGCACCGTGACGCCCTCGGGAGCGGGGATCCTGCGCGGCGCCAGCCATTGCGTTCCGCCTGTGAACAACGTCGGATACTCCATCCCGCCCGCGCCGCTCTGCCAGGCCGGATCGACAATCGTGATGTGCGCGTACGGATACGCGCCAAACCATTCACCGTAGTATTTGAGCGCCGCGCGAGTCGCGTCGAAGTAGCGATCGGCCTGCGATGCGTGTTCCGGCTGGAGGAGCAGTCGCATCCGCACCCCGGGAAGGCGCGGGTGCTCGAACATCGCGATCCGTTCGAGATAGTCGGGGCTCGTCGTCCAAGCGAAGTCGTGGACGTCCTCCTCATAGTAATGATGCGTGGTCGTGCCGTCCCCTTCGTCACGACGCCCGCGCTCCGACCCGGTGGCGCCCACGATCCAGCCGTTCGGCACCGTCAGCCGAACGTCGTAGACGCCGAAGTCTGCGTAGAATTCCGTGGTCGCGTGGAACTGATGGCAGTTCCAGCCTGCGTCCTCCAGGACGCCGATCTTGGGGAACCACTGACCGAGGAAATAGAAATTGCCGACGGTTCCCGTCCTCGCGAAGGTTCGGGGCACGCGTGAGGACCACGCGATCTGGACGTTGATCGTCTCACCTGGCGCGACCGCCGCATCGAGCGGGACCTCCATCACTGTCCGATCCTCGGCGTTGCCATCGTCGGGCGCGATGTACCGGATTTGCGGCGTCAGATCTGTGGGTGCGCCGTTCGGTCCAATCGTCTTGAGACTGGTCACGTCGATCCAGCCCCAATCCGAATCGGGACGCGTCGCGAACGTCGGATCGCGGATCGATCGCTCGCGCATCCACGTCGATGCGTCGTTGCGCCACGCGTTGTAATAAAGATGAAAGCGAAGGCTCGTCGCGGGAATCGCGGCAATGTTGCGCCACGTCAGCAGCTGGTCGCCCCTGAGCGTGTGGCTCGCCGGGTCGAGTCGTGCGGTGATTGCATAGCTTGCATTCCGGGCCGATCGCGCGCCCGCCGCCTCCGCAACGTTCGTGACCTGTGCGGCGGTCTTCCCCTGGTGCACGGCAGCGCCTTCCGGCCTCGATGCGATTGCACCCGAAGTTCCGACCCGGAACATCTGGACGGCTGCGGCATCCGCGTCACGCCTCGTGTTGCCGCGGAACGAATTGCCCGCGAGCGCCAGGACCGTCAGGACAGTCACTGATCGCACGAACACCGGCCAATCCTACACCAGCGTGATTCGAATCAGGGGAGCTCCGTCCACGGCCGATGCTCCTCCGGACCGCTTCACACAATTGCGCGGGTCTGTTTGTCATGCGTGAGCTCGCGAGAGCATCCCCTTGACCGGCCGCGCGCGGCCCCGGAACGTGCGAGATCCCGGCGGGTATAATCTACGGATCGTTTCTGTCGATGAGGAGCGTTAATGCCAGCAGGTTCAAAGCCCATCCGAGTGTTGCATTTCGGACTCGGACCGATTGGTATCGGTGTCGTCAAGCAGGTGGCTGAACGCAAGGGGTTCAAGATTGTCGGTGCGGTGGACATCGACCCGGCCAAGACAGGCCGCGACATTGGCGAGGTCGCGGGGCTCGGCCGGCAGCTGCGCATGCGTGTTTCGCACGATGCCAAGAAAGCGGTCAAGGCAGCCAAGCCGGACGTCGTGGTCCTGTGCACGAGCTCGTCGCTCAGGAAGGTCATGCCGCAAATGGAGACCGTCCTGAAGCTCAAGGTGCCAATCGTGTCGACGACCGAGGAGCTGGCCTATCCCACCAAGGGGAACATGTCGTACGCACGTGTAATTCACACGCTCGCGAAGAAATCGAAAGTCGCGGTTCTCGGGACTGGTGTCAACCCCGGGTTCGTGATGGACGCTCTCCCGATCATGCTGACGGGCGTCTGCGAGCGCGTCGACGCGATCCATGTCGATCGCATCCAGGACGCGCGCATCCGTCGGCTGCCGTTCCAGCAGAAAATTGGCGCAGGGCTCACACGCGAGCAGTTCCAGAAGAAGGTGGAGGACGCGAGCGTGCGGCACGTCGGCCTTACCGAGTCGGTGTCGATGATCGCCGATGCGCTCGGATGGAAGCTCGATCGCATCACGGACGAAATCCAGCCGAAGATGGCGACGCTGACGGTGGCGAGCGAGTTCCTCGCCGTCGATCCGGGCTACGTATGCGGGATCGTGCAGGACGGCGTGGGCTATCGAGACGGCCAGCCGGTGATCACGCTCCACATGGAAGCGTATCTCGGGGCGCCGGAGACCTACGACGCGGTGCGAATCACCGGCTCGCCCGGAATCAACATGAAGATCGCCGGCGGCGTGCACGGCGACATCGCGACTGCGTCAATCGTCGTCAACTCGATCCCGAAGATCCTGGACGTTGCCCCGGGGCTGCACACGATGCGCGACATGCCAACGGCATCGTTCTTCGGCGGAGCGCGCTGAGGCGGCAGTCAGACTCAGGAGCGCCGACCGTCATCGTCGAACGCGGGGCCGACCAACCTGGAACCGGGAACTCTCGATCGTCAGGACGCTTTCCGCAGGCCCCATCGCCTCCGCTTCAGGAACAGGCCTTTTCGCGAGATCCCCAGCAAGCGTGAAGCTTCTTCGACGCGGCCCCGGGCACGCTCGAGCGCCCGGCGGACCATCATCTGCTCGAGCAGCTCCACTGCGGCGGGCAGCGGCTGATCCAGACGCACGCGTATCTCCGGCTCTCCGCTCGCCGGAACCGTGCGTCGCGAGGCCAGGATCTCAGGGGACAGGTGATGGGGCGTGATCGTCGCGTCCGGTTGGGCGAGCGCGACGATCCGCCGCACCTCGTTCGCGAGCTGGCGGATGTTGCCGGGCCAGCTGTAGAGCAGCAGATACTCGAGCGCTTCATCGCTGAGGGTGAGGTAGCCCTTGTGCTGCTCGTCGCCGACCTTGCGCAAGTAATGCTGCACCAGCGGGGGGATCTCCTCGCGGCGCTCGCGCAGCGCCGGAATTCTGAGACGGACGACGTTCAAGCGGTAGAAGAGATCTTCCCGGAAACGCCCATCGGCAACGAGCTGTTCGAGATGTCCGTTCGTCGCCGCCACGATGCGCACGTCGACCTTGACGGGCTGCGACTCGCCGATCGGATGGATCTCGTAGTTGTCGAGGAACCGCAGCAGCTTCGGCTGCACGTCCAAGCCAATCTCGGCGATCTCGTCGAGGAACAGCGTCCCCATTGCAGCCGCCCGAATTACGCCGGGGAATGCGGCCTCCGCGCCTGTGAAGGCGCCCTTCCGGTACCCGAACAGCTGGCTGTCAAGCATCTCGCGGGGCACCGCGGTGCAGTTGAACGGCACGAAGGGGCGTGATGCGCGGTCGGATGCGCGGTGAATCGCGCGGGCGAGCATCTCCTTGCCGGTGCCGGTCTCGCCGGTGAGGAGGACCGCAACCGGGCTCAGTGCGATCCGGCGCGCCGTCGTCAGCAGTTCGGCGCTCAGCTCGGAGACCCAGATGCTCTCGGGGTCGCTGTCGAGCGATTCGGCCGGCCAGAGCGCGGCGCGTTGCTTTTCATCGCGGCGGTACTGGTCGAGCGTCCGCGCCGTCGCGAGCAGCTTGCGGATGTTCGCGAGCGAGCAGCGCTCGTCGAGCCCGGGACGCGGCGTTGCCAGGATCTGCCAGGTCTCGTCGCGGTGCTGTCCGAGCGTCACGAGGTCGTCGGCCTTCGCCGCGGCCACAGCGGCGAGAGCGGCCGGCTCGGTCCAGCCGTCCGCAGCAACGATTCGCGGCCCGGCCGGCCCGGTCGCCACGAGCGCGACAGCGTCGGCGCAGCGAGTTTCCTGCAGGAGCGCGAAGGCCTCGCGTCCGAGGATATGCGGATGGCCCGCCAGCTCCAGCAGCGCGACTGCGCTGTCAAGATGGCTCGGTTCGTCTCGGCGTACCGTCCGAAGGTCTGGATCACACGGCCCAGTCGAGGTCAGTGCTACGCCGTATCGCAGATCGTGGGAGAGTGCCGCGTTTCCCAATCCCAAAGCGATTCGAGTCGCCCGTCGGAAGTGCACGGCGGCGCGGTCGGTCTGCCCTTGTACAGACTCAATCGCGGCCAACGCGCCGTAAAAGTGGCCCAACGATTCGGGGTCAATTGGACCGTCGGCCCATTCCGGAACGCCGAGTATCGCGGGCGAAATGTGGCCCGATAAGGCTAAACAACGAGCGCGGTTCGACGCGATCCGGCGGGTCCAGGTGTGATCGTCGAAAGTCCGCGAAAGCTGGAGCGCTTGGTCTAGCAAATCCGTCGCCCCCGTCCAATCACCTTCCGCCTGGGAAAGCCGTGCTTGCGAGCATAACTCCGTTATCGCGTCCCAATGGGGCCTAAGAAGAGGATCTTTACTGACTATCTTGGCGTACGTGCCGAATGCCGCGCGCGCCTCGTCGTGCCGGCCCGACGTGATCAGTAGGTTTGCCCAACTGTCCCATGCCGCACGCAGAAGATGCGTGTTCTCTTTCGCATGCTCGACAGCGTAGTTGAGATGCCGTTTAGCGGTCTCTGTGTCGCCACGCCGTTCCATGATCTGGGCGATGTTTATTGCGGCAGCAAGTCTAGTTCTTGCATGCCCGGATTCGTCTGCCAAGTTCAAAGCGTGGGTCGCGTGGGTAAGACTTTGGGTTAGATCGCCCATCACCATGGCGATCGCCGACATGTCGATGTGAAGCAAGCCCGAAAGCCAGACGCTTGGGTAAGATTCTACAAGGGCTAGTCCAGCGCGATGATGACGCAATGCTTCAGTAGGAGAATGCCTTCTAGCCTCTGCACGTCCAACCGCGATTCGCAGCAAAACCATCAGATGGGGGTCTGCTGCTCTCATCACGACTCGCCGAACTTGTGGCAGCGTCGATAGCGCGGTCTCGATGCGTTGGACACCCAGCGTTACAGAAAATCGGACGAGGTCAACGTGTGCCAGCAACCTCTCAGCTCCGGCTTTCAAGGACAACTCACGAGCCGAGTCGAGAAAGTTAACGCTGTCGCCGATTGCTCCTGAATAGAATGCGGCCAACGCCAAGACTTGATTCGCTCGCGCAGCCAACTCCGGTAGGATGTTGGTCCGAGAAAGGCATGTCGTAGCCAGTGCGGCAGCCTCAGAAGTGCGGCCAATTTCAAGACATAACTCGCACCAAAGCACGTCATACTCTGAACGACCAGGCTCCTCAACTGGCCTTCGACGGCTAGAAAGGTTGTCGAATGCTCGCCCGAAACGACCCTCCGTCAGCGGGTCGAGCAGAAAACGAAATTGATTGGAGGAGATCGTCCCTAACACGCTTTTGCTCAATGAATTGATGTTGGAGGCTTACGATCTGAGGCCGAAACGTCGCGTGTCTGGCTTAATAAAGCCCGACCAGCATAGTCGATAAGCTGTTCGACAGACTGTCCGTCGTCCGGAGCGGACGCGACGACGATGGTGACGTCAAAATCGGGAGCTGCCTCAGTCGAGACGTCCTGTCTGATTGCTTCACGAATTCTTGAAGCTATCGCGACACTGGTGCGGCGATCCGTTTGTAGTAATAACGCAACAAACTCATCGTCCCGATACCTAAAGAGGAGGTCGGCGGCTCGAAGGCTTTGACGCGTTGCTCGTACTAAAGAGCCAAGAATCGCGTCTCCGTGCGCTCTTCCGTGTTCCTCATTAATTTGTTCAAGGCCCTTAACGTCGATCAACAAAAGCGATACTTGCTCTCGCTCTTGCTCCCCGGCTATTTCGACACGCGTTAACTGCCGTAGGTGTTCGACATTTGGCAAACCTGTCAGCTGATCTCTCAACGACAAAGCCTTCGTACGCTCGAAGTCCGCGGCATTTTTAAGAATAGACGAGACCTGGCGTGACACGACTTCGACAACACGCTGGTGCTCTTCAGAAAACCCGTCTCGGTTTGTTGAATAGAGCGTTAGCACTCCGATCATATTCTTGCCCCCGATTAGTGGCGTGCTTAGGCAACTCCGTGGCCGCTGTGGCAGCGACCGAACAGACTCCCCTAGATCTAGAACAGGGTCAGAGTTACGAATTGTCCGACGGTGAGCGGCGACCCAGCCACTCAGCCGCTCACCCAACCCGATGCGTAATCCAAGGAACAATGCGGCGTTATCGCCCACCACATGAGCAGCAACTAATTCGTCTGATTCAACTTCGTATAGGAAGAACACAGCCAGCGAACAGGGCACAAGTCGACGCATGTGTTTGGCAATGACATCACCGGCATCCGCGACGCTCATCGAGCTGCTCAGGCCCCTGGCGAGATCAAACAGCGTCAACATCTCTTCCGTGCTAGCAGCTATTTCTTCAAGGCGTTGTGATGAAGGCGACGGAGGTGGCATGTTGACCGCAGCTTCAGTGATTGCCTTGAGAGAAATGTCGCCGGTAGCTTGGGAAGGCTCTGGAGCAATCTCACCGTGGACCTTCATAAAGGTGTCGACTACTAGTGGATCGTACATGGATCCGCGGCGATCGGTCAGAATCTTCATTGCATCCTTGTCCGACAGACGTGGACGGTATGGCCTATCGGAGGTAAGCGCGTCAAAACAATCTACGACAGACAGAATACGTGCGCCGATTGGAATGTCCGCTCCGGCTATGCCATCAGGATAGCCGGAACCATCCCAGTTCTCGTGGTGATGGCGAACGATCGGTACAACTGGATAAGGGAAATCGATAGCTGAAAGAATGTCAGCACCAACGCTGGCGTGAAGTTTCATCTTTTCAAATTCAGCAGGCGTCAAGGCTCCCGGTTTGTTCAAGATGTACTCGGGCACGGCGAGCTTGCCCATGTCGTGAAGAAGTGCAGCAGCCTCGACCGCTCGAATGAGATCGGGATCCGCGACTCCCATTCGCTTTGCCAACCCGATCGCGTAAGCTTGAACGCGTCGGATGTGGCCATGTGTGATCTGATCCTTAGCGTCAATCGCCATCGCCAAGGTCTCGATGGTGGACATGTACAAAGCATTCAGTTGCGTAAGGTGTTGGTTGGCGTCCGCCACACGTCCCATGGATGTTGAAAACGTGAAATACAGGACGACTAAAAGAGGGAGGATTAGTGCAAGGTAGGTGTAGTCTATCTGGCGCGTATAACTAACAAGAAGAGCTGCAACGGACGCACCGCCAACAAAGTTTAGTGACAGCCAAATGAAATTCTCACGCCAGATCTTGAACGGAGGCAGATTGCGTTCTAATGAGATTGCGAACGTAATGATCCAACTATTAAGCAGAAAATAGACAACGGCTAGGACTGACAAGGGCCAAAGAAGGTGCTGTACCGGGACCGCTGCGCCGTGAAAAAGTGGTCGAATTGCGGAGATATAAAAGAACAGTTGAGCAGCGAGCCAGATGGTTAACGGGAGTGCAAATAGATTGAAGACAATCTTATAGAGCGGGTGCCCCTTCCGATACGACCAGCACGAGATGACGAATGCATCCAGTGCGACGGTCATCGTCCCTGCGGCCGACCCAAAGAGGAGTACGGATGTAAAGACGAAAGTCTCTGAGACGGAGATCGTGGCGGGAAGGGACGGGAGCTTGACAGTCGCAGAACCGCTGACGAGAGTTAGAATCGCGAGGATCGTCCAATCCCAGGCTGTGTCTGTTGTGACAAGCTCGTACATGGATTGGAGGACAGTAACCGCACCAGCGGCGACGACGACTGAGATATAAAGTCGGGAGCCGAGAGACAGTCGCGAGAAACGCTTGTTGCTCATAGAGCGTAGGCCACGGGCACGACCCGTGGGCTGGCAGCGGCCGTGGCCGGTCGTTTCGGTCAGTCAGTCCAGACGATTATACGCATCTTTGCCTCCGATGGGTCAGTACTTAAGAAGACAACTCTATGGCCGCGTGCTGGGCTAGTCCTCTAGGCTAGTCGTATCCAGCAGCCCGTTCGTCCATGCAATCGTATCGGTCCACGCGATCGTGTCGATCCACGCGATGGTGTTGGTCCACGCAATGGTGTTGGTCCACGCAATGGTGTCGATCCACGCGATGGTGTTGGTCCAGGCGATGGTGTTGGTCCAGGCGATGGCGTTAGTCCAAGCAATCGTGTTCGTCCACGCGATAGCGTTGGTCCAGACAATCGTATTTGTCCACGCGATCGTTTCGGACGAGGTCGCGTCGCGCGGCAGGAGGCCAGTCCAATAAACATCAGTCGGTGTGGGACCAACGAACCCTAACTCAGTGCCCCCGTCGCCCTGAGCGTAGAAGATCCTACTGCCGAGCTGGAGTTCGCCTGCAATAGACGATGAATCGAGTGCGGCATCGGTACTACGCGCCACGCCGACTGCGGCGACGATGTTCAGACTCCCGGCGCCGGCTTCGATCAGTCCCGCTCCGGGCACCCGGGAACTCGTCAGCTGCAGCAGCAGCTTGACTTCCGCGGGCGTCAGCGTCGGCGCCGCCTGCAGCAGCAGCGCCGCGGCGCCGGACACGACCGCCGCCGACATGCTCGTGCCGCTCATTTCCATGTACGCGTTCGCACCCTGGCTGCCCACGACCCGCTCGGGATACGTGTTCGTCAGATATGAATCGCGGGAGGCCGTCGACACGATCCGGTTGCCGGGCGCCACGAGCTCCGGCTTCAGCACGCCGTCGATCACCGTCGGTCCGCGCGAGCTGTAGGTCGCCATGATGTCATCCGAGCGCATCGCCGTGCCGTGTGTATTCAGCGCCCCGACCGTGAGCGCCGCAGGCAGGTTGCCCGGGGACACGATTCCCCCAACGATGGCGAGCCCATCGATCGTCTTGCCGAAATTGCCCGCGGCCGCGACAGCCAGGATGCCGGCATCGACCGCGCGCTGCACCGCCTGGCACAAGGGGTCGTCGCGATACGACTCGAACACGGGGTGCCCGAGCGACAGGTTCAGCA
>Ga0114129_10002142_pt1 | contig 27213 bp, 21 predicted proteins | sample RhiMetdeltSRZDD1_FD_80071 | JGI IMG/M metagenome (GOLD analysis project Ga0114129, IMG submission 80071) | Populus rhizosphere microbial communities from Tennessee, USA - Rhizosphere MetaG P. deltoides SRZDD1 (version 2) (version 2) | ecosystem: Host-associated > Plants > Roots > Rhizosphere >...
CAGGCGCACGCCGTGTTTCACCGCGGCGTCGGCGTCGTCGAACATCCCGCCGTCGCTGAACGAGTCCGGCGTCACGTTCACGATCCCCATCACCAGGGTCCGCTCGCCGAGGAGAAGCTCGTGGTCGCGGCAGCGCCAGGCGGTACCCATGGAGCAGATGGTAGTTCCGGAGGTCGCGGGGAGCGGCGCCGGCCGGGCGGCGCCCGGGTCAATGGAGCCGGATGTGGTCCATCGCCTCCTGGCGGGTCCTCGCGTCCGAGCGGAACAACCCGCGGACGGTCGACGTCACCGTCCGCGATCCCGGCTTCTTGATCCCGCGCATCGTCATGCAGAGATGTTCGGCCTCGATCACCACGAAGACGCCGCGCGGAGTGAGCGCCTCGTCGATCGCGTCCGCGATCTCGGTGGTCAGCCGCTCCTGCACCTGTGGCTTCTTGGCCAACAGGTCGACGACCCTCGCGATCTTCGAGAGGCCGGTGATCTGCTGCGCCTTGTTCGGGATGTACGCGACGTGCGCCTTTCCGACCCAGGGGATCAGGTGGTGCTCGCACACCGAGTACAGCGGGATGTCGCGGACCATGATCATCTCGTCGTGGTCCGCGCCCTCGACGACGGTGACGATCTGCGACGCGTCCTTGCCCACGCCGGCGAAGATCTCCTCGTACATGCGGGCGACGCGCGCCGGCGTCTCGCGGAGCCCGGCCCGATCCGGGTCCTCGCCGATCCCCTCCAGGATCAGACGGACGCCTTCCTCGACCTTCTTCGCGTCGAAGTCATCCGGCGGATCGAGCAGGTCCATCGGTCGATGCTACCTGGGAACCAACGCGTCCAAGGTCCCCGGCAGCGTCGCGAGGTTCGTCAGCTCGGCGGCGCGCGGCAGGTCGCTCGACTCGTCGAGCCGGTTGATCCAGACGCACGGCAGGCCGAGCTGCGCGCACGGCTCGACGTCGTGGTACAGCGAGGCGGCGACGTGCACGTGCCGCGCCCGATCGGCCGTCGTGTTCCGGAAGAACGTGTCCCAATGGCCGTACGACGGCTTGTACGAGCCGGCCTCGGCCGCCGTGATGCGCGCGTCCACCGCGACACCGATCACCTTCAGCGACGCCGCCAGGAGGTCCGGGTCGGTGTTCGACAGGATCCCGAGTCGCCAGCCGCGGTCGCGGAGCTCGGTGAGCGCGCCGGGGACCTCAGGGAACGGACGCCACGAAGGCAGCGCATCCGCGAACGCGTCTTCCTGACCGGGCGGCACCTCCAGCTCGAGGTCCTCCCCGACCCGCGCCAGGGTCTCGCGCAGGACCTGCCGGTACGGGATCCCCCGTCCCGCCTGGACCAAGGGCTCCTGGTCGTGATAGCTGTGGACGAGCCGATCCCCGCCCTCGTCCGGCCACACCCGGGCCAGCGTTCGGCGGATCCCCGACTCCCAGTCGATCAAAGTCCCGTAGCAGTCGAACGTGGCCCAGCGACCGGTCATGCCGGCGCGGGACCGGGCGCCTGCCGGGGGAACATCTCGGTCCGCGAGACGGCGAGCCCTGCGCTGCGGACCTCCGGAGCGCGTGGCGCCCGCTTCTCCACGGTCTTGAAGAAGGCCTCGACCTCGTCGCGCTCGAGGGTCTCCTTCTCGAGCAGCAACCCGGCGAGCGTGTCGAGCCTGTCGCGCTGGCCCGTGAGGATCTCCAGCGCGACGTCGTGCGCCTCGTCGATCAGCCGGCGAACCTCCTGATCGATCTCGAACGCGACGGCGTCTGAGTAGTCGGGCGTCGAGGCCCAGTCCCGCCCCAGGAACACCTCGCCCTGCTTCTGGCCCAACGTCCGCGGGCCGATCGCGTCGCTCATGCCGTGCTCGGTCACCATCTGTCGCGCGATCTTCGTCGCTCGCTCGATGTCGTTCCCGGCGCCCGTCGAGACGTCGCCCGCAACGATCTCCTCGGCGACGCGCCCGCCCATCAGCATCGCCAGCTCGTCGCGAAGCTCCTCGCGGGTCATCATGAACTTGTCCTGCTCGGGGAGGGTCAGCGTGTACCCGAGCGCGCGGCCGCGCGGGATCACGGTGATCTTGTGCACCTCGTCGGTGTTGGGGAGCACGTGGGCAACCATCGCGTGCCCGCTCTCGTGGTAGGCGATCAGCCGCCGCTCCTCCTCGCTCATCACCCGGCTCTTGCGCTCGGGCCCGGCCATCACGCGATCCACGGCCTCCTCGATCTCCTTCATCGTGATCGCGGACTTCGATCGGCGCGCCGCGAGCAGCGCTGCCTCGTTGATCACGTTCGCGAGGTCGGCCCCCGTGAACCCGGGCGTCCGGCGAGCGAGGATGTCGAGATCCACGCCGGGGTCGAGCGGCTTGCCTTTGGCGTGAACCCGGAGGATCGCCTTGCGACCCTCGAGGTCCGGACGGTCGATCACGATCTGCCGGTCGAACCGGCCGGGGCGCAACAGCGCCGGGTCGAGGATGTCCGGCCGGTTCGTGGCCGCCATCAGGATCACCGTCGAGCGCTGATCGAACCCGTCCATCTCGACGAGCAGCTGGTTCAGCGTCTGTTCCCGCTCGTCGTGGCCGCCGCCCAGGCCGGCGCCCCGATGCCGTCCGACGGCGTCGATCTCGTCGACGAACACGATCGCCGGCGACGTGGCCTTGGCCTGCTCGAAGAGGTCGCGCACCCGTGCGGCGCCCACGCCGACGAACATCTCGACGAAGTCGGAGCCGCTGATCGAGAAGAACGGCACTCCGGCCTCACCGGCGACGGCGCGCGCGAGCAACGTCTTGCCGGTGCCCGGCGGACCGAACAGCAGAACGCCCCGGGGGATCTTGGCCCCCATCGCCTGGAACTTCGACGGGTTCTGGAGGTACTCCTTGACCTCCAGGAGCTCCTCGATCGCCTCGTCGACGCCGGCGACGTCGTTGAACGTCGTCTTCGGCTGGTCCTTGGTGACCTGCTTGTGACGACTGCGACCGAACTGCATCACGCGGCCGCCGCCGCCCTGCGCTCGGTTCATCATCCACAGGAACAACCCCGCGAGGATCAGGATCGGCAGCACGTAGTACAGGAGGCTCACGAGCTCGTTGGGCTTCTGCGCGTCGGTGCTGGTCGGCACCTTGGCCGATTCGAGCTTCGTCGTGAGCTCATCGGCGTACTCGGCCGGGTACGTGGCCACGTAGTTCGTGCCGTCCGTGAGCGTCCCTCGGACGACCTGCTCGCCCTCGAGGATGGTGGCGTCCTGCACGTTCCCGTCGTCGATCGCCGTGAGGAAGTCCGTGAGGGTCAGCCGCTTCGCCGTCTCGGGGCGGTTCAGGACGGACAGCAGCGCGAGGAACAACAGCGCGCCGCCCACGATCCAGAGGGTCGGGATGCGGACCAGGCGCCGGAAGGGCGGTTCGGGCTGACTCACGCGTTGCCTTTCCCAGGGATCTGGGCCGGATCGGGCTCCGGCGGAAGCTGCGCTCAAGGGTAGCACCGGCCCCTCATGGGACCGGCCGCCGGGAGAGCTAGCGGATCCCGCTGTCGACGGAGAGCGTGACCCGGACGAACGAGTCGGCCGGGACGGTGACCCTCTGGGGCTTCGCGAAGGGCGGTGGTGACTCGGAGACGATCGAGACCTCGTAGGTTCCCGGGGGGACCGGGAGTTCGAACGCGCCCTTCTCGTTCGACTCCGTCGTGTACTCCTTCCCGCTCCCGGTGTCGGTGGCCACGACGGTCCCGTGGTACGGCACGTCCGGGCACGGACTGTTCTGGGTCTGCACCGGGCACATCGGACCGACGAGCGCCTGGCCGCGGATCCCCGAGGCGGCGGCGGCCTCACCGCCGGCGCCGCAGGCGCCGGCGGCGAGGCCGACGACGATCAGGGCGACGAGGGCGATCCGGTTCATGTTCGCTTGGACGACCTCCCGAGGCCGTCCGGTTCCGTTACCCGCCGTACGCGGCGGGCTTCAAGGTGGCGATGTACGGGAGGTTCCGGAACCGCTCGGCGTAGTCGAGCCCGTAGCCGACCACGAAGTCCGGCGGGATCTCGAACCCCACGTACCGGATATCGAGGGGCACCTTCTGGATCCCGGTCTTGCGCAGGAGCGCCGCGACCTCGAGCGACGCCGGCTTCCGCGCCGCAAGGTTCTTCAGCAGGTACTTGAGGGTCAGGCCCGAGTCCACGATGTCCTCGACCAGCAGGACGTCCATCCCCTCGAGGTCGTGATCGAGGTCCTTCAGGATCCGAACGACTCCGCTGGTCTTGGTGGCGGCGCCGTAGGACGACACCGCCATGAAGTCGAACTCCAGCGGCAGCCGGACGTACCTCGCCAGGTCGGCCATCACGACGAACGCGCCTTTGAGGACCCCGATCAGCAAGAGCGACTTGCCCTCGTAGTCCGCGGAGATCAGCGAGCCCATCTCCGCGAGCTTGCCCTGGATCTCCTCGGACGAGATCAGGACCCGCTCGATGTCCGGTTCGTAGGCCCGCACGTGGTCGGTCAGTGTAGAGACCGAGGTCATCGCCTCCCCTTCCTGCAGCCGTCGGGAACCCATCAGGTCTCAGGGGAAGCGCGAGAAACGCGAACGTACTCCCTCTCCCGAACGGCTTTCAATCCCCCGGAGAGATCACGTTCGCGTCCCGGGCGGCCCTCGGCCAGATCGAGGACGGCCTCGATCGCGTCCTTCGTCCAAGGGGCGGAGCCGTCGGTGGCGAGGAGGTTATAGGCCCCGAGGCGGACCACCCTCGAGGCCAGCGCATCCGGGAGCTCCCGGAGACCTCGCGCATCGAACAGGACGTCTTCGCCGCGCCGGCCTCGGGCGATGACGTCCAACGCCTCGTTCGTCACCCGGAACAGCTCGTCTCGATGGTCGCGGAGAACGTCGGCGGTTCGAGCGATCGACGCCGTGACATGCCTCCCCGTCGCTCGTTCGATGTTCGGAAGGACATCGTGTCGGATCGCCGCGCGGAGCAGGCGACGATCCTCGTTCATGGGGTCACGTCGGGGCCGGAGATGAAGCGCACCGCAGAATCGCTCGACATCAGCTCGCTCGACATCGATCAGCGGCTGCACCCACCGGCCTCGCCCGCGGCCGCCGGGGTCGATCCCGGCGAGACCTTCGAGGCCGGTTCCCCGGATCAGGTTCAGGAGAACCGTCTCGGCCTGGTCATCGAGGGTGTGCCCCTCGGCCGTCGTCGCGCCGTTGATCGTCCGCCGGACGTCGTTCGCGGCGTTCCCACGCGCCACGCGAGCCCAGGCTTCCACCGACTCGCCCTTGGCGGGAGTGTCGTTCGCCTCGGCGAGATGGAACGGGAGCTTCAGTCGGTCGGCCAGCGTTCGGACGTAGGCGGCGTCCTTGGCCGACTCAGGCCGGAGCTTGTGGTCGAAGTGGAAGACGGCCAGTCGGATCTTGAACAGCCGCCGCAGGTGCCAGAGGGAATAGAGGAGGCAGACCGAGTCGGGCCCACCGCTGCACGACACCAACACGAGGTCGCCGGGTTCGAACATCTCGTGCTCGCGGGCGGTCTTGGTGACCCGTTCGAGCACCCGCGCGACCGCCGGCGGCCGCCGAGGCATCTCAGGCCCGCGCGACGCGTTCGATCCAGCGGTCCGGCTCGGCGACCTCCTCGACGGAGGGCAGCGCCGACGGATCCAGCCAGACGCGATTGAACGCCTCCATCCCGGCTCGGGCCACGACCTCGCGCACGAAATGCTCCCCCGCGTCGTACTGCTGGATCTTCTTGTCGAAGCCGATCGCCCGCTGGAAGGTGCGCTCGACGCTGCCGGCGCGCCGTCGCCGTTCGGCGAGTGCGGCCCGCATCCGGCCGAGCTCGTCGACCCGGCCCTCGCCCACCTCGTTCATCACGAAGGAGGCGTGCCCTTCGAGGAGCGACATGACGCCCTGCACGTGCATGACGACCTCGCGTTGCTCCGGGGTGAGGAGGAGGAACAGGCCGCCGAGGCCTCGAGGGTCGGCACCGGCGCGGATCTCGTCGACGGCTCGCCGCAGCTGCTCCCCGAGCTCCTTCGACCCGAGGGAGATGCCGCCGAGGTAACGGTCGATCTGGTCGCGGATGTGCCCGCGGAGCCACGGCGCCGCGGCGAACTGGACCAGGTGGGTCACCTCGTGCAGCGAGATCCACAGCCGGAAATCGCGCTGCGGGAGCGCGAACCGGCGCTCGACCTCCGCGACGTTCGGCCCCACGAGGTAGAGCAGGCCCTCGTCGTCGGGCGGCAGGAATGCGTCGTACTGACCGAGGACCCGCCGCGAGACGTAGCCGAGCAGAGCGCCGGCCTGGGCGCCGATCGCCTTGCGGCGGATCGTCCCCTGTCCCGACTGCTTGGCGAGGATCCGGTCGGCGAGCGGCTCCAGCATCCGCTGAAGTCCCCCGAGGTTCGCCCGGATCCACTCGCTCCGCCCCATCACCCACGCGCGCGAGCGCACCGACCCGTTCGACAGTCCGGTGAAGTCGCGGACGAGTGCCTCGGAGAGCGGAACGAGATCGGCGAAGTCCTCTCGCATCCGGGCGCGCTCGACGGCGGGCACCGACACGCCGGGGCCGGCCACGCGGCGGCCGACGGAGAGCGCGGTGTCCCAGTCGGCCAGACGGGCTGCATGCGAGCCCATCGACCAGTCGACGCGGGTGGCGTCCATCGGGAACAGGCTACGCCTTCGCGAGGCTAGGCCTCGCCGGCGGCCTTCTTCCGCGCGGCGATCATGCCGGCGCGGCGAGCTTGTCCCTCGGCGACCCGCTTGTCGGTGCCCTTCTCGAGGAGCTCCTGGAGCGTCTTCTCGAAGACCTCCTGGTCCATCGTCACCTCGGCGTGCGCGGCCGGCGCCGGGGAGGCTGGCGCCGCGGCGGCGGCAGGTGGTTCCGGCGCGGGCGCTTCCGCGGCCGCCGGCGCTTCAGGAGCGGGCGCGGCCGCCGGCGCTTCGGACGCGGGCGCGGCCGGAGGAGCGGGTGCCGGTGCCGGCGCCGCAGGAGCGGCCGGCGGTGGCGCGGCGGCCGCGACGCCGACCGGCTGCGGCAGGGGCGGGGGCGCCACGATCACGGGTTGGGCCGCCTTGATGTCCACGGTGCGGCGCGGCAGCTCCTCGCCCGGCCGGACCCGATCGGCTCGGACCACCTTCAGGGTCGACTCGTCGCTGGAGAACCTCGGAGCGAACCGCAGGTAGGCCGCGACCATCAGCAGGATCACCACGAGGCCGATGATCCCCAGCAGGACCGCCATCCCGCGGATCCAGCCGCCGGTGTTCAGCTCCGGGGTCACCGTGGGGTCGACCGAGATCTGCGCGAACGCGGCGGTCGCCGGGAGCAGGAGCGCGAGGAGCGCGCCGAGCACCGCTGCCCTCAGCCACCTCATGCGGCGCGATGCTCGCATCCCACGACCTCCATCGGCAACCCGGGAGCCGGAGATGGGATTCGAACCCATGACCTACCACTTACGAGGCGGTTGCTCTGCCACTGAGCTACTCCGGCCGACCTCGAAGGATAGCAACGGCCCCCGGGCCGCCCTCGGACCTGCGCGCCGGCGTCCCTCGTGATCGCGGTCCGCCCGGTGGCCGCGGCGGGACGGAGGCGGCATGATGCGCACATGCCTGCGACCGACGCCGGCCCGATCGGCCCGGTGCGACGCGTGATGGTCGGCACGGACCGATCCGAGACAGCCACGCGGGCCGTCGAGTGGGCCGCGTCCTTCGCCGAGCGGTTCGGCGCCGAGCTCCACGTGGTCCAGGTGATCGTGCCGGAGCACCCCGCGGACACGGAGCACGGTGCCGCCGAGGCCACGCGGGCTCGGGGCGTCGCCGACGAGCTGGAGCACTACACGATCGGGCTCGCCGGCGACCGCGGTCGCTCCCATGTCGTGATCGACGACGACCCTGCGATGGCGATCGTGCGGTCGTCCGAGGACCAGGGGGTCGACGTCCTCGTCGTCGGGAACGCGGGGATGGCCGGCCGCAAGGAGTTCCTCCTCGGCAACGTCCCCAACCGGATCAGTCACAACGCGCGTTGCACGGTGATCATCGTGAACACCGTCAACGGCCAGGCGACGGCCGTCCCGATGCCCGGCTCCTCGACGACGATCCGGTCCTCGGCGAACCAGGCCGAGACCGAACCGAGACTCGTCGCCCGCGGGACGCGGATCGGACTGGTCTTCGCGAAGCACGGCTTGAAGGAGCTCTTCGGAAGGCCCGACGAGGAGGGCACGGTCGGACGTCGGCGCCAGGCCAAGCGACTCCGCGCCGCGCTCGAGGACCTCGGCCCGACGTTCTGCAAGCTCGGACAGATCCTCTCCACGCGGCCGGATCTGCTACCCGCGGAGTTCATCGAGGAGCTCGCCACGCTGCAGGACAACGTCCCGCCGCTCTCCGAGGAACAGGTCGTCTCGGTGATGGAGCAGGAGCTCGGGGTGCCGTGGGAGGACGTCTTCGAGACCGTCGACCCGAACCCGCTCGCCGCGGGGACGATCGCGCAGGTGCACCGGGCGTCGCTGGCGACCGGGGAGAAGGTCGTGATCAAGGTCCAGCGTCCCGACGCGCGAGGGCTGATCGAACAGGACCTCGCGCTGCTCGAGGTGTTCTCGGAGAAGGCGGCGAAGCGACCCAGCCTGAAGCTCGTGATCGACATGGAGGCGGTGTTCAAGCACCTCTCGGATTCGCTCCAGCGCGAGCTCGACTTCCGCCAGGAGGCCGCCAACGTCCAGCGGATCGGCGAAGTGTTGGAGTCGTACCCACGGCTCGCCGTCCCGGTCGTCCACGCCTCGCTCTCGACGTCGCGGCTCCTGGTGATGCACGACGTCGGCGGCGGCCCGATCTCGTCGGCGCCGGAAGGCGAGGCGCGCACGGAGGCCGCGCGGCAGCTCCTCGAGTCCTTCTACCGGCAGATCATGGTCGCGGGGTTCTTCCACGCCGACCCGCACCCGGGGAACCTGATGTGGCAGCCCGAGGAGGAGCGGCTCTACTTCCTCGATCTCGGCATGGTCGGCGAGGTCGGCGCCGAGATGCGCGAGCAGCTGATGCTGCTGCTGATGTCGTTCTGGCAGGAGGACGTCGGTTTCCTCACCGACGTCACGCTGATGCTGGCGAACGCGATCGAGCGGAGCGACCTCGATGTCGACGCGTTCCAGAAGGAGGTCGGCGCGGTGATGGCCCGCTACCGGACCGCGTCGCTGAAAGACATCCAGCTGGGTCCGATCCTCCAGGAGATGACGGAGATCTCGGTCCGCCACGGCGTTCCGCTCCCGGCGTCGTTGGCGCTCACCGGGAAGGCGCTGGCGCAGATGCAGCTGGCGACGGCGCAGCTCGACCCCGATCTGGATCCGTTCGACGTGGCCGGGAAGTTCCTGATGCGGACGGTGCTCCGGGGGATGTCGACCCGCGCCGACCCGAAGGCGTTCTTCTATCAGGCCCAGAAGATCCGGGTCCGCGCGACCCGGGTGATCGAGGCGATCGAGCGGCTGATCGGCGCCCGGCCCGGCCAGAAGCTGGAGATCAACTTCCGGGCCGCGCCGCTCGAGGCGACGGTGCGCCGGGCCGGGCGCCACCTCGCACTGGGGCTCACGGCGGGCGCGGCGATCCTGGCCAGCGGCTTGACCGCGATGTCCGCCCGGGTACCCGGTTGGGTTCCCGTGACGTTCGGGATCCTCGGCGGGCTGTTCACGGTCGGACTGCTGATCGACCTGTTCCGCAAGCGCTGACGCGGCGCCTCCAGGGGCCTATGGCGCGGGATTCGCCGGAGTCGTCGTCGTCGGGCTCGGCGAGGGGGTCGGCGACGGCGACGCCGTCGGACTCGGCGAGACGGTGGGCGAGGCCGTCGGTGAAAGCGACGGGGCGACGGTCGCCGTCGGCGTCGACCGCGTCGGAGGGGCGAGCAGACCGGCGATGGGACCCTCACCCGACGATGCCGATCGGGGCACCGTGAACGGATCCTCCGGCGTCCCCGGGTGCGTACCCCCGAACAGGATCACCGCCGAGACCGCGGCGACCGCCGCGAGGCTCGCGGCCCCGCCGGCGTAGTACGGCAACCGCTGGGACAACCGCTCCCGCCTGCGCTCGGTCTGGCGTCGGCGCTCGAGGTCCTCCGGCAGCTTCATCCGGTGGTTCAGCACCGACATGTACGTGGACGACCCGTACACCACGCCCTGCCACGCGAACAACGCGAGCAGGAACGGCGTGGCCAGGTGGAGCACGGCCACGGCGGCCCCGGCTCCCCAGAGCGACAACGCGAGGGCGGTCTCGCTGCGTGCGGCCCAGACCGCGGAGCCGAAGCTCGGATCGTCCGCGCTCTTCGGCGTCCGGAGGAACACCCCCTCCTTCCGGAACAGGGCCTGCAGGCATGCGAGGGCGCCGGTCCACGAGAGCGAGAGCCAGTTGGCGAAGGCGAGGAACGCCCGCCTCCACCCGATCCCGGTGCGATGCCGGAGGGACCACAGCGCCCTGAGGAGGCCCGAGACGACCAGCGCGGCGGGGAGGAGGACGACCGCTCCGAGGAGCGGCCGGATCCCGACGTGACCGGTGGTGATCAGGGCGGCAGCCGTTCCCAGGAGCACCAGCGTGAACCCCAGGTAGACCAGGTCGTTGAACCAGTGGAACGTCCCGAAGAGGTAGTCGAGGCGCTGCCCGGTGGACAGATGGTTCGAGGGATCCCGGTCCCACGGCAGCAGCGAACGGAGGTGGCGGCGGAGGATCTGGATGCCGCCGAAGCACCATCGGAACCGCTGGCTCTTCAGCGCGGCGAAGGTGAGCGGCATGATGCCCTTGCCGAACGATCGCGACACGTACAGTCCGGAGTAGCCGGCCTTGAGCATCCGGAGCGACGTCTCCGAGTCCTCGGTGATGCACCACTCCGCCCAGCCACCGAGCCCGTCCAGGACCGAGCGCCGGATCAGCCCCATCGTCCCGGCGAAGATGATCGAGTCCCGCTCGTTGCGCGACGGCATCGAGATCGCGAAGAAGTACTCGCCGGCGTCGTAGTTCGCGCGCAGGTACGGGTCGCCCTCGTACTCCCGGTAGTCCTGGGGCGTCTGCACGAAGGCGAGCTCCCGATCCGAGAAGTAGCCCGCCACGCTCGACAGGTACGAGGGGTCGACGAGGTAATCGGCATCGACCACACCGATCAGCTCGACGTCGGGCGCCGTGTGCTCTCGGAGCAGGAGGTTGAGGGCGCCGGCCTTGTACCCCGGGAGCTCGTCGACGTGCACGAACCGCACGTTGGGCCGATCGCGGCAGTACTCCTCGACCGGGCGCCACACCTCCTCGTCCCTCGTGTTGTTGTCGATCACGAGGACCTCGAAGTTGGGGTACTCGATCGCCTCGACCGAGCGGATCGTCTCGATCAGCATGTCCGGCGGTTCGTTGTACGCCGCGATCTGCAGCGAGACCCTCGGCCGGTACGACGGGTCGGGCTCCGAGGGAACACGCGACCATCGAACGCGACAGCCCGCGTCGAGGCTGTCGAACGCGTACCAGCACGTCAGGGCGAGCGCGATCAGCTCGAGCACGAGGAGGAGCCCGGATGCGAGGGCGCCGATCAGCGAGAGACCGCCGAGGAGCGTGTACGACGCTGCGAACGTCAGGTAGGCCACGGCGGAGGCGACGAGGGCGCCATAGAAGACCTGGCCGATCGGATTCCAGGACGGCCGGGTGAACACCACGACCAGGCACAGCACGAACAACAACCCTTCAGCGCCGAGCACCGGCCCCGGCGGCAACCCCCACAGCCGCGCGGCTAGCTCTCCCGCGCCGAGCGCGATGCCCGCGGCGAGGAGGACGCCCAGGACCCTGGACGCGATCCGGAGCCGGTGGCCGAGGGCGAGCAGCAGCAGGGTCGATCCGCTCAGGGCGATCACGCACGTCAGGAAGAGGCTCAGCAGCATCGTGACATCGGTTGCGGGGGTGCGCGTTCCCTCTACCCCGCGGAGCGGGGGTACAACCCTCGGAGCTCAGCCGGTGTCGCGGTCGATCCGTTCCTGGACCTCGCGGAGCCGCTCCACGACGCCGTGGAGGATCGCCACGGCGACGCTCGGGTTCTGGATCAGGAACGGGTCGAAGTAGATCGTCTCGATCACGAGGGCCTCGACGGGCTCCGAGGCCGTCACGCTCGCGGAGCGACGCGTGTGGCCGAGGAGCGCCATCTCGCCGAAGAAGTCGCCCGGCCCCAGGTCGTGGGCGGCTCCGCCGACCTCGACCTGGGCCCTGCCGGACAGGATCACGAAGAGGCCGCCCCGGTCCGAGTCCCGCTCGACGAGCAGCTCGCCGGCGGCGAACGTCCGCCGCTGGCCGAGCTTGGCCACCCGAGCGAGGTCGTCGTCGGTGAGCTCCTCGAAGAAGCGGACCCTCCGGAGCGCCTCGATGTCGCGCGGGGAGCCGCTCACGCGCCCGCCCCGAGGGACGAGAGGGCGATCGACTCGTCGCGGAGCTTCGCGGGATCGGCCGCGCCGCCCGCCTTGATCAGCGGGATCGCGTCCTGCACGTCGGAGGGCCGGTCGACCGAGACCACGGCCTGCACCCGCCCGTCGACGAGGTAGAACGCCGCGAAGCTCCGGTCCTCCAGGCTCCCGCGGATGACGAGGTCGTCCCACTCGCGGTGGTAGCCGGCGTACTGGATCGTGTGGTCGTACTGATCGGACCAGAACCAGTGGATCTCGTCGTAGACGGTCTCCCGGCCGAGCATGTTGAGCGCCGCGGCCCTCCCCTGCTTCCGAGCGTTGTCCCAGTGCTCCACCCGGACGCGTCGGCCGTACACGGGGTGGTAATGGTTCGCGACGTCGCCGGCGGCGAAGACGCCCTCGACGCTCGCGCGGCAGTGCTCGTCGACGGCGATGCCGTCGTCCACCTCGATCCCCGATCCCTCGAGGAACCCGACGACCGGCTGGACCCCGAGGCCGAGCACGACGAAGTCGCACGGGAAGCTCTGCCCGTTCGCCGTCTTCACCGCGCCGACCCGGCCGTTGCCCTCGAACGCCGCGACCGTGTCGTCGAAGGTCATCCCGACGCCCTGGTCGCGATGGATCCCCTCGATCACCCGGCCGACGTCGACGCCCAGGACTCGGTCGAGCGGCGCCTTCCCGCCGGCGACCACGTGGACCTCCAGCCCTCGCTGGCGGAGCGAGGCGGCGACTTCGGAGCCGATGAAGCCCATCCCGGCGAGGACGACGCGCCGGCCCGGGAGCATCTCCGCGCGGATCCGGGCCGCGTCGGTGAACGTCCGGAGGTCGAGCACACCTTCGAGGTCGATCCCCGGGATCGGGAAGCGACGGTTCCTCGACCCGGTGGCGACCAGGAGGGAGTCGAACGACACCGGGTCGCCGCCGGCGATCGTGAGCGTGCGCTCCGCCGCGTCGATCGCCGTCACCGTGGACCCGAAGCGCGTCTCGATCCGGTTGTCCGCGTAGAACGCCTCCGGGCGCACCGAGGCCTCCTGCATCGTCGTCTCGCCTCGGAGGAACGCCTTCGAGAGCGGCGGGCGCTCGTAGGGCAGCGCCGGCTCGGCGCCGATCAGCACGACGTCGCCGTCGAAGCCCTCCTCGCGGAGGGTCGCCGCCGCGGTCGCGCCGGCCAGGGCGGCACCGACGATCACGAAGCGCCGGCCGCGGCCGGCGCGGGACGGCGCCGGCTGCGGCTCCTCGGACGGCGCCGGCTCCGCTCCGCGGGCCGGCGCCGTTCCGCCGAGCCGCTCGAGCGGCTCGGTGGCAGGACCCCGCTGGACCTCGCCGTCGAACGCGTACCGGGAGCCGTGACAGGGGCAGTCCCACGACTGGTTGGGGTCGTTCCAATCCACGGTGCAGCCCATGTGGGTGCACCGTGGCGAGAGCTCGTAGGTCCTCCCGTCGGCGTCGCGATACACGGCCAGCTGCCGCCCGCCCACGCTGACGAGGCCTCCGTGGCCGGGCAGCAGGTCGTCGACCGAGCGGTCGACGGTCTTCACGATCAGGACGTCCGAGGGCACCTCGTGGGCGACCTTGTTCGGCACCGAACCCAGGAACCGGCGCACGCCCGACATCCCCTTGTTGCCGACCACCACGAGCTGGACGTTCTCGGTCTCGGCGAGCTCGACGATCCGCTGCGCCGGATCGCCCTCGACGCTGCGCTTCTCGACCTCGACGTCCTCCGGCCGCGTCTCGGCGACCTGCTCGAGCTTGATCGCGCCGACGATCGGATCGCCCACGTGGACGAGCGTCACGGTGCCGGCGTAGACGGACGCGAGCGTGAACGCCTTCCGGACCGCCTCCGTCGCCGTCCCCGAGCCGTCGGTGCCGGCCAGGATCCGCGAGTAGGGCGGGGCCGGATCGCGGGGACCGGCGCGCCCGGTCGTGTCCACGATCAGCAGGTCGCAGGGGGCATCGTGCGCGACCCAGTCCGGGACGCTCCCCAGCTTGAACCGGGTGGCCTGTCCCATCCCGCGGTTGCCGACGACGATCAGATCCGCGTCGTGTTTCTTCGCGGCGGCGACGATCGACTCCCCCGGCGTCCCCTCGATCAGCTCCGCGACCGCGTCGACCTTCTTCTCACGGGCCTCGTCGGCCGCGGCGAGCAGGGCGGTCTGGAGCGACTGTCGCTGGACCCCGTAGGCGTCGAGCGCACCGACCAGCACGAGCCGCGATCGGAGGCGGCGGGCGAGCGTCCTCGCCACCTCGACCGCCGTCGACGCGGTCGGCGAGCCGTCGGTCCCGACGACGATCGTCCGATAGCTCATGTCACGCCACCTCGAGGGTCCCGGTCATCGCCGGATGGATGTCGCATCGGAAGAAGTACGAGCCTGGATCCACAGCGGGAACGTGATAGTTCACGATGTTCGGACCTTCCACGATATCGCCCACGAACAAGGCGTCCGAGGCCGAGTCGTCGGTGTAGATCGCCACGTTGTGCGGCGTGCCGGCGTCTTCGTTCGCGAACACGAGGTCGAACGCCTTCCCCGCCGGCGCGGTGACCGTCTTCGTCACGAACGACGTGTCGCTGACCGCGCAGACCCCCACCGCGCTCGAGGGCGGCTTCGGACACGTCGCCGCCTCGGCCGCGCCGCCGAAGCCCAGCGACGGCTTGAACAGCATCAGGTACAAGAGCACGAGGAGGCCGACGAAACCGACCGCCGCGACCGTGTAGGGCCGACGCGAGTCGAGGATCTGCTCGAACTGCTCTCGGGAGACGGCTTCGGTCCCCTCGGCCATCGCGGCCGAGATCGTGCGCAGCCGCTTCGCCCAGCCGGTGGCGAGCCCGTACATCGCGCCGATCACCGCGACGAAGACGACGATCGCCGCCCAGATCCACGCCTGGCCCCAGAAGTGCCCCGTGAAACCGGCGACGATGCCTCCCAGGAGCAGCACGCCGATCGAGTTCCACATCCACGAGACCGACGAGGCCGAGAGCTCGAGCAGGTGGCTCACCCGAGCGGGATCGCGCTCCGAGCGTAGGCGGAGTGAGGTGTAGGCGGACACCCCGTGCGCCATCAGGAAGCCGAACACGCCGATCACGTGCAGGAAGACCCACCAGCGATGCACCCGGCGCTACTCCTCTCCCACGGTGACGGCCGCGGACGAGGACTCTACCCGTGCCAGCTCCTTCTTCTTGACCGAGCGCATCACCAGACGTTCCAGGACGAACACGAGCGCGGCCATGAAGACCCCCACGAGCCAGCGCTCGAAGCGACGGAACGGTGTACGGCGGCGAGCGGTCACGTCGCCGGCGCCTCCCGCGCAACCTCGATCCGGGCGAGGAGCCAGAAGCCGATGCCGGCGGCGATCGCCACCCACGACCACGCGCTGGGCGGCGCGCCCGCGTAGTCGGAGAACACGAGTCCGCCGACCCCGAAGAGGATCGCGGCGATCGACGTGATCCCGTTCGCGAACTCCCATCCGCGTCCGCGGAGGGAGGTTGCGATCGCGGCCGCGGCGATCGAGAGCGCCGCGACCGCCACGCCGGACCAATGATGGAACTGGACGTGGGGGTCGGTGGCGGGTCCGTGCTGGAGTTCGGCCTCGGTGACGGCGTAGATCCACGCGGGGACCGTGGCGATCAGCGCATAGGTCAGCAGCGCGATGTTCGGCCGGCCCGGGAGGCGGAGCAGCGACCGCGGATCGGGGTGCAGGAACGCCAGGATGATCACGTCGACCGGCGCGGTGGCGTCCAGGCCGGTCAAGAAGTCGCCGCCCATCAGGCCGCCGATCGTCCAGGCCGTCGCCTGACCGACCAGGACGTGGAAGGCCGCGGTCCAGTCGGGTCGCTGGACCAGCGCGATCGAGAACAGGCCGATCAGCCCGCCACCGGTGAAGCCCGAGACGAAGTGGAAGCGGTGGATCGTGTTCGAGGGGTCGGTCGAGACCACCGCGACGACCACGAAGTAGAACGAGTAGCCGAGCGTCAGGATCCCGAGGACCCACCCGAGGACCCGGAAGGCGATCCTTCGCCCCGACGAGCCCGATGCCGCCACGTCCATCGCTTCCTCCTCCCGCTCAGCCGACCGGAACGTTTCCGGTGACCGTCGTCCCTTCGCCCGGCGCGGATCCCACGTCGAGCGTCCCTCCCACCGCCGCCAGCCGATCGGCCATCCCCTGGAGCCCCGAACCCGTCCTCGCGGCGGCCGGATCGAACCCTCGGCCGTCGTCGGCGATCGAGAACCAGAGGGTGCCGTTCGACTGGGACAGCCGGATCGCCGTGCTCGTCGCGTGCGCGTACTTCGCGACGTTCTGGAGCGCCTCCAGCGTGCAGAAGTACACGGTGGCCTCGACCTCGGCCGCGTAGCGTCCCACACCGTCCGACGACACCGAGACCGGGACGGGGACCTTCCGGGTCTGCGCTTCGAGCGCCGCGACCAGGCCTCGGTCGGCCAACAACGGTGGATAGATCCCCCGGGCGAGGTCCCGGAGGTCCTCGAGCGCCGTCTGGGTCTCGGCCTCGATCTGCGCCAGGAGTTCGCCGGTCTTGGACGGATCGCGCTCCGCGAACTGCCGGGCGAGCCGGGCCTTCACCGTGAGCGCGACGAGCTGCTGTTGGGCGCCGTCGTGGATGTTGCGCTCGAGGCGACGGCGCTCCTCGTCCTGCGCGGCGACGAGACGCTGCCTGGAGGATCGGAGGTCCTCGACGAGGCGGACGTTGCGGAGCACCAGGCCGGCCTGCGCGGCGAGGTCGCGGACGAGCTTCTCCTTGGCGGGGTTCATCGGATCGGCGGCCGGCATCCTGACCGAGAGGGCGCCGAGGAGCTCGCCGCGGTCCCGGACCTCAACGGTCGTCTCTCCGGGGACGCCGTAGACAGCGTCCCCGGCGACGGCGACCGGCGCGATCGTGCCGGCGGTGCCCGGCCAGACGCCCGCCTGCCTGAGCTCGCGGTCGGAGCGCAACCAGACGCGGGCGATCTCCGCGCCGGAACCCTCGCCGAGCACCTGAGCCATCCGCGGCAGCACATCCTCAGTCGCGTAGGACGAGCCGAGCCGTTCGGAGAAGTCGCTGAGGACCTCGTACGGCGTCGCCCGACGCCCGTACACGAGTCGGTCGGCGAGCCGCCGGGCGAGCCGCATCGCAGGACGGAACGCGATGCCCAGCGCGAGCGCCGTCGCGAACAGGAACACAGGGTTGTCGAACTCGATCAACGTCGGGATCAGCACCACCGCCACCCCGTACACCAGCAGCGAGAGGAGGACGAGCGTGCCGGCGACCACGGCCTTCTTGACGACGACGTCCAGGTCCCACAGTCGGTACTGCAGGATCGAGAGGCCGATCGTGGCCGGAAGGAGCGCGAACGCGACCCCGCTCAGGACCGACTCGACCAGCCCGGAGAACCCGACGAACGTCGAGATGACGAGGTAGCTCACGAAGACGACGACCGCGAACGCGAACCACTTGATCTGCTGACGTTCGATCCCGCTCGAGGCGCGGAACCGCATGATCTGCGAGACCCCTGATGCGACCAGCAGTCCGAGGAACAGCGCGCCGCCGTCGACGACCGGGGCGAACACCTCGAGCGCGGGGATGTAGAAGGGGTTCGGCATGATCGGTCGATCGAGGCCGTCGGTGAACGTCTTCGTAACGAACGTCGAGCCGATCAGCACGATCGGGAGGCACGCCAACACGGCCCAGAGGAGCCAGCGCCATCGCGGCGAGTGCGGACTGCCCGTCGGGAAGAGGATCGGCAGCAGGATGAAGGACGGCACGATCCCGATCACCCATCCCGCATTGCCGACGAGGCCGGTGATCGACACGAGGGCACCCGTCCTGATGCCCCGTTGCGTCGCCAAGAACGTCGCGATCTCCTGACAGCCGAAGGAGATCGCCGTCGTTCCTGCGCCCCAGAGGAGCAGCCAGCCGATCCGGTTCCGTGGCTCGCGGCTGGCGATCACGGCACCGACCGTGCCGAACATCAAGAAGGCGATCACGAACGGGACCTGCTCGGCCAGCGGCTCGCCGTTGCGCACCACGAAGACGCACGCCACGAGCGCGGACACGAGGAACAGCGCCACGATCGCCCAGGGCCACCGGGCGGGCCGGGGGGTGGTCTGGCCGCTCACCGGCCCGGCCCGGTCACCCGGAACACGTCGACGGGCTCCTCGCGACCCTTCACGATCCGTGGCCCGATCGGCTCGCTCGGGATGCCTGGCGCGGCGGCGACCGTCGTCGCCGCTGCGACGATCTCGCCGCCGGCCGCCTCGGACTGGAGGCGCTGGGCGATGTTCACGGCGTCGCCGATCACCGTGTACTCGAGCCGTCCGCCGCCGCCGACCGCGCCGGCCATCACGACGCCGGTGTTCACGCCGATCCCCACACCCAGCGAGTCGATCGCCTCGGTGCCCCAGCCCTGGGCGTTGAGCTCGGTCTGGCGATGCTGCATCGCGAGGGCGCAACGCAACGCGCGCTCGGCGTGGTCGGGCATCGGCTCCGGCGCGCCGAAGACCACCATCACCGCGTCGCCTTGGAACTTGTCGATCGTGCCGCCGTGGTCGGCGATCACCTCGGCCATCGCGCCGAGGTGGCGCCCGACGATCTCGGCGATCTCGCGCGCGGTGAGACGCTCGGCGATCGTCGAGAACCCGCGGATGTCGCTGAACAGCACGGTGACCTCGAGCTCGCGCTGGGTCGCGGCGTCGCCGTCGCGAGCCAGCGCGTCGGCCACCTGCCACGGGACGTAGGACTTCAGCGAGGTCGCGGCCGCGGATTGCTCGACGACCGCCGCGTGCAACCTCTTGAACTCACCGAGGAGGCCGGTCCCGGCTCCGCCGTCGCCGGCCATCCGCCGGAACAGCTCGGTCACGCGGCGGTCGACGGCCTCCTGCGTGGTCCCCAGGGACGCCGCGATCTCCTCGTAGCCGAGCCCCTGGGCCATCATGTCGAGGAGGACCCGGTCCTCCTCGCCCGACTCCTCGCGCCCCGACAGCCGCTCGGCGATCGCGGGGTCGACGACGCTGCCGCCGGCCTCGACCTCCCGGATCGCGCGGGCGAGCTCGTCGCCCTGCGCGATCCGGTCCTTCAACAGGTACGCGAGGCCGCTGTGTCCCTTGCCGAGCAACGCGATCGCGTACTCCTCGTCGTCGTGTGCCGACAGGACGACCACGCCCGTCTCCGGGTGTCGCTCCCGGATCGCGTGCGCACAGTCGATCCCTTCGAGCTGGAACGACGGCGGCATCTTGATGTCGGTGACGACGACGTCGGGCGTCTGCTCCGCCGCGGTCGCGAGCAGCGACGGCGCGTCGGCCGCGACGCCGACCACCTCGATGTCGTCGTAGGAGTCGAGCAAGGCTCGCACGCCCTCGCGGACGAGGACGTTGTCTTCACCGAGCACCACACGGATCGTCACGCAACCGCCCCCACATACCTCGCGTGTACCATCCGCGCATGCCGCTGCGGGTGGTCTTCGCGGAGGATAACTACCTCGTCCGCGAGGGGACGGTGGCACTCCTGGCGGCAGAGGACGTCGAGATCGTCGGGACCGCGGAGAACCTCGACGAGCTGCTCGCAGCGGTCGACCAGCTCACGCCCGACGCGGTGCTCACCGACATCCGGATGCCCCCCTCCGGCACCGACGAAGGGATCCGCGGCGCGAAGGAGATCCGATCCTCCCATCCGTCGATCGGCGTCGTGGTGCTCTCGCAGTTCGCGGAGGAGGAGTACGCGTACGAACTCCTCAAGGACGGGGCCGCGGGGCTCGGGTACCTGCTGAAGGAGCGGGTGGCCGACGTCGGCGAGCTGGTCCGTGCGCTGAACGAGGTCTCCCGTGGCGGAAGCGTCCTCGACCCGAAGATCGTCGAGGCCCTGGTCTCGGCGAAGGAGCACCTCGCGCACTCCCCGCTCGCGACGCTCACGGGTCGTGAGCGCGAGGTGCTCGGACACATGGCCCAGGGAGAGAACAACGCGGCGATCGCGCGGTCGCTGTTCCTCACCGAACGGGCCGTCGAGAAGCACATCAACTCCCTGTTCCACAAGCTCGGACTGACCGAGGAGCCGGACGTGCACCGCCGGGTGATGGCGGTGCTCGCCTTCCTCCGCGATCAGTCCTAGCACCTACTGCGCCTTCCGGGTGTCCACGATGAACACGCTGCACGGCGCGTGCCGGAGCACCAGGTTCGGGACGCTCTCACGCACGCGCCATCGCGAGCCGTGGGTGCCCCGGTTGCCGAGCACGATCGTCTCCGCGCGGACCTCCTCGGCCACGTCGCGGATCCGCTCGGCGACGTCGCCGTGCTCGATCCGCGTCGTGGTCGTCACGCCCGGGTAGCGAGCGGCCAAGCGCCGAAGGTGCGCGGTGGGGTCGGCCGCACGATCGGGATCCACGATCGTGCGGACGTCGCCCTCCGGCTGCACGTACAGGACGAGGAGCTGGGCTCCCCGCTCCCGGGCCAAACGGGCCGCGTCCTCCACCGCGAGATCCGCGGCCGCCGAGGTGTCGGTTCCCACCAGGATCGTCGTCATCGTCGGTGCCTCCTTCGTCTCCTTCTTGGCGTTCCGTTCTTCGCGATCACGATGGAACCGTAGGTCCTCGACGTCGCCTTCACGACCCGGCGGGCATGCGAGGTCCGCAGGGGTGCCAGCACGCCACCCGAAGGGGGGTTCGAGTAGGCAGAACCGCAGGTCGGCCCCCTTTTGCCCCGGGGCCGAGGGTGCCACGATTCGGTCGACATGCTGCGACCGACCACGGCTCGGCGGCTCGCCTGGGGAGCCGTCCTCTGCGCGACCCTGGTGGCGCTCGGGGCTGCGGCACTCGCGACGTGGGCCGGTCCGCCGGTACCGGATGCGCCGACGTGGACCGGCGGAGGAAGTGCGCCGCTGGGAACCACCGCGTTGGCGATCGTCGTCATCGTGCTCTTCGGGGGAACGGGAGCGTTGATCGTCGGCCGCGCCCCGGGGAACCTGTTGGGCTGGACGTTCACGGCCGGCGCACTCATGACGTCGGCGCTGGTGTTCGGCACGGCATACGGGTACGCAGGCTTGGTCGCCAGGCCCGGGTCGCTCCCGGGGGCCGACATCGTCCAGTTGTTCGCCAAGCTGACGTGGCTGCCGTTGATCTCGATCGCCACCGTCGGCCTGCTGGCGCTGTTCCCGGACGGACGGCTCAGCTCATCCGGCCGACGATGGATCGTCGGCGTCGGCTCGATCGCGGTGGTGATCGGATCGATCGGAGCTGCGATCGGCCCGACCCTGTACGGCGTCGATATCCCGAATCCGCTCGCGATCCGCCCCACGTGGATCGGAGAGACGCTGACGGCGGTCGCGTTCGTCCTGATCGTCGCTGCCGCCGTCGCGGCGATCGTGTCCTTGATCGGTCGCTTCCGCCGCTCACGCGGTGACGAGCGTCAGCAGATGAAGTGGTTCGTCTTCGCGGCCGCCTTCGCGATCGTGGTGATGCTCCCCACGACGTTCTTCGAAGAGGACCTCGTGTGGGTCAACCTGCTCGCGGCCGCCGCCGTCGCGTGCCTTCCGGTGGCGGTCGGGATCGCGATCCTCCGGTACCGCCTCTACGACATCGACGTCGTGATCAACAAGACGGTCGTGTACGGGGTCCTCGCGGTCTTCATCACGGTCGTGTTCCTGGTCCTCGTCGCGGGAGTGGGGACGCTGCTGGGCGGCGGAAGCACGCTGCTGGCAGCATTGGCGGCGGCGCTCGTCGCTGTCGTCTTCCAGCCCGTGCGGCGCTGGGCACAGCACCTCGCGAACCGGATGGTCTACGGGGAACGCGCCACTCCGTACGAGGTGCTCTCGGGCTTCTCGGAGCGGCTCGCGGAAACGTATTCGGTCGATGACGTGCTTCCGCGGATGGCGCGCGTCCTGACAGAGGGTGTCGGCGCCGCGCGCGTCGCGATCGTGCTCGATCGGGACGGGATCGCCTCCGAGGTCGCGGCGTGGCCGGAGCTGCCGGTCGACGGCGGCGACCGGCGTTCGTTCGAGGTCCGGCACCAAGGGAGCCGGCTCGGGACGATCGAGGTCGCGATGCGGCCCGACGAGCCGCTCGACGCCGGCCGCGAGAAGCTCGTGCGCGACGTGGCTGCTCAGGCGGGTCTCGTGCTCCGCAACGCGGCGCTGATCGGCGATCTCAGAACGTCGCGAGCCCGCCTGGTCGCGGCACAGGACGAGGAGCGTCGCCGGATCGAACGCAACATCCACGACGGCGCGCAGCAGCAGCTCGTGGCGCTCGCCGTCAAACAGCGTCTCGCCGCGTCGCTGATCGGCAAGGACGATGCACGACTCAGATCGCTCCTGGAGCAATTGGGGACCGAGACGAACGACGCGCTCGAGGACCTGCGCGACCTGGCCCGCGGGATCTATCCGCCGCTCCTCGCCGACCGTGGGCTGCCCGCCGCACTGGAGGGACAGGCACGGAAGTCGCCCGTTCCCGTCGCGGTCCACGCCGACGGGATCGGTCGGTACCCGCAGGCCACGGAGGCCGCCGTGTACTTCTCCGCGCTGGAGGCGCTCCAGAACGTGGCGAAGTACTCGGGGGCGTCGCGGGCGACCGTTCGCCTGGCCCAGGCGAACGGTCACCTCACCTTCGAGGTGACCGACGACGGTGTCGGGTTCGATCCCGACGCCGTCGTCCGCGGATCGGGGCTGCAGGGGATCGCCGACCGCCTGGCGGCGCTCGGCGGCGAGGTCACCGTCACGTCGGCGCCCGGCAACGGCACGACCGTCGCCGGGCGCCTCCCGGCGGAGGTGTCCTCGTGAACCGTAGGACGGCGTCGCGGCTGGCCTGGGGACTGTGGGCCGTGATCCCCGCGACGCTCCTCGGAAGCATCGTGATCGTCCTCGTGACGGAGTACTCGATCCGGGAGGAGTTCCCGGGCGTCTTCATCGTGCCGATCCTGCTGTTCGCCTTCGGGACGGTGGGGGCACTCGTCGCCTCGCGGCGTCCGGAGAACCCGATCGGGTGGATCCTCCTGGGAACCGGCGTCGTCTGGGCGATCCCCGGTCTGGCGGACACGTACGCCGGCTACGCGGAGGCGGCGGGTCTCACCGGAACGTTCCTCGCGAAGCTGGCCGACTGGCCGAACCTGTGGTTCTTCGCTCCCGGTCTCTTCCTCCCCGTGACGCTGCTGCTTCTGCTGTTCCCCAACGGATCACCGCCATCACGCCGGTGGCGCCCCTTCGTGTGGATCGCGGTGATCGGCAACATCGTGCTCGCACTGTGCCTCGCGTTCGACCCGGGGACCACCTCCAGCGACGCCCGGTTCCTCCGGTCGAACCCGTTCGGGATCCAGGGCGCACACGAGGTGATCCTCGTCATCAATCAGGTGGCGTGGTGGCTCTCGATCGGCGCCTTCCTGGCGTCGGGGATCGCGATCGCCCTCCGGCTTCGAAGATCCCGCGGCGAGGAGCGCGCCCAGCTGAAGTGGCTGACGACGTCCGGCATCTTCGTGGTGCTGGCCTTGTTCGTGGTGATCTTCTTCGGCTCCGTCTTCGGATGGGAGAACAACCCCTCCGCGGCGCCGGTCATCCAGGCGGTGATCCTCTCCGTGCTCACGACGATCCCGATCGCCGCGGGCATCGCGATCCTCCGGTATCGCCTCTACGACATCGACGTCGTGATCAACCGGACGGTGGTCTACGCGTCGCTCGCAGCGGTGGTCACGTTGATCTACGTCGCGATCGTGGTGGGGATCGGCACCGCGGTCGGCAGCCGCGGCAGCCCCTTCCTGTCGGCGGTGGCTGCCGCGGTCGTGGCCCTCCTCTTCCAGCCCGCGCGGCGATGGGCGCAGCGGTTCGCGAACCGGCTCGTCTACGGCAAGCGGGCGACCCCGTACGAGGTGCTGTCCACCTTCTCCGACCGGCTCTCCGAGGCGTTCTCCGTCGACGACGTGCTGCCGCGGATGGCACACATGATCGCCGACAGCACCGGCTCGAGCGCGACGAGGATCTGGCTGGCGGCCGGCGACGAGCTCCGGCCGGTGGCCGCGTGGCCGGCCGATGCGCCGGCGGCCGGCCCCATCTATGGGCTCGCGGCCCTGCCCGATCGCATGTTCGAGGTCCGCCACCAGGGAGAGCTCCTGGGCGCGATCACGGTCGCGGCCGACCCGCGCGAGCCGATCACGCACACGCAGGAGCAGCTGATCGAGAACCTCTCGTCGCAGGCCGGCCTGGTGCTGCGGAACGTCCGGCTCGTCGACGATCTGCGGGAGTCCCGGCGGAGGATCGTGACCGCGCAGGACGTCCGCGCCAAGAAGCTCGAACGAGACATCCATGACGGCGCCCAGCAGCAGCTGGTCGCGCTGGCGGTGAAGCTCGGCTTGGTCGAGCGGTTCGTCGCCGCCGATCCGGAGCGGGCGGTCACGATGCTGGCAGAGGCGAAGGCCGAGGCGAACGACGCGTTGGATGACCTCCGCGACCTGGCTCGGGGGATCTATCCGCCACTGCTGGCGGACAAGGGACTCGCCGCGGCCCTCGAGGGGCAGGCCCGGAAGTCGCCGATCCCGGTCGAGGTACGACCCGACGGGATCGGCCGGTACCCGCAGGAGGCCGAGGCCGCCGTGTACTTCTCCTGCCTGGAGGCGCTGCAGAACGTGGCGAAGTACGCGGGGGCGTCGCGGGCGACCGTTCGCTTGGCACAAGCGGACGGGAGCCTGACCTTCGAGGTGAGCGACGACGGCCGGGGCTTCGACCCTGCCGTCGTCGGCCACGGCACCGGCCTGCAGGGCATCGCCGACCGCCTCGCCGCGCTCGGAGGCGAGGTCTCGATCCGGTCGGCGCCCGGCGACGGCACGATTGTCGCCGGGAGCCTCCCGGTGGAGGCGGCGCCGTGAATCAGCGCCGTCTCGCATGGACGATCTGGGGCATCTCCGTGGCGTTCACCGCCGGCTACGTGGTCGTGAACACGTCGGCGAAGGGCTTCAACCTCGGTGAGTACGCCTTCACGGTGTTCGCGGTGCTCCTCTATTCGACCGTCGGAGCCCTGATCACGTCACGACAGGCGGGGAACCGCGTCGGGTTGCTGTTCGCCTGGGTCGGCCTCTCTGCATCCGTCAGCATCCTCGCGGGCTCGTACGCGACCCTGGCCCAGCAACGGGACCTCCCCCTCCTCGCGGCGGCGGCGTGGGTGGGCCGTGTGGGGTTCGCGGCGATGTTCGGCCCGCTCGCCTTCCTGTTCCTCATCTTCCCCACCGGCAGCCCACCGTCTCGGCGGTGGGGCTGGCTGCTGCGCGTGATGCTGGTCGCCTACGCCGTCACGATGATCGGGTTCGCGCTGACGCCCGGATCCCTCGAGGCCGGCTTCGCCGAGCTCCCGAAGCCGGTCGCGAACCCGATCGGGCTCCCTTCGTCCTGGAAACAGGCGGTCGAGACGCTCACCACCATCGCGGGGCTGGTCGTGGCAGTTGGCGCGGTGGTCTCTGTCCTCTCACTGATCCAACGGTACCGGCGGGCTGCTCAGCTCGAGCGGCAGCAGATCAGGTGGCTCGCGTTCCTCGGTGTCTTCCTCGGAAGCATCCTCGTGATCACGCTCGGCCTTGTCGCGACGGGCGCGATCAACGACGAAGGCCTGGTGTCAGGTCTCACGTTCTTCGCCCTCATCATCGGCATCTTCCTCGGGATCCCTTTGGTCTGCGGCATCGCGATCCTTCGCCACGGTCTCTGGGACCTCGACGTCGTCGTCAAGAAAACGGTCCAGTACGGACTCCTGGTCGCCGGCTTCGTGGCCGCCGTGGCCCTCTTGGCCGTCTTCCTTCCCGTGATGCTGATCGGCGCGGGCGGCGGGGATGTCGTCGATGTCCCGATGATCGTCATCGGTGCGGGGCTCGCGATCGGGTTCATCCTGGTCCGCAAGCGAGCACAACGGTGGGCGAACCGGATCGTCTACGGCAAGCGATCGACGCCGTACGAGGTCCTCTCCGAGTTCGCCGAGCGCGTCGGCGAGACCTATTCGACGGAAGACGTCCTCCCGCGGATGGCACAGCTCTTGGGTGAGGCGACCGGCGCGCGGATATCGCGCGTCTGGCTCCGGATCGGGAACGAGATGCGCGCTGAGGCCTCCTGGCCACCCGATGCTCCGCCGATCCGGAACCTGCCCGTCCGAGGCGACGATCTCCCCGACTTCGGAGGCGACGATGCGTTCGAGGTCAGACATCAGGGCGAGCTCCTCGGTGCGCTGACCGTGACCCTGGCCGCGAACGATCCGATGAACGCGACGAAGGCGAAGCTCGCGCGCGACATGGCCGCCCAGGCCGGCCTGGTGCTCGAGAACGTCCGCTTGATCGAGGACCTCCGGGAGTCGCGGCGAAGGATCGTGAGCGCGCAGGACGAGCGGGCCCGCACGCTCGAACGCAACATCCACGACGGCGCGCAGCAGCAGCTCGTCGCGCTCTCGGTGAAGCTGCGGCTCGCGGACGGGTTGCTCGACCAGGACCCGGCCAAGGCTCACGACCTCCTCGCCGACCTCCAGACACAGACGACCGAGACGCTCGAGGATCTCCGAGACCTTGCCCGGGGGATCTATCCGCCCCTGCTCGCCGACCGGGGACTGCCCGCCGCGCTCGAGGCGCAGGCGCGACGATCACCCACGCCGGTGACGATCGAGCCGGACGGCATCGGCCGGTACGGCCCGGACGTCGAATCCGCCGTCTACTTCTCGTGTCTGGAGGCGCTGAACAACATCGCGAAGTACGCGGAGGCATCGCGCGTATCGCTGCGGTTGTCGCAGGACGACGGCTGGCTGCGCTTCGAGGTCGAAGACGACGGGCGAGGCTTCGAGACGAGCTCGCGAACGTACGGCTCGGGACTGCAGGGGATCGCCGACCGGCTCGCGGCGCTCGGCGGCGAGGTCACGGTCCGGTCGGCGCTCGGCAGCGGCACC
>Ga0114129_10002144_pt1 | contig 27205 bp, 23 predicted proteins | sample RhiMetdeltSRZDD1_FD_80071 | JGI IMG/M metagenome (GOLD analysis project Ga0114129, IMG submission 80071) | Populus rhizosphere microbial communities from Tennessee, USA - Rhizosphere MetaG P. deltoides SRZDD1 (version 2) (version 2) | ecosystem: Host-associated > Plants > Roots > Rhizosphere >...
CCGCCGAAGAAGTCGCGAAGAGCGCAGGACCGCCGTCGCCCGCCGTGCAGCGTGCGCAGCCGCCCGTGAATCGACAGCATACGAAAGTGCAATACGCAGAGGCCTTTTTCGACGGCGAAGCGTCGCAGTATCCACTGCACTTCCAGCCGTACCCGTCGTCGCAATTCGGCGATGGGTCGGCGGCGCACCTGCCGTGGCTGCAGGAGATGCCGGATCCGCTGACGTCGGCGATGTGGAGCAGCTGGGTTGAGATCAACCCGCAGACCGCCGCGCGCGCGCAGATTGCGCAAGGGGACCTCGTCGAGATCACGTCGCAGCACGGCAGCGTGCGTGCGCCGGCGATGATCTTTCCAGGTATCGCCCCTGACGTTGTCGCGATGCCCGTGGGCAACGGGCACGAGACGTTCACGCGGTATGCGAGCAACCGCGGCGCGAACCCCATCGCGATTCTTGCGCCACTGACGGTCGACCTTACCGGTTCGCTGGCGTGGGCTGCGACCCGAGTCAAGATCGCACGCGCGGGCGACAACGACGGCAGTCTGATCATGTTCGCGGGCGAGATGCGCGAGCACCCGCACGAGCACGAGGTTCGCTGATGCGAACGTAGAACGTAGAACTTAAACCCTGGAACGTTAGAACCTTAGAACCCTTTTTATGCCTCACAAGTGGGGAATGGCCGTCGATCTGGACCGCTGCACGGGCTGCGGCGCGTGCGTGACGGCGTGTCATGCCGAGAACAACATCCCGACGGTCGGACCCGAACAGGCCGCGCGCGGACGCGCGATGCACTGGATTCGTGTGGAGCGCTACTGGGAGGGGGACTTCCCTGACGTGCGCCTGAAGTTCCGTCCGGTTATGTGCCAGCAGTGCGACGCGGCACCCTGCGAGCCGGTGTGTCCAACTTACGCGAGCCATCACACCGAAGACGGGTTGAACGCGCAGGTCTACAACCGCTGCATCGGTACGCGCTACTGCGCGAACGCGTGCCCGTACAACGTTCGTTTCTTCGACTTCTTCAATCCGCAGTGGCCCAAGCCGCTGCATCTGCAGCTGAACCCGGACGTGTCCGTCCGCGAAGTCGGCGTGATGGAGAAATGCACGTTCTGCGTCCAGCGGATCAGCGCCGCGGCGATCGATGCCAAGGCGAACAAGAAGGAGCTGAAGGACGGAGACGTCAAGCCGGCGTGCGTGCAGTCCTGCGCGGCGAACGCGCTCGTCTTCGGCGATCTGAACGATCCCGAGAGCGAAGTCTCGCGGCTGGCGCGGTCGACACGCGGCTCGAAGCTCCTCGAGGATCTCGGCACGCTGCCCAAGGTCACCTACCTCGAGCGTCAGACGCTGGTATGAGCGACGCCTCTGCCCGCAAGATGACCGAGGACCTGCTGCGCCCGCTGCAGCAGACCTCCTGGCGCTTCTACCTGCTCGTCGCGTGTCTCGGCAGCATCGTCGCGATGGGTCTCGGGACCTGGGCGTACCAGATGTACATGGGGTTCGGCATGACCGGTATCAACAACCCGGTCTACTGGGCTTTTTACATCACCAACTTCGTGTTCTGGATCGGCATCAGCCACGCAGGGACGCTCATCTCCGCGATCCTGCGGCTGGTCAACGCCGGCTGGCGGCGGCCGGTGACGCGCTGCGCGGAGGTCATCACGGCATTCGCGCTGATGATCGGCGCGCTGTTCCCGATCATCCATCTCGGCCGGCCCTGGCTGTTCTTCTGGTTGATGCCGTATCCGAGCAACCGGATGATCTGGCCGAACTTCCGGTCGCCACTCGTCTGGGACTTTTTCGCGATCACCACGTACCTGACCGGCAGCGTCCTGTTCCTGTTCCTGCCGATGATTCCGGACTTCGCGCTCATTCGCGATCGGTCAACCGGGCTTCGAAGCAGAATCTACGGCGCGTTGGCGCTGGGCTGGCGCGGAACCACGAAACAATGGCACCGCCTCGAGTCGGCCATGCAGATCATGGCTGTGGCGATTATTCCGGTCGCGGTGTCGGTCCACACCATCGTCTCGTTCGACTTTTCGATGGCGCCGGTGCCGATGTGGCACTCGACGATGTTCGGGCCGTACTTCGTGGCGGGCGCGATCTTCAGCGGCATCGCCGGGCTGATCCTCGCGATGGCGGCGCTGCGCAAGTTTCTCCACCTCGAGGAGTACCTCCATCCGATCCATTTCGAGAACCTCGGCAAGCTGCTGTTGATGATGAGCCTGCTCTGGGCTTACTTCGTCTTTGCGGAGCGGTTGACGATCTGGTACGGAAACGACACGCCCGAGATGAACGTGTTCTACGTCACGCAGCGCGGCTCCTTCGCCCCGCTGTTCTGGACGATGGTGGTCTGCAACTTCATCCTGCCGTTCTCGATTCTTGCGATCAAGAAACTGCGCACGATCGGCGGCTGCGTCATCGCGTCGTTCGGTGTGGTCATCGGCATGTGGCTGGAGCGCTTCCTGATCGTGGTGCCGTCGCTCAGCCACAAGTTCCTGCCGTACTCGTGGGGGCACTATTCGCCGCGGCCGGTCGAGATCATGATCATGACCTCCACGTTCGCCGCGATGTGCCTCCTGTACGTGCTCTTCTCCAAGTTCGTGCCGATCATCTCGATCTGGGAGCTGAAGGCGGGTGAGCATCCGTCGCCCGCCCTGAGTCCTCTCGCCGCTCACGAGCGCCCGCTCGGAGAGACGCACGCATGAGCGCGATCTACGCCTTGTACGACGACGGCGACGCCGCTCAGCGGGCGGTCAACGGGCTCCGCAAGGCCGGCGTGGCCGACAGCGCGATTACCGTGATCAGCGATCAGCCGATGGAGGCGTTCGAATTCGGCGAGATGAACCGCGCGACGCGGATCTGGTACATCGCCAGCTGTGGCGGCATCGTCGGACTGGTCTTCGCGACATGGCTGACGCGGATGACGGAGCTCGCCTGGCCGCTGCCGACGGGCAACATGCCGATCGTGTCGTGGTGGCCGAACCTGATCGTGATGTTCGAGCTGACGATGCTGGGCGCGATTCTGGCGACGGTGGCCACGCTGCTCGTCACCGGGGAACTGGTCCGTCGCAGGCCGGCGCTCTACGATCCACAAGTGAGCGACGGCAAGATTCTCGTGGGCGTCGACGGGCCGTCGCGAGCGGACGACGTGGAGCGTGCGTTGGCTGGGGCAGGCGGGTCGATCAAGCGCGTGTAGCGCCGGTCCTCGATCGCGAGGCCGTCGTCGACCGAGCCGTCCGGGAGCGGTTTCGACACGTACGTAGTGGCCGGCTTCAGCCGGCTGGCGTCCGCGTGATCGAAAACGGCACTCGAGTTCCCGCTCCGCAGCGGGACTGGGGGTTGAATTCGACCGGCGGTGTGGTTTCCACCGGCCCCGCCGCGGATCGGCAACTCGAGTGCCGTTACCCGTGTAGCCGAGCGGACGCGACACCATCCTAAAAAGCGCCGACAGCAGTTTTCTTTTTGTATGTAGTGTCCGGCTTCAGCCGGACCTCGGAGACGACGTCGACGCCGGGACCTCGCCGCCCTGCGGACCGTAGAAGATCACCCATACGGCGAGGTCGCCGGAATAGTCCTCGAACCGATGCTCAGTTCCCGCGGCGACGAATAGCAGGTCGCCCGACTCGAAGCGATCCCGTTTGCCGCCGCGAAACAGGACCCCTCGCCCGCGGACGACGACGTAGACTTCGTCCTGCGCGTGCGGCGTCACGTCGGTCGGCGGCACGCGCGGCGCTAGCGCGAGCCGGACATCGAGTGAGCCGCGTGCAAAAAGCGCGACCGCGTGCTCGCCGGCGGGACCGGGAATGCGTGTTCGCGCCTCGGCAAAACAGATCAGGCCGCTCCGATCAGACGTGTCCACGTTCACCCTCCACCCACACGCGCGAATCCTCGAGCGGCACGCCATCGCGACACAGCGGACAATCTGCCGGCTTCCACAACGTCAGATCCCGGTGCGCCAGCGATTCGAGCGGCACACCGAGGCTGGCGAAGTGCGTCCGACCCACGTCTCCGAGCGTCATGAGCGAGCCGACGACGGCGATCGAGGCGCCGGCGGCGCTCAATGCGGTGACAGTCGCCCGCACGGAGGATCCTGCGCTGATGACGTCGTCCACAACGGCCACTTTCATGCCCCGCACTCGCTGTCGCAGACCCGGTGGCAATCGGTACTCGACCGCGAAGAGTCCTGCTCGACTGGACGTGGCCATCGGCTCGGCGTAGTAAAAGTCGGTGTCCAAGACGGTCGCGAGCGCCTGCGCGAGGAACGCTCCTCCCATGACGGACCCGCAGACGGCCGAGAACTCGTGACCGCGGAGTCTATCCGCCAGGCTGGCAACCATTGGCGCGACTCTCGACAGGTTGACGAACAGCAGGTCCAGACTGAGCCACGCGTCGGTGTGGTATCCAGATTCCAAAAGGAAGTGCCCGTTGCGAATTTGAAGCGTCGTGAACACGTCCGGCATCATCAGTCGTACCAGCGGCTCGAGCGCTGACGGTTGTGACGATTATTCCGGTTTCCTCGGAATTCCACTCCCACGCGCGTATCCAGGCTCACACTCAGGGACGATCCGTGTCCACGTTCTGCCGCCGGCGCGTGCCGTCGCATCGTTCGCCCGCTGTGCGGCGAGCGATGGCACGCAGAATTCCCGCCGCAATGCATCACTGAGCAGTTTGGGACTCAGGCGCCGATCTCTGGCGACGAAATACTGTGTGCCGAACACCTGCAGTTGGTCAGTTCGGTGAAGGTACTTGTCCAGAGAGGCGGCGCTCAACCAGCGTCCGCGATAATCGCCTTTGTAGCCGGCAATTGTCGAGAGTACATGGGCCATCAGCAGATCGTCCGGCGCCTCGCTGTGCTGGTACAACAGCGCGACGTTGTAGTAGTCCTCGGCGGTTTTCGCGCCGCCTGCTGCGAGAATCGCTGCTGCCTGCCGGCGGCGTTCGGTGGCTCTCGCCATCGTCTGTGCGGCTTGCTCGGGTGTGCCGAGGGGACGCGAATCGCTTTGGTCCTCCTTGAAGAGACGTTCGAGCTCCTTGTTCCCCTGACCTGGCGAAGCTTGCGCCTGCCCAGCTACCTGCACCGTGGCCTGGATCAGCAGAGCCGTGGTCGTGAACAAGAGTCCGCGAATTCGACGTGGCATGTGACCTCCAAAGCAACACCTCGACGAACCCAGGCAGCCCTGAAGGGTGCGCGACGAGCGAACGAGGTACTCGTAGCGCAGGCCTTCAGACCTGCCCCTCGTGCAGCGCAGACGCCAGTTGTCGGAGGAACAACCCGACGTCGGTGACGATCCCAATCGTCTGTGACGACCCGCGATCGGCGAGCTTCGTCACGACAGCGGGATTGATGTCGACGCAGACCAGGCGGACCCAGGCGGGCAGCATGTTGCCGACACCAATCCCATGGAGCATCGTCGAGAGGACGAGCACCAGCTTCACACCCTGAAGCGCCGCCGTGTAACGGTCCTGCGCCTCGACGAGATTCATCACGGTGTCGGGCAACGGGCCGTCGTCACGAATGCTGCCGGCGAGCACGTAGTCGACGTTCCGGCGGATGCACTCGTACATCACGCCCGATGTCAGGACGCCCTTTTCGACCGCCGGCCGCAGACCGCCGGCGCGGTAGATGGCGTTGATGGCCCGCATGTGATGCCGGTGGCCGCCCTCGATGGCGCGTCCACTTTCCATGTCGACGCCGAGGGACGTGCCGTAGAGCGCCTGTTCGACGTCATGAACGGCCAGCGCGTTGCCCGCCAGGAGGACGTCGACGTAGCCGCCGCGGATCAGGTCGCAGAAATAGGCGCCGCCTCCGGTGTGCACGACGACGGGGCCCGCGACGAAGGCGATGCGATCGCCGGCCTTCCTGGCCGCACGCATCATGTCGGCAATCCGCGCGACTCCAACCTCCACGCGCCGCTCGGACGAGATCTCGTTCGACATGAATGCGAAGCCGAGGCGGTCGCGCTCCTGGAACTCCGGCACGATCTTCACGCCGTGAATGCCGCAGACGATGGCGTCGCCAGCGCGGATCTCGCGCAGCTTGCGACAGACGGCCCGCCCGCCCTCAATCACGATCACACCGTCCATCCGCTGCCGCTCCACGGGCAGCCACTCGCCGCCCAGCCGCACGGAAGTCCGGTGGTTGGTCGTCGAATAAAAGTCCTCTGGGGCACAGCCATCGCGGTCGGCCGGTGTCACGTGCGCGTCTTCTCCGCCGGCCACGCGGCATCCCAGCCCCACGAGCTCTTCGAGGACACCGGTGAGGCCCGCCTGATCGGGTGACGTGACGCGCATCGACACGAACGACGGCTCGTCATTCGTGCGACCGATGCGAAACTCCAGCACCTCGAACGCCGCGTCGTGTCGGACGACGGTATCGAACATCGCGTTGAGCAGCTGCGAGTCGATCAGGTGACCTTCAGCTTCGACGATCTCATCCATGGTCAGGGCGGGTGGGGCGGGTAGGGCAGGTGGGCCAGATAGGCCAGCACGTCTAGTGTGTCATCGCGTAGAGCACGACGTTCACGCCGACGGCGTAACCGTTGGGTGAGAAGCGGTCGAAGTACTCCTGGCTCTCGCCCTCGCGCTCCCAGGTGTCGGGGATGTCGGTGTTGTGGGCCATCACCACCATCAGCCTCCCCCTTTCGTCCGAGATGCCGCGGAAGTTCACGCGCGGGCTGTCGTTCATCCACGCGCGCTCCGAGACGCTGCCGCCGTTGCGAACCCAGAACTGAATCGACGACACCTGCTCGATCTCCTTGACGTCGTAGAGCGTATGCATGATCGGGTGATTCGGCGGGATGTCGGCAATCGGGTACCGGCTGGGCGGCAGCACGCGGCTGATCTCCTCGGCCCATTGATCCCACGCGCGAGTGCCCCAGAAGTCGTCGACGGTGAGGAACCCCCCCTTCAAGAGGTACGCGCGAAGCGACGCCACTTCCTCGTCGGTGAACCGCGCCGTCCCCGCGTCTTCGAAGTGGAGCATCGGACACCGCGCGAGCAGCGGATCGGTGAGCCGCACGACCACGTAGTCTGGTTGACCGGTGTGATCGAGCCTGACGCGCACGAGCGTGAGCTCCGCGAGCCTGACTGAAAAATTGTTGTCGGCACCAGGGAAGTCGGTGTCCCAGCCGCTGCCGCCGTCTTCGCGACGATCGCTGGTGTAGAACGCGCGGCAGAAATTGAAGGAGCCGTCGAAGTTCGCGGGCGTGGCCCACTTGGGCGCGGTCCGATAGAAGCGCCCCCCGCCGACCCAGATGCGCTGCCCGTACGCCATCGACGCGGTCACTGCCAGGACGGCCGCGACGAGTGCCGTGACGAGCCGGCGATAACTGAAACTCACAGGGGCCTCGCGGCCCCCATGATAGTGCTTCGGCAGGGATTTACAAACTCGAGCGAGAGCTATCGATCGGTTGTGAAGACGTTATGAGCCCCCGCCGATCTGAAGCGCCAGGCTGCCAGTCGCGCCGTCGAGCCGGTTGCGGCCGAAGCCGCGGCGGTCGCTGCCGGTGAAGCGATACCCAGCGCCGATTGAAAGGCGCAGCTGCTTCATCAGCTTGAGGGACAGCTGCGCTTCCGGCTCCGCCAGCAGGAACCCGTCGCGGACGCGGACGCGCTGCGACACGGTCGAGGCCGGTGTCACCAGGCGTCCGTTCGTGCGGACTTCGGGAACGCGGATGCTGATCGTGTCGGTCAACGTCGCTTCACCGCCGCCGACGAGACCCTTGGCGCCGACTCCGACGCGGCCGCTGTTCCACACGAGCCAGTGGACGACGAGTCCGCCGTAGGCCATCTCGCGATCGTTTCTGTTGCCGTTCGCGAGCCAGTACCCGCCGCCGCCGATGAAGAAGCGTTCGTCGCTGAGCCAGCCCGCGTAGCCGCCGATCAGCTCGGATGTTTTGCGATCGATCTCGGTGACCTTCACGTCGGGCGCCGCGAGAAACCCGCTGCGGATCGGCTCCACGATCATCGGTCCCTGCGTGCGGGGTGTCGTCGAGCCCGCAGGCTGTGCCGCGGCACTCTGCGGGACGAGACAGACCAGGACGGCAACGAGCGTTGCGCGGCGCCTCATTGCTCGTCCTGTGACCGCAGGCTGACGTTGAGCGGCGACGTTTCGCCGCGACGGACCTGCACGTTCGTGACGAACGTGCGATAGCCAGCCTTGGAAATCTGAACCGTGTGCGAGCCTTCGGCGACGTCCACGATCAACCGATCCTGCGCGTCCGGCCCGCGCCACTTCTCGCCGTCGATCATGACCTCGGCGTCACTTGGCTGCACGCGGATGGCCAGCGTTCCGTAGCCGGCTGCCTGCGTGCCGCCCCGCGGGTTGTCGCGCGGTGGCGGCGGGGGCATCGGTTGCGGCCGTCGAGCGGGTGCGCGCCCTTGCGGCGGCTCCTGCGGTATCGGCGGCGGCATCTCGCCGCGGCGCGGCGTGCCCGCCGGCGATCCCGGCGGTGGCTCCGGCGGCTGCGGCCGCGGCTCGGGTTGCTCGCCCGCACCGAGGCGCTCCATCGCGTACTTCACATTGAACGTCTTTCGCGGGGTCACGTACACCTTCTGATGCACGGTGCGGTAGCCCTCCAGAAAGAGCTCGAGGTCGTGCTCGCCGGGCGTCACGCTGAGCCGCTGGAATGTGCCGTCGAAGTCGTCGACGATGCCGGCGTAGTAGCCGTCGACGTACACCTCGGCTTCCTTCGGTTTGACCTCGAGGCGGAGCGACGCGCCAGGGTCGACTCGATACGCCCGGTACGGCGGGTAGCCATAGGGTCCCCACGGATACTGGTAGTCGTAGGCGAAGCCATACCAGGGATCGAACCAGAAGGGATCGTAGAAGTAGGGTCGGTAATAGCCGCCGCCCACGACCACCACTCTCGGCGCCACGACCACTCGACCGCCACGACGCTGTGCCTCGGCAGTGCCTGTCGTCGCGAGCAGCGCGACGATCGCGATCAGCGCCGACGAACCAATGATTTTTTTATGCAGCGTCACAGGGAGAGTCCTCATTCAGGCAGACGTGGCACTGAAGTAGCTGAGCAATGTCGATGCCAGCAAATCAGTCTGTTTTGTTCAAATTCTCAAGCTCCGCCGTCGTCATCGGACGACAGCCGTGTCTGGTCGGGAGGACAGTCTCCGACGAGAGCCAGGGAGGCGACATTCAAGATCTTTTGAACTCCGCTCCCGCTGCAGGACCGCGGATCGAGGCATCGAGCAGCTCCATTGGATGGACCACGCGCCACTGCTCGCCCCGTCGTGCGGCGCCGGCGGCTATCTGCAGCATGCAGCCCGGGTTCGCGGTGGCCACGACATCGGGCTGGGCGGCGGCGATGTGGCTCGTTTTGCGATCGCCAAGTTGCTGTGCCGCGTTCGGCTCGACGAGGTTGTAGATGCCGGCGCTGCCGCAGCAGATCTCCTGTTCCGCAAATGGCAAGAGCTCGAGGCCCGGAATCGATCGCAACAGATCGCGCGGCGGCTGACGGACGCCCTGCGCGTGCGCCAGGTGACACGCGTCGTGATAGGCGACGCGCAGGGTCAGCCGATGTCGCGTCGCTCGCGGCGGGCCGAAACTTGCGACCATCTCGGTCACATCGCGCACTCTGGCGGAAAACCCGCGCGCGCGCGCCGCCCATTGTGGATCGTCGGCCAGCAGGTGTCCGTACTCCTTCATCGACGATCCACACCCGGCGGCATTCACGGCCATCTGATCGATACCGGCGCGATCGAAGGTCTCGATGGTCCGTCTGGCGCACTTGCGCGCCTCGTCCAGGCGTCCGGCATGCAGCGCGAGCGCGCCGCAGCAGCCTTGTGCGGCCGGGGCCACAACGTCGCATCCCTCCGCCGCCAGCACGTTCACGGTGGCCTGATTCACGTGCGGGAAGATCACGCGCTGGACACAGCCGGTCAGGAGCGCGACAGTCATGCGCCGGGAGCCTGTGGCTGGCGTGCGCTCCGGCAGCGAAGTAAACAGTGATCGCCACGTCACCGTCGGCGCAAGCGCGAGCATCGCGCGGAAACGCGTCAGCAAGCCGGCGTCGTTCGTCGTTCTTGGTGCGACGTGCGTCGTCGAACCTCGCACGCCGAACGGCGAACGTCGGACCACGAACGTCCAGAGTGCCAGCGGCAGCAGCGCGATCCGCAGCCGTCCGGGAAACGGAAACAGCGCGAAGATCATCGACCGGAACAGACGATCCGACAGCGAACGGTCGAACCGGCGTTCGATCTGTCCGCGCGTGGCTTCGATGAGCGGCGCGTACTGGACGCCGGAAGGGCACGCGGTCACACATGCCATGCAGCCGAGGCACGCATCGAAGTGCTGGACGAACGACGGCGCCATGCCGGTGCGGCCCTCGAGCCCCGCCTTCATCAGGTAGATGCGCCCGCGTGGCGAATCCATCTCTTCGCCCCAGAGCGCGTAGGTCGGGCACGACGGGAGGCAGAACCCACAGTGCACGCACGCGTCGATCAACGCGTTCGATGGCGGGTGATCCCCGTCGAAGGCGGTCGCTGGGCTCACAGCGGTCCCCGGCCGGCGCTCAGAATGCCCTGCGGATCGAAGGCCCGCTTCAGGGACGCGAACAGCGGCTGGCGATCGGCGTGACCGTCCCACACGTCCACCAGCGCCTTCAGCTCCGCTGAACCCCGTCGCAGTACGACGTTGCCGAACGACGCGGATCGGCGCAGCTGTTCGATCGCGCGCGCCTGCGCCTTCGGGTCTCCCTCGATTCGAATCAGCCCCGCACCGACCGCCGCCCGTCCGAGCATCTCGATCTCGATGACGCCGGCCGTGGCCGCGCAGGCTTTCAGCTCGCCGATCGCGGTCGCAATGTTCGCGGGCAGCCAGCTCGCGCGGACAATCGCGCCGGCTCCCATCCAGACGCGCTCGTTGTGCTCGCTCCAGAGCGCGCGTTCGGCATCGCCGTCGACGAGCTTCGCGGCGCCCAGCATCATCTCGGCGGCGCGGGCCTGTGCGTCGACGGCTGCCGGCACTGATGCGAACCGCAGCAGCAGCGCGAACGACGGCACATGGACTTCGAACGCGATCGGCTCGAGCTGGCTCGCCATCACCGCGCGTACGAATGTGCCGAGCTCGTCGGGATCGCGCGCCGCGGCGACCAGCGTCCGCGACGCGGCCGGCAGCGGCGACAGCTTGAATGTGGCGCTGACGATGGCGGCCAGGCTCCCGAACGAGCCCGCCAGCAGCTTCGAGAGATCGTAGCCGGCGACGTTCTTCACCACCTGGCCGCCGGACTTGGCGAGCACCCCGTCGGCGGTCGCCACCTCGGTGCCGATCACAAGATCGCGGGGCGTCCCGTAGCGGTGGCGCAGCGGGCCGCTGTCGTTCGTGGCCAGAATCCCACCGATGGTCGCGTCCGCAGCAAACGGCGGATCGAGCGGCAGCCATTGCTTGTGCAGCGAGAGCGCGACGTTCACGTCGCGCAGCGAGACGCCGGCTTCGATGGTCGCCGTCAGGTCCCCATGCTGGTGCGCGATCAGTCGATGAAGTCCGCGCGTGCTGAGCGTGGCATCGACCCGTTGCGGCGACCGCCCCCAGTCCAGCTTCGTCCCCGCGCCCCGCAGGACGACCGAAAGTTTCTGCTCCGAGGCGCGCCGGAGCATCTCCGCCATCTCGGCGGGCGTGTCAGGGACTTTTTTCAGATCCTGGCCGGCTACCATCGCTCCGCCAGACCGGCGGTCTCGACAGGATGCGCGCGGTGTGGGCCGGGGACTTCGCCGCAGAGCCGAGGCGTGGGGAAGACCTTCCCGGGATTGCAGAGGCCCTTCGGATCGAACGCGGCCCGAACACGCTGCATCACCGACAGATCGTCCGCGGTGAACATCGTCGGCATGTACGACGACTTGTCGGCGCCGATGCCGTGCTCGCCGGTGAGCGAGCCGCCCGCCTCGATGCAGTACGCGAGAATCTCGGCTGCCACCAGGACGGCCTTCTCGGGATCGCCCGGCACACGCTCGTCATAGCAGATGAGCGGGTGAAGATTACCGTCGCCCGCATGGAACACGTTGCCGATTCGCAGCCCCGACCGCTGCTCGAGGTTGCGAATGCGATTGAGTACTTCCGGCAGGCGCGTGCGCGGAACGACGCCGTCCTGCACGTAGTAGTTGGGCGATACGCGACCCATGGCGGCGAACGCTGCCTTGCGGCCTTTCCAGATGCGCGCTCGTTGTTCGTCGGTCTGTGCGACTTCGATCGTCCTCGCGCCGTGGCGGCGGCAGGTATCGACGACGATGTCGAAGAGCGAGGTCACTTCGGCGGCGGGCCCATCGAGCTCGACGATCAGGATCGTGTCGGCGTCCGGGAAATTCGGATGGACCGCCGCTTCGGCGGCGCGGATGGCCAGCGAATCCATCATTTCCACGGCCGCCGGGATGATGCCGGCCGCGATGATGTCCGACACGACGGCGCCGCCGGCGTCGATGGTGTCGAACGCGGCGAGCAGTGTCTGGACTGTTTCGGGCCGGCGGAGAATCCGGACCGTGATGTTCGTCACGATCGCGAGCGTCCCTTCGGAGCCGACGAGGAGACCGAGCAGATCCGGTCCGGGCGTGTCCGCGAGGCTGCCGCCGATGTGCGCGATCTCGCCGTCGGGCAGCACCGCTTCGACGCCGAGCACGTGGTGCACGGTGAATCCGTATTTCAGACAGTGCGCGCCACCGGAGTTCTCGGCGACGTTGCCACCAATCGAGCACACCTGCTGGCTGGAGGGATCCGGCGCGTAGTAGTAGCCGAACGGCGCGACCTGATGTGTGATCTCGAGATTGGTCACACCCGGCTCGACCGTGACGCGCTGATTCGCGATATCGACCTTCAACACGCGATTGAGGCGCGACAGCGCGATGACGACGCCGCCGGGCACGGGCAGCGCGCCACCGGAGAGACCGGTACCGTGTCCGCGCGGTACGAAGGGCACGCCTTCGCGTGCGCAGAGCCGAACAATCGCCTGAATCTGTGAGGCCGAGTCGGGAAGGACAACGGCCGCCGGCGATTCGCGCAGATGCGGCAGCGCGTCGCATTCATATGTGAGCAGCTCGAGCGGATCCTCCAGCAGCCCATCGCCGCCGACAATCTGCCGCAGCTCGTCGAGGAACGCACGATCCATGGGATTGGCGCGATTATAGTCCTCCGTCCGCGACGCACCTCCCGATCGTTGCCCCAAAAGCCGCGAAATAAACCGGTCATGGTCCCATCTCGTCTAACGCGTCGACAGTAGAGCGCACGTCAGAGGATCCCGTCCGGATCGACGAAAGAGCTGAGATCGATGCGCACCGGAGCCAGCCTGGATCAACTCGTTCAGGATCTTCAGCATGCCGCGCGGCTGCTTCGCAAGGCTCCGGGTTTCACGCTCGCGTCCGTCTTCGTGCTCGCGGTGGGGATTGGTGCGACGACTGCGATTTTTGGCCTCGTCGACGCGGCCCTGCTTCGACCGCTGCCGGTGAAGGAGGCGGGTGAGCTCGTCATGGTGTGGGAGAGCTCGCCGCGTGCCGCCAGGAACCTCGTGTCAACCCCGACGTTCCTCGACTGGGCAGACCAGAATCACGCGTTCGCGAGCATCGCAGCTACGGCAGGATTGCCCGGTCCGTGGCCGCTGGTGGATGACACGCGGCCGGTTCCAGAAACGATCATGTTGCAAAGCGTCACGACGACGTTTTTTGACGTCCTCGGCGTTGCGCCGCTCCTCGGCCGGACGTTCCGAGCCGAGGATGCGAACACGAGCAGTGTGAAGATCATTGGCGAGCGCCTCTGGCGGAATCGATTTGGAGCCGATCCCGCCATCATCGGCCGCGCGATCAGACTGAGCGCGCCGTTTCTGTCGACGATTATCGGCGTCGTACCCGACCGCGGCCAGGTTCTTGGCACGACCGATGTGTGGGAGGTCATCAGCTTACCGAGGAACGCGGAGCTGCGTGGATCGCATGTCCTTCAGGTGATCGCACGGCTCAAGCCCGGCGTGACACTCGACCAGGCGCGGGCCGACATGGCCGTCGTCGCGACGGACATCGAGCGCGCGGCGCCCGCGACCAACCGTGGCTGGGGCGTGACGATTGAACCGCTGCAGCAGGCGATCGTTGGGGAGGATCTGCGTGCGACGTCGCTGATGCTTGGCGCCGTCGTGCTGTTCGTACTGCTCCTCGCGTGCGCAAACATTGCCAACCTGATTCTCGCGCGTGGCCTGGGGCGGACGCAGGAGATCGCCGTTCGCGCCGCGCTCGGCGGCAGCCGTGGACGGATCGCGCGGCAGCTCCTCACCGAAAGCGCCCTCCTCGGCGCCATCGGGGGCGGCGCGGGTCTCGCGCTCTCCTGGTCGATTCTGCGCGCGGCGCCCTCGTTGATCCCGGCCGGCACGGTCCCCGCGGCAATCGCGTTGCGCGTCGACTGGCGCGTAGCCGCGTTCGCGGCGCTGGCCACGGCGGCGACGAGTCTTCTGTTCGGTCTCGCACCCGCCTGGCAGGCGGCGCGCGTCCCGCTGGTCGAAGCGATGACGGGCGGCGGCCGCGGCGCGACCGATCGCGCGGGACGGATCCGCCACGCCCTCGCCGTACTCGAAATTGCCGCTGCGCTGCTGCTGACCACCGGCGCAGGTCTTCTGCTTCGGACGCTGGTGTCGTTGAACAGCGTGGACGCCGGATACCGCGCCGACCACGTCGTGACGATGACCCTCAAAGTGCCATTCCTGCGAATCAGGGCCCAGCGCGAGCTAGCCGAGTATTTTCAGTCGATCGCGGACGACGTCGGGGCGCTGCCGGGCGTGCGAGTTTCTGCGATCGGCACCGACGTTCCCCTGGCGGGAACCATCCGGCGACAGCCGTTCGAGATCGTCGGCGACCCGCCGCCCGATCAGGCGAACCGACCGAGCGCGCACTACCAGGTCGTAGGCCCCCGCTATTTCGAGGCGTTACAGGTGCCGCTGCGTCGCGGACGGATCTTCACGCCGCAGGATGTGGGAACCGCGCCCCAGGTGTGCATCGTCAACGAGGAATTCGCTCGCCGCTACTTCACGGGGCGAGAGGCGCTCGGCGCACACATCATCGTCCCGTCAATGGAGCTCCCGCCACGCCGTGTGACGCGGGAGATCGTCGGCGTCATCGGTCAGATCAAAACACGACCGGACGAGCCTCTGGACAATGCCCTCGAGGTGTACGTGCCGCTTGCGCAGAACGCGATGAATTCCGCCACGCTCGTTGTTCGGGCCGCCGGAAACCCGATGCGACTCATGCCGTCGATCCGACAGGCGATCGCCCGCAAGGACCGGGCGCAGGCCGTCTCGCGCGTCCGGACGATGGAAGACGTTGCCGCGGAATCAACGGCGCGGCCGAGGTTTCGCGCGCAACTGGTCGGTGTCTTCGCTGCGTTCGCCGTCATCCTCGCCGGCGTCGGGATCTTCAGCGTCCTGAGCTTCATGGTTCAACAGCGACGACGGGAATTCAGTCTGCGGCTCGCCCTCGGTGCGACGTCTCGCGATGTTCTCCGGCTCGTGTTCGGCACCGGCGCCAGGATCGTTCTCATCGGAGTTGGAGTCGGCCTCGCGCTGGCAGCTGCGCTGGTGCGTTCGCTGGCGGGCCTATTGTTTGGCGTGGCGCCGCTCGACCCGGTCACGTTCGTTGCCGCGCCCATCGGGCTGGCGCTCATTGCGCTTCTGGCGTGCGTCGCGCCAGCCGTGCGCGCGCTGCGCGCGGATCCTGCCGTGGCGCTGCGCGAACCATAGGAACGTCTCGACGTTGTGCGCGAGCACGTACCGCGATAGAGTGGAAGCAGGCACGGACGTCGATGAGGTTTGCCTCTATTCCCGTCGCGCTCGCCCTTTCCGCCGTCGTCGGCGCGCAGCAGCCCAGCGCGCCGCGGACAACGGCGCCGCAGCCGAGTGTGCCGCCGCCGATTACGTTTCCGTTTCCACCACTGATGCAGCCGCCCGCCGGCGGGCTGACGCCCCCGGTCCCGTTCACGCCAACCGATCCGACCAGTCCGCCACGCGATCTCTATCGCCTGCCGCCCGGCCAACCGTTCAATTCACGTCCGCTGAAGCCGGTCGCCCCGTATGGCGGGGCGTTCTTCGGTCCGATCTACGGCACACCCGACTCGGTCGACACCGGACGCGTGCGGCCGGCGCCGGCCATGGGCATGCTGCGGCTCGACGTGACGCCCGAGTCAGCGCAGGTGTTTGTGGATACGTTTTACGCAGGGCGAATTGCGGACATCGAGGATCAGCGCGTGCTGACGCTGGCCGCAGGCTCGCATCGAATCGAACTGCGGGCGGAAGGCTACCAGCCGGTGACCTTCGACATCCGGCTCGATCCGAACCAAACCATCCTCTACCGCGCGGCACTCGAGCGCGCACGTCCATCGCCCCCGGCGGCAGGTGAACCCAGACCGGCAGGACCGACCCGGATCTACGTGATTCCGGGATGCTACGCCGGCAACATGGCCCCGCGCGCGGATCGACTGCCGGCCGGATGCAACATCAAGCAGGTACGCGTGCTCGACGCCCAGTCGAAGCAACCCTGAAAATTCGCCCGTATAATCTTCGCTGTTGGGCCCCCGGCTGAAGGTCGTGCTCTACACGTTCGAATCACCGGTGACGCTCGCGATTGCCGACCGTCTGATTGCCACCGGCAAACTCTCGGCGGTGATTCTTCAGACACCGATGACATGGCGCGACAAGACGGCGTTCCTTCGCCGGCGCCTCGGACGATACGGCCTGATCCGAGTCGTCGACGAAATCCTCTTCAAGTGGTTCTACACGCTTTTTCTGAAGCGCGCCGACGATCGTATTCGCATGACGCTCGCGTTCGACCGCGACGTCAGCAAGGAGCGCCTCGAGCGTCAGATCGACGTTCATGAGATTGAGTCGCTGAACGGCGACAGCGGCCGCGAGCTGCTTCGGCGATTACAGCCGGATCTCGTCATCATGATGTCTCGCGAGATGATTCGCGGCGAAACGCTCGCCGCCGCCAGGCTGGGATTCGTCGGCTGTCATCCGGGTCTGCTTCCGGAGTATCGCGGCGTCTATGCGCCCTTCTGGGCGATGAAGGCGGGACGGCCGGATCAGGTCGGGCTGACCGTCTACCTCGCGAACAAGGGCGTCGATACCGGACCACTCATCAGCGAGCGCGCGCTCGGGCCGCGGTTCGGCCTGAGGCATTTCAAGGTCGAATCCGAACGACTGATGCTCGAAGGCGTGACCGATCTCATCGACGCGGTCGAGCGCGCCGAGCGCGGCAGCTTGACCACCTACACCAAGCCTGATGTGGAGAGCCGTTTGTACAGCCACGTCGGGCTGACGCACTATCTCGCCGCGCTGAGGCGCGCCGGCGCGTGGCCGCCGAGCCGGTGATGTTCACGATTCTTCTCTATCATGGGATCGAAGCGGGGCGCGCGTCGGAACGACCGATGGACGCCACCGATCGCGAGTACGTGCTGCAACGAAGCCGCTTCGAGCAGCACATCGCGTATCTTGCGCGACGTCGGGTTCCAGTGTCATCGCTCGACGCGTGCGTGCGAGGAGACGACGATCGCTCCAGCCCTGTCGTTCTGACCTTCGACGACGGCGATCTCAGCGGCTACACGGACGCGGCGCCCATTCTCGAATCGCACGGCTTCCGGGCCGACTTCTTCATCGTCAGCCAATGGATCGGCCGGCCGGGGTTCATGACCCGGGATCACCTGCGTGATTTGTTACGTCGCGGGCACGGCGTCCACTCGCATTCGCGGACGCATCCCGTGCTGCCGTCGCTCACGGATGCGCACATCGAGGAGGAGGTCGCAGGCTCGAGGAGCGAGCTCGAAGCCATCACCGGATCGCCCGTCTCCTACTTCTCGATTCCCGGCGGCGCGTACGACGAGCGCGTCGTGGTCGCGGCGCGCCGCGCCGGCTATCGGCGCCTGTTGAATTCAGTCGAAGGCTACAACGACAGCCGCGAACCGGCGTTCGTGCTGCGGCGCTTCACGCCGCGCGCGTACACGAGCGTGCGCTTCGTCGGGGGGGTCTGCCGCCACCAGACTCTCACCGTCGGGCGACTGGCCATGAAACGGACCGCGCTGTCGGCGGTGAAGCGCGTCCTGGGAGGCGATCACTATCGAAGACTGCGCGGGCTGATCGTGTCGAATCGCGATTCCTGAAGCGTCGGCCGCGAGCGATCAGAACGCGACGGTTGCCTCGATGCGCCGCGGATCGAGCCGCCAGACGTTCCCCTCCTTGAGATTCGACAGCCAGACGGCCCCTCGGCCCACGCGGATGGCGTCGCCACCAGGTCCGACGAACTGCTGGACCACCTTGTTCGTCGACGGGTCGATCCGCGTCATGGGGACGCCGAAGACGGTTGCCCAAACGGACCCTTCACCGGCGGCGATTTCGCCTCCGTCACCCGGTATGCCGGCTTCGATCGTCGCGACGACCTTGTTGGTTTTCGGATCGATCCGCGAGATCGTACCGTCGCCTTGATTGAGCGTCCACACGCCGCCTTCGCCAACCGCGAGGAACCGCGGCGCTTTGCCGACGGGAATCGTCTCGACGATGAGATTGGTGGCCGGATCGACACGAGTGAGGCTGTTGCCGTCGGTGCTGGTCACCCAGACCGCGCCCTCTCCGAATGCGATGCCGTAGGAGCCGGGCGGCACGTGGATCTCGGCGACCGGCTTGTTGGTCGCCGGATCGATGCGCACGAGCGTGCCGCGTTTGTCGATGACGAGCCAGACGCTCGACGCGCCGGTTGCAATTCCGCCCTCGCTGCTCCCGATGGTCGTCTGAATCGTCGCCGTGACCGCGTTCGTCTTGAGATCGACGCGCGCCAGCGTCTGATCCCCGCAATTGGGCACCCAGAGGCTGCCGAACCCGACAGCCAGTCCGGAGCACGGACGCTTGCCGGTCGCCACCGTTGCGACCACTGAGTTACTCTTCGGATCGAGGCGGCTGACCGTGCCCTTTGGTGAATTCGACACCCACATGTCGTCGTCGATGGCCAGCCAATCCGGCGTGCCCGGCACGTCGTAGACAGCTTCGGGCTTCAACTGCGCGACAGGGATCTGGACTCCGGGGGTCTTGACGCCCGGCGGCTTTTCACGCGGCGGCTGAGGTGATCCCCGCGAAACCGCGAGCAGAATCAGCAAGAGCAGCAGCAGCTTCGGCATCAATCCACCGTGTAGTTTACGGGATAATAGCAGGCTGAGGTTGATGACCACACGCACGACCGGCGTCGTCGCGCTTGTCTGGATGGCGCTGCTGGCCGGCGCGGCCGCGTATCCGCGCGCCGCGGCGGACGATCGCGATTTTTTCGAGACGAAAGTCCGCCCGGTCCTGGCCACCAATTGCTTCGACTGCCACACGGACATGCGATCCGGAGGCCTGCGTCTCGACTCGCGCGAGGCGATGCTGAAGGGCGGGAAGACGGGCCCGGCCGTCGTCCCAGGCGACCCGGAGAAGAGTCTGCTGATCCAGGCCGTCCGCCAGACCGGCGAGCTCAAGATGCCCAAGGGCGCGAAGCTGACGGCGGCGGAGATCGAGGGGCTCGTCGAATGGGTCAAGGCCGGCGCGCCGTGGTTCACCTTCCAGAACACAGCCGCCCCATCCGACAAGAGTGCCGCTTCTCCGGGTAGAGCGGCAGAGTACGTCATCACACCGGAGCGTCGCGCGTTCTGGTCGTTTCAGCCGCTGCATGCGCCGCCACCGCCACCGGTGAAGGATGCGGCGTGGCCGCGAACGGACATCGATCGGTTCGTGCTGGCAAGGCTCGAGCGCGAAGGGCTCGCGCCGGTGCGTCCCGCCGATCGCGCGACGCTCATTCGGCGCGCCACGCTCGATCTGATCGGCGTGCCGCCGACACCCGAGGAAATCGAGGCGTTCGCGAATGACACATCGCCCGATGCGTTTGCCAGAGTCGTCGATCGTCTGCTCGCGTCGCCGCACTACGGCGAAACCTGGGGGCGGATGTGGCTCGACGTGGCGCGATACGGGGAGGACGATTACCGGAGCCTCGACCCGAAGCAGCGTGGCTTCAATCCGTATCCGAACGCGTATCTGTACCGCGACTGGGTGATTGAAGCCTTCAACGACGACCTGCCGTACGACCGCTTCGTCAAGGCGCAGCTCGCCGGCGACCTCACAGACGAGACCACGCGTGTGCGCGCGCTGCCGGCGCTCGGTTTCCTGGGGCTCGGACCGTGGTACTACGACAACGGCGCCGTCGAGATTACGCGCGCTGATGAACGTCACGATCGCGTCGACGTCGTCTCGCGCGGCTTTCTGGGGCTGACCGTCGGCTGCGCCCGTTGCCACGATCACAAGTACGATCCGATTCCGACGACCGATTACTACTCGCTGGCCAGCGTGTTCCTGAACACCGTGTACCACGAGTATCCGCAGGTGCCGCAGGCAGTCGTCGACGAGTACAAGGCGCAGGACAAGAAGATCGAGAACAAGGAAAAACTGCTGGGAGAATTCCAGCGCGTCGAGGGCGAGCAGCTCGCGCAGACGCTCGCGCTGCAGGCCTCGAAGTACATGCAGGCGGCGTGGCGGGTGACCGGCGAACCGAAAGAGGAGGTCTCGAAGGTCGTCGATGCCGGCAGGCTCGACTACGAGCTCTTCGATCGCTGGCTGAAGTTCCTGGCGAAGCCTCCCAAGTTCTATCCGTTCCTCACGAAATGGCAGGAGATGGTCAAGGCCGGCGGCACCGCGGCGCAGGCCAGGACGCTCTCCGACGAATTCCAGGCGCTCCTGCTCGACGTGATGTTCGCGAAGAAGGACATCAAGGACGAGAACGACATCATCGCCGCGAAGGCGCTGCCTGGCACGAAGAAGAAGGAGCCCGCCAAGCTGCCGAGCGACTTCGTCACCAACGACGACTTCTGTCCGGGGTGCAGCCTCGAGCTGAAAAGCCTGCCGATCGAGCGCACGAACCTCTGGACCGATGTCTTTCAACGCGACCTGCAGGATGGCTTCGATCCGGCGCAGGCCGGCGACCGCATCAAACCAGGTCTCCTGTCGTTCCGCGGCTGGGGGCTCGAGCGACAGCTGAGCGCGGAACGTCGCCGCTACGTCGAGGATCTGCGCGCCGACATCAAGGCGCTCCGCGCCTCCCAGCCGCCGCATTTTCCGTTCGTGCACGGCGTGAAGGACGCTGAAAAGCCAGTCGAGCTCAAGGTGAGCAGGCGAGGGAATCCGTTCAATCTCGGTGACGAAGCGCCGCGTCATTTCCTCTCCGTGTTGAGCCCGGCTGCGCCTTCGCCGTTCACGACAGGCAGCGGCCGCCTCGAGCTCGCGGAAGCGATCGTCAAAGAGCCAATCGCCATTCGCGTGATCGTGAACCGCGTGTGGAAAGGGCATTTCGGCACGGGCATCGTCGATACGCCGAGCAACTTCGGCGTCAACGGCGAGCGGCCGACCAACCCGGAGCTCCTCGAATACCTGTCGCAGTGGTTCGTCGACCACGGCCTGTCAATCAAACAGCTGCACCGCGAGCTGATGCTGAGCACGGTGTATCAGCTGAGCAGCGAGCACTCGCAGAAGAATTTCGACAAGGACTCGGGCAACCGCTTCTACTGGCGCGCCAACCGTCACCGGCTGGCCGCGGAGCAGGTCCGCGATTCGCTGCTTGCGATTTCGGGGGCGATCGATCCGAAGATGGGTGGGCCGTCCGAGCCGCTGACACCCTCCTACAACCGCCGCACGGTGTACGGCCGCGTGAGCCGCTACCGCCTCGACGAGTACCTGTCGCTCTTCGACTTCCCGAGCCCGAACCTGTCGAGCGAGCGGCGCTTCACGACCAACGTGCCCCTTCAGCGGCTCTTCTTCATGAACAGCGACTTCATGCAGCAGCAGAGCGAGCTGCTGGCCAAACGGCTCGAGGGCGAGCCCGATTCAACCGCGAAGATTCACAAAGCGTATGGCCTGATTTTCGGGCGCGCGGCGTCGGAGGCCGAAATGCGCGCCGGCCTCGATTACTTGCGCGCGGAACCCATGCGCGAGTACGAGGAGCGCGCACGCACAAAGGACACAAAGGACACAAAGGACACCAAGGACACAAAGGACCCAAAGGCAGGCACGTCCGAGAAGGCTGTGAATGAAGAGGCTGACGCTGAACCCAAAGCCGACGGGATGATGTCGGGGGTCGTCCCCGGCGCGGGGAAGCCGGAAGAGAAGAAGAAGCTGCTGCCGGTCACGCCGTGGGGTCGCTATCTCAAAGTGCTCCTCAGCTCGAACGAATTCCTCTTTGTGAGCTGACGATGAGGCACAAGGCCGGCAATCCGGTGACGCGACGCGAAGCGCTCTGCCGCATGGGCAACGGGTTCGGCATGATGGCGTTTGCCAGTCTGCTGGGCGATTCGCTGTACGCGGCGGGTGCCCGCGACACGTCCAACGGTCTGCAGGTGAACAAGGTGGATCATCCGGCGCGCGCCAAACGCGTCATCTTCCTGTTCATGAACGGCGGCCTCTCGCAGGTCGACAGCTTCGACCCCAAGCCGATGCTCGACAAGTACCACGGGCAGCCGCTGCCGGGTGGCACGATTGCCACGGAGCGCAAGACGGGCGCGCTGATGCGGTCGCCCTTCGCGTTCAAGAAGTATGGGCACGTCGGGATGGATGTGAGCGAGCTGTTCCCACACGTGGGCGAGTGCGCGGACGACATCTGCTTCATCCGCTCCGTCTATACGGATATCCCGAATCACGAACCGTCGATGCTGATGATGAACACGGGCCACACGCAGGTGGGCCGTCCGTCGCTCGGCTCGTGGTTGACCTACGGGCTGGGGAGCGACAATCAGAACCTGCCGGGTTTCGTCGTGCTCTGTCCGGAAGTGCCGACCACGGTCGGCCCGCCGCTCTGGAACAGCGCGTTTCTGCCGGCGGTCCACCAGGGCACCTTTATCGCCGACAAGGTCGAGAAGGAAACCGAGATCGTCGGCAAGGACTTCGATCCGAAGAAGCTGATCTCCTTCATCCACAACGACAAGTTCTCCCTCCCGGAGCAGCGCCGCGAGCTCGACCTGCTGGAGCAGCTCGATCGACTGCGCCTGCAGCGCGACGCGGTGAAGGATCCGCAGCTCGAGGCGACGCTCAGCTCGATGGAGACTGCTTATCGGATGCAGACGGAGGCGCCGGACGTCTTCGACATCCGGAAGGAGAGCGAGGCGACGCTCAAGTTATACGGCACCGGCAGCACCGCCCGCGGCTGTCTGATGGCCGTCCGCCTCGTCGAGCGCGGAGTTCGCATGGTGCAGGTCTACTACGCGAAGGGCGACCCGTGGGACGCGCACGCGGATATCAACGCGCACCGCAAGAACGCGAAAGATTCAGATCAGCCGTTTGCGGCGGTCATCAAGGACCTCAAGTCGCGTGGGCTGTTCAAGGACACGCTCGTGATTTGCGGATCGGAGTTCGGACGCACGCCGGTGATGGAGATGGGCGGCGGCCAGCAGAACGGCCGCGATCACAACCCCTTCGGGTTCACGATGTGGCTGGCCGGCGGCGGCGTGAAGGGCGGCACCATCTACGGCGCCACGGACGATTTCGGGTTCAAGGCGATCGAGAAGCCGGTCCACGTCCACGATCTGCACGCGACGATCCTGCACCTGATGGGCATCGACCACACCAAGCTGACATATCGCTACAGCGGCCGCGACTTCCGCCTCACGGATGTGTCAGGCAACGTCATCTACGACATCCTCGCGTAGCGACGACGGCCTTTCACGAAGGCTCGAAGAACGACGAAGACCACGAAGACTTGGTTGTACAACCTGATCTTCGTGATCTTCGTCTCATCGTGTCTTCGTGAAGAGCCGTGTCAGTTGTCTCCTGCTTGTTTGGCATCGGCGATGAGGCCCGTAATCCGCTTGACGTAGTTCTTCGTTTCCTTGAACGGCGGCACGCGCCCGCCGTAGCGCGCAACAGTGCCCGATCCCGCGTTGTAGCTCGCCAGCGTCAGCGCCAGGTTGCCGTGATGCATCGTGAGCAGTTCCTTCAGCAGCCGCGTCCCCGCCATGATGTTCTCGCGCGGATCGAACGGGTTCTCGACGTCGAACGCGTCGGCGGTGTCCGGCGTCAGCTGCATCAGGCCCATCGCGCCCACGCGGGAGAGCGCGAGAGGGTTGAACGACGACTCGGCCTGGACCACGGACCTAATCAGCGCGGCGTCGACCTTGTAGAGGTGTGCAGCCTCGCTGATGATCGCGTCGTAGGCGTGCTGTGGTGGGATGGCGACGAAACTGTTCACGGTAGTGGACACCGTCGGAACGGCCATGACGCGCGGCATCGCGAGCCGCGCCTGATGAGGCAAGACGAGCGCCAGCGCTGAGAACAGCAGACCTCGCAGCTTCGCACGCCGACGAGCCCTCGATCGGCGGTCTGGCGTCGTTCGATCGCCATCGCGCCGATCGCCGTGGCGACGATCGCGCGCGTGCCGCACGCCCAACGCGGAATGGTCGGGTGCCGAGAGACCCAGCTGCACAGCCATGTGCCATGGCTGTTGGCAGCAATACGCGGTCCGACGCGCCGGGTACCGCTGAGGTCGCTACCGCGCCGCCCTGAGCGTGACCTTCTGCACGCGCCAATTCGTCATCTCGCCGACGAGCAACTCGTTCTCGCTCCGGCAATCGATCGAATTGGCCAGGCCGAACTGTTTCGGCAGCTTGCCGGCAGAGCCGAACTTGCCGACCACGCGTCCGTCGAGCGCGACCTTGTAGATGGCGGCGTCTTCCATGCCGTCGGGATCGCCCGAGTGCGAGATGTAGAGGTACTGCGTCGATCCCGTCGTCATGCACATCGTCAGCGGCGTACCGATGTTCGCGAACTGGGACTTGAAGGTTCCGTCACCATCGAAGACCTGGATCCGCTTATTACCCGCGTCCGCCACGTAGACGTTGCCCTGCGCGTCGATCGCCAGGCTCTTGACGCCCATGAACTGCCCGTTCTCCGAGCCGGTCGACCCCCATTGCCGGATGAACCGGCCGTCCTTGTCGAATTTCGCGACGCGATTGGTGTTGCCGGTGCCGTCGGCGATGTAGATGTTGCCCGCACGATCCCACGCGACGTCAGCGGGTCGGCTGAACGTAGAGCCGGGCAGGCCCGATCCAGGCGCGCCGCCGCCCCGGCCGCCCGCACCGCCAGGCGCTTGGCCGCGACCAGCTTCGGGCGCGGCGCCCCGGCCCGCTTCTGGCGCCGCTCCTGGAGGCGGACCACCGCGACCCCCTTCCGGTCCGCCGCGTCCGCCACCGCCGCCGGGCACGCCGGGCCGAACATTGATCGTCTCGGGCTTCCGTCCGAGGACGAGGGCGACGCGTCCTTCGGTGTCGAACTTGACGACCTGGCTCGCCGCCGCGTCGATCGTCCACACGTTGTCCTGCGGATCGACCCTCAGTCCAATCGCGGCGTTGAAGCCGTAGACGTCCTGTCCCAGCTCCCGCTCGAACTTTCCTGTTTTGTCGAATTGGAACAGCCGCGAGCCGCCGCGGGCAAACGTCCGGTTGTCGCCAAGGGTCGCGTAGGGATGGCCGGTCCGCGTGTACACGAAAATCTGGCCCTTCGAGTTCTGGCCCACGCCGCCGACTTCGCCGACGAAGAGATCCAGCGGTGTCTTTAGAAGATCGCTGGCGTCGAAGGAAATCTCGGGCGCCGAGGTCTGCGCCGCGAGCGACGCACTGAACGCCAGGATGGCCGATGCCCCAAGAGCTTTGAGTGTGCGTGTCATCGCCGTCTCCTATTGCGCGCTCGACTTCATGGCCTGCGGCTTCAGCAGAATCTTCTGCGAGCGCCAGTCGTTGATCTCGGCGGTGTAAATGACGTTGGGGTCGCGGCAATCCATCTGATGGATCGTCGCGAATTCCCCAGGAGCCTTGCCGGCCTTTCCGAACTTGCCGATGATCGTGCCGTCGAGCTCCATCTTGTAGACCTCGCCCGTGAACTCGGCGGCCGCGGCGGGCGCGCTGTCCGGCCAGGAGTTCGAAACGTAGAGGTACTGTTTGCCGGGGTTCTTCGGTCCCGGACCGCCCGAGACGCACACGGCCCACGGGTTCCCGACATTCGGGTAGTTCGCCTTCCAGTTCAGGTCGTTGTCGAGGACCTGTACGCGCGCGTTGCCGCGATCGCCGACGTACACGTTGCCCTGGAAGTCGGTGGCAATGGAGTGCGGCGTGTTGAACTGCAGGTTGCCCGTGCCGCGCGTGCCGACAGCTTTGATGAACCGGCCGTTCTTGTCGAACTTCACAACGCGCGCGTCGAAGTAGCCGTCCGACACGAAGATGTTGCCCTGCTGGTCCCACGCGACGTCGGTCTGGCGGCCGAACCGGTATTTCTCGTTGCGTCCGTGAAACGTACCGCCGCCGGGCATGTTGGAGAGCATGTTGACCGGATCCTCGCGCCGGCCGATCGTCATCAGCACGCGGCCCTCCGGGCTGAACTTGACGAGCATGTCGGTGCCTTCGTCAACCGCCCAGATGTTGTCCTGCGCGTCCACTCGCACCGAGTGTGCGAAAGCGAAGCCGTAGTTGTTGCGCCCGATCTCGCGGATGAAGGTGCCCTGCGGCGAGTACTCGAAGAGGCGCGTCTCGTAAGCGCGATGATAGATGTAGATCTGGCCCTTCGAATTCGTGGAAATACCCATGTTCTCGCCGGTGTAGATGCCGGGAGGATTCTTGAAGAAGTTGGGCACCGCTTCGTGAGGGATCACCGGGACGTTGGTCGCCGTGGCCCGGCTCTGCGCGGAAACGGAACGCGACAGCTGAGAGCCTGTCAGCGCGAATGCGCCGACCAGGGCGGCGACGAACGTGACGAGCCTGAGAGGAGTGAGCGAACGCGTCAGACGGCGCTTCATGACAGCAGCCTCCCGTGACAATTCAAGACGTTCAGTCGAGGCGAATCTCGTCCGAGTTGCGCGGTCAGTTTAACTCCCGCTTCGGACCGAAAGCGACTTTTTTGTCGGAGAATCGCGAACTGGTGTGTCCAGAACTCACGATCGGATCCAAGAGCCGGTCGACAATAAAACTCGTGCGCGCCGCGCGGGAAAAAAGCCGGCCGGTGCGCAGCGAACGCGCTAGAATCGCGCCATTCGTTCCCTCACAAACCCGCCTTCGCGTCACGAGCGCATCGGCGTGGCGGGCCCGGCGGCCATTCGGATCGTCCCAGGAGGCAGGGTCATGCCAACCTCATTCAGGTCTCTGATCATTGCCGTGTTGGTGTTGTGCGCATCCGCATCGGCGAGCGCGCAGCAGAACGCGACG